>Ga0163163_10004727_pt1 | contig 11668 bp, 9 predicted proteins | sample S65metaG_FD_119766 | JGI IMG/M metagenome (GOLD analysis project Ga0163163, IMG submission 119766) | Switchgrass rhizosphere microbial communities from Kellogg Biological Station, Michigan, USA - S6-5 metaG | ecosystem: Host-associated > Plants > Roots > Rhizosphere > Soil | place: USA: Michigan... | reverse complement strand
TAAGCGGGCGTGTTGTTCCCGAATGCCGCGATCTCCGGCGAGGCCATGCCGGCAATGCGCCGTTTGTCTTCTTCACTGAAGCAGGCATCGCGTGCCAGCAACTCGAAGACGGCGTCCCGATAGTCGTTGCCGAACTTCGACCACGTCAACATCGTGGCGTTATCCGCAGGCGGCTGCGGCAATCGCTCAGCGACAAGGGCCATGTGCTGTTTGAGCCCGTCGTCCACGGTGCGCTGTACGGTCGGATCGATGTAACGATAAAGGGTGAACTTGTAACCCTCGCAGGTCAGTGTCGGCTCGCATTGCGGCAGGCGCTTTTTGTTCTGCGGCGGTTTGGGCTCGTCGCCTTTGCATTTCTTCGTGGCGTGACAGCCGCAGCTGCATCCGGATGAACCGCTGCTGCTGCCCGAACAGCGCGAGCAGCACGCCGACGACACATCGGCGCGCAGCGCCGTTATGCCGCGCGATGGTTTCTCGTCGTAACAGATGGCGAGAACCCAGTCCTGCGTGCCCTGCGGCGGTACGGTCGCCGGAGTCGGATGGAACGGATCACAGTCGGGATGGCCGGTATCACAGCATTGCGAGATCAGGTCGCAGATGTTGACGATGGCGTCTTTGCACACCACGATGTCGTCGCCACAGGGGCTCAGGGCATAGCCCGGACGGACGATGACCGTTTGCGAGCCGCAGGCGTCGCAGACGACGTCGAGGCCACAGACAATGCCGTGACCGTGCAGATAGCGGTTGTGCAGTTTGTTTTTCTCGACGATGTAATGCTCAAGGAGATTGAGATCCTCGTCCGTCAACAACTGACCGGCGAAAAAGCGCGGCCGGCAAAAACATTCGAGGCCGCCGCAGGCCGGGCATGGCGGCGGGCATTCCTGCGGCGAGTATCCGTCCGGCAATGGCACTCTTAGTCGATTGAAATAAATGCTGTCAGCCATAATTCCCTCAATTGGTGAGATTGAACCAGCTTTCGAACGTTCCCCCTTCAATGCCGTCGCCGCTCCTGCCTTTGCGCATCAACCAGGGCGGCAGATGATCGGCATCGAGCGCGCGTTCCTTCGAACTGGTGTCGCGAATAAAGTCGCCTTTGACCACAACGCGGCAGCGGCTGAACGGTTTACTGTCAATGGCGGGACTGATGCGCACGCCGGTGACGGCGCTCTCCGCCGGCTTCGCCACATCGAAGCCCTTGGCGATATCGCACGGCTGTTTCATAATCAGGCCCTCGATACGGATCGGGATTTCACACCAGCAGATGCGCGCGCCGTCGTCGTCCAAGTGATCCACCAGAATGGCCAGCGAGTTCGCTGACAGATCCACCTTTTGCACCGGCTGATCGAAGGACAGAATCAGTCCTTTGGCAAAATCGCCGCGGCTGAGCTTGCTGTTGTGATCCCAGTTGATCTCACAGATATGCGCCAGCTTGGCGTCCAGCCCCGGGCCCGCTGGACCTTGCGGTCCGGCCGGCCCCGTGGGTCCCTGCACACCTTGGGGCCCCGCCGGGCCCTGCGGTCCGGCCGGGCCAGGCGGCCCTTGCGGACCGGCGCCGCCGTCATTACCGTGTTCCATCAAACACTCGATGAGTTCCTGCAGCACTCCGGTGGAGGCGAGAACTTTACGCGCTCGGTTATCGATCATCGCGTCGCTGATCTTGTCGCCGAGGTGGTAATCGGTAATCGTTGCCAGCACGATACAGTTGGGCTGATCGCAATGCGGGCAGCCTTCGAGATGCCGCCAGAGAATCTCCGAGCATGCATCTTCAAGAACATCCACGACCGCGACGCCGCCGGCAGCCGGCTGCGTGGTATCGCCGGTAAATGGGATGTACAGCCGCTCGCCGGATGAAGCGATGACGAGTTGTTGCGCCGGATCACTGACCTCGAACTTCGCAGTGGCCGGCATGGCGGCCTGCATCAGCACAGCATGCACATCCACTGCCTGGATGTAACTCTTCTTCGCGCCGCTGTCGCGTTCGAGAACATATGCCCAGTGACCGCCCGGCGCTGCCGCAGCAGCGACCGGCGTGTTCGCGAGTGGCACAGTGCCGACCAGTGTTGCCGGATTGGGTTTGATGATCTGCAGTGTGTTGCCGTTCGCGTTGCAGACGGCCAGAACGTCCGACGCGGTGCTCTTGATGGTGACGAGCGCGGCGACCTTGGCGCCGGCCGGCAGCACCGTGATGTTGGCTTTCACCTGCGTTGCGATCGTCAGCGCTTGAATCACATTCGAGGCGCCGCCCGCATAAGCCACAGAGCCATCGCTGCTGAGGGCGAAGGCGGTGAGGTTTAGACCGAGGTTGGCGACAACTTGCGCCGCATTCGGCGGCGGCGCGGCGGTATCGATATCGGTGGCCCACTGAAGAACGTCGCCGCTGTCGGCGACGAGCGCCAGCAGTCTTCCGTTGGGAGCAACCGCGGGCACGACATCTTTGGCGGCGCTGTTCGCAATTTTCAACGGCGCGGCGTGGATCTCGGGCAGCCCGGGTTTCGTGGCATCGAGGACATGCAGTTCTTGCGTCGTGGCGGCCCCTGACGGATCGCTGATGACGTAAAGACGATCGCCATTATTGGAAACGACCATTGCGCGGCCTTTAGCCGGCAGATTGTGCGAGGTGATGACGGCGTTGGTCGCGACATCGAGCTGATAGACGATGCCGGGAGCGTCGGCGCTCAGCACATACAGCCGTTTGGTGTTTTCATGCGGCGCCACACGCGCGGCGTGCGCGAGGCTCAGAGTGTTCTGCCATTCGAAGCGCGGCGTATGGAAAGGTGCATCGCTCGGCCCGGGATCGATATTGACGCCGATCTCGTAGGATTCGAGAATGCGGTTGGGCGCGCATGCCGTCTCGTCGCAGCCGCAGTCGTCGTACAGCAAAGGCACTGTCTCGGTCGGACATTCCTTATAGCGCAGGCAAATCTGCAGAACGTGCGGTTTCTGATCGTTCTGGCTCTTGAGCGTCTTTATGGCCTCGAGCAGCGTGATATCGACGCAGTCTTCGTCACGTACGATCACGTCGTGGCCGCAGCAGTCCACGGCGGAGCCGGATTCGACGCAGACGTAGCGATCGCGGCAGACCTCATTAGGATGTTGCTTCACCTTGAGGCCGCAGACAACACCCCAGCCGTGCAGGCGCTGGTTGTGGTAGCGCGCCTTGTCGATGTAGTAATGCTGCTCGTCGGTGAAGTCACGTTCGACGAGCAGCTTCCCGGTAAAGAAATTGTTGCGCGAGAAGCCTTCGATCCCGCATGTTGGACATTCGTTGTTGTTCACATCTGCCTCGCTGCTCACGTTGTTTAGCGGCTCACAAGACCGTTCCGTTTCTCAGCTTTGCCTCCCGCAGACGAATCCCTGAGGGATAGCGTCCCACTACCGCATCCAGGCCGATCATCGATTGAAAGCCAATACGAAAACGCGGCTCGACGTAATGGATCGTCCATTTGGTGTGGGCTGGGCTTTCGGCCTTCAACAAATTCTCCAGTCCTTTGCGCTCGCGATCGTCTTTGCCGACGCGCGCCGGCACAAAAATGGAAAACTGATGTGCGTAGACATGAAAGGGATCGCGCAGAGGATCCTGGCGGTGGATGAGTTGCGTCTCATCCACCTGCGCTTGCTGGGTTCCCAGCTGCGATCGATTGGCGACTCGTCGTCCCCACAACACCGCCTGGTCGTGAAGCCGGCCGAGGCCGAGAAACAGCCAGCGCCGCAATTGGAAGTGTTCGAGGATCAACGGCGGCGGCGAACACGGTTCCATTCCGAGATAGATCACCAGCTGCGAGCGCAACCCGGCGCGCGTCCCGCGTAATGGGAATATCTTTCCGGCCTGTTTGAGAAAACGGCGGCGGCGTTCTTCCGGCCACTGCCGGTCGAAGGTGATGCCCATCCAGGTCGCGAGCCAGGAGAGGAAATCGATGCGACCGCCGATGCGTGTTGCCGGCGTGGAGGCGGGATCGAAATAGCGCGCCGAATTATCGATCCTGTTTTCCACCGAACGCATCGTCGTGTCAAACAAGCTGAGAAAGCGATCGGTGAAATCGGCGCTGACCGCTTCTTCGCCGAAGACGGCCGGCAGGAAACGTCGCAGGCTGATGCGCGGAAACTCGATTTCGGCATAACGCAATGCCGGCGAGCTCCAGCCTTTGCCGGTGAAGACGAGTCGCAACCACAGATAGCGGCCAGGCTCGCTGAGGATCAGCGCATCGGACATCTTGCCGGCAGTGGCGCGCACTGTGGCTCGGCGCGTCAGGCGTTGCTGATCGAAGATATCGGCAACCTCCTGAGACGATAAGACGATTTCGGAGGTGTACGACGCGACTTCAACGGCGGTGTCGGCGGGAATTTCGCCAACCAGGACGACGCGATGCCAGACGCAGCGATAAATGCGACTGTCGAACACCCCGGTGGTGAGACTTCCTTTGGTGACGAACTGCGGACCCGTCTCGCCGGCGGCCGTTACGCGATTGCCGTCGAAATCGAAAATGCAGTCGGCGGCGAAATGCAGGCGGCCCTGACGATCGACGGTAAACGGCAACGCCGGAAAATCGCTGCGCCGATCTTCGCTGATCGCGACTTCGCTCGTGATGCTCGTGCGCAAGTCGATCACTTTGACTCGCGAGTCCTGAACGACGACATAGAGGCGGTTGTTGCAGTCGATAGCGAGATGGGTGACTGAGCCGAGGCCGTCAAGGCAGCCGAGCCAGGAACCGCGCGGGCTGAAGCGATGAATGCAGCCGTTAGCGGTATCGGAAACGTAAGCGCGGCCGCGCTGGTCGATGGCGACGTCGAAAGGCAGCCAGGTGGCGTACTTCGATTGCGGCGGTTTCCAGAAGCCGGTGGCGGCAAAGTTTCGCAGCGACAGAACGATCAGGCGCGAATTGCCGGAATCGCATATATAGAGGTTGCCGTTGCAATACGCGATTCCCAGCACTTTCGTTTCTTCCACCAGACTCGGGATTCGCTGGAACCGGCAGTCGCACGCGTCGTAGCGCAGCAGGCGTTGCTGTCGTCGATCGACGAGAAAGACGTCGCCCGCCGGCGTCACCGCGACGTTGGTCGGCGGCGCCATTCCGCCAAAGGAGCCGCTGCTTTCAACCAGCAGACGCTGGCGGGCCGCCGCGGCATCTAGCGTCAGCGCGCAGGACAGCGAATCCACATGCAATCCGTTGAACGTCGCTTCGCCCCAGCCATTCCGCGGCCCGAGCGCCAGCGCGCGCGGATCGTGCGGCGGCGCCTGGACGGGAGGAAGAAGGCCGGCCGGCGTCATAACGATTCCTCCCCGAAGTCGTAATGGACGCTCATCTGGTGTTTCGTTGAATAAGTCAGCGCGTTCGGCTTGAGATCGACGTCGGCGCACTTTTCTTTAGGATCGTCGTCGAGCAGAATTTCCAGCGATTCGATCGAGGCGACACCGGCAATGCGGAAGACGCGATTCACTACTTTCGAGAAGAAGATGCGGCCGCCGAACGGCCAGCCGAGGCCATCGTCCCCGCCGTTCAATGGATGGAAGTAGCGGCTGAGTTCTTCTTCTATCGCGGTCTTCACCTTCAGCAGATCGGCGTCGTCGAGAAGGATGATGTCGGCGCGCACTTCGACGCGTTGATACGTCGGCTTGAGCACGAATACTTCGGAGGTGAGCAGACGGCGTTCGTCGAGATAGGCGCAGACCGTGCGCAACGTCCCTTCGCTTGGCGTCGGTTGAGCGCTGTCGGAATCGGGAACGACGATGACGGAAACGACGCCCGGGATCGGCGTTTCCGGGAAGTTCGGGTGATACAGCGGCAGCGCTTTCGCCCGCTTGACGTTGGCGGCTTCCTGCGCCAGTTGTTCGAAGTCGTCAACGCTGACGGCGCGCGAACGGCTGCGCAGCGAACGGCTGGCGCGGTTACGCGCTTCGTCGAGCGTTTCTTCTTCGCGGCCGCTGTAGGCCGGGCTGAGGTTGGTGACGTTGCCGTCGTCGATGCCTTCTACCGACGTCACCAGCGTGGTGAGCGTCCGCCCTTTGACGTTGCCGCGCTTGCCGCCGCCAAAGCGATACTCGCGCGCCACGACGTTGCTGTTGGGATTCGAGGGATTGGCGACAGGAACGTGACCATGCAGGTTGTCGTCGAAGCGAACACCGCCGAGACGGACCTCTCCAGTAGTGGCGTTCAAGACATAATGCGTATCGTCCACGGCGGAGCTGAAGAAGTCGTCGACACGCGTCCACGGTTGCAGGCCGTCGCCTTCGTCGATTTCGAGTCTCAGCGAATTCAACAGCACCGGGCGGCTTTCCAGAGTGAACACCTGTTCGCGCATGCCGTTGGAGCCACCGAGCACTTCATCTGTCACGGTCTCGGCCTGGGTTGCGCGCACCGTGTTCGCCCGTACCCCCCTGATTGTCGGCACACGTTCGTAGGCGCTTGTCATCAAGCGGGCGCGCACAAAATAACCTTCCTGCCGGGCACCGAGGTCGCCGACTTTTACCGGCTGCAAGACGCCGGGATCCGGCGTGCGCAGCACAATATGCCCGCTGCGCGTCAGCGCCAGCGTTTCGTCGACGACCAGATCGAGGCTCTGCCAGTCCGCGCCGTTCCACGACTCCCAGGCGATGCGCGCCGAAGGAAACTCGCGACGCCGGCTGTCCACACAGCGGTAGAAAGCGGCTCCGGTTCCCGGTTCGAGATCGACCATCACGGTCAGATCGAGATCGATCCTGGGAAACTCCTGCGGACCGGGATACTCAGCGGTATAAGCGAAACCGAGATACATCGCTGAGCCGACTTTCGCCGTATTGCCGAACGGCAGAAAGCCGCCGAGGTTGCGATTGTCTTCGGAGGCATCGAGATAGTTGAGGCCGTTGAAGACCTGCACGAAGCGGAGCTGCGCCGTCAGCGCATAGATCGCGGTGTCCGTCTCAAAAACGATCGGAGCGCCGCCGTCTTCGGCTTCGGCGCTGACCTGCGTACGCGACGGCACGATGGCATAGGAACGCGAGTGATCGGGAAGCACCGGAAACTCGATCTCCGCCAGAGCCGGCTGCGCCGGTCGAAGTTCGACGCCGATGAGTTCGAGAAACTTGATGTAGTTGAGCGCCGGAACCTTGCTCATCCGGTGGATCATCATGTCGGTCAGCCAGGCCAGCAGCTGCGAAATGGTGATACCGGGATCGCTGTCGTTGAGGTCTGTCCAGCCTTGCCACTCGGGCGTATAACGCGGAATGCGCGTCCGCAGTTCTTCGAGGATGTCGCCGTAACGACGGTCGTCGATGACGGGAAGGTTGTCGCTCAGCGGCATGGATCAACGGCCCTCGGTGATATAGAACGGATAGACCAGATTACCCATCGTGTTGGTGGCGCGAACGCGATAGCTCACCCGGATCAGCAACAGGTTCAATTGTTCGGCAGCCACTTCGACGGTGACGTCGATCAGGTCGATGCGCGGCTCGAACATGACCAGTGCCTCCCGCACCATGTGCGTGACGATGGACAGCGTGGTCGAGTTGTTTGGCGCAAACACGAGGTCGTGAATGCCGCAGCCGAACTCGGGCAGCATCACTCGCTCGCCTTTGGCGGTGCTGAGAATCAGATAGATCGATTCCTCGATCCGTTGTTCGTGACGCGACGAGGCGATCTTGCCGCCAGGCGTCACCTGCAGTGGAAACCTCCAGCCAATACCGAGAAAGGCGCGTGCTTCGCTGGTCATGCCGTCACCGTTAAAAGAAATTCGCCGAGGCCGAACAAGCCGCGCTTGCTGAATCCGGTCATGTAGAGATGGTGTTTACCGGGTGTCAGCGCGGCCATGAAGGCGGCGGTCATCGTCGCGGTGACGACGAGTGACGGCGTCGTCCAGTTGCCGCCGGACGGCGTAACGGTCAGACCCGGAGGTTGTCCATTGGTGACATCGAGGCTTTGCTGCAGCGTCTCATTGATCAGTCGCAACGCCCACTGCATCGGATTCTGCGCGCTCAAGGTGAAGACGGCCGGTAGCGTCGCTGGCATCATCGTCGTAATGCTGAAGGCGCCGGCCATGAATGGCGGCACCACCGTGGGCTCGACCTGATCGGCCATTTCCGGCATTAGCGGCGGCGTGGGCTGGCCGGCGGGCACTCCGGCCGGCGTGCTGTCGTCGTAGGTGGAATGAAACTCGGTCTTGCGGATGGGCAGACCGGTCTGGGTGAAGTTGATATCGGTGACGAGAATCACTTTGCGGCCGTCCACCGTGCTGGCGTTGAGACCCATCGAGGTCAGCCGGTAGCCGACGCAGGGATAATTGGTCAGGCAACTGAACGTGCCGGTGTCGTTCTCGAGCAGAACGGTGCCGCCGTTGATCGACCACTTGTCGCTCGACGCCGTGCTGCTGCCCGGGAAGCCGTGCGGGCACTGGATGAGGGCGTTGGTTGTGAGGATTTGTGGCATCGTTTTACTTCCGGTTCAGCTGATCTGAACTTTGTTCCCTTTCAACTCCAGCTTCCGGCCGCCACCTTCGAGCGTGATGGAACCGGGCGCTTTGTCGTCGAGCACAATCTGCGTGCTGGTTTGTTTCATCTTCACCGTAATGGTCTGGCCGGCCGAAGTGTCGTCGAACACGATCTCGTGGCCGGCGCTCGAGCGGAGGATCAATTTCTTCTGGTTATCCGTGTCTTCAAAGCGGAGCGTGTGCCCCCCCGGCGTCAGGATGACGCGGTTCTTATTCGTCTTCTCCGAGGGCTTGTCGACGCCGTTCCAGACGAAACCGAGAACATAGGGATGCTCCATGTTGGAATGGTCGAAGCCGACCAGCACTTCATCCTCTTTCTCCGGCATCATGAAAACACCGCGCCCTTTGCCGGACATCGGCATACCCACGCGCGCCCAGTTGCTCCGATAGGATTCATTCAGCCAGGGAAATTCGAGTTTCACCGAGGCCTGTTGCGCGTCGATTTCTTTGACGATTCCGATGACGATTCCATCGACCTGTCTCATTTCTTTTCCCCCGGGTCTTCGCGCCGCGCGTTGAATTTCGTGATGTAGCCGCTGTCGTTGATCGTGTGGGTCGTATCGGTGATGAAGTAAACCCCGCTCACACGCGAGCCAACGCCTGCGATGTGGACCAGCTGGCCGGCGCGCAGATCCGGCAGACCGACGCAGGTTCCGGAGGCTTTGACCATCTCTTTCTGACGGTCGAGAAGAATCGCTTCGGCACGCTTGCGCGCCTCTTTTTTCGTGAAGACGGGCTCATCGACAACGAACTCTTCACGCGGATCGCACTTGTTGAGCAGTTCGTGAAGATCGCCGTTCACTTTGGTGAGCTTCTTGTCGTCGAGCGTGACCACTTCGCTGATGCGCTTCTTGGCCTTGCGATCCCAGCCGTTGACGGTCACGGACTTAATCTGGTTGGCAGTAGTCAGCGTCGGTTTGAAGTCCACCAGCGAGATGCCCCACTTCAGTTCGAAGCTGACTTTGCGAATACCGGGCACGGTGTCGTTGGAAGGGCCGAAGTAGAGATGCCGTTCCTTTTCATCCTGCGTTCGGGCTTTCTTGTCGCCCTCGCGGATGAAGACGACGTAGCCGTGCTTGCGAGCCAGCAGCAGCAGGAAGTCGATGTCGTACTGATTGTTCTGAGTGACGTAGGTCAGGGCTTCCTCGTCGCTCTTCGCCTTATCGCTGATGACGATCGGCATCGGGAAGCGCTTCTTCTTGCTCTTTGGATCGGTCAGCGTCGCGATATTCTTTGCAATCGCGCTGGGTTTCTCGTTGTCCCAGGCGTAGGTGTACTGCTTGCGGCGCAGCTGGTGCAGGACATTGAGGCCGCGGACGTTCAGCGTGGACGCGCCGGCGGTGGGGAAGTTGGGCTCCATGGTGGTGAAGGTGCCTTTGACCATGAGGCTGAGGGAGTCCAGGTAACCCATGCGAACCTCGACGTCTTTGTTGCAGGGTTCGAAGATCTTGAAACGCTGGCTCGCCGGCGTATTGGCCTTGAGGTCCTTTTCGGTTTCCGAACCGATGTATTTGAAGTCGCGCTTTTCGGCGTCCCAGTTGTTGACGGTCAGCTCGAAGCTGTCGATCTCCTTAATGTTGTCTTTGTAGGCCACCTGCAGGACGTCGCGCAGAATGTCGCGGGGCAGACCGGCGCCTTCGATTTTGACTTCAAAGCGCGGCACATAGAAGCTGCCGATCTCTTTGCGATTCGACTCTTCCTGCAGCGTGACAACACTCATGGTTTATAAAGGCGCCACTTCCAGAAACCGTCCGACAACGAGGCGGCGCGGATCTTCGATATCGTTCTTGTCTGCGATTTCCCGCCACTCGTCCGGGCGGTTGTAGTAACGGTGCGCGATCCGCCACAAAGCGTCGTCTTCCTTGATGACGTGACCGTGTGTTCGGTCCGGCGAACTCAGTTTGAGCTGTTTCAATTGCTGATCGAGCGTCTTGTACTCACGGAAGACGACGCTCAGCGTGGCGCGCAGCGGCACGCCTTCGGAACTGAACAGGCTGAATTTCTGTTTCACGCTCTCGACGATGCACTGAAAGCCGTGACGCGACTGTCCTTTCATCTGCACTTCGGTAAGGCTGCCGAGCGACCGTCCGGGAAACTGTTCGTTCCAGACCAGGACGCAGATCGGTGGTGCATGCAGCGTCGGGACGATTTTGACAAGGCTGTAGATCTTGTCCGTCCAGTCGGTGACGCTGGTGGCAATCTCGCCCATGCCCTGATCGCTGGTATCGAAGAACAGATCGAGGGACAGCTTTTCCGCCTGGCCGCGGACGAACTGCTGCAACGGTGTGTCGAGTCCCGGTATCGTCACTTCGGCAAGCTGCGCGCTCTTATCAAAGGTCAACTCCGTCGGGTTGTACTGAACCGCAATGGACTCCGGGCTGGGATCGCCCGGGCCTTTCCATGAAACCAGCAGCGTGGCTTTGGCCGGTTTAGCCATTACTGGCACCCTTCCTTTCGCTGCTCGGCCGCGACGCCGCCGGTGACTCGGGTTTCTGCGTTGCTCCGCATGCGATGCGCGTCGGCATCCTGAATGGCTTTCAACACGGCCGAGACGATGCGTTGCAGCGTCGGCGCCGACAATATGGACTCGCCATCGATGGCGCGGACGGTGCTTACGACTTCGCTGATTTCAACCTGCATTCCTCACCCCAGCAATGACGCGATGGCTCCGGCACCCGCCGTCGCCAGACCGACGCCGGGAACCTGAATGATGCCTTCGTGCGCAATTTCGATCGATTCGATGGCGACACTGCTCTGTGCCGCGTTGAACGATGGTCCGGTGTATTTGGTGGGCAGGCCGCGCTTGAACTGCCAGATCGCCGTCGGCATGCGCATTTCGTTAAGCAGCATGATGACGCCGTCGCGACGGCGGCCTCGGCCTTCGACAAACGAGTAGTGCCAGTCCCACAGCGCCGTGCCGGCGCCGACACCTTTCTTCAGCGTGATATTGCTCCACGAGGTGCGGCCGGGAAACTTCAACACTTCGCCGTTGCGCCCGCCTTCGCTGAACTCTTCGATCTTCATACTCATGCCGAGACCGGAACATTCCGAAAAGCCGCCAACCAGATTGCCGACAAACTCGGCCGCTGCGCCGAACGACGGTGCACCGCCGCTGGAGTCGAGCAACTGGATGATGAAGTTGTGATTGAGTACCGGATCTCCGCGCAGTCCTGTGAGGCTCATGGTCAGCTCCTTATGCGGCTCCTTATGC
>Ga0163163_10004720_pt1 | contig 11677 bp, 11 predicted proteins | sample S65metaG_FD_119766 | JGI IMG/M metagenome (GOLD analysis project Ga0163163, IMG submission 119766) | Switchgrass rhizosphere microbial communities from Kellogg Biological Station, Michigan, USA - S6-5 metaG | ecosystem: Host-associated > Plants > Roots > Rhizosphere > Soil | place: USA... | reverse complement strand
CTTGCCCCTTTCATCCCGCCATTCATAAAAGCCCTCAGCGGGAATGGCGCAGCGCTGTTTCTTGAGATGCTTCCGGAACTGACCCTTGCGCATGCCATCCGCACGCGCGTTGAGCAGCGGCGGGCGGGGCTTCTCACCTGAGCCCAGCCGGTGAATGCCGAAGCGGGCCAGAACGATGCCCTCTCCTGCGATAAGGACCGGGACGAGTTCAGTCGGCGCGACATTCGGATTGAACTCGAATTGATGCGCGGCCCGCTGTGAAGGTGGCGGGGGATATCAGACCATTCCCTGATCGAGCGGAAGCGATTGCACATGTGAATAAGGTGGGGAATTTCAGTGCCTGAATCAAGCAGCGCTGCTTCCCGATTATTGTCGGCGATCTGCTGCGGCGCCAGAGCGGCCGCTGCGACTAATCGTGTCCTGCAACGCGAGTTCGCCCCACGCCAGGGGCTTGTCCGACGACGTGAACCATTCCGCATCGATCGAAGGCAGGACGGGCGCGCCGACGAGAAGCGTCACAAGGGATGGGCGCTTCATGTTCGCGCCAAGAGGACTCTGGATGCTTCCCCCGCGGCTCAGGCATAGGAAGTGCGGCGGCGAGCCGCCCCAGGCGCTCCCGCCATTCTTGCGTACGAACGGCTCGGTCGGATAGCCTGATGCCACAACAGAACGACGGGCGGAGAACGTCGCACTATGCTGAAACAGGGAGGATCATCATGCGTAAGTGGTGGGCTTCGCTTGGCATCATCTTGGCGGCGGGATTGGGCGCGGGCGCCGTCCAGGCGGAATATTCCGGCAGGACGATCAGGATCGGCGTGCTCAACGATCAATCGGGCCTCTATGCCGATATCGCGGGTACCGCCTCGGTCTGGGTCGCGCGCAAAGCGGTCGAGGATTTTGGCGCCGCCGCCAAGGGCATGAAGGTCGAGATCCTCTCCGGCGATCACCTGAACAAGCCCGACATCGGCTTGAGCATTGCGCGCCACTGGTTCGACGTCGACAAGGTCGATGCCATCGCCGACGTGCCGACCTCGTCCGTCGCGCTTGCCATCAACGAGATCATCCGCGACAAAAACAAGGTGTTCCTCGCGGTCGGTCCGGCAACCTCCGATCTCACCGGCAAGGCGTGCTCGCCCAACACCGTACATTGGATCTACGATACCTGGGCGCTGGCGAACGGCACCGGCAACGCGATCGTCAAGCGCGGCGGCGACACCTGGTTCTTCCTCACCGCCGATTATGCCTTCGGCTATGCGCTCGAGCGTGACACCGAAGCGGTCGTGCTCAAGAGCGGCGGCAAGGTGCTCGGCAAGGTCCGTCACCCGTTCCCCGGCACCGACTTCTCCTCGTTCCTGCTGCAGGCGAAGGCATCGGGAGCCAAGATCATCGGGCTCGCGAACGCCGGCGGCGACACCATCAACTCCATCAAGCAGGCCTCCGAGTTCGGGATCGTGCAGGGCGGCCAGAAGCTCGCCGGCCTCTTGATCTTCATCACCGACATCCACGCGCTCGGGCTCAAGACCGCGCAGGGTCTCATTTTCACCGACCCCTGGTATTGGGATCAGAACGACGCCAATCGCGCATTCGCCAAGGAGTATTTCGCGGCGCACGGCCGCATGCCGAGCTATACCGTGGTCGGAGTCTACTCGGCCGTGTTTCACTATCTGCGCGCCGCCGAGGCGCTCGGCAGCCATGCCGACGGCAAGGCGATGGTGGCGAAGATGAAGGAGCTGCCGACCGAGGACAAGCTCATGGGCAAAGGCAGCGTGCGCATCGACGGGCGCAAGATCCACCCGATGTACCTGTTCGAGGTGAAGAAGCCCGACGAGAGCAAAGGTCCGTGGGATTATTACAAGCAGCTCGCAACCATTCCGGCGGAAGAAGCCTGGCGACCGCTCGACCAAGGCGAATGTCCGCTGGTGCGAAAATGAGCTCGCGCTTCAAATCCCCGCTCGTCATGCCCGGCACCCGGGAAGGCCTTCGGCACGCCCGCCCCCGGTTCTACGCTCACCGGCATTGTCGGCGCCGCGAACGCAACAGCAGCCGCTTCGGCGGCGGCGAGTATGAGCGCCGCCGGGGGCATGCACGCGCGGTAGATGATCGGCGGGCACCACGCGGCAGAGCAATCGAGCGCCCGCCTCACTGGTGCCTAGGCTGGAGTGGCGAGGGGCTTTCCCTTCTCCACAACATAGGTGATGAGAATTCTAGACTTGGCGTCGCCGGCCTTACCACCCGCATGGGGGGTTTCGGGCGATATTTGAAAGGCATCGCCTGCCTTGAGCATGCGGGTCGGTTGGCCTTGGATGGGAAGCTCGAAACCGCCTTCCATGACATAGGCGGATTCGATTCCCGGATGCGTGTGTCGCCCGACCGCCACGCCCGGCTCTATTGTTGCCTCCACAAGCAGCGTCACATAGCCCGGCGCCGGACCGTCCGTCTGCGACAAAATCTTTCGAGTGACGCCGCCGGTCGCCGCGGGTGGCGCACCCTGGGCCGACGCCGCGGTGGCAACAAACTCCGTAATTCCGCAGATCGCGCATGACGCGAAACCCGCGAATCCTCGCCGTGTCAGCATGACACCCTCCCTGCCTTCTGTCCGGGTCACCAGCGCCCAGACTTAATCTTGCGCATATCGTAAGTCTTTGACGATTGCGTTGACAAGGTGAAAGGCCCGGGCTTGCGGGTCATCCGGATGGACTAGGGATTGATCGAGGGATCGGTGTGATCAGCTCTGGACCAACCCCGCCACGATACCGGGTGCATGGTCGTGAACGGGCGAGAGATGGAAAGCCTTCTCGGGAAAACGCACTTACCCCATCGGAACTGGTCGCCGGCGACAATTGCCGGCGGCTTGAAGGATGCCGCGCGGCAACGGTTTCAACGCAAGGACTGGCGCAGTCTTTCCCGCGTCCGATCGGTGGCTTCTTCTTTCGCCCACAACAGGATTGCACCAACAATGCCGAGCACGAGCCAGACCGGCTGCTTGAGAAAATAAGGCTGGAGCACGTCGCACCAGAGCAGTGCAAGCCGTTCGACGGCCGGCTGGAGCGCGGCGAGCCAGCTTCTGGGGATATTCTCCCAGACCGAGCCGACGCTGCTGACATACATGCTCCGAGCGAAGACCGACGTGGCGCCATCGTAACCCAATGCCGCAGCCGCGGCGGTGAGCGACAAGAGACCAACGAACCGACATACAAAGCGGATCATCTCTGCTTCCGATCGATCCCGCTCGCGCCGTGACTGCGTCCCAAGTCACTTGGCCTTAAGTCACCTGGCCTTAAGTCACCTGGCCCCAAGTCACCTGGCCCCAAGTCACCTGGCCCCAAGTCACTGGCCCCAAGTCACTGGCCCCAAGGCGGGCGAGCGGCCAAGCCGTGCCATCGGGACTGCAATGTGGACGCCAGGGCGGTTTCACATTCGTTGGACTCGGAAACCGCTCTAGAGTCCTTACGTCTGACGCGCTTTCTGCGGCCAACCGGTTCCGACTTCGCGGGAAAGCGCTTTAACGACCAGGAGAGGCTGCCGCTTCACGGTTAGAAAACCGTGAACGCCGCGTCTCCCGTTTCAGTGGCGGGATACCAGTCGCATTGCGCCGGGCGTCGATTCTGTGGCACCAAGCCCGCGGCGCCTGTTACGGGGGGCGCTCCTGCACCGGCAGCTTCGGCAATTTCCACACCAGTCGGGAGAGACCATCGTGCAGCGTGGATTGGCGATCGTGGCCGCAGCGTTCTGGCTCGCGCTCGGCGCCGCGGCGACGGCGCAGACATCGCCAGCGCAGACCTCAACGGCGCAGAGCTGGCCGACGCGAACGGTGCGGATCATCATTCCGCTGGCAGCCGGAGGCGGCGGCGACGTTTTTGCCCGCCTCCTGGCCGACGAGCTGCAGCGGAAATACGGCCAGCCGTTCGTGGTCGAGAACCGTCCCGGCGGCGGGCTCAACATCGGCGCGCGCGCCTGCGCCGAAGCGCCGCCCGACGGCTACACGCTCTGCATCATGTCGAGCGAACCCGTGGTCTACAACCAGTTCCTGTTCCGCAGCCTTCCGTTCAATCCCGAGAAGGATTTCGAGCCGATTGCCAATCTGTTCTTCAACCTAGAAGCGCTGGTGGTGAATGCGCAGCTCAAGGTCAAAACCATTCCCGACCTGATTGCGCTTGCAAAGGCCCGACCCGGCACCTTGAGCTACGGCACATTCTCCTTCGTGCTGGTGCAGTTCATGGAGAAGCTCAAGAAGACGCACGATATCGACATCGTGCGGGTGCCCTTCCGCAGCGGCAACGAGGTCGTCAACGCCATCATGTCGGGCACGACGCCGGTCGCCCTGCTGGGCCTGAGCAACATGCTTTCCCAGATCCGAAGCGGTCACATCACCGGCATCGCGCTCAGCGCCAATGCGCGCTCGCCGTTGTTCCCGGATATGCCGACGCTCAAGGAAGCGACCGGCGAGAATTATCCGGTGACCTGGTTCGGATTGTTCGCGCCGGCGGGCACGCCACGGCCGATCATCGAGCGGGTCCATGCCGATGTCGTGGAGATCACCAGCGATCCTACCTTCCGGCAGAAGAACTATGTCGAGCGCGCCATCGAGTATGGCGTGAACACGCCCGAAGCGTTCGCGCGGTTCATCGTGCAAACCCGCGCCGAGGCCGCACAGCTTGCCAAGGAATCGGGCGCGCCGCTGCAATAATGCGTCTTGATATCGTCCGCGCGAGCGGCGGCTCGAGACCGGTCCGGGCGGGCTCGCACGCCATCAGGTCGGGAAGACCCTCCTACTTGAACCATTCAGGCCGCGGATCGGGAATGAAGCCGTCGCGGTTGGGCATCTGCACGCGCGGAAGGGTCTCGGCGTCGAGCACCGCCGCCTTGTCGATGATATTGCCCTGGGCCAGGATGTAGGCCAACACCGCGTAGATCTCATCCGCGGTCAGCGAGCCGGGCGCCTGGAACGGCATCGCGCGCCGCACATAGTCGAACAGCGTGGTGGTGTAGGGCCAGTAGCTTTCGACCGTCATCACCGGATTCTTGGTGGTGAGGGTGCCGCGGCCGCCGATCAGCCGCAACGCGGCGCCGGCCGGCATGTTCGGCAGCCCCGCGACCCCCTGCAGGTTGGCGCCATGGCAGGCGGCACAGGCCGTCTCGTACACCCGCTTCCCCGCGGCGTAATCGCCCTTGCCGGCCGGCAGGCCTTTGCCGTCGGGTGCGATCGCGATGGCAACCGCGGCAATGTCCTGCGTGCTCGCCGGGGTCCCGAAGTCGAACTTGCTCGGGTAGCCCTGGGCGCGAGCGGGATCGGGCGCGGCGAATGCCGCGAGCGCGGCCGCAATGAGCAGCGCGCAGGTGCGATCAACCGAGCGGGTGCACATTCGTCACGCTCCCGTCAGCCGCGATGCCCCAGCTTTGGATCGCGTTCATGTGATAGAACAGCGAGCCGGTCTCGAGCGGCCCGCGCTCGGCGATGAGCTGCTGGTGCGTCGGCTGCGAATACCCGGTCTCATCCGTCGCCCGGCTCTGGATCACCGCCGGCTTGCCGTCCCATATCCAGGGAAAGCGGAAGCGCGTCTGGCTGATCGCCAGCACCGGCTCCTGCAGCGACGCCAGGTTCCAGCTTTTGCCGCCGTCGGTCGACACTTCGACGCGCGCGATCTTTCCCCGCCCGCTCCAGGCGAGCCCGGTGATCTCGTAAAAGCCCGCCCCCGGCAGCTTCATCTCGCCCGAGGGAAAGGTGATCGCTGATTTCGCCTCCATCGTGAAGGTGAAGATGCGCGACTTGCCGGTGGTGGTGATGAGGTCGGTATATTTCGATGTCTCCTCGCGCGTGTAATAAGGCTTGTCGCTGACTTCGAGCCGGCGCAGCCATTTGATCGAGATGTTGCCTTCCCAGCCGGGCAGGAACAGGCGCATGGGATAGCCCTGCTCCGGGCGCATCGCTTCGCCGTTCTGCGCAAATACGATCAATGCATCGGATAGACATTTGTCGATCGGCACGCTGCGGGTCATCACGGCGGCGTCGGCGCCTTCGGCAAGCACCCAGGCGGCACCGGGCTTGAGCCCGACCTGCTTGAGCAGGGTCGAGAGCGGCACCCCGGTCCATTCGGAGGTGGAAACAAGGCCGTGCGTGCGCTGCACGTTCGGCTCGCGTGCCTTCATGATCTCGCTGCCGGTCGTGCCGGAACACTCCATGAAATAGGTACGCGACAGAGTCGGGAAGCGCTTGAGATCGGCGAGCGAGTATTTGATGGGCCGGTCGACCAGGCCATGGATGACGAGGCCGTGCTTAGCCGGGTCGATATTCGGGATGCCGCCGTGATGGCGCTCGTAATGCAGCCCGGATGGCGTGATCGTGCCGTAGCTGTTCTGCAGGGGCGTAAATCCCGCCGTCTTGGTCGGGTTCGCCCAGCGAACTGCGGTCTCGAATTGCGAGCGCGAACCGTAGCCGCCGTCCTCCCCCATCACGCGACCCTGTTCCTTTGTGGGATCGGCTTGCACCGGATACTCGACCGCGCCGGCCGGCGCCTTGGCGGCGGCCGGGTGCGGCAACATCGCGGTCATTCCGACCGCGGCGACGAGCCCCGTGCCGGCGAAGAGCTGCCGGCGGTTCGCGGCCAGCGCAAACATGCCGTCCTTGCAGTCGCAATCCTCCAAGGCCGCGACATCCCTGGCCTGCCCCTCGGTGATCGGCTGGCCGAGGCGGCCGAGCGCCTCTTCGATCGCGCGCGATTTTGTATCCAGGCGTTCAACGTCGGTGGAATGCATGGGTTTGGTCTCCCTCGCTCGACGCCGTTCATCGAAGCGTATCGGCTTCCCGCGGGTGGCGCCAGTGTGACGGCCGCCGCGCGTCTGCCAATATGCCGACGGCCAAGTCAGCCACGATCCGTTGCGGACGCAGCCAGCAACCCGGAGACACGCCATGGAGATGACGAGACGCCACATGCTCGCGGCGACGAGCAGTGCTGCCGCGATGACTTTCGCTCACACCGCGTTCGGCGGCTGGGAGCCGAGTGAGCGCTATCCCGATCCCGCGATCAGGAGTCTCGACCCCAGCTTCAACCGGTATCGCCTGTTCAACGCCAGCATCGAGCGGCTCGCGACCGGCATGCGCTGGTGCGAAGGGCCGGTCTATTTCGGCGACGCCCGTTGCCTGATCTGGAGCGACATTCCGAACAATCGGCTGATGCGCTACAACGAGGTCAGCGGCGCGGTCAGCGTCTATCGCGAGCCGTCCAATCACGCCAACGGCAATCGCCGCGATCGCCAAGGCCGCCTCGTCACCTGCGAGCACGAGACGCGGCGGGTCACGCGCACCGAATACGACGGCACGATCACGGTGCTGATGGACAAGTTCGAGGGCAAGCGGCTCAACTCGCCGAACGACATCTGCGTCAAGTCCGACGACTCGATCTGGTTTTCCGATCCGCCGTTCGGCATCCTCAGCAACTACCAGGGCAACGTCTCGCCGGTCGAGCTGCCGTCCAACATCTATCGCCTCGATCCCAGGACCGGCCAGGCCACCGTCGTCGAGGGCACGCTGACCAGGCCGAACGGCGTGGAGTTCTCGCCCGACGAGACCAGATGCTACATCCAGGACAGCGGCCCGAACCCGCGTTACATCTATGCCTACGACGTGGCCGACAACGGCACGCGTCTCGTCAACAAGCGCATCCTGATCCCCGCCGAGGCCGACGGCACGCCGGACGGCTTCCGCGTCGACATGGACGGCAATCTGTGGTGCGGCTGGGGCATGGGCCGCGCCGAGCTAGATGGTGTCAAGGTATTCAATCCCGAGGGCAAGCCGATCGGCTTCATCGCGCTGCCGGAGCGCTGCGCCAATCTATGCTTCGGTGGCCGCAAGCGGAACCGGCTGTTCATGGCGGCGAGCCATTCGCTCTATGCGCTCTATCTGAACACGCAAGGCACTGTGGGAAACTGAGCCTGCGCACCGTTTCAACGATCGCAAGAATGGTCGGCTTGAGGAATGCCGGCCGGACGGGATTTGAGCCGAACCTGACGATTCACTTGCGATGACATGACGCTGTCCCGTTGCGGCCTCGATAAGGGTTCGATGGCAGCGGTCATGGCGCCCCGTCGTGCAAGGAAAAGGCGATCCGGCACGGGCGGTCCGATCGATTGCTCCAGGCGTGATTGGTACCGCGCTGCACCACCGTATCGCCGGCCTTGAGATGAACCTCGGTGGTGTCGAGCACCAGGGTGATCTCGCCCTCGAGCACGAGACAGAAATCCAGCGTGCGCGTCTTCTGCATGTAGGGATGCGGCGCCTGCGGCGAATAGGTCGATGCCCCGGGCGAGCCCATCGCGCGAAAGAAAGCCTCGACTTCCTTCGCGCCGACCTTGCCGCGGAAGGTCTCATCGGGCGGGAACGTCACGATCCGGCAAACCGAGCCGCGCGGCGGCGGCTCGATCGTGTGCGCGGCAAGCGTGGTGTCATGATATTGGCCGATCCGCACCGGCGAGGAGTCCGCAACCCAGATGCGGGCCGACGAGAATCCCGGCCGTGCCGGGTCGATGCGCACATCCGGCGGCGGGCCGTCTGCAATCGCGACCGATTTTCCTTCCTGATCGTCGATGGTGACGATCCGGCGCAACGGCTTCAGGTCCTGGATCATGGCCGCTCCTCGCGTGGTCGCATTTTTTCTGCGGAAAACTGGAAGTCCACTTTTTCCGGAAAATGCTCCTAGACCTTCGGTTCGACGTCGAACGTCGCGCCCATCATGACGAACGCCATGAGGCTGCCGCCATTGACATTGGCCCAGCCGTGCCAATTGCCGAGCTGCACGACCGCGTCGCCCGGCTTCAACACGACGTTGCCGCGGTCCAGCAGCAGCGTCCGCTCACCGTCGAGCAGGATGCCGTAATCGACCGTGGCCGATTTGTGCACCGGCGAGCTGAATAGATTCTGTCCGCCGCGATCCCAGACGCCGTCCGGGCGCAGCCGCGTCGGACCAAGAGGCTTGTAAGCGGGGTCCTGGGATTGGTCGTAATCCGCGGGCTTGCCGGTCGACTGGACGATCCGCAGATGGCCGCCTTCGTGCGGCGGCTCGAAATGAAACGGCAGGTTACCGTCGTCGCGCGTGCCCGAGATGAGCGCGGGTGCGGTCTTGTAGACCCAGATATCGGTCATGCAGGTTCCCCGGCTGATCGCGCCGGGGTTTACATTGGGGGCTGCGCTGTCGAACAGCACGCACGAGCGTCCCTGATCGTCATTTCCGGTCACGACACGCCGGATCGGCCTCATCTCGTCCGCCATCGGTTTCCTCGCGTTCAAGCCCTGCGCGAAGCTAGATCAGCTCGAACCACATTGTCATCTCACCCCATCATCCATCATGATGGCCGGACATGGGGCACGAAGACCCCGGACGCAGGGAGGTGAGCCGGTGCGAGCCAGAGGTCTCGTCGCTTTGGTCGTTGCGCTTGCAGCGGGACTTGCCCCCGCCGGGCGAAACGCGGCGCACGCGCAGAGTTTCCCCAACCATCCGATCAAGATCATCGTCGGGCCAAGCCCGGATGTCTTCTCCCGCATCATCGCAGAGCATCTGCAACAGGTGTGGGGCCAGCCGGTGGTGGTCGAGCCGCGGCCGGGCGCGGGCGGCAAGCTTGCAGTTACCGCCGTGTCCTCCGCCGCCCCCGACGGCCACACGCTCCTGTTTGCCACGCCGACCTACACGCTCAACACCGCGATGAAGGTCGCCAGCTACGACCTGCGGGAGTTCGTGCCGGTCGCCAATATCGGGCTGATCTCCTATGCCCTGGTCACGCATTCCAGCGTACCGGCGACATCCGTGGCGGAGCTCGTCGCCCATGCCAGGCAGAATCCCGGCAAGCTGAATTGCGCCTCGGCCGGCATCGGCACCGTCCCGCATCTCGCCTGCGAATATCTCAACAAGGTTGCGGGCACCAATATCCTTCACGTGCCCTATCGCGATGTGAATTCGGCCATGGTGGCAACCGTCGCCAACGTCACCCAGATGTTTTTCGGCGTTTCGACCAGCGCAAAATCGCAGATCGAATCCGGCGCGTTGCGCGGTCTTGCCGTCAGCACCTCGCAGCGCTCCGTCCTGTTGCCGGCGCTACCGACGATGATCGAGTCCGGCTATCCGACGTTCAACATGCCGGGCTGGGGCGGCCTGCTTGCGACCGCCGGCACGCGCAAGGACATTGTCGAGAAGCTGAACGCCGAGGTCTTGCGCGCGGTACAGCGTCCGGAAACGCAGAAGCGGCTGATCGCAGCCGGCATGGAGCCGGCGCCGCCGCTCGATCCCGGCGGCTTCCGGGCGTTCATCGAAGACGACATCGCGCGCTGGACGCAATTCGTCGAAGCGGTCGGTGTCGAGAGGTTGAAGGGCCCGCCGCAATGAACCGGGACACGGCGGCGTCAGGCCGCGGATCATCCAGCGATCAACACAAACCTGCGCGGGAGTAACCGGCATGACCACACGACGAGGCTTTCTCAAGCGTGCAGCGGCGGCGGGCATCGTGTTCTGCAGCTGCGGGATGCTGGACTTCGCAAACGCGCAGAACGGGGGCCGTCGACTGCCGGTCAAGGTCAACGGCAAGCGCGTCAGAACCATCGACGTGCACGCGCACTGCCTGTTCCACGAGTCGATCGCGCTGATGGGCGACCAGGCTCGCAACGTGATCCCGCCGACCAAGGGCGCGCAGGAGCATTTCATCGCCATCGAGACTCGCCTCAAGGGCATGGACGCCATGGCGATCGACATGGAGGTGCTGTCGATCAACCCGTTCTGGTACGGCAAGGACCGCGATACCGCGGCCAAGATCGTCGAGCTCAACAACGAGAAGCTTGCGGAGCTTTGCGCCGCACGACCGGACCGCTTTGCGGCCTTTGCCTCTCTCAGCCTGGAATATCCCGACCTCGCGCTGCAGCAGCTCGAGACCGCGATCAGGAAGCAGGGGCTGAAGGGCGCCGCGATCGGCGGCAGCGTGCTGGGCGATGACTTCTCCAATCCCAAATATCATCCGGTCTGGGCCAAGGCGGAGGAGCTCGGCGCGGTGCTGTTCATTCATCCCCAGAGCACCCCGCCGCTCGCGGCCCGCTTCAAGGGAAACGGCTGGCTTTCGAACACCATCGGCAATCCGCTCGACACCACCATCGCCCTGCAACATCTCATCTTCGAAGGCACGCTCGACAAATTTCCGGGTTTGAAGATCGTCGCGGCGCACGGAGGAGGATATCTGCCTTCCTACGCACCGCGATCGGATCACGCCTGCTTCGTCTCGCCGCAAAACTGCAACCCCGACATCAAGCTCAAGAAGAAGCCGACCGAGTATCTCAACCAGCTCTATTTCGACGCGCTGGTATTCACCCCGGAAGCGCTCCGCCACCTCGTGGCGCAAGTCGGCGCAAGCCAGGTCATGCTGGGCACCGATCATCCGATTCCGTGGGAGGAGCATCCGGTGGACCACGTCTTCGCCACGACGACGCTCAGCAACAAGGAGAAAGCCGCGATCCTGGGCGGCAATGCCGCGCGTCTGTTCGGAATGACGGGGAGCGCGTAGGCGGCATCAATCCCCGGAGGATGGATGCGCGGGTCAAGCCCGCGCATGACGACCAATGCGGCATCATGCCGCTTGCGTGTCTGGGATGCGGTGCAGCGCGAAGGTCTTGCGGAGCGGTGCACCGCTGATCCGGGACCGTCGCGAG
>Ga0163163_10004718_pt1 | contig 11678 bp, 14 predicted proteins | sample S65metaG_FD_119766 | JGI IMG/M metagenome (GOLD analysis project Ga0163163, IMG submission 119766) | Switchgrass rhizosphere microbial communities from Kellogg Biological Station, Michigan, USA - S6-5 metaG | ecosystem: Host-associated > Plants > Roots > Rhizosphere > Soil | place: USA... | reverse complement strand
GGTGTTTGTGAAAGACGACTCAAGTTCTTTGCTCAAATTCGGATTCGGTGACAAGCCGGCCGAACTTCCCGTAACGCCGAATGGCTGGCCAATTATGCCGAAAGCATTTGAGCAAACGCTTTTAACTGTCTCCAGGCAATATTCGCTGCCGATCTACGTGCTTGAAAACGGCCTTGGCGGCAATGACACACCCGACCCGGACGGCAAAGTTCGCGACCCCGAGCGTATTGCGTTCATACGAGCATATATCGGCGCCATGGACGCCGCAGTGGCAAACGGCGCGGATATCCGCGGTTATTTTGTCTGGTCGTTGCTCGACAACTTTGAATGGGATGCGGGCTACAGCGTGCGCTTTGGCCTAACATACATCGACTACGCGAATCAGCGCCGCGTCCCGAAGACCTCGTTTGCGTGGTACCGCGACCTGATCAAGGCAACACGCGCGGGCGATAAAAAGTCATACGCGAGCGAAAGGCGATAAATCGGAACGCCGATGCCGAGGATCGTCACGCTCACGCCCAATCCAGCAATCGATCTTTCGACCGCGGTTGAGCGGGTCGTTCCCCGTTCGAAGCTGCGCTGTGCTCAGCCGCGGCGCGATCCGGGAGGCGGCGGCGTCAATGTGGCCCGAGTGGTCAAGCGATTGGGCGGCGACGTCGAGGCCATTCTTCCCGTGGGAGGCTTTACGGGCGAACTCCTGCGACGGCTTCTCGAAAAAGAGGACATTTCGAGCTGCTTGATCAAGTCCGAAGCCGACACCCGGGAGGACTTTTCGGTCACCGAAAGCAGCACGGCTTCTCAATACCGGTTTGTGCTGCCCGGCGAACCGCTGCGCGAATCCGAGTGGCGCGAATGTCTTGAAGCTCTCGCTGCCAGAAAGCCGGACTTTGTCGTAGGAAGCGGCAGCTTGCCGCCCGGCGTGCCTGATGATTTCTATGCGCGGGCCGCAGCCACAGCGCGCAAGCTGGGTGCGAAATTCTTCCTGGACACATCGGGTGCGCCCCTTGCCGCCGCGCTCGAGCACGGCGTCGACATGATCAAGCCAAACTTGCGGGAAATGCGGGAATTGGCGGGGCGAGCGCTATCCTCGGAAGCCGACTGGATTGCGGCTGCTCGCGAACACATCGAATCCGGAAAGGTCGAGACAGTTGCATTGTCTCTCGGTCACCTGGGCGCAATGTTGATCACCCGGGATCGGGCGCTGCGCGCGCTCCCCCCGCCCATCAAGCCGATCAGCACGGTCGGGGCCGGCGATAGTTTTTTCGGTGCGATCGTCTACAGCCTGGCCAAGGGTGACCCCCTGACCGATGCATTCCGGCTTGGCGTGGCTGCCGGCTCGGCGGCCCTCATACAGGAGGGAACCGGACTTTGCTCTCGCGTCGACGCCTACCGTTTGATGAGTCAGGTCACCATCACGTCTTTTTGAGTCAGGATGTTGCACTTTTTTCGCCGCGCTCTTTTGCCTCAAGCTCGTCAAGCGCAAGCAGCAAGGTTGCAACGCGGTGCGCGGACGAACGCCAGTCAGCCAGACGCTGGTAATTGTCGACAAACCAGTTGAAGGCCCCCTGCACGACGACAAAAGCCGCCGCTGCCTGAGTTAATTCGCCGAGCGACATGGAGCCACTGAGATATTTCGGCGCGCACAACATCCAGGCAACCACCGGAGCAAGCAGAAAATTTCCGTGCGACACGAGCGTCGTGCGAACGAGCTGCCAGCTGAATTCGCGCCACCACAACAGGACGGCCTGCAGCTTGAGCTGCAATGTTTCACGTCGATCGACCTGGTGCTCGTTCTGCGGTGCGGGTTCCTGGCGGAACGTGTCGGCTGCGGCACGAAATTCGGCTTCGGCCTGGTTGTTGCGCTCAATGACACTGGAGAGGTGGTGACCAAAAACGATCATAAGAGACGTGACCATCCCGGAATAGATGATGACGCCGAATACCAGGTAGCCAGGAAACGTCACCGATCGGCCGAAGACGGCGACATCGATACTGCCGCCGATCGTCCAAAGCACGCCGAAGAAGGTGAGCGCTGTCAGGATCGACGAAAAAAAGGCAAGCGACAGATCGATCGGCGCGTCGGTCGCGATCCGTACATCGACCGAGATCCGATATTCCGGATTTTCCGACCCCTTGGCGAGATGGTTGAGCTGGTGAAAGCGATCCTTTTCCATCCACTTTTCGATCACATGGCGAGTCAGCGCCTCCCGCCAGCTGCGCTGGGCGGTCATGCGGCCCCACACTGAGGCCGCTGCCAGCACAATGCTTCCCGCGGCGAGCGGGACAAACAATTGCGCCTGCAACCAAACAGTGGCGGCATCCTTCCGCTCGAGCGCGTCGAAGAAGCGCCGGTTCCACATATTGAGGGCAACTTGCACCACGAGCTGCACCAGCACGACGGCGACCAGAAATATGGCGAGCGTTGCGGCCCGGCCGGTCTGCACGCGCCAAAACACGGAGGCAGCCTGCCAGAACCGCGTCAGGAGCTGCCTCTCGTCGAGAATAAGAGAAATCTGCTGAAAAGGTGGCATGCCCTTTGCCCCACTGGGCGAATACTAGGCGGACACCGGCGCCGCACAAGTGCTGCGCCTTATGGGACAACCATAACGGCGCATGGCGCAAAACTTGCCAGTTTCTGCGATACGCTGCCGATGAAAAGGGCGGAAAGCCGGCTTTGACCCCGCCGCCCGACAACCAGCAAATCCGCTTTTGATCGTTGCGTCGCGTCGATAATCGCGTCGCCGGCATCGCCCCAACCGGTTTTCAGCGTTATCGAGCGAACGCCAATGCGCTGAACGCGTCTTTGCGCCTGTTTCAAAATCTTGTCGGCCGCTGCCTGCATCGTCTCACTGAGATCGCCTGCCGTATCGGCCAAAGTCCTGAGCTCAGCTCCGGTAACGCTTCCGCCAATTGTCAGGAGGATGAGTTCGGCGCCGGTCGCCTTCGCGAGGGACGCGCCGGCATCGATGGCGCGGTTTGCTGTCGCGGAGCCATCGGTGGCGATAATGATACGGCGCAATGGCATAGCCGCCAAAGAAGGCTGGATTAGCTCACATCGTCAAGTGGCACTATGCTCGCACGCGGTTGTCAGGCTGACGCAACGGAATAAATGTTATCCGGTCATCGATATTGCGGTGCGATGTGACCTTCCGTCTGTTGACCTTAAACTTATGGAATATCAGCGAGCCTCTTGAGCCGCGGTACCGCGCGCTCGCGGCGGGCCTGAAAAAGCTGCGCCCCGATCTTGTCTGCCTGCAGGAAGTTTATCGCGATCCGGGATCGGGCCGCAGTCAGGCCGCGCTCGTTGCCGAGATGTGCGGCCTGAATCATCACGTAGGGGAAGACGGCCTCTCGATCATCAGCTCGCAGCCGGTCGTCCGCTCAGTGACCAAGCCCTTGCCGCAAATGCCGGATGATCCGCCAAGGGAAGTTCTGTTGGCGGAATTTGTCATGGAAGGACAACGTCTGCTGGTCACCAATACGCATCTCGCCTATTCGCCGAAAATGGCCGAAGGGCGGAGAAAGCAGGCGGAGGCAATGCTGGAGGCAATCAAGCGCCACGCTCCGAAATCGGAAAATTGTCAAAAATTATTGTGCGGAGACTTTAATGATGTCGCGGATTCTCCCGCCATTTGCCTCGTCCTGGATGACGAGACCGGATTCCGCGACGCCTTTCGCGAATGTCACCCGCGCAGCCGCGGGTATACCTATTCACCGCCGCGGAATCCTTACGTCGATCCATCGTGGACCGAAGATCAGCGCATCGACTATATTTTTTTGACGCGGGGCCTCAAGGCCGAAACTTGCTCGGTGGTTTTTGACAAGACCCGCGGGCTTGACTTCGTGTCGGATCATTTTGGAGTTTTCTGCAGCATTCAATTCTCTCGTGCCCCGGCAGACGGTCTTACATTTCGATGAAATCGATCACATGGCCCTTTCCGGATCAGCGTCAACCCATCGAGTTTTTTGCGCGCGCTCCAGGTGATCGGCGAGGCAGAATCCGCCATGTCAAGCGCCGGGTGCTGATCTCCACCGACATAAATTGCATCTGAACCGGTGAACGCAGAATGGACCTTTGATCTGGGTCAACATGGTGCGGACCGTTTGGTCGTATTCTTGAAATTGTTTGGAGACCTGTCATGTACGCCAAAGATGTTATGACCAGCACCGTCATCTCGGTGGAGCCGAATTCCACGATCCTTCAGGCAGCACGGCAAATGCTTCAGCACCACATCAGCGGCCTGCCCGTGATCGACCACGATGGAGGGCTTGTTGGCATTCTGTCCGAGGGTGATTTCCTTCGCCGCCGGGAGACCGCTACCGAGCGTAGACATTCGCGATGGCTCGAATTCCTGATGGGCCCCGGCAGGCTTGCTGTCGAGTACTCCCATTCGCATGGCAGCAAAGTTGCCGAAGTCATGACCCCGGATGTTCATACCGTCACCGAAGACACGAGCCTCGAAGAGATCGTTGAATTGATGGAGCGCTACCGCGTCAAGCGTCTGCCTGTCATGCGCGGGAAGAAAGTCGTGGGAATGGTGACGCGCTCCAATCTCATGCGTGCAATGGTCAGCCTTTCCCGCGCTGAACCAAAAACGGGAAAGGACGATGCGAGCATCCGCGAAATGCTGCTGGCAGAAATGCAAAAAGAGAGCTGGGCTCCGGCCGCGATGGCCAATGTGGTTGTCTGCGACGGAGTGGTCGAACTTTGGGGCGTTATCATCGATGAACGGCAGCGCGAGGCGTTGAAAATTGCTGCGGAAAATATCCCCGGTGTCAGGGCCGTGAAAGACCACCTGGTCTGGGTTGAACCGGTCTCCGGGATGGTTATCGCGCCGAGAGGCGGCGCTGCCGCATAGTTCCAGCGGCTTTTGCGTTGATCTGCCTCAAAACATCGCCAGGTGTTTCCGCCTAATATTTGTCCACACGTCAAAACGGACAGCGAGCGATGAGCGATCCGACACTCACGCGCGGCGAGTCACCGGCAGGCCTGGTTGCAAGCGGCCCCTGGACCGCCGCGCAATCGGTCTCGCTTGAGCGCCTCGCGGCCACTCTTCCGTCAATCGATGCACAGAAAAAAAATGTGGTCATCGACCTTTCCGGCGTTGAACAACTCGACACACTCGGCGCCTGGTTGCTGGAACGAGTTATCCGGCGCTACCAGCTCCAGGATCTGAAGCCGACGCTGGTTGGAGTACCGGAGCGGTTTCGCGGTCTTCTCGAAAAGATACACGACGTCAACCGGCGCCCGCCCGTTCTGCAACCCGAACGGAACAGATTGGCGGTCTGGCTTGAGCGCATCGGCCGTACCACCGCCGGTCTCTACACGGATTTCGCTTACTTCCTCGCGATGCTTGGCGCGATTGGCGCATCCTTGGGCGGCGTGGTGTTGCGGCCCCGCTCGCTGCGCGCGACATCCACCGTATACCACCTGTATCGCGTTGGCTGGCAGGCCGTTCCGATCGTCGTGCTGATCACGTTTCTGATCGGAGGCATCATTGCCCAGCAGGGAATTTTCCACTTTCGGAAATTTGGAGCTGATGCCTACGTCGTCGACATGGTCGGCATCCTCGTCTTGCGCGAAATCGGCGTACTGATCGTATCGATCATGGTCGCGGGCCGGTCCGGGAGCGCCTACACGGCCGAGCTGGGCTCCATGAAAATGCGGGAAGAAATCGATGCTCTGCGCACCATGGGCCGCGATCCGATCAGCATACTGGTGCTTCCGAGGGTGGTCGCCTTGGTCTGCGCCTTGCCGATCCTGACCTTTCTGGGATCGATGGCTGCGCTCTACGGGGGCGGGTTGGTCGCGTGGTTTTACGGCGGCATGAGCCCCGACATCTTCATAGCCCGCCTTCGTGAGGCGGTATCGGTGACCCACTTTGAAGTTGGAATCATCAAGGCGCCGTTCATGGCACTTGTCATCGGCGCGGTCGCATGCAGCGAGGGGTTTCGCGTCAAGGGCAGCGCCGAATCATTGGGATTGCAGACAACGACGTCGGTGGTGAAGTCGATTTTTCTTGTGATCGTTCTTGACGGCCTGTTTGCAATCTTTTTCGCCTCGATCGGGATGTGAGTGCGATGCCGGAACCGTCTCAGGCCCCTGCAATTTCGGTGCGCAACCTGACGGTTGGATTCGGGGAAAAAAACGTGCTCGACGGGCTTTCGCTCGACGTTCATCGCGGCGAGGTCCTCGGCCTGGTCGGTGCGTCGGGCGGCGGCAAATCAGTCCTGCTGCGAACCATTATTGGTTTGATTCCACCGCGCGAGGGCCGCATCGCAATCATGGGCGCGGAGACCGACTACGGAGACACCGCCGCCATGCAGGATATCGGCCGGCACTGGGGCATCCTGTTTCAGCAGGGCGCGCTGTTTTCCTCGCTCACTATCCAGCAGAATGTGCAGTTTCCGATGCGCGAGAATCTGGAAATTTCGCAGACTTTGCTCGATGAGCTCGCGACTGCAAAGCTCGAAATGGTCGGGCTCTCCCCCGATGACGGAAATAAGTTTCCCTCGGAGCTGTCCGGCGGAATGACAAAGCGCGCCGCCCTGGCGCGTGCTCTCGCGCTGGATCCCGAGATCGTGTTTCTCGATGAACCGACCTCCGGCCTTGACCCGATCTCGGCCAGCGATTTCGACGAACTGATTTCAACACTGCAACAGACGCTTGGCCTCACCGTCTTTATGGTGACGCACGATCTGGATAGCCTGAACACTGTGTGCGATCGCGTCGCCGCCCTTTCCGACGGGAAAATCGTCGAGGTGGGGCCGATCGAGCAGCTCGTCGGCTCGCAGCACCCCTGGGTCAGATCCTATTTTCACAACGCCCGCGCACGGACCCGCGCGACAGAAACCCACTGAGGATCCATGGAAATCCGGGCACCCTATATCCTGATCGGCGCATTCGTCCTGGCTGTAGTCGCTGCAGGTTTTGGCTTTGTGTATTGGCTGCACAATACAGGCAGCCTGACCGAGCGGACGACTTACCGGATCGACTTCGAAAACACGGTATCGGGCTTGCTGACCGGCGCAGCAGTGCTGTTCAATGGAATTCGCGTCGGCGAAGTAACCTCTCTTGAACTCGATTCCGGCAATCCCAACCACGTGACGGCGACAATTGCTGTGGCCGCAAAAACGCCGGTGCGCGCCGACACCAAAGTTGGCCTGGATTTTCAAGGTCTGACCGGAGTTCCCGTAGTCACGCTGCAAGGCGGCAGCAAGCCGCTGAGCGCCACCCCAGGGCAACCGGCCACGCTGACCGCCGATCCGCTCGCCGGGCAAAGCATGACCACAGCAGCGCGCGACGCGTTGCGGCGGCTGGACGTCATACTGGCCGACAATGCGGAGCCGCTTCGAACCACCATCGCAAACCTCAATACGTTTTCAGCGGCTCTGGCGCGCAACTCCGACAAGCTCGACAACATCGTCAGCGGCCTGGAACGCCTTACCGGCGGCAGCGCCGCCAACGCACCACGCGTGGTCTACGATTTGGCCGCGCCCAAGACCTTTCCCTCTTTGGACAAGCCACGGAGTCCCCTGATCATCGCCGACCCTGCGTCGCTTCTTATGTTTGAGACCCGCAAAATTCTGGTGCGGCCAGGCGACAACGAAGATCCGACCTTTGCAGGGGCGGAATGGAGCGACAGTACGCCCAAGCTCGTGCAGCAAAAAATAGTCCAGAGTTTCGAAAATGCCGGATTCGCCGTCGCCCGGCCCTCGGAAAACGTTACGGCCGACAATCAGCTCTTTCTTGACCTGAGAAAGTTTCAGCTGTCGGCAGCTGCCGCACCCTCTGCTGAGGTCGAATTCGGCGCAAAGATCGTTTCAACGAATGGCCGACTGCTTGGCACGCGTATCTTTGAATGCAACTCGGTCCCGAAATCCGTGAATGCCGCTGGAACGGTTGATGCACTCAACGAGGCGTTCAGCAAATGCGCCACCCAGCTCGTGCAGTGGACGGCAAACCTTATACGATGACAGGAGGCTCACGTGGCCAAAGTGCGCTTTAATCCACCGTTACAATGGGAAAATTGGTGCGGCTGGCTGCTCGCGATCTGGCTGTGCATCTCGCCGGGCCCCTTGAAATTCGGTGACGACATCACGGCAACATATGTCGCCGTCCTGACGGGAATCGTCCTCATATGCACGGAGATGCTGACGATATCGCCATTTCGCCTGTGGGAAGAATGGATCAACGTATGTGTTGGCGGCTGGCTGATCGCCGCGTCATGGCTGCTTCACGTGCAGAACTCATCGGCAAAAATTAATTTTGTTGTCGTCGGCACGCTCGTCGCCACCTTTGCGATTTACAAACTTTGGTTCGGAGTGAGCGACAAGCAGGGTGCGATCGGTAGATTGGACTCCTGAATAAGTGATCCAGGAATTACCGCCAAACGCGTTCCGCAACGTCACTTTGATTCATATCAAGGCACGCTCAAACGGATTGTTTTGCAATGTATCGGGCAAAAAAACGGAGAGCGCCATGTCAGCAATGACCCCACGGGTGCCGCCAAAATGCGCGCATTGCGAAACAATTCAGACCATACCCGAATGGTCGGAAAACGCAGGCGATGAAATGGTATTTTTTTGGCACTGCATGACCTGCGGACATGAGTTCGAGACCAGGGATCGCGCTGCCGATGGACAGATGTCCGAGGGCGAATTGGCGGAAGAATTTCTGCCGAATTTGGTGGTCGAGTGACTGTCCCGCGCAACCGCGCAGGGAGTAGCAAAGTTCTACTCGAGCCCCTGATAGCGATGCAGTATGTTCCAGAGCAGGGCGAAGAGAAGCGCGCTAATGAACCCGGCGATGGATGTAAAAACAATGAGCGTGGCGGCAGCTGCCAGATTGAATGGCCGGACCACAAAAACCGGCTGAATAAAGTGCATCCAGAACACAAAATCGACCAAAGGCTGCGCCCAGCCAAGAGCAACCAAAATGGCCCAGCAAACATGGTAGCCGCCGAGCAGCGCGCCAAAGGTGACACCAGCCTTGAGTGGATTGATCATCTCTGAATCCTGAAGATCAGGAAATCTCGTGCAACGCGCGACGCGCGACAATGCCGTTGTAGATGGTCCCAAAAATCAGGGCGATAAGCCACCCGACTACAACGCTCCAGACCAGGCCGTCGATCCACACGCGTGATGAGTCGATTGGTGCTTCCGACCAGAGACTGACCCAGCCGTGGGCCAGGCGAAGTGGCAAGAACAGCGCTGCCAGCATGCAGAGCACGAACAGCACGACGAACGTGGCGCTAAAGCTCCAACCCAATCCGCTGATGCTAAGCCGCCCATGAGATGCATTCGTTTTCATGATGCACTCCATATCTAACCTAATATTTTTAGCGCTTGAATGCCGGCTAGAGCTTGATTTGGATCAAACTGGGCAGGTCGGTGCGGCGATGTGCCCGACGGATCGTCATCGGCCGCGCCTGTGACCAGGCCCGGGCCGAGCGCATTTTCGATCCTGCGAAATCCGGGCCTGGATTTTCTCGCTTCGGGCATTTCACAGGCCTCGCAACCTCTCGCAGAGACTTTTCCGTCTGTCCGCCATGTCGAAAAACAACCACTCAGATGAAGGAAATGACACTAGTCATGGAGACCTGAGATTTTGGATTTAGAACCATTGATTTGAAGCAAGTCAGCCTGCCATGATCTTGATGACATAAAAGCAAACGAACGCGCAAACCTACTGCACCAGAAATGTAGGAAATTTTCGCGATGCAGCCGCACATTCCGACCGAAGTGTATCTCGACTTTCTCGGGCGAACGATCCCGATTCACTGGGATTACCACGCCATTCTGATGGTCGGTGTCTGGTTCGTGCTGGTCCCAATCTGCATCATCACGATCAGGTTCGGCAAACCGAAACCGACGCTCAATGGCATCCGTGAAAAAGTGGCGCTCAGAAACCTGGTGTGGTGGTGGTTCAGCGTCCACAAATACGGCCTGATGCTTTCCGTCGGCTTGGCGCTCGCGGGCGCTGCAATGGCCTTGATGGTCAGCGGCGGCTTTAGCGGCTCGCTTCATTCATTCTTCGGGATTTCAACGGTTACGCTGGGATGCCTGCAGGTTGTCTCGGGCTGGGTTCGAGGCAAGCACGGCGGCAAGAATTATTACACGGCCGATCCAAACGACCCTTCAACCTGGCGCGGCGATCATTACGATATGACGCCGCGGCGGCGGAAGTTCGAGGCCTATCACAAGACCGCGGGCTATTTCGTCTACTTCTTCGCGGTCGGCGCCGTTGCCACCGGCCTCATGCAATATCCGATGCCAGAGCTTGGCGGATTCGTTATCGCGGTCGCTTTTGTCGCGCTCGTGTTGTGCATCATACTGGAATACAAGGGGCTGCGTTATGACGGCTACCGTGCGGCGCACGGCTACAATCCCGAGCACCCATTCAACAAAGCCCGCGAAAAATTGTAGTGAACCTTATAAAATCGTGATCCGCGGCCCGGTGCCGCGACGCGCCAGCGATTGAAGACGTGTTCGGGCCTGCACAGTATGGCGTGACAGGGGGCAATCCATGAGAATTGCATTTGTTTTTGTGGCCGCGGTTCTTTTTGTTTCTTCCAGAGAGAGCGCTGCCGACATTGCGATGCTCGCAACCGGTGCAACAAAAGAAATTGTTCTCGAGCTGATCCCTCAATTCGAAAAGAGCACCGGACACAAGGTCGTCGCGACATGGACCGGTACCGCTGGCATCAGAAAACGCATCAGCGACGGCGAGATCTACGATCTCGTCATCGTGGGTGCATCGGTCATCGACAGTTTCATTGCGCAAGGCAAAGTCGCTTCCGGAAGTCGAACCGAACTGATGAAGTCGGCAGTCGGAGTAGCCGTACGCGCAGGCGCCCCCAAGCCCGATATCAGTTCAAGCGAGGCGGTAAAGACAATGCTTCTGGCCGCCAAGTCGATCGGTTACTCAACCGGCCCAAGCGGTGATCATGTGGTGGACCTGATCGGACGCTTCGGCATTGCGGATCAAATAAGGCCGAAGCTCAAGCAGGTTCCCACGGGCGCGCGCATGGAAACGATCATCGCAACCGGCGAAGCGGAAATCGGCTTTCAGCAAATCAGTGAATTAATCCGCGCGCCGGGTATCGACTATGTTGGACCTCTGCCGCCGGATATTCAGAAAATAACGGTTTACTCGGCCGGCATTCACGCCAACGCAAAACAGCCAGAGGCGGCAAAAGCCCTGATCAATGCTCTCACTGCCGGCGATGCCGCCCCGGTAATCAAGCATCATGGCATGGAGCCGCCCTGATTGGCTCGCCCGGTCGCTAAAGAACCGTGATCCGCGGCCCGGTGCCGTGCTTCATGAGGTCGGTGATGGCCCAAACCAGCGCGTCGAGCCGATCGGGCGAGGCCCCCGATGCAAGACCGTTGAAGCCGAACTCGCACATCTGATCCTCAAGCGCCTGCAAAGGCGGGTCGACATGCCTGACCCTGCCCTGCTGGTAGCGCATCGCCACGGGCTCGGCACGCAGCCACTTTCCGCGCGTCGCATGCACCGTGCGGACCGGTATTGCTGGATCGATCTGCTGCAGCACGGCGCGCACCATGTCGCCACCCTGGTTGCCTTCGGCGACGACCAGGTCGGCTTTCAGCCGGCTAAACAGCGCGACGACTGCGCTCGCCCAGCCGTGCGGTGCGAGTTGCTGAACCGTGGC
>Ga0163163_10004717_pt1 | contig 11678 bp, 14 predicted proteins | sample S65metaG_FD_119766 | JGI IMG/M metagenome (GOLD analysis project Ga0163163, IMG submission 119766) | Switchgrass rhizosphere microbial communities from Kellogg Biological Station, Michigan, USA - S6-5 metaG | ecosystem: Host-associated > Plants > Roots > Rhizosphere > Soil | place: USA... | reverse complement strand
GGATGTCGCGGCCGCACAGGCCGAGAATCCTGGAAAGCCGGTCCCGATCGACCTTGTAACCACTTCCGCATCCGGACTCGATCCTCACATAACTCCGGCTTCTGCCGATTTTCAGTCGGATCGGGTCGCTCGTGAGCGTGGAGTCCCTTTAAGCGATCTGCAGGCCATTATCGCCAAACACACTGAGAGAAGAAGCTTCGGATTTCTAGGTGAACCAACGGTCAACGTTTTGGAACTCAATCTCGAACTCGACTCCCGTTACCCGGTTCGAAAAGCAGGAACGAACTAGTGACTGCGCGAAATGAAAGTCAACGGGCAGCTTGGGGCTGCCCGCGTTCCAGCTAAATTATTTCGTCTCGGCCTTGGCCATGTTGCAGCGCCCGTAACGTGCTCCGACGCACGCCTTTGGCACTCGAGCTTCCAGCACCGCGCTGACGGCCTTCGGCATCTCTTTCGGCACTTCCAGCACGACACTCTGAGCGACGTCTTTGTCGTCGCGATAAGAGATTCGGAAGTAGTGGCGACGCTGGCGATACTTCACCATCACAAGTGCGAGAGTCGGAACGACTCCGAGGTGGTGTGCCACCTCTTCTGTGTACTGATAAGAATCGATCTTCGCGTATTCGATCGAAAGCGTCGAACCTGGAGCGATGAATTTCAGCTCTTTTTCGTTAGTGGTGTCCAGCCGTCCAACCACTCCTTGAGCGATAGAAACGGTTCCACCGATGTATTGCACCTCGGCGCCTTCCACCGCAAACGCGGGTACTGCAAACGTGATCGCCAATAACGTTGCGACGATCTTTCTCAAAAATGATCGGGTGTGTGTCTTATTCATCATGCACCTCCTGGGTACGAGCAGCAGGTTAGGTGCTTGGACTCAATGCCGGTGCCCCGACCGTTACACTTTCGCAAGTGTCACAGTCGAGGAGATCAATCCAGCGGGCCGGTGACAAATCCCGCGAGCCGCTTGAGGTCTGCGATTGCGGCATCAGAGAGTAACGGATAAGTGATCGCGCGAATTGTTGGAGGAAGTTGCTGCGCTGAAACGCAGTCGCAAACCACAGCGACTGTGCCATTAAGTGAACGCTGCCAACCTGCCTTCCGAGCGTCTCGAATGACGAGTGCATCCGACTGAAAGCCAGCCGCGATGAGCATGGTTCGCGCCAGTTTCAGAAAACGCGGCCATCGCGAAGCCACGCCAATCAACAGCTCAGGCCGAGCGGGCATCCACTGCGAGAGAGACATCGGGACCGATCGAACCTTCAGCGTCAGAAATTCAGTCCCTTTGGGCAGCGACTTCTCAACTCTTTCGCTGTTGCTCGGTAACGCAACCACGATTGCACCCGAAAGCACTTCCGGCGTTCGCAGCACATCCAGTCCTGCAGATTCCACGTCCATCGATCTCAAAGCTTTAATTTCGGCGGCGACGATAGCGCGCAGTTCGTCATCCGGTTCGATCAATAGGAAATGGTCAGGTGGCTGCATCGCCAACCAGTGGCCAAGGCGCGAGCGAATTGATGACAACGGCATTCCGAATTCGCGTGCTGACCGAAATAGATTTGCGATCATCTGGTCCAACGCGATTTCTGTGTTCTGCACCTGTTCTGGCCTGGCCGAATGGACGTATACCCCGCTACCGTGCCGAAATTCCACCCACTTTTGGCGCTCGAGTTCTCGATAAGCAGCACTCACGGTGTTGGCGTGCACATGGAAACGTCTCGCCAGTTCACGAGTACTCGGCAGGCGTTCGCCAGGAGCAAGTTCTCCACCCAGAATGCCGAGGATAACTTGGGTTACGAGCTGTTCTCGAAGGGGAACCTGGCCGTCGCGTCCAAACCAGAAGCGCATGCGCTCATTATCCCAAGTCTCACCCTTGAAACGGAAAGCATTTGAGCATTCAAGGAATATATGCAGAAACCCCTTATGGCTTTACAATCAGGGTTTCTCATGGACCTCGTCTCGCAGTACGTCGATCAAGCCGCTCAGCTCGCTCCTCTTATCGAACATCTTTCGACTCAGCCGGTGGTTGGTTTTGACACGGAATTCATTTCTGAAGGTCGTTACGAGCCCGCCCTGTGCCTAATTCAGCTTTCGACTCCGGACGGCATCTGGATCGTCGATCCGCTGGCAGTTCACGATTTAGACGAGCTATGGAAGGTCATGGCTACTCGGGAACTCGTCACTGTAGCGGCACGCCAGGAGATCAAGTTCTGCGAGAAGGGTGCGGGAACCGCACCGGTTAGCGTTCTTGATCTGCAAGTCGCTGCGGGCCTGCTCGGTTTTGGTTTTCCCTTGAGCCATACCAACCTCGTCTTGCGCGTGTTGAACGTAAAAGTACACGGCGGCGAGAGCTTCACTGATTGGAAGAAGCGTCCGCTTAGTCCAGTGCAGTTGAAATACGCGGCCGACGATGTTCGCTATCTGTTGCAGATCCGCGAAAAGCTTTTGAAGCGTGCAGAAAAAATGGGTCGCACGGATTGGATTCGCGGAGAGTGCACGCGCATGGTGACCGATGTATTGCACGAAGAGGAGCGCTGGCGCGTATCCGGCAGCTCTCGTCTCAATCGCCGTCAATTGGCCGCTCTTCGCGAAGTATGGCGCTGGCGTGATCGCGCCGCTCGAAAATCCAACATTCCAGTCGGACGAGTATTGAGCGACGCCATGTTGATCGAAGTCGCAAAGCGTTCACCAGCCAGCGTTGAAGATCTTTTTGCAATTCGCGGACTTGACCGCAAGCTCTTCCGTAATTCCGAAGCCGAAGTCGTAGGAGCAGTAAAGAAAGCTCAGGAGATACCAGAAGACAAGCTCCCCAACAACGAACGCCGCGAAGATCCTCCGCAAGTGGCAGTCGTGCAGAAGCTTCTTTCGGTCGCTTCCAATGGACTTGCCGCGGAATACGATGTTGACCCGGCACTCCTTGCAACGACCTCCGATTTACAGGATCTCGTGCGCTGGTTCCTCGATGGTGAGACCGTTGGCGAAGAGCCGGATGCTATCCAAGGATGGCGCGGCGAGATTCTTCGCGAACCGCTACTCGGATTCCTGGAAGGGAAACGTTACGTGCGGGTGGGGAATATCAAGAGAGCGAATCCACTGGTGTTCGAGGACTTCGGTGAGATTTAGAAACGGATCTGGCAGATTTACATTCGCAAATCTGCCATTCTTCGTGCGAGGATCTCGTTCCGCCTTGCCGGGGCGGTGAAGTGCGAGCAAGGGTCACTTGGCTCGCGGGGCCTGTGTTCAGCGCCGATGGCTCACGGCGCGAATTACATCTGGCTGATGCCGCGCCACAACCACATCACTCCGATGAACAGGATGAGAGCGCCTGACGCCGCACCCAGCCAGTTGACCAGGGGTGTGACTCGGTTCATCTTCAGTCGCAGTTCCTGTTGTTCTTTCTCCATGTGTGATTCGGCTTCGTCGAGGAATAGCTGATCGTCCTCATGCATGGAGAGTGTGCTTCTGTAGATCAATACGATGTCAAGCGCCGTAGTCAGCGCAGCCCAAATGATCAGAAGCAGTGGAATCGATAGCATATGTCACCTCAGCGGTTCGGAGGCGGCGTGCCGGGATGCAGCGTCGTGACCGGTGGGCCAATTTCACGGACTTTGTTCGGGCAAACCCCAATACTTCGAACGGCAGCTGCGATTTTGCGATCGGTCGTAAGTAACGACCCATTCCTGTCGATCTTGCAAAATCACTTGATCCCGGCCATTCGACTTCCCAAAGGCCGTCATTTGCTCGGGATTATAGTCCGGTTCAGAGCGCCCACAACCTGTATTTTGGGCTCTTTTGTACTTAGTACCCCGAGGGTATTCCACGTTTCGGCCCATTTCAGTAGGCAATCGAACTTCTGCGACCGAACCCTCAACTCTGGCATCTATTGGGTATTGGGCGGCGGTCTTAAGTACCTCCGTCACAAAGACTTGTGATATCGGGCGAGCGCTCGGTGATATAATCGGCCTATAGATTTTGAGGAGAACTGAACAAGATGTCGACTACCACGACCAATACCCCAACGCCTGAAGTGAAGAAGACGAACCCGGTCAATATGACCGCCAACGCCATCGCAAAGGTGAAGGAAATCATGGCTCAGCAGAATCCTGTGCCTGCCGGTCTGCGCGTGGGTGTAGTCGGTGGCGGCTGCTCTGGATTCCAGTACAGCATGCAATTTGAAAATGGCGCCGGAGCCATGGATAAGGTTTTCGAATTCGAAGGCCTGAAGCTTTTCGTTGATGCCACCTCGCTCATGTACCTCTCCGGCTGCGTCGTTGATTACGTCGAGACCCTCGAAGGCGCGGGCTTCAAGTTCGAGAACCCGAACGTGAAGAGCACCTGCGGTTGCGGATCAAGCTTCCACGCATAATGCGTCAAAAGATTCAAAAGCCCCGTCTTTCGGACGGGGCTTTTGCTTTGATTTGAACTCGACTATTTAGGTACCTGCGGCTGAGGCTGCGGCATCTGAGCACCGCCCATCCCGCCATTGTTCGACCCACCAAAGCTGCTGGGATTCCCAAAACTGCCGCTATTTCCGAAGCCGCTGGTGTTCCCGAACCCACCTTGCGCGCCGCCCATCGGCTGTCCGATCCCCTGGCTGCCTCCGCCTCCGAGCGCGTTGTTGAATTGACCGACGAAAGCGTTCGGATTGTACGGCCCTCGAATCAGTTGTCCCTTGTCTTTGGTCGCGTCGTAAACGAAAAGCCAGTCCTTATAAGCCGACTTCTTGTTGAATTCATGGAGTCCGGTCTTCTTGCTCGTACTTGCGACCCCGATGATCGCTCCTCCTCCGCCGACCTGTTGTCCAAACATGCTCGAACTCTGCGCCGTGGTCCCGGAGTTGGATACACCTGTGCTCGTGCTCCCCGCTGTTCCTCCGGCGGCACCGCTCTGCGGACTGGACCCACCGAATGAACTACCACTCGAACTACCGCTCGAGCCGAAGGAGCTACTAGATCCAAACGAGCTGCCGCCACCGAAACCGGAACTCGGTTGTTGTCCTCCGCTCGCCATGTTGGAAACCGGTGTGGCTCCGGCTAAAGACTGCGCTCCTCCTAGCTGCACTTCACCAAAGCGGACCAGCCGCCAGTTTCCATCGGGAGCCATGGGGTCTTTGTAGCGCTTTCGGAGGAAGCGAATATTGTTTGTCTTTTCGAGGTCCTCGATGCGGCCGGGGTAGCGGCCAAATTTCCGGTAATAACGCTTGACCGCGCGCGCATATTGCTCGCCTCGATGGATCATTTCGATCTCGCGGTCACGCTTGATCTGCGTCGCGAGGCTCGGAGCCGCTGCCGCCATTGCAATGATCAGCAATGCCGCAAAGAACAACATCAGCAGCAGAACATAACCTTGCTCATCCCTGGAATGACGTGGATGGATTCGCGCAAGACGCACAACTACCCCTGCGTCAGAGGAATACTCTGGCGATTGTTATTGAGCAGGTCCTCAATCTCGACCGACTGTGGATTGATTTTCACAACCTTGTATCGACTGTTCACGATGTCGCCTTCGCGCGCGACAAAAATGCTCTCACCTTCCGAGAGGAAGATGCGCTGCGCCTCGCCCGTCCGACTCGCAACACCAAAAAACTTGAGGTTGATCGGCGGTGGACCTGGTGGCGGTTGAGGGACCGGCGGAGGAGTTTGCTTATCCGTCAGCACGTTGTGCGATGGTTGCGGTATATCAACGGGCGCACCCGCGCGGAAGATGTTGCGCCCTTTGCCTTCGTACTTCACATTCTGTGCCGATTCGAGCAAATCAAGCCTGATCGTAGGATCCAGAGGATTGATCACGGGATGGGCAGCACCCGTGTTCTGCGCCGGAGAGGTCGTCGCGCGCCCGGAACCACCAGGCCTGTTGGATGAGGTCAGCAAATAGCCAACACTCAACACAGCGCCTATGCCCAGGATGATCGCTGCCCACGTCTCGAGTTTATTGTCGGTACCGAGCTTCACGTTACGCCGGATTCCTCAAGAAAGTTTCCAACTGTACTTCTACCCGCAACTGATTCGAGTCGGCTCCTGCATCGCCGATCACCACCCGATCGAGAACATAGAATTTCTTATCTCGTTCCAGAGCATTGATGAACTTCATCTGCGAAACATAGTCGCCGGTCAGCGTGAGAGTGATGCCGATTGTATTGAGTCCGCCCACCCCTGCGGGCTTCGCTTCGTACTTCACCGCCGACAGTGATACGTGATTCTCTTTCGCAGTCTGTCCGAGACTCTCTGATATCTCGGAATAATTCGATGGCAAGCGATTGCTGTAAAAACCGGCGATTGCCTCCCGTGATGCGACAATCTTCTTATCCATGTCGCGCGTTGGACGAGTCTCTCCATCTTTCTGGATGCGTTCCAATCGCAACTTTTCAAGCTCGTCTCCGCGAGACGCCGGCGATCGCCCAATGGGCGAGAACAACACGATGGCGGCAGCGATATCCACCAGCAGAAATACGATGGCGACGATCGTCAGAACGCGGCGCGCTTGTTGAACATTGTTCATCATGGCCGCACCCCTGCAACTTCAGCAGATTTTGCTCCTGCAGCCGCAACGGACTTATCTTTCACCGAAGTTGCCGCAGGCGCGACGGCCGGGACATACAGCGCACTGATCTCAAACATCACCGAATCGGTGCCTCTCGCCTGGTCGGGGGGAATCATCGTCTCCGATTTCAAAACTGCGGACCGGAATGAAGGGGACTTCTCGATGCGCCGTACCAATTCAACCGCTTGATCGCGAGAGTCGCCTGCCACTCGCATCGTCAGTTGCAACTGGTTGGTTGGCGTCAACTCCGGCGAGAGTGAAACGACATGTAGACGCGGAGGCATGATTTCTTCCATCTGCATGAACACGCGCGTCCACGAGAATGCCTTCTTCGCAATCAGCAAATTCAGGAATCTCGCAGTATCGGCCACTTCTTTATTGGATGGCTCGTTGAGCAATTTCGTCGCGGCAGCTTTCTGCGCGTCGAACTGACTTATCTGTTCTTCCTGTGACTTGATCTTCTGGTTGATCTCGCGTCCAGCAGAGTACTGGTGCCAGGCGAACCATCCCAGCGCGATACTCGCAATTGCAAACACGCCCACGGCAAGCATCCATCGACGCAGGAACCTATTCAGGTCCTGGTAGGGTCGCGTTGCGAGATTGATGTTCAGCCGCATGATTTTCGCCTTACAGCAACGCTCCTATCACTCCCGCGGCATCACTTCGACCGCCGGAAATCGGCATCTTCGCAGAAGTCACAATGTCATCAACTCGCGCTCCGGTTTGCTCGGACAGCACGGGAGAGAAAGGAGTAGTGTTGCTAACTCCTGCCAGCACTACACGGTCCACATTGATTCCATAGGTATCCTGCAGATATACGATCGATGGATACACGTCCTCCGCAAGGCGTTCAGGAGAAGCATCGCCACCGCTATCAAGCGTTCGAAAGAGCAGCAGCTGATTCTGATCCACGATCGCGACAGATGTAGTGCCCACGTCAACCTTCAACAACATCGTAGGGCGATCCGCATCGATCACTCCGAGAGCTGCCAGCGTGGAAGGAATCACGACTCCCGGTGTGCACCCCGCATCTCGAAACACCTGCTCGTATTCTTCTAGCACCGTTCTCAACACGATTGCGGAGATCACCTTCGTGGAGCCGTTCGGAAGCTTAACCGCGTCATAACTAACCGCTGCTTTATCGACGTCGAACGGTAGTGACTTCTTCAGCCGGAAGCGTACAACCGGTTCGGCCTCGTCGTGCCGCTCAGAGAGATTCTCAAAGTCGAGCAGAACAACGCGAGAAGCCGCATCTGGAATGACCGCGGTCACTTCTTCGAGTCGTCCAGCCACGGCATTCACACACTCCGAGATGGCGTCGCGCACGACATCAGCGTTAGCGATGTTCGCGCCAGTAAGCGACGGAGTCACCGCCCCTTCGGGCAGCGAACGGGAGTGCACGATGTCCACGGTTCCAGCATGAGACGCGCGTGCGGCAAATACCATGCGCGGAGTGATCTCGCACGAAATCAGCGGACGATCTATGGTGTCTCTTTGCATTATCGTGTCGTTTCGATGAAGGTGACCTTGTTGATCTCCTTCAGGGTCGTAACGCCGGTCCTCACTTTATCAAGTGCCGACTCTCGCAGGAAGTGCATGCCTTCCTGCTGGGCTGCTTTTCTGATTTCTGAACTCGGTTTCCGGTCCAGAATCATCTCGCGAATCCGGTCGGTCAAATCCAGCAATTCGTGGATCGCAGTTCGTCCACGGAAGCCCGTACCGGAACACTCTATACAGCCAACGCCCTCGTAGAAAGGGCGGTCGCGCCACTCATTCAAATCGAGACCGCTCTGCTCCAGGAGTTCGTCATCGTACCGCACTTCTTTCTTACAGTACTCGCAAATAATTCTCACAAGCCGCTGCGCCAGGATGCAATTCAATGCCGAAACGAAGTTATACGGTTCCACACCCATGTTCAAGAAGCGGCCAATCACGTCCACGACGTTATTCGCGTGCACTGTCGTAAACACCAGGTGACCGGTCAGGGCCGATTGAATAGCGATCTGGGCGGTCTCTGCGTCACGGATTTCGCCTACCATGATCTTGTCCGGGTCATGACGCAGGATCGAACGCAATCCGCGCGCAAACGTCAGGCCTTTTTTCTCGTTGACCGGAATCTGCGTTACACCGCGTATCTGATATTCGACTGGATCTTCAATCGTGATGATCTTGTCTTCATCAGTCTTGATCTCGTTCAACGCCGCATAAAGCGAAGTCGTTTTACCCGAGCCCGTCGGACCCGTGACCAGCACCATGCCGTAAGGTTCGTGAATATAGCGGCGGAACCGTCGAATATCGTCGTCGCTGAAGCCGACGACGTCGAGCGTGAGCTTATGGAACTTCTCGCTCATCGACTCTTTATCGAGCACGCGGAGCACCGCATCTTCGCCGTGAATACTGGGCATGATCGAAACGCGGAAGTCGATCGCCCGGCCGTTATAGCGCACGCGGAACCGTCCGTCTTGCGGTACGCGGCGTTCAGCGATGTCGAGTTCACTCATGACCTTGATACGCGAAATGATCGTCGAGTGATGCTCCTTATTGATCGGCTTCATCGCTTCCTGCAACACACCGTCAATGCGGTACTTGATCGCCACAGAGTCGTCGCGCGTTTCGATGTGGATGTCACTGGCTCGGCGTTGTAGGGCCGTAAAGATCGTTGTATCCACCAGGCGAATGATCGGGCTGATATCGCTTTCCGTCGTCAGCTTCTCGATCGAGATCGTTTCGTCGCTGTTGGAATCCTCGTCGCGAACGATATCGAGTGTGAACGTCTCGCCCGCTTCTTACAGCACTCGCTGCGACTGCTCCGTCTTCTTAAGGATCTCTGTGATCTGCGAAAGCGTAGCGACCTTGGGAACGATACGTCGTCCCGTCAGAAGGCTGATTTCGTCGATCATCATCAACTGGCTGGGATCTGCGATTGCGATCACAAGGCGACCGTCTTCAAGTTCCTCAAGAGGAATGAAGTTGTCGCGGAACATCAATTCGACTGGAACTTTCTTGAACAGTTCGTGCTGAATCTTATAGCTGTTCAGATTCACGAACTCAAAACGATAACGGCGTGCGAGCTCTCGCGCTCGACTCTCCTCGTCGCCGTCTCCACCTAAAGGCTGTATGAAAAGCTGCTGAGACATGAATTCCTTTATTAGACCGTTACTGCCCGATTCCGTTTGCGCCGACACTGAATATCGGCATGTAGAGCGAGATCAATATGAATCCGACGATCAGTCCCATGACGATCAGGATCAGCGGCTCGATCAGCGACATAGCCGCTGCCAACGCGTTTTGCAAATCCTCTTCATAGAACTCTGCCACCGAAGTCAACATCACCGGCAGCGCGCCCGTTGATTCGCCCACTTCCACCATTTCTACCGAAAGCTCAGGAAAAATTTTCGTCTCTTCAAGGCTTCGCGATAGCGGACGCCCTTCTCGCACAGCCTGAGTTGATGTTTGAATGCCACGAGCCATCAACCGGCTTTGCATAGACTGCGCCGACGTCTCCAACGCTGGTACCAATGGCAATCCACCTTGCAGTAGCGTTGCCATCATTCGCGAAAACATTGCTACCTGGTACCGCAGCCAAATGTTGCCGAACACTGGCAAATCCAGTTTGAACCGATCCATCTTCTCGGCACCAGATGATGTTTTCGACCATCGCCAAAGTCCGTACGAAATTACAGCTATGACGCCTACAAGGATCGGCAATGCCGTCTTGATGTTCGTCGCGACGGCAATTGTGAATTGCGTCAGCGGTGGCAACGGCGCTTCAAGTTCACGATAAAGATCGGCAAAGCGCGGAATCACGTACGTCACCAGCATCGTAAGCAGAATCAAAACGCCGACGACCAGCACAGCTGGATAGATAAGCGACGACAACAGCTTCTTACGGAATGAAAGAGCTAGTCGTTGAAACCCGACATATCGCCCAACCACTTCTTCAAGGTTGCCGCTCTTCTCACCAGCCAGGATTGTCGTCGAATAAATTTTCGGAAATACGCCCTGCGCTTCGAATGCGTCTGAAAGCAGTTCGCCGCCCTTCACGCGATCGCGAACGTTTTCGAGCATTGTGCGAAAGAATGCATTGCGTTGTCGTTTCGCTAGTAATTCCAGGGCCTGCACGATCGGTAGGCCCGCGCGAATCAACGTCATGAATTGTTGGTTGAAGATGATGAATTGCTCGAGGTTGACCTTGCGTCGTCGCGGAACCCGGAACTTACCACCGGTAAAGACGCCGGCGGGCTTCACCCAATAAACGAGATAGCCGAGTCCGGCGAAGCGGTCGCGTACCTCTCCCGCCGAATAGCCAGATTCGGTCTGCTCGAGCACGTTGCCGCGCTCATCGGCCATCTTGATGACGAAGTCCGCCATAGCAGAAGGTAATCAGTGTAACACGTTGATTTTCAATGCATTGTAGATGAACGCTAAGGCTGCAATTCGGTCGCTTCCATGACCTCGACTCCAGCCGGAGGTTTGAAGCTGAACCGTGAATCCGCCACTGGAACGTTTTCCTTTTGTTCCTTGAACCTAAAGTCCGTTTGAGACCCGTCAAGTTCCTCAATATAGATACGAGAAAGCCGATTTTCGGGGGTCACTTCCAACAAAACCATCGAAACCCGGTCTTCCATGCCCCTGGGAATGCCTCTCAGGACGATTCCTCCGTCATTGATTGGCCGCTGGTCCGGCGCCAGGGACAAGGCATTAAACTCCTTCTCCAGTTTGGAGCGGCCCAGCAGATAACGTAACGGCGAGCGCAGATCATCCAGCTTCTTCACGGATGCGCGGCGAGCTTGTTTTTCGCCCGGAACGTAAAACCATGCCGTTTTACCGTCAGTGACAAAAACCTTGGGTCGAGGAGTCGAGTATTGCCACAGCATCTTGCCCGGCTTTTTGATCCACATTGTGCCGGATTCGACGCGTGACATTCCGCCGCCCTGGTACTGCTCCGAAAATTGAGTCTCCAGCGAATTGAGACTGTTGTAATGCTTATCGACGGACTCCGCGAGCCGGTGTAGATCCACAGGCTTCTCAGGAGTTTGGGCAAACGTTGCGGCGGCAGCGACTAACATCAGCAGGAGAATTCGCTTCATTACTTACTTCGACGCCAACTTCGGAATGACAGATGGTTCCATTCCTGG
>Ga0163163_10004716_pt1 | contig 11679 bp, 7 predicted proteins | sample S65metaG_FD_119766 | JGI IMG/M metagenome (GOLD analysis project Ga0163163, IMG submission 119766) | Switchgrass rhizosphere microbial communities from Kellogg Biological Station, Michigan, USA - S6-5 metaG | ecosystem: Host-associated > Plants > Roots > Rhizosphere > Soil | place: USA: Michigan... | reverse complement strand
TTTCATCAGTGCAGTTGGTGGTCTACTGTGTTGGAGTTTATATAAGACGACGCTCCGCTTCAGTTGCTCAGAAAAGGAACTGATCACATTACCCGGTCTCGTCCCGCGTAAAGTCTACGCGACCTTGAGACAGCGGAGTTCAATTTCTGGAAATCGATGTCAAGAATAACAACCTATTTCCCTGGACGATAGTTTTGTTTCAAGAGAGGTGATGTTTAGTATAGTGTTTCGGCTTTCACATCCGACAAATTGATGGGACCGATGACTGGAAACGACAGACGGATCCTGATTGCTATTCCTGCATACAACGAGGCCGGCACAATCGCCGCTGTTGTAGATCGCGTACGAAGTTCTCTGCCCGATTGTGATCTGCTGGTCGTTAATGACGGTTCAGGTGATGCAACGGAGCAGATCTTGAAAGAACGCCGGGTCACAATAGCCACTCACCTCTGCAACCTTGGTTACGGCCGTGCGATTCAGACCGCAATTATGTGCGCTATCAAAGGCGGCTACGATGCATTGATCACGCTCGACGCCGATGGGCAACACAAGCCAGAGCAACTGCAAGATTTGCTGCACGAGTTTGAAGCAAGCCCTTGTGATGTGCTCATCGGCTCTCGCTACATCGCGAGTGGTAATTATCGAGGCGCACCTCTTGGCAGGCGGGTTGGAATGCAACTCTTCTCCTTCCTGGTGAGGCTTTTTGCTGGCCAACGCGTCTACGATACGAGTTCGGGCCTGAAGATAATGAGACGCACCGTCTTTGATCCTTTAACACATTGGCATTTTGTCGATTTCCATTCGGAAGTCATCGTCTATCTGATGCGTCTGGGGTATCGTGTACAAGAATTTCCGGTGACGATGGGCGAGCGAACTCAGGGACGTTCGATGTACACATTAATCAACCATTTCAAGTATCCGCTCAAGACTTCGATGCTGGTGGTGCTCGGCATCATTCAAGCGGGCTTAACCCGTAGGAGACAGCAATCGTGACTCTGCAGGGAATGATCGTCGTCAATCTATTCGGACTTGTTCTGCTCTTTTGGGTATTTAATCTGGTCAGGCGCGGTCGTCTATACGTCGGATACGGCGTGATCTTTGTCATTGCTATTCTTGCGTCAGTAGTATTGTTGTCGGTGCCGTGGTTGCTAACATTTGTGACGCATCTCATCGGAGCAATATTCCCCGTATCAGCTCTCACTTTGTTGGCGCTCTGCTTTCTGGTCCTAATGCTTCTATATACCCTGAGTCAGTTGACGATCGTCTCGAATCGCCTGGCGAAGTTAGTTCAGGAGTTGGCGATCGAGCGCACCCAACTTGAAGCCCGACAATCTGCGCCTGCCACTCACCTCCGCGAAACCGCACGACCTGACGGAGTGTGATCCACCGATGATTACGGTTGACGAAGCGGCTGCAAACGAAAACAATCCAATCATCCATGAGCAAACATCTCAGTCTGGGGCAACCTCAAACAGAGTTGTGTGTCCGTTGTGCTCAGGCTCCGGAAACAGCCGTCTTCTCTTTCACACCTCACGACCGATCTTGCAATGCCGCTCCTGCGGACTTGTTTACGCTGAACCTCGATCCAGTAGCCTGAATGAACCGGGTGAGAGCAACTCAACAGATTATTCGGAAGACTACTATCGTGGTGGTCCTTACTCTGACTACCTGGCAGATCGCCACGCGATTCAAAGAAACGCAGCGCGTGTGTTGGCCGAGTTAGAGCATATGGTCGCGGGCCGAAGACTACTCGATGTCGGATGCGCTACGGGTTTCTTTCTTGATGCAGCGATGTCGCGAGGGTGGACCGTGCAAGGCTTAGAAGTGTCGGACTACGCTTCAAATTACGCCCGGCATGAATTGAACCTTCCCGTTGAGACCGGATCCGTAGTCTCTCCGCCAGCAGGTTTAGGCAAGTTTGATGTCGTCACTCTTTGGGACACAATCGAACACCTGGACCGCCCGGAGGTCGCTCTCGCAAACATCCGAAAGTTGTTAGATCCGCGTGGCGTTCTAGTCTTCAGTACCGGTGACTACAACAGCATGGTCCGACGGGTGACTCGAAAACGGTGGCGTCTATTCGCTGATCCCACTCACAACTTCTTTTTCAGCGAAGCAGATCTGCGCCGCCTGTTAAAGCGCGAAGGTTTTGAAGTGCTCCGAACGACGCATCGAGGCAAGCGGGTGAGCCTGTCGCTAATTCTTCATCAATCACGATTGCCTTTAAGTTCCTGGGCCGCAAAGAAACTATTGGCACGAGGTTGGAACCCGTGTATTTATGTAAACCTTTGGGATGTCATCACTGTTTTCGCGCGGCGCTATTAGTCTCCTCATGCCCCATTCGATGCGACTCGAAGGCTTCACCATCAAACTCCGCACAACGCTGGAACTGAGTGAAGTCTTTTTCTTTCTCTATCTCCTGGTTTTCTTACGCCAATATGCCTGGTTGATCGAGAGTAACTACGTGGCCTGGATTGTTACGCTGGCTCTCTCAACGGCTATTTGGGTCCTGCACCTTCGTTACAAGGAACCGAATGACGAGCCGACGCCCAGGATCTTCTGGTTGATCGTCGGACTTCCACTCTTACTCATGTTCGCGTTGAAGTTTGCGCTGCCGGATATTTCTGTAGATGTCCTTAATCATAGGCTGATCCAGGGCGAGCGCGGGTTGAGCGGACCATTGTTCAAGCCTGGCGATTTCTTCCCAACTATTTTCCCGTTCAATCCGGCGTCCGACATGCTCACCGGGATTAGCCGGCGCCTGTTGGGTTATCGTCTGGGAACAATCATCAACTATTTCTCGCTGCTTTACGCGGGGATCGTCCTCAACAAACTGCTGCGTCCGTTTGTGACTAATGAGCGCTGGCGATGTCTCGGTGTTCTTTCGGTCCTCTTCACCGAACACATACTGTTCGAGATCAACAACTACATGGTTGATCTATTGACGTTGCCGCTGCTGCTCGCCGCCACTCGCCTTGCGCTTCGGGAAGAAGGAGACAAGAAACAACTCAAACGCGATCTTATCTACACTGCTCTGTACCTCGGCGCTTGTATCGCGTTCAAATTAACAAACGTCATACCGGTTTTCGTGATCGCACTGCTAATGACTTATCGGATTGTGCGAAAGTATTCATGGCTCGACGTCAGCGTTGTTTCGCGCATCGCCCTGGCACTGTTGATTTCGGCTCTCCCAATCGCGCCCCATGCGCTCTATATTTTTCGCCAGACCGGCAGTCCAGTTTTTCCGCTCTATAACAAGACCTTCAATTCCCCGTTTTGGGCTTCGATGAATATTGCCGAAGGCAGATGGGGACCCGAGAGCTTCTGGCAGACTCTCGTCTGGCCAGTCTTAATGTTCTTTCGACCTCAACGCATCGCCGAGTTGCCGGTTTATTCAGGAAGACTCACGGTTGGATTTCTGGCAGCTATTTGCTGTCTCCTTCTTCCACGCATTCAACGTCAGATGAGGTTGGTAGCCTGTGCAGTCCTGCTGGGTTCCATTCTTTGGAGTCTAAGTGTCGGCTACATTCGTTACGCACTCTACCTCGAACTTTTGAGTGGGATCATCCTCATCTACCTCATCACATACACAAGACACAGCCTTTCAAAGTATGCGTGGCGTCCGATCTTGCAACCATTCTCTTACCTCCTGGTGTTCATGATCGCAGCACAGTTTGCGGTTGCAACGTATTATGCGTACTACTACGAATGGAGCATGCGCCCCGCTTACTTCGAGAATCCCGGAGCACACCAGACGGACGCGCGATTTGTTTTGCGTGACCGACAACTCGTCGATTTTCTTGCGGCGGATGAGAGACCTTTGATCAGTCAGGTGGGCGTTTGGATCGTGAGCAATATCAAGATGAATGGTATCCAGGCACTGTTTCGCAATGACGTTCCCATGATTGCTGTAAACAACCTTCAGTATTTCGACATGCCACAATCAAGAGAGCGATTCACAAAGGCCATGGAGAAAGTTAAGGGCCGCAGAATGTTCTCCTTGAGTCTGACCCAGGATCTGGATGAATCTTTGGACTTTCTGAAGAAACGTCGGCTACAACCCGTTCAACTCACAAGACTCATAGTTCCCTTCTTTTCAAAACACACCATCTTCGACATGCAGTTGATAGAACTTGCGCCCGTTCCCAAACCTCCAGCCCCAACTCGAACTGATCACGCGCAGCCTGTCACTGATGCAACAGGGCCGCTCGATGATGAGGCCTTTAAGGCCTACATCACCATGTCGGCTCCTCCGACGCATCTTCGCGCGGGTCAGCAAGAAACTATTCATGTAAGTGTTAAAAACGTTAGTGAGTACCTATGGTCTGCACGAGGACAACCCGATGGTAAGTTGGCGTTGAATGCCGGAGATATCTGGTTCGACGCCAGCGGAGACAACCTGGTAAACAATCTGGATGCGAGAACAACGATCCCTCACGATTTGTATCCTGGTGAAGAAATCGATCTGCCGTTACAAATAAAGGTACCTGCAACGCCCGGCGAATACGTCCTGGAAATTGATATGGTGCAGGAAGGCGTAAGCTGGTTCAAAGAGCGAGGTTCGACACCATTTCGCGTTAAGGTACATGTTGACTGATCGCAAATGTTCAGGTGGGAATGACAAATCTCGTCGTCTCTAATAAATTGTCCGTACTCTTTTTGTAACCACAATCGCTGAGGAGATCCACAGAATGAGACCAGGATATCGTGCGCTTTTATGCCTTCTGACGGTTAGCATAGTTAACACGAGCCTCTTAACTGGTTGCGCATCCAGGAAGTCTGGAACCAACTCAACCGCAAACACTAGTACAGCGACAACTTCCGAACTTCCATACGCCACGGCGCCATTACCAGACAGTGGTTTTAAAGCAACGATCACGTTGCCTGATCCACCCTCGAAACTCCGTGCAGGTGAAAAGGTGATCATCCAGGTCAAAGCTAAAAATGCTAGCGATGTATCGTGGAAAGTGCGCGGGGGTGGAGTTGACAACAAGTTCTACATCGCCGCCGGCAATCGGTGGTTGAAACCAGACGGTTCGCTCATCACAGCAATGGATGGCCGTCACGGATTGGATAAGAACCTGAAACCTGGCGAAGAAACGGAGGTGCCTTTGCAAATCACTGCGCCGAAGGATCCCGGCGACTACATTCTTGAGGTTGATCTCGTACAGGAACAGGTTGCGTGGTTTTTAGATAAGGGCTCACCAACTGCAAAAACGAAGATTACTGTTGTGAGATAGAACTACGGTCTTGATGCATGTTCTCGGCTCGAAATACAAGTAAACCAATCGATGATTCAGCGAGAACTACACACAAGGACACTGTCAAGGCACCACACTCTCAACTCTCGATCCGCGGTACTCTGGTACTGAAAAATGAGACTTGCGTACTTTAGTCCGCTTAATCCCCAACCATCAGGCATCTCTGATTATAGTGAGGAGTTGCTGCCCTACCTGTCGACCCATGCAGACATTGATCTATTCGTTGATGGTTTTGAACCGAGCAACGCAGAGCTGCAGGGATTGAAGTATTTTGATTATCGAACTACTCCCCATGCGCTAGATCGGCTCGACCACTATGACGCCGCGATTTACCACCTGGGCAACGATCATCGTTATCACGCGGGGATCTATGAAGTCTTGCGCAGCCATCCTGGCATAGCTGTTTTCCACGAGTACACATTCCAGGATTTCTTTGTTGGGCAGGCAAATGATTTGAAAGACTGGCGCCTGTATCTTGAAGAAATTGAGCTCTGTTACGGCGCGGATGAACGTGCAAGAGCTGAGGAATCAATTGAGCGCGGCGACTTACCACCACAAGCTCGTGCTCCTTTAGACTATCCACTCAATTGTCGACTAGCCAGATCTGCGGAGGGCATCATCGCTCATTCTGAGTGGACCCGCTCTCGACTCAGTAAGGTTGCTCCAAATGTTCCGACAGCTCGAGTCAGCATGCCGGTAAAGGTGCTCAGTCCAACCTTACAACGAGCATGGTCCACGAAAAGTCCCTTCAGGCATTTCATTTCGATCTCCAGTTTTGGACAGATAATTCCACGCAAAGGCATCGAGCAAACACTTGAGGCGCTTTCCGGATTGAAAGCCGAGTTTGACTTTCATTTCACGTTGGTGGGAGCGGAGAGTCCTTACTGGGATGTGCGCGAGCTCATCATTCGACACGGCTTGACGGAGCATGTCGACATAACCGGACACGTCACGCTTGAGGACTTTGATCGTTACATTGCTGCAAGTGACATCGTGATCAATCTACGTGAGTATACCGTTGGCGAAACTTCCGCCAGCTTGTGTCGCGCGATGGCCGTCGGTGTTCCCGCAATCGTTTCGGACATAGGGTGGTTCTCAGAACTACCCGATGATTGCGTCGTAAAAATCGTTCCAGATGAAGATTTTGTTGGCCGTTTAAGGTTAGGTCTACGGAAGTTAATGTTGGATGTCTCGCTTCGTAAGAACATCGGCACGAACGCTCGTGAGTTTGTGATGACCGAACATAACGTGTGGCGGACCGCCGAACGTTACATAGGCTTTGTTCATGAGGTAATTAAGAATCGTTCGCGACATCAGACTCTCCAGTACAAATCATCTGCGGTGCTCAACAATTCAACAGAAACCAGATCGGTTGACAGTACTATTGCGACCACAATCGAAGCTTTGCAAGAAAAAGAACGCCAGCTAAAAATCGCGTATTTCAGTCCGCTAAATCCGCAGCCTTCCGGTATCTCTGATTACAGTGAAGAGTTGCTGATGCATCTGCGGAACTTCCTGGAGATCGACTTGTTTGTTGATGGCGTGAGGCCGAGCAATACCGACGTGATAACGAACTTCCGCATCGTCGACTATCAAATCCAACCACAGGCGCTGGAGTCTCTCAAGAGCTACGATGCAGTCATCTATCACATAGGCAATGACCATCGTTACCACTCAGGTATCTTGAGAGCAATGCAACAACATCCGGGCATTGTGGTGTTTCACGATTTTGCTCTCCAGGATTTTTATCTCGGATTAGCACGCGATGAAGGAAGCCTGGACATCTATCTTGATGAACTTGAGGCTTGTCATGGAAGGTCTGAGCGAACAAAAGCTGAGGAGTACCTTCGACGTGGAGCGCTACCACCACAGGCAGCCTCGCCGCTGGAGTTTCCACTCAATTCTCGAATTGCTGGTTCGGCAGAAGGCATAATCGTTCACTCAGAGTTTAGTCGCGAACGTCTACGGAGTGTGACTGCTGGTGTGCCTATTGCTCATATCAAACACCATATCACCTCGCGTGCCGCAGCAACGCCAGCAAGCAGCATCAAACATGGGCGGCAGGTGCAAATCGCGTCGTTCGGTCTCATTACTCCAGACAAAGGAATTAAACGTGCACTCCGTGCTCTTGCGGCACTGCGCGAAGACTTTGACTTTCACTACACCCTGGTTGGATCCGCCGATAACTTCGCTGAGCTGCCAGAACTAGTGCGCCGGTACGGACTCGAAGATCGCATAACAGTAACCGGGTACGTTTCACTTGAAGAGTTCCAGCAGCGGATTCTTGCTACCGATATAGCTATTAATCTCCGTGACCGACCCGTTGGTGCGACTTCGGGGAGTCTGTGTCGAATCATGGCTGCCGGGATACCAGCGATAGTTTCAAACGTCGGAGCTTTTTCTGAGCTTCCGGATCACGCCGTTGTAAAAATAGACCACAACAAATATGTAGACGTCCTGCTTCAAAGCTATCTCCGCAAACTGATTGACGATCCGGCACTCAGAGTTCGCCTGGGGCAGAACGCACGTGAATACGTTCTTACAGATCACAAGATCGAAAGCAGTGCCTCGCAATACGCCGAGTTCGTTAGCGAAGTGATCAGACGACGTCCGCGTAAACAGCTCATCGATAAGATTGCTTACGAAGTGACCTCACTAGGCGTGCGAACAAACGATGGGCTCATGCACAGCATTGCGTCAGAATTCGCGGTTCTCGCCCCGCCGGCGCAGTCGACCGCAATCGGATCATACGGGCTGAGATCATTTCTTTCGGACGCGCCGGCGCACCCTGTTCATACTGGCGGCAACAATGGCCATACGACTCCACGCGAACTTGAGACTTCCCCGGGACGAATGCCGAAGGTTGCCGGCATCGACTATAAGAAAGGAGCTCTCGAATATACGCGCCTGCTCAGCGCGGAATTGAATTACTACCTGCGAACCAAACCGTTCTGCAATCTTCACAAACCGATCAAGTACTCCGGTGAGGGAATGGATCCGGAAACGCATCGACACTTTAATGACTTTGCAAATATGGCTGTTGTGTTGGCATTGCGCTCCGACTCGAAGATTCTTGACGTGGGGTGTGGTCCCGGTTGGCTGAGTGAGTTTTTTGCACGCCTGGGATACGACGTAACGGGCATCGACATCAGCAAGGATCTAATTCGCATTGCACGAGATAGGCTGGCTCAATTGCCTTATCAAGTCGATCAGGATACCCCTCTTAAATGTCGCTTCTTATCTCACGATATAGAGATTGCTCCACTGCCACAAAAGTTTGATGCGATTATCTGTTATGACGCGCTTCATCACTTTGAAGACGAAACCAAGGTCTTCACCAATTTGGCTTCGATGTTAGAGATCGGTGGAGTGCTGTTTATTCTTGAAGGGCAAATGCCGGCTGCTGGCTCTGCGACAGAAACTGAGCTGCTCGGTTTTATGAGCAAGTACAACACACTCGAATCACCTTTCAGCGATAAGTATCTGCATGACATGCTCTGCGAAAATGGCTTTGCCGTTGTTGGCAACTATGTAAGTGTCAATGGATTCTTCGAGCGCGAGATGCTCGCCGGAGAGAAAGAGGATTTACAGCTGCCGCTGCGCACAATTGACACCGCCTACCATTATCTAACGTGCATGAAGGTTGCCGAAAATAAACCGGCGACGAGCGTTCCGGACAGTAGGGAGCCGGGAGAACTAAAAGCGAAGATAACGCCGCATACTTCGCTGCCAATGATTTTTGCGCCGGGTGAGAATGTGGAATTGATGCTCTCTATTAAAAACACAGGCGACACACTCTGGCGTACCGGCCAAACGGTGCGCGCAGGTTTAGTTATGCCCGGCATCCGAGTCTTTGATCAGGACGGCAAACTTGTGAGTGAGGTACATGGGCCGTTGCTCGCGCGGAGCGTTGCTCCCGAACAAACGATCTCTGTAAACGTTCAATTTGCTACGCCGGTCCAGCCTGGTAAGTACACGGCCAGGATCGATCTAGTCGATCAATGCGTGTGCTGGTTTGAAGAGAGAGGATCAGAGCCCCTGGCATTAACATTTCTCGTGGACAGTAAAAAATGACGCACGAAGAGATCTTGGCCGAGCTAAAACGACTGGAACCATGGTTTCACTATGTGGATCTAGGTCAAGGGTTAGCGACGAAGTCGCGAAGCGCAATCGGTGAACCCATTCAGCACCCACTTCCCACATGGGAAAAGGTACGACTTTGTTTGCCACAAGATCTTTCCGGGCAATCGGTCCTCGACGTTGGTTGCAACGCCGGCTTTTACTCCATCGAAATGAAGCGACGCGGAGCGGCGCGCGTACTTGGAATTGACTCTCAGAGAGATTTAATCCGTCAGGCGGTCTTCGTTCGAAAAATAACGCAGTTGGATATCGAGTACCAGCGGATGTCGGTTTACGATCTCGATCCTCATCAACTTGGACAATTCGATATCACACTGGCACTCGGACTCATTTATCACTGTAAGCACCTGGTGCTCGCCCTGGAAAAGCTCTTCTTGATCACGCGAAAACTCCTGGTCTTGGAAACGGCTATTTATCCGCCTGAAAAGGCACCTGATTCATTTGCTTATTCGGTGGGTGATGGGACACCGACACTTCATCCACTTGCATATATCGAGAATCCGCCAGAAGCAAAGGAAGCCATCTACAACTGGTTCCTCCCAGGCACCGCCGCATTATCAGCATTGTTAAGAAATATAGGATTCGATGACGTCAAGGTATACCCGGGCGTCCATCGCGATCGGGCAGTACTTGCCTGTCGCAAGCTCCAGCCGTACCCGGACAGTCGAATGATCAGTTATCTGGCAGCGCGGCTCACTGTTCAGAGTGGTCCTGCACGCGGAAACCCCAGCGAGACGCTTCGATACTCTGTGTTAGCTGAGAACACAGGATATGCACGTTGGCTGCGTGGCAGCGACGACAAGGTCGCGGCGGGAGATGTGCATCTTGCAGTGCATCTGGTCAGAGATAATGGAGAACCGATCGCCTGGTATCACGCGGGTGCAATTCTTCCTCACGAGGTGGCACCCGGCGAAACAGTAGAACTTGAGATTGCGTTGAATGCCCCGGAATCTTCCGGTAGTTATGTTCTCGAGTTTGACATGGTCTCGGAGCACCTTGCGTGGTTTGAAGATCTGGGCTCCGTCGCAGTGAGACACACTCTGATAGTTGACTAGTTAGGCGCTCTTTCTTCTCAAGCCAAATCCAGTCCACCAAATTACTAATCCCGCTAGAGTCAGCAATGAAATTAGTAAACCAATCAGCACCGACTTGGGCCGGTAAACAAAATCCACGTTGTGCTCTCCTGGCGGCAAAGTAACTCCACGCAAGTTGTAGTTGACGCGCAGCGTTTCCACCTCTCGTCCGTCCACTCGAGTGCGCCAGCCCGGATAATGATTCTCACTCAACACCAGAATCGACGAGGTCGCTGCATTAGTCTTCACCTTGACATGGTTCGGTTCGTAAAGCGTCACTTCTGCTTCTCTCGCTTCATCGATGGGTTTTGATTCCGCGAAATCCAGAGGTGCTTCGACAAGCGCAACGTTGCGTGGTTCCCAAACCTGGCCGTTTGGTAGTTTGCTTGTGCGAATCACTTGAAGCATCTCCGGTTCAGAGAGTAACTGCACCTCATTCGCCAGCCACGCGCGCGGGAGTACTCGTGTATTCTCAAACACCGCTACTTCCTGAATCTCAGTTAACTTTTTCCAACGCTGAACAGGTGACACTCCCTGCGTAATCTGGACCTCTTGTCCAGAGCCTTTTGTCATCAATTCCCGTCCCAATGGAAAGGCTTTGTCTCCGTCAACGAGCGTGAAGGCATTAACGTTAAGACTCAAATCCGGCGCACTGCTTACTCTCGCCAAAGTAATCGACCCTGACGTTACAACAGCCGCGCTCGGCAACTTGAAAGCACAGACATAAGTGTGGCCTTCATACTTCCCGTGCGCATCCTCGACAACATAACTGGTCGCGACCGGCGCCCGCTTGTGCTTGATACTTGCTTTGATATCCGTGCGATCATAAGCCCACTCAGACGTGTGCTCGCCAGCTAGTAAATCAAAGCTGATTGTTTGTCCGTCATTGGCAGTCAACTGCAGATGGGCGACGACCGAACCGTTTGGCACATCGTTGGACCACGACAGATTGGTTAGCAAGGCAATTGAGTCGACGTGAGTTGGCGGTACAGTGAAAGACAATCGCTGACCACCGAGAATTGGAGATAGGTTCAAATCGCTCGCACCAAATTTTTGACCTCCGTAAACTCTCGTTGCTGCCGGCCAGATCCGTGGGGGCGATGAAACTGCCATGGACCTTGTTAGTAGATAACGAACGTTCACTAAGTCGAGCTCTCTGCTCTCGCCGCGTAGCGTTCGTTCTGGATCAGATAACTCTCCCCACA
>Ga0163163_10004715_pt1 | contig 11680 bp, 8 predicted proteins | sample S65metaG_FD_119766 | JGI IMG/M metagenome (GOLD analysis project Ga0163163, IMG submission 119766) | Switchgrass rhizosphere microbial communities from Kellogg Biological Station, Michigan, USA - S6-5 metaG | ecosystem: Host-associated > Plants > Roots > Rhizosphere > Soil | place: USA: Michigan... | reverse complement strand
GCCGACGTGGCAGGCACTCAGACCTCGCTGATCTTCGAACATCTCCGCGGAGCATCACCGCTATAAGTTGGTTTCATGCTGCACGGGCGGGCGGTGGAGCTGGGCGACATCCGTGAGTTGCTCGCGGATGCGCGGACCGGTCGCAGCTCAGTGCTCGTGCTTACAGGCGAGGCAGGCAGCGGAAAGACGGCCTTACTCGAACATGTCGCCGCCGAAGCCAAGGACTTTCGGGTACTGCGGTGCACCGGCGTCGAGTCCGAGGCCGAACTGCCGTTCGCCGCGTTGCATCTACTGCTTCACGACTGCCTCGACCGGCTGGAGTCGCTGCCCGCGGCGCAGGCGTCGGCGTTGCGGGCGGCATTCGGTTTGGCGGAAGCGCCTGGCGTAGACCGTTTCCTGGCCGGTCTCGCCACGTTGACACTGCTGTCCGAAGCAGGCGGCGACCGACCGCTGCTCTGTCTGATCGACGATGCCCACTGGTTGGACCAGGCCTCGCGACACGCGCTGCTGTTCGCTGCCCGCCGATTGGTTGCGGAGGGCGTGGTGCTGCTACTCGCGGTGCGCGACAGCGCGACCGACCTTCGAGGGCTTCCGGTGATGCACCTGGGCGGCCTCAGCGAATCGGCGGCAGGTGCCCTACTGGCCGAACAGGCCGGCGACCTCGCGCCCGATCTGCGTGCCCGATTGATCGAAGAGACCGGTGGCAACCCGTTGGCACTCCTCGAACTGGCCACGGCAGCGCGGTCAGGTGATCCAGCCGCCGGGGTGCCACCCACCGTGGGTAGCGGGCTTACCTCTGCCGCGCGCAGGGTGCTTGACGCATTCGGTTCGCAGGCCGATCGGCTGCCGGAGGCGACGAGGCTGGCGCTGCTTGTCGCGGCTGCCGAGGACACCGGCGAGATGGGTGTGGTGCTTGCGGCGGCTCAGCGAATAAAGCTGGGGCTGAACGACTTTGAGCCAGCTGAACGCGCCCGGTTGATTCGCCTCGACGAGGGTGTGGTCACGTTTCGGCACCCGTTGATCCGGTCGGCGGTGTACGGGCGGGCGACCGCGGCCGATCGGATCACCGTCCATCGCGCGCTTGCCGACTCGCTGCCGGAGTCTGATCGACGGGCGTGGCATCTCGCTGCGGCGGCCGTCGGATTCGACGACAACGCGGCAGATGCGATGGAAGCCGCCGCGCTGCGTGCCGACGCGCGCGGAGGATACGCAGCAAGTGCTGCGGCACATGAGCGGGCGGCGCGTCTGACCGCGGATCCGATACTGCGCGGTGCTCGGTTGGCGGCCGCGGCGATGAGCGCGCGTGATTCGGCTCAACTGGATCGGGCAGCCAGACTCGCACGGGACGCGTCGGCGCTGACCGAAGACCCGCGAGCATTGGCAAAGCTCACCTGGGTCCGGGCGCGGCTGGAGTTCGAGCGTGGCACCCCCAGACACGCCTCGGAGATGGTGCTCTCAGGCGCCGAACTGGTCTACGACTGCGACAGCGAAGAGGCCGCCAGGATGCTGATCGAGGTGGTCAGGATGGCGTACTTCGCCGACGACGCACCGCAATTGGCACGCACCGTTGAGCTGATCGACGCGTTGTCGCTGGCCGCCGATCATCCACTGCGTCCGATGCTGACGGCCAGTTCGATCCTCGCGAGGCTGCAGTCCGGCGAGGACGTGGACAAGGTTCCGCCGCTGCCACCCGCGGTGCGGGCAATCCGCCCGGAACAGCTTGGGATGACAATCGGCAATCTCGCAATTCACAGCGCGTTTCTGTTGATGATCATCGGTGACGCCGACGAAGCGTGGGCCCAGACCGGGCGGATGCTGGTGGAGGCGCGGGAACGCGGGCTGATCGGCGGCCTGCCGCACATTCTGCTGCAGCACTCGCAGGCGGCGCTGGTGGCAGGCCGGTTACGTGAGGCGCTGCGCACCGCCAACGAGGGGGTGCAGATCGCAGAGGACACCGGCCAGCTGCACTCGGCGGCAAACCTGCGCGGCGTTGTCGCCAGGATCACCGCGATGACAGGTGACGAGGAGACCTGCGTCGCGCTGGCGGGCGAAGCGATACACCGTGGCGTGGAACGACATTCGTCCAGCGTCGGATTGGCGGTGCTCGCGCTGGCGGTGCTCGAACTCGGGTTCGGACGGTATACCGCTGCGCTCGAACGGCTGGCGTCGTTGCCGCCGCGGCTGCGTCGGCATCCGACGTTTGCCTACCTGTCGCCGCCGGAGTGGGCCGAGGCCGCAGCGCGTAGCGGGCAGCCGGAACGCGCGGCGGAGACGATGGCGATCTATGAGCGGTGGGCCGCTCACCGCGACAACCCTGTCGTCAGGGCCCACCTGCATCGCTGCCGCGCGCTGCTGGGAGCCGACGATGAAGCAGAACCGCACTACCAGGAGGCCATTCGGCTCTACGACGACATCAATCGGCCCATGGCACGGGCGCGTAGCCAACTGCTCTACGGCGAATGGTTGCGACGGATGCGGCGCCGATCCGAGTCTCGGGAACCGTTGCGCGGCGCGCTGCGGGTGTTCGAACGGATCGGTGCCCGTTCATGGGCCGAACGGGCCAGGGCCGAGCTGCGGGCGACGGGGGAGAGCGTCGCCGCCGCGGCTGAAACGGGCGGTGCGCAGCTGACCCCGCAGGAATTGCAAGTCGTGCGGCTGGCCGCGGCGGGCCTGTCCAACCGGGACATCGGTGCGCAGCTGTTCATCAGCCCGCGCACCGCCGGGTATCACCTGTACAAGGCATTTCCGAAGCTCGGGGTGGCCGGTAGGCACGAGCTCGCGGGTCTCGACTTGCCCTGAATACAGTCACCCGACAGATTCGGTGGACGCGGTACGCGCGCCATCGTGGGCGGTATGAAGTTTGGAGTCGACGTCCCCACCTGCTTGGCCGGGATGGCGTATCCGGTGCCGTTCGCTACCGCCGACGAGGTGGTCCGGATCGCAGTCGAGGCCGAGCAGCTCGGATACCACGAGGTCTCTGGAAACGATCATCTGAGCACTCAGCGGTTCGTCCGTGAGGCATGGCCGCAGGCGCCGGATTACTTCGAGCCGTTGATGATGCTGGCGACCATCGCCGCGAAGACCTCGGCGGTGCGGCTTGGCACCGGCATTCTGGTGCTGCCGATGCGCGAGCCGGTGCTGCTGGCCAAACAGGTGGCCACGCTTGACCACATCAGCGGCGGCCGTGTCACCCTCGCGGTTGCGGCAGGCGGATACCGCGACGAGTTCGAAAGCGTCGCACCGGATCTCGCTGACGCGTCACGAATCGACTTGATGGCCGAGGGAATCGAGTCGCTGCGCGAGCTCTTCGAAAAGCCCCGGTCCACCTACGAAGGCAAGTACCGGCGGTTCATCGACGTCGAGTCGTATCCGAAACCGGTGCAGGACCCGTTGCCGATCTTCTCCGGTGGTAACGGCAAGGGTGCGCTTCAGCGCGCCGGTGAGCGCTGCGAAGGTTGGCTGCCCGCCAAGATCGGGCCCGCCGAGATCGCCGCGGGCCGGGCGACGGTGTCGAGCTATGCGCGCGCAGCGGGCCGCGACCCCGCGGCCATCACGATCGGGCTGCAATCGGTTGTGTGCATCGCGGACACGACCCAAGAGGCGCGCGATCGCCTCGAGCGGTCCACGTTCGATCTGTTCCGGCGATCGCTGAAGGACACCATGATGAAGGGTGTCGACCTCGATAAGTACTTGGCCGACAACCTCATCGGCACGCCGGACGAAGTCTGTGCCAAGGTGGCGGCTTTCGAGGAGGCCGGTCTCGAGGGCTTCTTCGCGACGCTGTTCGTTGCCAACACTGTCAACGAAATGCTGGAGCAGATGCGCCTTTTCGCGCGGTTCGTGTTGCCCGCCTTCCCGGATGCACCATGAACCGCCATCACGTCGACGTCCTCGTCGTAGGAGCTGGACCGGTCGGTCTGACCGCAGCCGCAGAACTGCGGCGCCGCGGTGTGACTGTGCGATGCGTGGACGCGGAGCGTTTCCACAACGTCAGCACCAAAGCCGCTGGCATCCAAGCGAAAACACTCGAACTTTTCGAACGGCTCGATGTGGTCGAAGCTGCTGTGGAACGAGGGCTTCCGGTGCGCAAGTTTCACATCCTGAGTGAGGAACGCCCGATCGCGCATTTCGACCTCGGCCGGCTTGACACCCCGTATCCCTATCTGTTGATGCTGCCGCAGAACCAAACGGAGGAGATTCTGCGGCAGCGGTTGGAAGAGCTTGGCGGAGCAGTGGAATCCGGTGTGCAGCTGATTGGTTTCACGCAGCACTACGACGGCGTCGACGCCGTATTGCGTTGCGCTGATGGCCAATCCGAGCACGTCCGGGCGAATTGGATGATCGGCGCTGATGGCGCGCACAGCTCGGTCCGCCATCAATTGGGCCTGCAGTTCGAGGGTGGAGCCTTCCGCGAGGAGTTCGCCACCGTGGATGTCCGCATTGATTGGCATCTGCCGATGGACGAGTTGTACGCCTACCTCAGCAGGGGCAACTTCATCGCGTACTTTCCACTCGTTGGCGGATGGCATCGTGTGGCAATCGCCTACAACACCCGTCGTGCGCCCGAGGGTGAGGTCACCCTCGCCGAGGTTCAGTCGGCGATCGAAGCGTGCGGCCCTACCGGTGCGCGCGCTGTGGAGATCGGCGATCGCTCCCGGTTCGTGATCCACCAGCGGACGGTGGAAAGGCAGTCCGTCGGCCGGGTCTTTCTCGCCGGCGATGCAGCGCATGTGCATTCGGTGGTCGGTGCGCAGGGCTTGAACATCGGTGTGCAGGATGCGTTCAACCTCGCGTGGAAGCTCGCGGCGGTGATATCCGGCCAAGCGAAGCCGGAATTGCTCGACACCTATGCAGCGGAGCGGCGTCCCGCCGCGAGCCGGACAGTGAGGGGAACCCGGCGCGCGACGCGGATGACGTTGTTGCGGCGCCCGCCGACGGTGTTCGCGCGACGGCACGTCGCCCCGCTGGTGCTCGGGCGACGCCGGGCCAGAAGCGCGATCGAACGCGCGCTGTCGCAGCTCGACATCTCGTACCGCGCACCGGGGGCAGTGGCGACCGGAACCATGGTGACCGGTGATCGAGCGCCCGACGCGCCAGTGCGGCGATTCGGTGTTGCGCGGGCTCGGACCGCGCCCGTCACCCGGCTGTTCGAGGTGATCAGGCGCGACGAGTTCTCGCTTCTCTCGGTTGGCGAACCGGATGATTTCGCGGTGGGTTACCCGCCGATCGCCCGAATGGCCACAGAATTTCCGATGATTCAGCAGTACGTGCTGCTGTCGGACGATGCGCTGCACGGTTCGCTGCATACCGGGGTCACCACGCTGGTTGACGCAGGTAATACCTTGCGGCGCAAGCACGAGATCCGCCGGCGTGCGATGTTGCTCATCCGCCCCGACGGTTACCTCGCACTGCGTCACGACGAGTGGGATCCCGAAATCCTTCGAAACTATCTGCGGCGCTGGCTCATTCCTGTCCGAGCGAGTCAATTGGAGGAAGCATGACGTGCACACTTCGACATGTCGTCGTGACCGGAGCCTCGACGGGCATCGGACGGGCCACCGCGGTGCGCCTGGCCGCCGCTGGTTGGCACGTGTACGCGGGCGTTCGCGCGCTCGCAGACGCGCCGGTGGCCGAGACGATCACGCCGTTGCTGATGGATGTCACCAACGCCGAACAGATCGGCGATTCCGTCGAGACCGTCGCCGGACACGTCGGCGTGGCCGGACTGAATGCGTTGGTGGACAACGCCGGAATCGGGGTAGCGGTTCCGATGGAACTCGTGCCCCTGGAATCGCTGCGGTGGCAACTCGAGGTCAACGTGGTCGGCCAGGTCGCGGTGACCCAGGCATTCCTTCCGCTGCTTCGCCAGGCCAGGGGGCGGCTGGTGATCATCGGTTCGATCGGGGATCGGTTCACGCCGCCGTTCGGTGGTCCGCTCGCCTCGTCCAAGGCGGCGATCGCATCGATCGCCGACGCGTTCCGGCAAGAGTTGGCGCCGTGGGGCATCGACGTGGTGTTGCTGGAACCGGCGAGCATTCACACCGAAGCAATCGACAAGCTGCGGCGCGATTCGAAGAGCGCAGTGGAAGAGTTCTCGGCCGCAGGCAAAGAGCTCTACGGCGAGACGTATCTTGGCATGGTCAGCGCGGCGTTGAAGCGGGAACGCGGCGGAAGTCCCCCCGACGTCGTGGCCCGCAAGGTGCAGACGGCGTTGACGGCGCGGCGGCCCCGTGCGCGTTACCTCGTCGGTAAGGATGCTCAAGTGTTGGCGAATCTGGTTCGGTTCGTACCGACATCGACACTCGATGCGTTGCGCCGCAGGATTTTCCACCTCCCGCAGCCGGGTTCAATGGTTGCGGCGGCCGCCCGCGAGGGGGCCTCGCGATGAGACTCGCCAACCAAGATCAGGGAGCCGCACTCGATTCGACGTTCGGCAGGATGGCCGCCGAGGTGGGGATGCACGCGTGGTCGCTGCCGCAGTTGACCATGCGAGAGAAGACTTTCGTGTTCCTCGCCGCCGACCTGTGCACCGCCAATGTCGGCTTCCCTCTGTTGACGCACGTTCAAATGGCTGAAACCAATGGGGTTTCCGTCGCCGAGTGCGTTGCGGCGATCCGTCATCTCGCACCGTATGCGGGCTATCCGACCGCAGCGGTGGCGCTGCAACAGGTGGGCCGAAGAGGCGACGCGGAGGAACCGCAGCCTGCCCACGATTGGGATCTAGCCTCGGAAACCCTCGCCGCCCTTGCCGATTTGGATGAGGAGTTCGCCGGTTTCGTCGCCAGCCAGTACCACCAGCGGTGGGGCAGCGGCGAACTGTCGCCGCGCGAGCGGGCACTGGCGTGCATCGCGGTCGATGTGTTGAACCAGACCCTCGACGAATCCTTCGCGCTGCACATCGACCTGGCATACGCCGCGGGTGCTGGTGACGAGCAGGTGCGCGCGGTGTTGCTGCTGGTCGCGGAGTACGGAATCGCGAAGGCGTGGCGGGCCTTCCGCGCGCTGACGGCCCGGTGACGGTAAAGAGAAGGCGCCCCTACCGATTTCGGTAGGGGCGCCGACTCTTCAACCGTTGCGGTGTCAGCCGTTGGCGCCGTCGCTGCCGCTGGAGCTGGTCTTGCCAGTTGCGGTGCCGCCGGTTCCGCCGGTTCCGCCGGTGGCACCGCCGCCTGCCGTGCGGCGTGCGCCGCCGTCGCCGGCCGTGGCTGTTGCACCGGTCTTGTTGGTTCCGGTTGTCGCGCTGCCGCCGGAGCCGCCGTCACCACCGTTACTTGCCAGGCCGCCGCCGGTGCCGCCGGTGCCGCCGGTCCCGCCAGTGGCATCGCCGGAGCCGGTGTGGAGGGTGGTGTTGCCGGAGGTGGCCGTACCACCGCTGCCGGCCGTGCCGCCGTCGCCGAGCACGCTGCCGCCGTTGCCGCCGCTGCCGCCGTCGCCGGCCGTGGCATCGCTGCTTCCGCCGGTGCCGGTGCTGGTGGCGCTGCCGCCGGTGCCGCCGGTGCCGCCGTTGCCGACCACAGTTGTGTGGCCGCCGTCGCCGGCGTCGCCGCCAGTGGTCGCACCGAGCGCCTTGGCGTCGCCGCCTGAGCCGCCGTCGCCGGTGGCTCCGAGCACGCCGCCGTCAGCGCCGCTGCCGCCGGCGCCGCCGGTCGCGGTGCCCAACGTGCTCGTGGCGTCGCCGCCGCTGCCGCCGGAGCCGCCCGTGCCGGTCACGATCCCGCCGTCGCCGCCACTGCCACCAGCGCCACCTGTCGAGGTGCCGGCCAGGACGGAAGAGCTGCCGCCGTCGCCGCCGTCGCCGCCGGAGCCCAGCAGCACGGTGTGGCCGCCGTCGCCGCCGTCGCCGCCCGTGGTGTTGCCGAGGCCGACAACCGCGCCGCCGTCGCCGCCCGAGCCGGCGTCGCCGATCACGATGCCGGAATTGCCGCCGTCGCCGCCGTCACCGGCCGCCCCGCTCAGCGCGCTGGTGCCGTTTCCGCCGTCTCCACCGCTGCCGATGAGGATGCCGCCGTCGCCGCCGCTGCCACCGTCGGCGCCCGGCGTCAGCAGCGCGCCTGCGCCGTCGCCGCCATCACCGATCAAGCCCGCATGTCCGCCGTTACCGGTGGTCGGGTCGGTGTCGGTGCTCACGATCGAGTCACCGCCGTTACCGAGCACGATGCCGGAGTCGCCGCCGTTGCCGGTGAGGGAGGTGCCGCCGCTACCGATGAGCACGGCGCCGTTGCCGCCGTCGCCGGTGCCTGAGAGACCGCCGTTGCCCAACACCAGGCCGCCGTTGCCGCCGTCTCCGGTGAGCGAGCCACCACCGTTGCCGAGGACCAGGCCCCCGGCGCCACCGTCAGCTCCAGCGGCCGTCGCCGTGCCACCGTTGCCGATCAGCAGGCCTCCGTTGGTGGCCGTCCCGTCGGGGTTAGTGGTGCCATTGCTGATCAGCGGCGTCACCACCGGCGCCAACGGCGCCAACGGCGATGTGGGCGCGACGAGGGTGTCCACGGTCGTCACCACGACTGGCGTCGCCACCGTCGGCACCGCGGTCACGACCGGCACGGCCGTCGACACGACATTCGAGACTGTCGACACCACCGGCGATACCACTTTCTTCACCAGCGAGCCGAGTAGGCCACCAAGGCTGGTGAGCTGCACATCATGCGGCCCGGATGGCTGCGGGGCAGGGGTCACCGCCGCGGTCAACGCGGCTGCGCCGCCACCACTGGCGATGACGCCGGCAGCGAGGTAGGTCGTTACTTTGAGCTTCCTGGAGGTTTTCTTCCTGCTGTGTTTGGCCATCGCCCCGAGATACCTTTCGTTGCCGAATGCAGTTCTGCGCGCTGAACAGCTAATAGATTCAGGTCAGCGAGCAACATAATGCCACTAACGGTCTGATTGACATAGCAAAATCAGGGAGATTTTTATACGCGCGTCGAGTTGGGCCTGGTTTTACCTGGGCATCGGCCATTAGCGGAGCATTTGGTGGGCTAACTGTGGGGGTCTAGCAGCTATGTTCGTAGTCACGCCTCGGGGCAGCCACGGGAAACGGAAGCGAGATCGATACCCGCCGGAGGTTGCGCTCGCAACATTTCCAAATCCAATAATCTACGTGCGCGCAAATAAATGCTGTCTTTGCGGCAATGTTCACAGACAATTTGGGGATTCTTCAGCATGTTGCTGTAGCGCACGAGCGATCCACGGCGGGGGCTGTAACGAATGACCGGCATCGGCACACCACAGTCAAGAAAGCCCCTTCGAAAGGAAGACCAATGAAGTCCTTCATCCTGCCGGTCATCGCGGTCGGCGCAGCCGCGTTGGGTCTCGCCGGTACTGCCGCCGCGGCACCCTCGGCCACCCCCGACGCATCTGAGACGATCAGCGGGCTGCAAGCCCGTGGATTCGAGGTGATCGTCAACAAGCTCGATCCGGCTCCGCTGGACGAATGTGTGGTCAGCGCCGTGCGGCCAGGGCAGACATTCACGCGCATGGATTCCGGCGTCCCCGGCGCGATGGACGACATAGTCACCACCGTCACCGCGATGACGGTCTACGTCGACGTCGCATGCTGAACTCGCCGCGGACGAGATCAGTCCGTGGTTGGTTCGTCGTCGGGCAGTAGGTAGTTCTCGGGGTGGTGGTAGTCATTCACCCGGCTTTGGCATCAAGATGTGGCGGGGGGATCCATTCGGTGCGGCCGTCGCCGCGTTTGCGTGTGGTCCAGCCGTCCGGTTTGACGGCGCGGTTGTCTTTGGGGCAGCCCAGGGCTAGGTCGTCGACGTCGGTTCGGCCGTCATCGGCCCAGTCGTTGACCGCATGGTGTACCTGGCAGTTGGCCCCGGCTACGACGCAGCCGGGGCGGGTACAGCCGCGGTCGCGGGCCAACAACACAATTCGTTGATCGGCCGAGGCGATGCGCCGGGTGCGCCCGAGATACAGCGCCCGACCGGTGTGCTTATCGAAGATGCACAAGTAGTGGTAGGCACGGCTGGCCATCTTGATCACCGTCGGCATCGGCAGCAGGGTGCCTGTGGCGGTGACCGCCTGTCCGGACCCGGCCTCCAACTCCTGCAGCGTCGTCGACACCACGACGGTGACGGGCAGGCCGTGGTATTGACCTAACTCGCCGGAGGTTAAGACGCTGCGGCCCATGGCTTTCAACGCGTCATGGTTACGCTGCGCAGGCGAGCGTTGATCGTTCTGGATGTACGCCTCGCTGGGTTGCCCGTCCACGCACGGGGTTTCGTCATCGGGGTTACACATGCCCGGTGCGGCCCACTTCGAAAGCACCGCATCGATGGTGGCGCGAGCTTCCGGATCGAGCAGTCCACTGATCTTGCTCATGCCGTCGGCTTCTTGCTTGCCGATCACCAGTGACCGCCGCCGCGCCCGGTCGGCGTCGGAGAAGTCGCCGTCGGGGTGCACCAGCGCCATCAGCCGGTCGGCGGCTTTGCGTAGCGCGTCGGGGGTTTGTTCGGCGGCGATGCGGGCCAGGGTGGTTTCGCACTGCTCGCGGGTCTGATAGTCGACTGCGCCGGGTAGGTCGGTGAAGAACCGGCGGACGATCCGCACGTGCTCCTCGCCGATGGTTCCGGCGATCTGGGCCGCGGCGAGATTGGGCAGCACCGGGGCCAACGGGGCACCGGCCAACGCGGTGCGCGGCCCCAAATCAGCTGCCTCGTCCAGTCGGCGTCGCGCCTGGCCGCGGCTGACGCGCAGCCGATTGGACAACACGTCGGTCCATGACGTGCCGCCCAACTCACCGGGACTTGTCTGTGACACCAGGTGCGCAGTGAGTCGGTGATCGACGGCGCCTTGACGGCGTGCCACGGTTTCCAACCGGTCCTTGATCGCCAGTGCCTGCGCCCCGCTGAGGGCATCAAACGACAACGCGGCAAGTTCGGCCTGGGCCGCGTCGAACCGATCGACCGCGGCCACAATGGCCGCGGGATCCGACACCACCCCCGAACTCATATCTCGAACACTAGTTCGAACCACCGACAACCGCAGAAACTTATCCACAGGCGTCGGAAGCTAGGGTAGGCCCATGCGAGTCGGAGTACTTGGCGCCAAGGGCAAGGTCGGCGCGACCATGGTCGCAGCCGTCGAGGCCGCGGAAGATCTCACCTTCACGGCGGGGGTCGACGCCGGCGATTCGTTGAGCCTGTTCTCCGACAGCCAGACCGAGGTCGTCATCGACTTCACCCACCCCGACGTCGTGATGGACAACCTGCAGTTCCTGATCGACAACGGCATCAACGCCGTCGTCGGCACCACCGGGTTCGACGACAAGCGGATCGGCCAGGTGCGCAGCTGGCTCACGGCGAAGCCCGACCTTGCGGTTCTCATCGCCCCGAACTTCGCGATCGGCGCGGTGCTGTCGATGCACTTCGCGCAACAGGCGGCGCGTTTCTTCGACTCGGTCGAAGTCATCGAATTGCATCATCCGCACAAGGCCGACGCACCGTCAGGAACCGCGGCCCGAACCGCCCGGCTCATCGCGGAAGCGCGAAAAGATCTGCCGCCCAACCCCGATGCCACCAGCACCGGCCTCGACGGAGCCAGGGGAGCCGACGTCGACGGCATACCGGTGCACTCCATCCGGCTGGCCGGATTGGTAGCGCACCAGGAGGTGTTGTTCGGTACCCAGGGCGAGACGCTGACGATTCGGCACGACAGCCTCGACCGCACGTCGTTC
>Ga0163163_10004711_pt1 | contig 11685 bp, 12 predicted proteins | sample S65metaG_FD_119766 | JGI IMG/M metagenome (GOLD analysis project Ga0163163, IMG submission 119766) | Switchgrass rhizosphere microbial communities from Kellogg Biological Station, Michigan, USA - S6-5 metaG | ecosystem: Host-associated > Plants > Roots > Rhizosphere > Soil | place: USA... | reverse complement strand
GGTCGCTCACGGCGGAAGTATGCTCCCGCGGTGGCTGCCGGCGGGGTACTCGCGAGCGAGAACGGGTGAACCTCCGAGACGAGGTCACGCAGCTCCTGCAGGAGCTGATCCGGCTGGACACCGTCAATCCGCCCGGTAACGAGACGCAGGCGGCCGAGCTGCTGCGGGACTACCTCGCCGGGCACGGGGTCGAGAGCGAGCTCTATGCGAGGACGCCGGAGCGCGCGAACCTGGTCGCGCGCATCCCGGGTCGCGGCGGCGGCAAGAGCCTGCTGTTGCTCTCGCACACCGACACCGTTCCCGCCGACGCCGAGGAGTGGGAGGTCGATCCCTGGTCGGGTGAGGTGCGCGGTAGCGAGCTCTGGGGCCGCGGCGCGCTCGACATGAAGGGACAGGTCGCCGCCGAGGCGGTCGCGGTCGCTTCGCTCGCGCGTGACGGATTCGAGCCGGCAGGCGACCTCGTCTTCGCCGCGTGTGCCGACGAGGAGGTCGGCGAGGAGTTCGGCCTGGCCTGGCTCTGCGAACAACATCCCGACGCCGTTCGCACCGACTACGCGCTGAACGAGGGCTCCGGCGAGCGGATCGAGCTGTTCGGCCGCCCGTTCTACCTCTGCTCGAGCGCGGAGAAGATGAGCTCGCCCTTCCGGCTGCTCGTGCACGGCCGGGCGGGCCACGCCTCGGTTCCAGGCATCGCCGACAACGCGCTCGTCAAGGCCGCGCCCCTGATCGAGCGGCTCGCCGCCTACCGGCCGGAGCTGCGGCTCGGTCCGGAGACGAGTGCCATGATCCAGGCAGTCGCCGGTCGCGAGCTCGACCCGGCCGAGGCGCTCGAGCTGGCCCGCAAGACGGACGAGGCCGCCGCCGAGCTGCTCGAGCCCTTGCTCTCGCTGACGGTCTCGCCGACGATGATCTCGGCTTCCGGCACCCGGAACGTGATCCCGCACGTCTGCGAGGTGGTCGTCGACTGCCGGCTCCTGCCCGGCCAGACGCAGGCCGAGGTCGAGCCGGCTCTGCGAGAAGCGCTCGGCGAGGGCGACTACGACTTCGAGTGGCTCGAGGGCCGCGGCGGCACCCGCTCGGAGCTCGGGACGCCGCTCTGGGCGGCGGTCGAGAGCTTCGTCGCCGGGATCGAGCCCGACGCGACAGTCTTGCCGGTCAGCGTCGCCGGCTTCACCGACAGCCACTGGCTGCGGGCGGCTTTCGGCACGATCGCCTATGGGTTCTGCCCGACGAAGGCGATGGACCCGCAGCTGGCGTCACGGCTGATTCACTCGGCGAACGAGCGGGTCGAGCTCGACGACCTGGAGCTGGCGGTGGACTGCTTCCGGCACGCGGCCGTCGAGGTGACGCGCGGCGGCTAGGCTGTCCGCGATGGCGGACGAGAAGATCCGGCTCGGCGGGATGGCGCTCGTGAACGGCGTGCTCGTGCACGGCCCGAGCTCGTGGGCATGCGCGGTCCGCGGCGCGGACGGCGAGCTCAAGGTCGTCTCGGAGTACAAGCGCCTGCGCGCCTCCGAGGTCACGAACCCGCTGCTGCGCGGGCCGGCCAAGCTGGCCGAGGTGTTTGCGCTCCTGCCCCAGGTGCACCGGCGTCTGCCGGAGGCGAAGCTGCCGTTCCAGCGTCCGCAGGTGCTCGCGGCGATGGCCGCGACGGCGCTCGTCGTGCGGGGGATCAAGGACTCCTCGCGCCTGAGCCCGCTCGCCGGTGAGCTCCTCGGCGGATTGCTCTCGCTCGCTCCGGCCGCGCTGGCGCTGCGCAGCTCGGAGCTCGCGGCCTACCACGGCGCCGAGCACATCTCGATCGGCACCTACGAGCACGGCGAGCAGCGGGCCCGCGAGCACGAGCGCTGCGGCTCGCACCTGCTCGGCCCGCTCGTGGCGAGCTCCGCCGTCGGCGCGTCGCTCGCGGCGAAGGCACCGCCGCACCTGCGTGGGCCGGCCCGGGCCGCCGCCCAGATCGGCGCGGTCGCCGCCGCAACGGAAGTGTTCGGCTGGATGACCCGCAACCCCGACAAGCCGCTCTCGCGCGCGCTCGCCTGGCCCGGCCACGAGCTGCAGCATCGGCTGGCGACGGCCGACCCGACGCCGGAGCAGCTCGAGGTCGCCGAGCAGGCGTTGGCGGCGTGTCTGGAGCTCGAGCATGCAGCAGCAGCGGGTCCGAACTAAGCGGCTCCCGCCCGAGATCTTCGAGCTCCCCGTCGAGAAGATGCGGGAGGGCTACTACACCGACGCGTACTTCAAACACACGCGCCAGGTCCTGATCCGCGACGACCGCCACCCGCGCGTGGTGATGCAGGTCTTCCAGAAGCGCCACTCGTACCTCGGTGGGATCGACGAGGCGATCGCGGTGCTGAAGCTCTGCGCCGAGGACTGGGACGACCTGACCGTCCACGCGCTCCACGACGGCGACCCGATCGAGCCCTACGAGCCGGTGCTGCGGATCGAGGGCGACTACACCGGCTTCGCGCATCTCGAGACCGTCTATCTCGGCGTGCTTGCGCGGCGGACGCTGATCACCAGCAACGTCGTGCGCGTGCTGGAGGCCGCCAACGGCAAGCCGATCATCTTCATGCCGGCCCGGCACGACCACCACCGCGTCCAGACCGGCGACGGCTACGCGGCCTACGTCGCCGGCCAGGTCGTCGGCGCCGAGATCGGCGTCACCTCCGAGGCGCAGGCCTCCTGGTGGGGCGGCCGCGGGATCGGCACGGTGCCGCATGCGCTGATCGCGGCCTACGGAGGCAATACGGTCCTCGCCGCGACGAAGTTCGTCGAGAACGTGGATTCGGACATGCACGTGACCGTGCTCGTCGACTTCGAGAACGACTCGGTGCGGACCGCCCTCGAGGTCGCTCGCACGCTCGGGCCGCGACTCTGGGGCGTGCGGCTCGACACCTCGGGCCAGCTCGTCGACCGCTCGCTCTGGGACGAGCTGGGCGACTTCGACCCGCGTGGCGTGAACGAGCGGCTCGTCCGCAAGGTGCGCGACGCCCTCGACCGTGACGGCTTCGAGCAGGTGAAGATCGTCGTCTCGGGCGGCTTCGACGTCGAGCGGATCCGCGCCTTCGAGGAGCGCGGCGTGCCGGTCGACTCCTACGGTGTCGGCTCGGCGCTGATCCGCGGCGAGAACGACTTCACCGGCGACATCGTGATGACCGACGGCCGCCCCTCGGCGAAGGTCGGCCGTCGTTTCCGCGACAACCCGCGGCTCGCGCTCGTCGAGTGAAGGAGCCTCAGGCGCGGGCCGAGGCGGCCACTCCCGGCCAGTCCTCGATCGGGTCGCTCGAGCGCACGACGTGCATCCCGGCGGCTGCGAACCGCTCGAAGGCGGCGTCGGCCTCCTCGGTGTAGTCGACGGCTGGCGGCACCACGACGGGCGAGGTGCAGTCCTCGAGCAGGTAGACCTTCTCCGCGAGCCTGCGCTCGTCGCGAAGGTACGAGGAGAGGAGGTCGGCGATCGTCCAGGCGACGCAGTGGCTCTTCGCTTGGCCCGCGATCAAGACCGCATCGAAGCTCAGGAGCTCCTCGAGCAGCGGCGTGTTGGGCTTGCCGAGCAGCTCGCCGTCAGGCCCGAGCGTCACCTCGGGTCCGAGCACCGAGTAGTGCTCGGTGAGCGGTGAATGGCCCTTCTGCTGGAAGTCGGGCTGCGAGCGCCGCGCGACCGAGTGGAAGAAGATCGCCTCCTCGACGGCAGGCACGAGCGCGTGTCCGATGCCGCCGAGCATCGCGTGGTACGGCCAGATGGTGAGCTTGTACTTGCCCGAGGCCTCGAGCTCCCGCGTGTAGTGAAGGAGATGGCGTTGCGCGTACTCGGGGTCGAGCCCGAGGCTGCGGGCGACGACCTCGTCGACCCGCCAGCGACCCGACTCGACGTCGTCGGCGGAAACCAGCGTGTACGGCTGGGGATGCTGGCCGTCGGGGTCGACGAGCCAGATGGCGTGAAAGACCTGCATCGCCTGGTGCGTGTCCAGCGTGGGGACGATCTTCGTGATCGCGTCGAGGTTGCGGTAGATGAACTCGCACAGCCTTCGGTTGTCGTCCACCGCCCCCGTTCCCGAGCGGCCGCCCACGAAGAGCTCGAAGGCCGGGATGCAGAACGTGTTCTGGACGTCGACGGCAACGAGGCAGACGCGGAACGCGTCCTCGACTGCCGGCTGGATCTCGTGCTCCAGTGCCCATTCCTCGGCGTCGCGAGCCAGCTCCTCGTACTGCACGCGCCAGATCTCGTCCACGGTCGCCGGGTCGAAGTGAGCGGGCACCGGCAACACGGCTCCAAGTCTAGTGCGGTCTCCGGGGCCGACCGCCGGTTGACTCGAGGCCGAAAGACAGGGATAACGAGTGGAGGGATGGGCGACTTGCTGGTCTTCTTGCGCGATGGAATTGCAGCATGGCTGCCGCTCTTCTTCGCCGTCCTGCTCGTCCTGATGGTCTACATCCTCTGGCGCACGCTGCAGGTGATGCCGCGCGTGACTGCCTCGAAGACGATCACGTCGGACGCGCGCGTCTCCTGGGACGACGTCGCCGGCCTCGACGAGGCGAAGGGCGAGCTGCGCGAGGTGATCGACTACCTCACCGATCCGGGGCGCTTCGGGCGGCTGGGTGCCCGGGTGCCGAAGGGGATTCTGCTCTACGGCCCGCCCGGCACCGGCAAGACGCTGCTCGCAAAAGCGATCGCCAGCGAGGCCGGCGCGAAGTTCTACGCGCAGAGCGCCTCCGCCTTCGTCGAGATGTTCGCCGGCCTTGGCGCGGCGCGGATCCGCAAGCTGTTCGAAGAGGCTCGCAAGAACGCGCCCTCGATCGTCTTCATCGACGAGCTCGACGCCGTCGGTGCGCAGCGCACTGGCCACGGCTTCTCGCGCGAGCAGGACCAGACGCTGAACCAGCTGCTGGTCGAGCTCGACGGCTTCGCGGCCCGCGATCAGGTGATCGTGATGGGCGCCTCCAACCGGCTTCAGGACCTCGACGCCGCACTGCTGCGGCCGGGGCGCTTCGACCGGCAGGTGCTCGTCGCTGCGCCGGACCTGGCCGGCCGGGAGGAGATCCTGCACGTCCACGTGCGCGGCAAGCCGCTCGCCGAGGACATCGACCTGCGCTCGATCGCGCGCCAGACCGCAGGCCTGACCGGCGCGGAGCTGGAGAACATCGCCAATGAGGCCGCGATCTTCGCCGGCCGCTCGAACCAGACCGCGATCAGGCAGTCGGACTTCGAGGACGCCATGGAACGTGTCGTCGCCGGCCTCCAGCAGCGCAAGGTGATGACCGAGAAGGAGCGCCGGATCCTCGCCTACCACGAGGCCGGGCACGCGGTCATGTCCCATCTGACCGGCGACCTGCTACCGGTGCACAAGGTCACGATCGTCTCGCGCGGGCAGGCACTCGGCTACACGCTCAACCTGCCGAGCGAGGAGCGCTATCTGCACACGGCTGAGGAGTTCACCGACCTGCTGAAGGTCTACCTCGCCGGCCGCGCGGCCGAGCAGATCGTCTTCGGCCGGGTCACGAACGGCGCGGCCAACGACCTCGAGAAGGCGACCGAGGTGGCACGCGCGATGGTCTTCGAGTACGGGATGTCGAACGCGACCGCCTCGCGGACGATGCGCGCCGACAACTACGCGCTCTCCGAGGAGACGAAGCGGCTGCGCGACCAGGAACAGGCGCGCCTCACCGACGAGGCGTACGCGGAGGCTGTGCGGCTGCTGCAGAAGCATCGCGTCGTGCTCGACCGGATCGCCGTGGCGCTGCTCGAGAAGGAGACGCTCGACAAGGACGAGCTGGCCGAGCTGGTCGGTGCGGTCGAGCCCGAGTCGCGCTCCTCGGAGACGATGGGCACCGTTCGCGTCGTCGAGCCGTCGCGCGCCATCGGCGCAGAGTGACCAGATAGCATCGCCCGCGTGCCGCCACGCGGGATTCATCACCTGGGAGTCGCCGTCGACGATCTCGACAGCGCGCTCACGACCTACGAGCGCCTCTTCGGCGCACGGCTCGAGCAGCGGGAGACGGTGGCCGATCAGGGCGTCGAGGCGGCGTCCTTGCGAATCGGCTCCGACCGGGTCGAGCTGCTCGCCGCGCTCGGCGACGATACGCCGGTGGGCAAGTTCCTCGCCAAGCGCGGGCCCGGCATGCACCACGTGGCCTACGAGGTCGACGACGTCGGCGCCGCACTCGACGAGCTGACCGCGGAGGGCGCGGAGCTGATCGACGAACGCCCGCGGCGCGGGCTGTTCGGGCTCGAGGTCGCGTTCATCCATCCCGACGCCGTTCACGGCGTGCTCGCGGAGATCGTCAGTGGTGGCTGAGGAGCGCGTTCGCATCGAGATCGGCTTCGACGGCGGCCAGATCATGGGCGCCTACGTCGAGCTCTCGGCGGCCGATGAGCTCGAGCGCGCGCTCGACGACGGCCGCGACGGCGGTCTTGCCCTCGAGGCCGAGGACGGCCGCTATACGGTCGCGCTGCGCCGTATCGTCTACCTCAAGCGCTTCTCACGCGAGGGGCGCGTCGGCTTTACCTCCGGCTGACTCCCGCGTTAGCGGTCGGTCGGCGAAGGGCAAGCCTGCAAGCGTGAACGCCGTCGCGCGAAGCAACACCGACGACCTGCGCCGTCTGGTGGAACTTGCCCAGCAGGGCGATCGCGAGGCGCTCGAAGCGCTGTATCTGCTGCATTTCGACCGGATCTACAGCTATCTGCACATGAGCGTCGGCAACCGGCACGACGCCGAGGACCTGACGACGCAGACCTTTCTGAAGATGCTCGAGGCGATCGGCCGATTCCGTTGGCAGTCGGCGCCCTTCTCGGCGTGGCTCTTCCGGATCGCGCACAACCTGGCGATGGACCACTTCCGCGCCTCGCGGCGGTGGCAGCCGGAGGAGGAGGTCCCGGAACCGCAGGATGCGGCCGAATCGTCGGCGGAGGACGCGGCACTCCAGTTGATCGGCCGCAAGAGCATGCTCGAGCTGATCGAGAACCTCTCGCTCGAGCAGCAGCAGGTGTTGATGCTCAAGTTTCTGTTCAACTTCTCGAACGGCGAGGCCGGCACGGTGCTCGACAAGTCGGAGGGTGCCGTCAAGTCGCTCCAGCATCGGGCACTGGCTTCACTGCAGAAGCAGCTGCCGCAAGACTAGGGCCCGAGATGCTGGAAGCAGGAATCGTCGGCCTGCCGGCCGCGGGGAAGACCACGCTCTTCAACGTGCTCACGCGCGCCGGTGTCGGTCCGGACTTCGGCAAGGAGCACGTCGGCATGGCCCCGATCGCGGACGAGCGGCTCGGACAGCTGGCCGCGGTGGTCTCGGCCGCCAAGGTGACGCCGGCGGCTGCTCGCGTGACCGACGTTCCGGGCACCGGGCCGCAACTGCTCGGGAACCTGCGCCGAGTGGACGCGCTGCTGGAGGTGGCCGACGGCTTCTCGGGCGGTGCCGATCCGGAGGGTGACTTCGAGCGGCTCGAGCTGGAGCTGCTGGTCGCCGACCGCGACCATGTCGAGCGTCGCCTGGAGCGGGTGGGCAAGCAGGCGAAGTCGGGCGACGTGAAGCTGCGTTGGGAGGTCGCCGAGCTGGAGCGTGTGCTCGAGTGGCTCGACGCGGGCCGGACCCTCCGGGATTGGGAGGGCGAGTTGCCGCCCGAGCTCGAGCCCCTAACGACGAAGCCGGTCGTCCCGGTCGTGAACGGGCCGTCGGGGATCGACCTGAAGCTGGAGGCCGAGCTGGCCGAGCTGCCGGAGGAGGAGGCCGCCGAGTTCCGGGAGGGAGAGTCGGCGCTCGACGAGGTGGTGCACCGGCTGTTCGACGCGCTCGGGTTGATCACGTTCTTCACGGCGGGAGAGACAGAGGCTCGAGGCTGGACGCTGCGCCGGGGGCAGAGCGCCCTCGACGCGGCGGCGGCAATCCATACCGACATCGCTCGCGGCTTCATCCGTGCCGAGGTGGTGCGCTGGAGCGATCTCGTCGAGCTCGGCAGCTATGCGGAGGTGGCACGACGCGGCCTGCAGCGGCTCGAAGGCAAGACCTACGAGGTGCAGGACGGCGACGTGCTCACCGTCCGCTTCAACGTCTGACCGCTAGCAGCAGCCCCCGCCACAGCAATCGCAGTCACAGCTGTACATGCCGACACCTCCTTCCTCGTCTATATTGATGGATGTCGATGAATAAGACGCTACAGGTTCTGCAGGCACCGTGCTGCTGCCCCGGCTCGCCGCCGCTCGACGAACGAGTGGCCCAGGCGCTCGCGGCGCGGTTCAAGGCGCTCGCCGATCCGAGCCGGGTCGCGATCGTCAACCGGTTGGCGGGCGCCGATGAGGTGTGCGTCTGCGACTTCATCGGGACGCTCGGGTTGGCGCAGCCGACGGTCTCGCACCATCTCAAGGTGCTGCGGGAGGCCGGCCTCGTGGAGGTTGCGCGCAAGCGGGGGACGTGGGTGTACTACCGCCTCGTGCCCGATGCGGTCGGCCAGCTCGCGTTTGCGCTCGGCGGCCCGGCGCCGAAGGTGGCGGCGGCGTGAGCGGACTCCCGCGCATGTACTTCGTCTGCATCGGCAATGCCGGCCGGTCGCAGATGGCGCAGGCGCTGTACGAGCGCCTGGGCGGCGAGGCGCGCTCAGCGGGCTCGAGGCCAGAGGCGCAGGTGCATCCGGAGGTCGTCGAGGTGATGCGGGAGCTGGGCGTCGACCTCGCCGATCGGCGGCCGCGCCGGATCGAGCAGGACGACCTCGAGTGGGCGGAGGTGGTCGTGACGATGGGCTGCGGCGACGCGTGCCCGGTCTTGCCCGGGAAGCGCTACGTGGACTGGTACGTGCCGGACCCGAGCGGCCGCCCGGTCGAGGAGGTCCGTGCACTGCGCGACGACATCCAGCGGCGCCTCGAAGCCCTCGCCGATAGGTTCACGCGCGCGCGTCCCCACCCATCGGGTGGGGAGTGAGGTTCCACCCGCCGCCCGCTGTGAGCGTATCGAGGCCGGGCGCGCGTGTCTGTGACCGGACTGTGCCGAGAGTGTGAGTTCTGCTTTGGCCGGCTATTCGACGGGGCGAGTCGCCGCGGCGGCGTCGAGCTGGTTCGCGTGGTAGAGCACCGCAGCCTCGGCGGTGCGGGCGCCGCGGGCTTCGTGGTGGACCGCGATCGCGTGAAGCAATTCGGTCCGCACCTCGGTCTCGAGCGCGGCCGCCCGTTCCTCGACCAGGCGCAGGCCCAGATGCACGTGGCCGAGCAGCCTGCCCTCGTCGGTCGCGCGGAACGTTGGGCCTCGCTCCAGCTCGGCTGTTCGGCCAACGTCGTGTAACAGCGCTGCCGCCAGCACGAGGTCCGCGCGCAACCGCGGGTGCAACTGAGCCGCCTCGCGGCACAACGTCGCCACGCCGACGGTGTGCTCGAGCAGCCCGCCGGAGTAGGCGTGATGAGTCTCGGCCGCGGGGAGGCTGCGAAGCGCAGCGCGCACCGCCTCGTCCTCCACGAACCGGCCCACGCTCGCGCGCAGCCCGGGATGCGAGACCTCGGCCGCGAGGAACTCGAGGAAGCCGTCGAGCTCGGCCGCGTCCCGCCGCATTGCCGGCGCCATCTCCGCCGGGTCGGCTTCCTCGGCCGCCTCAAGCGAGCGTACTTCGAGCTGCAACCGGTCGCGAAAGCGCTCGACCCGGCCGAGGATGCGCACCGCGTCGCCCTCGCCGAAGCGTGAGTCCAAGAGCTCGACGTCCGACCAGACGCGCGCCTCGATCCGGCCGCTCGGGTCGACGAGCTCCAGGGCGAGGTAGGGAGAGCCCCCGCGGGTGCGCCGCCGCTCCTTCCTGGCGACCGCGTAGACCCCCTCCACGACCCGGTCTTCGGCCAATGATGCGATCGCGTTCACGCCGCGAGTCTAGGCCCGAGCGCGGCTGGTACGCTCCCGCCCCGTGGCCGAGGTGAAGCCGTTTCGCGCCGTCCGTTACGGCGAGCGCGCCGGCTCGCTCGACACCCTCGTCGCCCCGCCGTACGACGTCATCTCCCCGGCCGAGCGCGACGAGCTTGCCGCCCGCAATGAGCACAACGTCGTCCGTCTCACCCTTCCCGACGACGAGACCGAAGCCGGCCGGACGTGGCGCGCCTGGCGCGACGATGCGACGCTCGTCGACGAAGCCGAGCCCGCCTTCTGGTGGCTCTCGCAGGACTACGTGGGCCCGGACGGGGTCGCGCGAACGCGCGAGGGCCTCGTGGCCGCGCTTGAGGCCGAGCCGTACGAGAGCCGCGTCGTCCTCCCGCACGAGCGGACGCACCGTGGCCCGAAGGAGGGCCGGCTGCGCCTGCTGCGGGAGGTGCGGGCCCAGCTCGAGCCGCTCTTTTTCCTCTACGAGGGCGAGCCGCCCGCTCAACGCCCCGAGCGCGAGCCCGACCTGGAGGTGGAGGGCGCCAGGCTATGGCGGTTGCCGCCGAACGGAATCGCGGAAGCCTTCGCCGGCCGCCAGCTGCTGATCGCCGACGGCCACCACCGCTACGAGACCTCGCTCGCTTACGGCGCGGGAACGGACGTGCTCGCGGTGCTCGTCAGCCTCGACGATCCCGGCCTGATGATCTTCCCCACCCACCGCGTCTTCGAGCACGAGCCGCCCGAGCGCCTGCCGGCCGAGGAGCGCCTCGCCGACCCCGACGCGGCTCGCGCCGCGCTCGAAGAGGTTCCTGCCGACCGCGCCGCCGCGTTGCTCTATCGCGACGGGAGCTTCGAGCTGGCGGTGGACGGGGACGAGCTCGATGTGCGGCTCGTCGACCGGCTCGGCCACGAGGGCATCAGCTACACGGCCGACTGGGACGAGGCCGTGCGGGCGGTCGACTCCGGCGAGGCCGAGGTCGCGGTGCTGATGCGGCCGACGCGGATCGAGGACGTCTTCGCCGTCGCCCAGCGCGGGGAGACGATGCCGCAGAAGAGCACCTACTTCTATCCGAAGCTCGTCTCCGGTCTCCTATTTCTTCCGCTGTGACCGATTGGCTGGCCGTCTGCCGCGACGCGGTCGAGGACGTGCGCGGCGTGCTCGTCGAGCTGCCGACGCGCGACGAGCGCGAGCCGGTCGTCGGCGACGGTGAGGGCGGCGACGAGACGACCGCAATCGACGCGGCCGCGGAGAAGGTGATCCTCGAGCGCCTGGAAGGCATCGAGGGCACCACGATCGTCTCGGAAGAGGCCGGCATCTTGGGCGACGGCCCGACCAGGATCGTCGTCGATCCGATCGACGGCTCGTTGAACGCCAAGCGCGGGATCCCGTTCTTCTCGGTCTCGATCGCCGTGGCCGACGGCGACACGATGGACGACGTCGTCTTCGGCTACGTCTACGACTTCGGCAGCGGCGAGGAGTGGGTCGCGGAGAAGGGCAAAGGCGCCCTGCTGAACGGCGCCGACCTCGGGCGGATCTTCCCGAAGGAGGAGATCGAGATCCTCTCGTTCGAGGCGACCCTCACCTCGAGCGTGGCCGAGAAGGCCGCCTCGGTGGTCGGCCTCGCGTACCGCTTGCGGATCATGGGCTCGCTGGCGCTCTCGCTCTGCCACCTCGCGGCGGGTCGCGTCGACGCCGTATGCTCGCTCAAGGGCGCCCGTTCGGTCGACATCGCCGCCGCGCAGTTGCTCGTCCGGGAGCGCGGCCTTGCCATCGACCTGCCCGAGGCGCCCCCGTTAGGCTCGGCCCCGCTCGACATCGAAGGCCGCAGTCGCTGCGTCGCGGGCGCCACGCCGGAGGTCTG
>Ga0163163_10004709_pt1 | contig 11685 bp, 10 predicted proteins | sample S65metaG_FD_119766 | JGI IMG/M metagenome (GOLD analysis project Ga0163163, IMG submission 119766) | Switchgrass rhizosphere microbial communities from Kellogg Biological Station, Michigan, USA - S6-5 metaG | ecosystem: Host-associated > Plants > Roots > Rhizosphere > Soil | place: USA... | reverse complement strand
CTGCAGTGCAACAACTACGACGTGATCGACCTCGGCGTGATGGTGCCCTGCGCGAAGATCCTGGACACCGCCGTCCGGGAGAAGGTGGACGTCATCGGCCTCTCGGGGCTGATCACCCCTTCGCTGGAAGAGATGTGCTTCGTGGCGGAGGAGATGACCCGGGAGGGATTTACCCTGCCGCTGTTGATCGGCGGGGCCACGACCTCGCGGGTACATACCGCGGTCAAGATCGCGCCCCGGTACGGGCATCCCGTGGTCCACGTGCTGGACGCGTCGCGCGCGGTGGGCGTCGCTGGAAGCCTGCTCAGCGAGACGTTGCGAGCTGGATTCGTGCACGGGGTGGCCGGCGAGTACGAGGAGATCCGTCGTTCCCGCGCGGAGCGCGCCGCCGGAGACCGGCTCGGAACCCTGGCCGAGGCGCGGGGGGCACGATTCGTTCCCGATCCCGCGGGTCCGCCGCCCCCGCGCCCCAGTTTCCTCGGAACCCGGGTGTTCGAGGAATACCCGCTCGAAGAGCTGGTTTCGGCCATCGACTGGACCCCCTTCTTCCAGACCTGGGAGCTCCCCGGCCACTACCCCGCGATTCTCACCGACCCCGCCACGGCGCGAGCGGCGGCTCCCCTGTTCGCGGACGCGCAGCGATTGCTGGACCGGATCGTCCGTGATCGCCTGCTCACCGCGAAGGCCGTGGTCGGCTTCTGGCCGGCCAGCGCGGTGGGAGACGACATCGAGCTCTACGGAGACGAGAGCCGCGGGGAGCGCCGCGCGGTGATCCATTCGATTCGCCAGCAGATGGCCAAGGCCGCCGGACGCCGCAACTACGCGCTGGCGGATTTCGTGGCCCCGCGCGAGTCGGGTGTGATGGATTACGTGGGGGCCTTCGCCGTCACCACCGGGCATGGACTCGACACGCTGGTCGAGGAGTTCGAGCGCGGCAACGACGACTACAGCGCGATCCTCGCCAAGGCCCTCGCCGACCGACTGGCGGAGGCCTTCGCCGAGCGGATGCACCAGCGGGTGCGCCGCGAGCTCTGGGGCTACGCACCGGACGAATCGCTCGCCAACGAGCAGCTCATCAAGGAAGAGTACCAGGGCATCCGACCGGCCCCGGGCTATCCGGCGTGTCCCGACCACACCGAGAAGGGAATTCTCTTCGACCTGCTCGATGCCGAAGCCCGCATCGGCGTTCGACTGACCGAGAGCTTCGCCATGACGCCGACCGCCGCGGTCAGCGGCTGGTACTTCTGGCACCCCGAAGCGCGCTATTTCGGGGTGGGCAAGATCGGGCGCGACCAGGTCGAGGACTACGCCCGCCGCAAGGCCATGTCGCTCGAGGAAGCCGAGCGGTGGCTCGCACCGAACCTGGGCTACGAAAGAGGATCGCGGTAACCGATGCCGACGCTGCGTGAGCTGCTGAACGACGGCCGCACCCACGTCTTCGACGGGGCGATGGGGACGATGCTGTACGATCGCGGGATTTTCCTCAACGTCTGCTACGACGACTTGAATCTCCGCCAGCCCGCCCTGGTCAGCGAGATCCACCGCGCCTACGTGAAGGCCGGGGCCGAGCTCCTGGAGACCAATACCTTCGGCGCAACCCCGCGCAAACTGGCCCAGTACGGCCTGTCCGACGACACCGAGCGGATCAACCGGGCCGCCGCGGAGCTGGCGCGCGCCGCCTCGGGCGGGCGGACCGCCGTGGTGGGCGCGATCGGCCCGCTGGGAGTTCGCATCGAGCCTTTCGGAGAGACCTCGGCGGCGGAGGCGAGCGCCGATTTCACCCGGCAGGTCCATGGGCTGCTGGACGGCGGAGTCGACGGATTCATCCTGGAGACCTTCAGTGACGTGGATGAGCTCCGCGCCGCGTTCGAGGCGATCCGGCGCCTGACCGATCTTCCGGTCATCGCCCAGATGACCATCGGCAACGATGGCCGGACCCACTACGGCACCGAGCCTTCGGTCTTCGGTCCGTTGCTCGAAGCCATGGGCGCCGACGTGATCGGGGTGAACTGCTCGGTCGGACCGCAGGGAATCCTGGAGGCCGTCGAGCAGCTCGCGCCGACCATCACCCGGCCGATCTCGGCCCAGCCCAACGCCGGGCTGCCTCGCGACGTCGGCGACCGGAAGATCTACATGGCATCCCCCGAGTACATGGGGAACTATGCCCGGCGCATCGTCGAAGCCGGAGCCCGCTTCGTGGGCGGGTGCTGCGGCACCACGCCGGAGCACATCCGGGCCATCGCGGGGTACGTGCACTCGGTGGCGCCGCGGCACGTGAGCGGCACGGTTGCCGCCGAGCCGGCGGCGGCCGGCGTGGAGCCGGTGCCGCTGGCCGAGCGCTCTCGATACGGGGCCAAGCTCGCCGCCGGTGAATTCATCACGACGGTGGAGATCGTTCCGCCCAAAGGAGTGGATCCCGCTCCGATGTTCGAGCAGTGCCGTGCCCTCAAGGCCGCCGGCGTCGACGCGGTCAACGTTCCCGATGGCCCTCGGGCCCAGAGCCGCATGGGCGCGCTGCTCAGCGGACTGATGATCGAGCGCGAAGTGGGTCTGGAGGCGGTGGTGCATTACTGTTGCCGCGACCGGAATCTGCTGGGGATGCTCTCCGATCTGCTCGGTGCGGCCGCGGCGGGACTCCGCAACCTGCTCCTGGTCACCGGCGACCCGCCCAAGATGGGTCCTTACCCCGACGCGACCGCAGTGTTCGACATCGACGCGATCGGCCTCACCAACCTGGTGGCGCGGCTCAACCGCGGGCTCGATCCCGGAAACAATCCGCTCGGCACCCCAACCCGGTTCGTGATCGGCGTCGGAGTCAATCCGGCCGCCCCCGATCTCGATCGCGAGCTGCGCCGGCTGCACTGGAAGGTCGAGGCGGGCGCGGAGTTCGCCATCACGCAGCCGGTCTTCGATCTGGCGCAGCTGGATGTCTTCCTCAAGCGCATCGAGTCGTTCCACCTGCCGATCGTCGGCGGCATCTGGCCCCTGGTATCGCTGCGGAACGCGGAATTCCTCGCCAACGAGGTGCCGGGCGTGACGGTCCCCGACGAGATCCTCTCCCGGATGCGGCGAGCCAGCGAGCGCGGCCGCGAACAGGGACTGGCGGAGGGAGTGGCCATTGCGCGGGAAATGCTGAGCGCCGTCCGCGACCGGTTGAGCGGCGCCCAGGTCTCCGCACCCCTCGGCAAGGTGCCCGTGGCGCTGGATGTGCTTCGTTAGGGAGTAGGGAGTAGGGAGTAGGGAGTAGGGAGTAGGGAGTAGGGAGTAGGGACTCATGGCCTGCGAAGCGCGTGGTGGAGACTGTTCAGCATTTTGCCAACCTCGTCCGTCAGAGAGAGAATGCGGTTGGTCTCCTCCTCAAACTCGCTGTCGACCCGGGCCAGTAGTATGAGTTGCGTCTCGAGTTCCTTGAGTGATCCATTCGCAATCGAAATGAATCGAACGAACTCTCCTCGCGACCGACGTCCACGACCCTCGGCGATGTTCGACGGAACCGAAACGGCCGAGCGTCGAAGCTGGTCTGCGAGCGCAAACCATCTGGGACGATAGAGTCGAGTGGTCAGATCGAAGACCTGATGCGCCACGACCATGGACTTCTGCCAGACAAGAAGATCGCGATAACTCGTGACCAAAGCCGCCATGGACCACTCTAAATCCACGGCGGCTTGAGTTTAGAACCGTTTTCACTCGCGATAGCTACTCCCTACTCCCTACTCCCTATTCCCTACTCCCTACTCCCTACTCCCTACTCCCTGCTTCCTACTGTTTCACCGCCACTCTCCTCGACAGCGTCGCGATCGTCTCGGTGAGTCGCACAAACTCTCCCCGATAGCCGTCGCGGTCCGTCCCCCGCGCCGCGCGGGCCTGCGCCAGGAGCGCCTCGTAGCTCAGCTTGCCTTTGTACTCCGAGTCCCGCAACAGCATCCCGACCCCCGCTACGGCGCTCGCGAATCGAAAAGACTCCGACGGATTCCGGGTCTCTCCCTGGACGGTGTGCGCAAGCAGCCGGCTGGTCGATCCCTCCGGTTGCTTGTAGCGCAGCTTCACGGTCATCCATTCGCTCTCGTGTCCCGCGACCACGGCCTTCCGCTCCGTGGCGTCGTTCCGCTGGTACTTGAGATGGTCGACCTGGCCCACCTTCACGTCGAGGGGACTCCCGGTCGGCACGATTTCATAGAGCGCGGTGACCGCGTGCCCGGCGCCCAGATCGCCGGCGTCCTTGGCATCGTCGTTGAAGTCCCGATCGGCCAGTACCCGATTCTCATAGCCGATGAGTCGGTAGGCGGCGACCCGCGCCGGGTTGAACTCGACCTGAATCTTCACGTCCTTGGCCAGGGTGAGCAGCGTCGCCCCGAGTTCCTGCACGAACACCTTGCGGGCCTCCAGGACATCGTTGACGTAGGCGTAGTTACCGTTCCCCTTATCCGCCAGCTGCTCCATCTTGGCGTCCTTGAGATTGCCGGTGCCGAAGCCCAGCACGGTCAGGAACACGCCATGACCGCGCTCCTCTTCGATGAGGCGGGTCAGCTCGCCGTCGCTGGACACGCCGACATTGAAATCACCGTCGGTCGCGAGGATCACCCGATTATTTCCCTCCGGCAGAAAATTCTCCCGTGCGGTCCGGTAGGCCAGCTGGATCCCCGCCGCCCCCGCGGTGGAGCCCCCGGCGGAGAGTCGCTCGATCGCGTCGAGGATCAGATCCTTCCGGTCGCCCGCGGTGGAGGGAAGCACCATGCCGGCCGCACCGGCGTAGACCACGATGGCGACCCGGTCCTGGGGGCGGAGCTGCTGGACCAGAAGCCGGAACGCCGCCTTCACCAGCGGCAGCTTGCGCGGGTCGTCCATCGAGCCCGAGACGTCCAGCAGGAAGACCAGATTGTTGGGTGGCAGTGCCTCCATCGGGATCCGACGCCCCTGCAGACCGATCAGCGCGAGCCGATGGCCCGGGTGCCAGGGTGCCGCCGAGAGCTCGGTGGTCACGGAAAAGGGCGCGTCGCCGGCCGGATCCGGATAATCGTAGGGGAAATAGTTGACCATCTCCTCGATGCGCACGGCGTCCTTCGGCGGGAGCTGCCCGTCGCCTACGAACCGACGGATGTTGGTGTAGGACGCGGCGTCCACGTCAATCGAAAAGGTCGACAGCGGAGTCGCGCTGGGCGACTGCCAGGCATTCTCGTAGATCCGGGCGTACTCCTCCGTGTTGAATGTGCCCTGGCCCGCGGTCGCTCCCCTCAGGACGGCGAACGGAAGTGACGTACTCCGCTTCCCTTCGTTGACGCCCGTGACGACCAGTTCGTCCAAGCGGAGATGGTCCTCCTTCAGCACAAAATCGGCGCGGGACACGGTGCCCTCGTTCACCCTGACGGTGCGCGTCTCCGGGCTGCGCCCGAGGAACCGGGCCACGACCACCACCTCACCCACCGCCACGCTGTCGATGCGGTAGGCTCCGTTGCCGTCGGTCACCGCGCTGCGATTGCCGCTCCGGACAGCCACCTGCGCGCCCACGATCGGCACGGCCTGCTCGGTGACTACTTTGCCGGCGATCGTACCGAGGGCGGCGGTTCGGCTGCTGGTTCTCGTTGCGGGAATCAGCGGCGCCGCGAGCGCACCGGCGATCAGGAAACTTCGAAGACGGCTCATACGTCCTCCCTGTGACGAGTGGGGCCTGTTTGACCAGCGGGAGATGCGCCGACCGGGCGAACTTGCACCGATACCACGCATGCCGCTGGTCTCCTTGCCCCGACGCACCGAATGCATCGTTCACGCCGCCGTGCAACCGCTTGCCGGCGTATCGGTTGACTCCCCGGTCACGAGAAGTTCCCACCCGAAGCGACACGGATCCCGTGTCAGGACGACACGGGGAACGAATGTTGATCGACGGCGATCATCCGGGCTATCTTCGGGATTGGATGGCTCATCACCGAGAGGTTCTGATGGCAACGACCCTGACCGCCGCATCCGCGCTGACGACCCTGACCGAAGAGGAAGAGCTCTTCCGCCGGACCGTGCGCGAGTTCGCCGAAGGCGAGGTCGGGCCTCACGTCAAAGCCATGGATGTGGCGGGCAAGTTCCGCCCCGACCTGATCGAGAAGTTCTTCGAGCTGGGACTGATGGGCGTCGAGGTGCCCGAAGCCTGGGGGGGCGCCGGAGGAACGATCTTTCTCGCCATGCTGGCCATCGAGGAGCTCGCCCGGGTCGACGCCTCCGCGGCCATCTACGTCGATGTCCACAACACCCTGGTCAACAACTGCCTGCTCCGCTGGGGCAGCGAGGAGCAGAAGGCCAGGTTGTTTCCCCGAATGACCACCGGACTCCTGGGCGCGTTTGCGCTCTCGGAGCCGAATTCCGGGAGCGACGCCTTCGCGTTGCAGACCCGGGCCGAAAAGAAGGGCGATCACTGGGAGCTCACCGGCAGGAAGTTCTGGATCACCAACGGGGCGGAAGCCGGAATCTTCATCATCTTCGCGAATACCGACTTCTCGAAGGGTTACAAGGGCATCACCGCCTTCCTGGTGGAGCGCGACTTCGAAGGATTCTCGATCGGTAAGAAAGAGGACAAGCTCGGCATCCGGGCCTCGAGCACCTGCGAGCTGATCCTGGAGGGCTGTCAGGTTCCCGAGGCCAACGTGCTGGGCCCCGTCGGGCTGGGATACAAAATATCGATCGAGACCCTCAACGAGGGACGGATCGGGATCGGCGCCCAGATGATCGGGGTGTCCCAAGGTGCGCTCGAGGCCGCATTGGCGTATGTAAAGGAACGGAAGCAGTTCGGAAAGCCGATCGCCGAATTCCAGGGAGTGCAATTTCAATTGGCGCAAATGCGCACCGACCTCGAGGCGGCGCGACTCATGGTGTACAACGCGGCGCGACTCAAGGACAGCGGCAAGCCCTTCGCCGCCGAGGCCGCCATGGCCAAGCTCTTCAGCTCGCAGGTCGCCGACCGGATTACGTCCAATTCTCTCGAGCTGTTCGGCGGTTACGGCTATTCCAAGGAGTATCCCGCCGAGAAGTACTACCGAGATGCCAAGATTGGCACGATTTATGAGGGGACTAGCAACGTGCAGTTGATGACCATCGCCAAGTCGATGATAAAATCCTAATCGTTTCAAGCGGGCGCTGTTCCAGCCGCCTCGCCTCGAAAGCCGGTTTCTGATGGTTCTGGTCCGTTCTCGTCGCGCGCTTCTCGCCATGATGACTGCTGCCGTCCTGCCCGCAGGTATGCGGGCTCAGGCGGTAACCGCCCCGCCTTCGCGGGCACTGACCGAACAGCTGAACGGTTGGTTCGTGCGGGCCTCGCGGTCGGCGCCGGGCGAATGGGCCATCGCCGTGGCGGGCCAGGATGGACAGTTGATCTGGGGTATCCAGCCGACCCGGCCAATGATTCCGGCATCCACGGTAAAAGTGTTCACCACCGGCTATGCCCGAAGCGTCCTGGGCAGCGACGCCCGGAAGCGCACCCGTGTCCTGGGCGTGGGACACGTGGACCAGGCATCGGGCACCTGGGTGGGGACCTGGGCCCTCGAGCTGAATGGCGACCCGACGCTGGAACGTTCCACGCGGGGCGGGCCCACCCTCGAAGAGCTTGCGCTCAAGCTGCGCGAGGCCGGTGTCCGGCATCTGGTCGGGCCGCTGGTCGTCGTCGCCGCCGCGGGTGCCCCCAGCGCGTCTTATCCGGCGGCATGGAGCCCGCGCCACCGAGGCCGGATCTTCGCTCCGCTGATCGGCCAGCTCACCCTCAACGAAAACGTCCTGAGCTTCACGGTCGCACCGGGATCCAAGGTGGGCCAGCGGGCGGTCCTGGTGGGCGAGTCACCGTCCGGAGTCGGGGAGCTGGTGGACATCACCGCCAAGACCTCCAGCGGCCGGCGGACCAGACTCCGTTACTCGCTGGTGTCCGGAGGCCACTACCTCGTATCGGGCGTCATCGGCATTCGCTCCCGTTCCCGAAGCTTTTCGACTCCGGTGGCAGACCCCCGGGTCATGCTCGAGGCGAGCTGGGCCCGGGCGCTTCGTCAGGCCGGCATCGACTGGCAGCGCGCCAGCGGCATCTCGGCGCCCACCGCGGCCACGGTGACCACGACGCTGGCCGAGGTCGCCTCGGAGCCGTTCGATACCATCGCCAGTGAAATCAATCGCCGCAGCCTCAACATCGGGGCCGAGCTGCTGCTGCGCTGGGCCGGCGGGGAGGACCACCCTGCCGACCGGCTGACCTCACACGTCCAGGAAATCACCGGAGACTTCAGCAGCGTGCACCTGGTCGACGGCAGCGGGCTCTCCCACGACGACCGCGCCTCACCGATGGCCTTCGTGTCCTATCTCGCGAAGTTTCCGTTGTCACCGGGCGGCCGCGGATTCCCCCAGCTGCTCCCCGCCAACGGGACCGGCACGCTGCGGAAACTGGCGCGGGGTCTGCCCGGCCCCGGCGTGGTGCGAGCCAAGACCGGCACCCTGGGTGACGTGGCCACTCTGTCCGGCTACCTGGGGCGCACCGAGGGCGTGCTGCTGATCTCCTTGATGTACAACGGCCCGCGGGTCTGGGCGGCGCGGCAGGAGCAGTGGAAGCTCTTCCGGCTGCTGGGAGCGGAAGGCGTCATTCTGCCGATCGACAGCATGGACGCCGTCGGCCAGCTCGGCGGCGACAACCGGGAGCCTCCCGGCACGACACCGTAGTGCCCCCCGCCACACGATCCCCTTCCTCCGCCGCGCGAGTGCTCTACGCCGGCGTCATCGCCAGTACGCTGATCATTTCCGTCGGAGCCCTCGCTACGAGCGTGACTCTGGGCACGGCCACTCCGGTGACGGGCTGGCCCGACTGGGTGGCCCTGGTGGTGGGTTCGGGGTCGTTCGTGGCCGGCATGCAGCGCCGCAAGGGATTGAAGCGGCCCGCCGGCGGGCAGACCGCCGATCAGTGGTGGGGTGAAAATGCCGGCCGAATGCTCACGATCTGGGGGCTACTCGAGCTGGCGGCCATCGCCGGCGCCCTGATCGTATTCGCCACGGGACACCTGACGGTCTTCGTGGCCCTGGCGGTGCTGGCCCTGGCGGCCCTGCTGACCCTCAGCCCCGGCCGGGTGGCCGGTTAAGCGCACCCCGGCATCGACGCTTGAGCATTGGCACTATTGGTGTTATACTGTATGGATGCCGGTTGCGTGTTTAGCGCAATCGAGCAGGCTTCGGGAACGATGCATGGGGGTCGCTCTCATGGCGGCCCCCATTGTTCGTTCAGAGCCGCTCTCTCGGAATAGTCCGAGGTATCGGTGAAGCCCCCTTCGCGAGGGGAGTTCTCGCGAATCACATGTAGTCGGTATGTACCGTTTCGGGACTCCGATTACAAACACAACAGGAGTAGGAAATGCGTACGACCGGCACAGTGAAGTGGTTCAACGACGCCAAGGGCTTCGGATTCATCACCCCAGAGAATGGCGAGAAGGACTGCTTCGTCCATCACTCGGCGATCCAGGACAAGGGCTTCCGTTCCCTCGCCGAAGGCGAGCGGGTGGAATTCACGATCGTCCAGGGCCAGAAGGGCCCGGCGGCGGAGAACGTCGTCAAGATCGCGAAGTAAAGGACGTCCGGACTTTGCAGGCGGCCCCTCGGGGCCGCCTGGCTTTTTCCCCCACCGAGGCCCATATGATCGAAGTGACGATCGGCGAAGGCGACCGGCTCGACGGCGCCCTCAAGGCATTCAAGAAGAAGGTCATCAAGGCCGGGATCCTCAAGGATCTCCGCGCCAAACGGCATTACCTCAAGCCCAGTGAAGCGAAGAAGCTGAAGTCCGCCGCCGCCCGGCGCCGCAAGCGCAAGGCCGCCCGCTTCTAGATCTTGCCGGCGGTGCGTCAGGCACCGCCGTCGGCCTCGTCGGGCATCCGATCCTCCCACAACGCAAAGACGTTGTCTTCCGGATCGGCAATCATCGCCATCACCCCCCATGACATTTGCGTCGGCTCGCTCACGAAGCGCACCCCGCGCTCGTGCAGCACGCCGCAAAAGTGCAGCAGTCCGGGCACGTAAAACGTGATTCCGGTGTGCCGTCCGACCAGGGCGCGGGCATCGGGATGGACCGCGGGATGCACGCCCAGATGAGGCGGCTCGAGAAACAGCTCCAGCCCGAAGCTTCCCTGCTTGCCGACCGGCAGCCCAAGAATATCCCGATAGAACTCGGCGGCCTGATCGATATTGGTCACGAAGATGGCGAAGGACTGGATGTGTTCGATCATCGGGGTGTCAGGCTCCTTGCGGCCGCCGCCCAGTTGCGCCGCATCCCGGTCAGCCCGGGGCGTTCCAGCGGCGTATCGCCGAATCGCTCGGCAAAGTGGTCTTCGGACATGCGTTCGAAGAACTGCGCATCGTGGAGGTCAGGGGTGCCGCGGTCCTGATACTCCGGCACCCTGGTCGGTTCCGCGAAACGCTGATTCCAGGGACACACATCGTTGCAAATGTCACAGCCGAATCCCCAGCCGTCGAGCTGGTCGATGACCGGATCGGGAATGGGCAGCCGTGACTCGATGGTGAGATAGGAGATGCACTTCGTCGCGTCGAGGAGGCGGGGCTCGAGAATGGCCCCGGTCGGGCAGGCGTCGAGACACCGGGTGCAGCTCCCGCAGCGATCGTACTCCTCCGGGTGCGCCGGCGCGAGCGCCAGGTCGGTGAACACCGAGCCGATCAGGCAGAAGGACCCCGACTCCGGGCGAATCAGCATCGTGTTCTTGCCGATCCACCCCAGTCCGGCGCGCTGGGCCAATTCCCGTTCCGGCACCGGGCCGTCGTCGGCCCAGGGGTGCGCAACGGCGGCGCCGTGCTCCCGGAGCCACCCGGCGAGCAACCCGAGCCGCCGCATCATCACCCGATGATAGTCTTCGCCGCGAGCATACTTCGCCACCTTGATGCCCCCGGCCGCGGCATCCAGATCCCGGGACCCGCGCGGCAGATAATTCTCCAGCACCACAACGGCCACCCGCGCGCCCGCCACGATGTCCTGGGGTCGCTTCCGCTTGGCGGCGCGGCGGTGGAGGTAGCGCATGGTCCCGCCGTACCCGGCCTTGAGCCACGAGTCCAGCGCCTCGCTGCGACGGCTGGGCTCGAGCGAAGCCACCCCGCACGCCACGAAGTCGAGCGACCTGGCGTAGGCGTCGAGCTCGCGGGTCAGCGAGACGGGTGACGTCGGGCCGACGGGAGCTATGCCGCCCTCCCGCCGGGTCGCCAGATGCCGGTGATAACCCGCGCCCCGCGCTGGAACGTGAAATAGGACCAGGCCCACTCGAAGAACACGATCACCCGGTTCCGGAATCCGATGAGGAAGAAAATGTGGACCCAGATCCAGAGCTGCCAGGCGATGAAGCCGGTGGCCTGAATGCGCCCCAGGTCCGCCACGGCGCGGGCCCGGCCGATCACGGCGAGCTGACCCTTGTCGCGATAGTGGAACGGGGGCCGCTTCCGTCCGGCCAGATCGTCCTGGATTGCCCGCGCGGCGTATCGGCCCATCTGGATCGCCACCGGACAGGTGCCGGGCAGCAGATCGTACCCCGACTGGTGCGTAAAGGCGGCGGCATCGCCCAGGACCAGCACCTCGGGATGTCCCGGCAGCGAGCAATCCGGTTCCACCCGGACGCGTCCCTGACGATCCAGCGAGACACCCAGCGTACGAAGCAGCGGGCTGGCCTCGTTGCCGGCGGCCCAGATCACCGT
>Ga0163163_10004704_pt1 | contig 11687 bp, 10 predicted proteins | sample S65metaG_FD_119766 | JGI IMG/M metagenome (GOLD analysis project Ga0163163, IMG submission 119766) | Switchgrass rhizosphere microbial communities from Kellogg Biological Station, Michigan, USA - S6-5 metaG | ecosystem: Host-associated > Plants > Roots > Rhizosphere > Soil | place: USA... | reverse complement strand
CCGGTGCTACGCCCAACCTCGTAGTCAAAGGGCCCGCGCTTCTCACGTACGTTGGGGGTGAACCGTAGTTGAGAATCTTCAGGGGCAGGTCGACGTAGTGCTGCCCGCGCGCGTGAGGGTGAACCGCGCCAGATCCAGGCGAAGCTGATCAGATCGGGTGCTCCCCACCCACGTGGGGGTGAATCGTGGTGGGATGTTGGCACCGATGAGCCTGCCCAGTGCTCCTACGCACGTGGGGGTGAACCGACCCGCGACGCAGAGATGAAGGTCGCCTGGCTGTGCTCCCCACACGCGTGGGGGTGAACCTATGGGGGTGAGATGTATTTCACCTACCCACCGTGCTCCCGCGCGTGGGGGTTGAACCGTCACCCGGAGCTGGATTTGCGAGATGCCAACCGTGCCCTACGTGCCGTTCTTGCTCATGCAGTGTTGATTGCGATCACGGCTGTGCCAATGTCACGGACTCGGACTCGGACGTGATGTCGCCGAGGCGAGGTCGTCCGACGCTCCGAAGGCCCTGCCTAACGACCGGGCGCTACCGCTGGCCGCGGTGCTCACGCAACAGCCCGTCATCGGACTTATGGCTGGGCTGTCATCACGGTCGCCAGCGCATCTAGTCCAAGATTCCACGGAAATCTCTCCGGCCTGGACTGGCCTGGGCCGTGGGGTTCGTATCCTGCGTCACCGAGCAGGACATGCACTCCAGCGTCGTTCAGCACGTCGACGCTCCGAGGGAACGCTGGATGCGCGGCCTGGGCCTTGTTCAGATATGGCAGCGCTGCAATGGGTAGCCGCTTTCCGATTGCTTCGGTGATGAGGCCGAGAGCGAGAGTGTCGCTGATCCCGGCCGCCCATTTGTTGATCGTGTTGCTGGTGGTCGGGGCGACGAGGATCGCGTCGGGCGGGGGCAGGACGTCGGCTTCTCCGGGCAGCTTGTAGGCGGAGCGGGGCGGGCGGCCGGTGGTTTTCTCCAGGTCGGGGAGGTCGGTTTCGAGCCAGCGGGCCGCGGTTGGGGTGAGGATCAGGCAGGTGTCCCAGCCACGTTGCTGGGCCTGGCTGATCAGGGTGCGGACGTGTAGGGCGGGCGGCGCGGCGCACACGACGGTGTAGAGGACTCCGGCCGGCGTGGGGGAAGTCGTCACGCGGGTACTCCAGCGCGTCGCGCGAGTTCACGCAAGCCGCTTCCGGACGGCTTGTGCCGGGCGTCGACGAGAGCCGCGATGAGCTGGCGGGCGGCGGGGAGGGTGTGGACTTCCTGCGGGCTGATCTGTTCGGCGTCCAGGAGCATCCGCAGGGCCTGGTCACTGCGTCCGGCGACGAGGGCCGAGCCCGCGGTGTCGACCAGGTGGTGGGTGCGTCGTTCTCTGGGGAGCGCGGCGAACGCGGCGTGGTGGATGCGGGCCGCCGTGCTCAGCGCGGTGAGGTGTTCACCGAGCTGGGCGAGCACGGATGCCTCGTAGAGCAGGACGTTGGTCGTGTTGAACCCGGTGAGACGCACGTTCGCGTCGGGGCGGACGTGCTCGGCGGAGGCACCGGCCGCGGCCAGCATGTGGCGGGCGAGGGTGAGGTCGCCGGCGTCTGCAGCAGCGACTGCGGCCTTGAGCTGCGTCATCCCGAGGGCGGTCCAGCCTTCTTCACCGTGGGTGGCGAGTACGGCGCCGTGACGGTCGAGCACGGACTGGGCGATGGCTGCTCCGGCGGCACCCTGGCCGATCCCGGTCGCCGCCCAGGTGAGCGCCTGACCACACAGCGCTGCCGTAACCGGGTCGTCCACCGTCTCGGCTGTCGTGAGCGCCCGGTCGGCCGAATGCCAGGCTGCCTCACCGTCACCGAGCTTCATCAGTGTGATCGACATCAGGTGGTAGGTCTCAGCCAAGACGTGGGTGACAGCCGGCTCACCAGGGCACTGGCTTGCTGCTGCGCGGGCGTCCGCGAGCAGATCCGGTAGGAGCCGCTGGAGCACCTGGTAGTTGGACGCCTGGTAGGCATGGTAGCCATGGGCCACCCGCCGGCCGAGTTCCTCGGTGTTCCGCTGGCGGTCGTCCGTGACCGGGCGGAGGAGCGCGGCCCGCAGGTCGCTGGATCGGGTGACCGGGGCTCCCGGGCCGTCGGGACGGCCGAGTAGGGCGTCAAGGGCGACGTCGAGTACCTGGCTTATCTCGACTAGGAGGCTCAGGCGTGGGTCGGCCTGTCTGTCTCCTGCCTCGAACTTCTTCACCCAGGTCACATGACGGCCGAGCGCGTCAGCGAACTGTTGCTGGGTGAGACCGCGGCGCACGCGCCAGATCCGGACCTGCGCGGCGACCGAACGCATATCCATGGCGAGGCCGCCTCCCCGATCGAGCTTCGCTAGCAAGGTACCCAAAGTGTCTACCTACCGTCTCCGGTCTTGCGCTTACCGTGATGCAGCCGGACATCGGAGACGGGCTGAGTCTCGCCTCTGATCCGCCGCTGCGTACAAGACCGCGCGCGTCGTCGCTGGTCTCAGGCCTGTCGTGCATGGAGAAGTGGGAGATGCCGTGACCGCTGCGCCTGCGTCCAGCGTCGTCGACGACCGCACCGGCTCGCCGGGGTGGCGGCGTCCGTCTTTGGGAGATCCGAAGGTGGTGGACTGCGTCGAGGCGGCCTGGGAGCTGCCAGACGTCGCCGTCGTGCTCCGGGGTTCGCTCAGTGGAACGACCGTCATCTCTTCCGGTGCGTGGCAGTCATTTCTCGCGGCGGTCAAGCGCGGTGAGTACGACCAGCTGCCGTTCGGCGAGGGACGGCGCGCCCAGCCAGCTGACGATCAGTGAAGGGATAGCTCGTGACTGATTCCGTAGGGGCGGGTGAGCAGGCTGCTCGTCTTCGCAACAAGGTCATCGACGATCTGGTGGCCGACGGGACGATCGTCTCGCCGGCCGTCGAGGCCGCGATGCGGCGAGTTCCCAGGGAGGCGTTCGCACCGGAGGCGGAACTGAGCGCGGTCTACCACCCATGGAACGGGCTGGTGACCAAGCGGGACGCCGACGGCCGGTCGTTGAGCTCCCTGTCGGCGCCGCAGGCGCAGGCGCACATGTTGGAGCAGGCTCAGATTGAGTCGGGCATGTGCGTCCTGGAAGTGGGTTCCGGCGGGATGAACGCCGCCTACCTCGCCGAGCTGGTCGGGCGGTCGGGGCAGGTCGTGACGGTCGACATCGACGAGTTCGTGACCGGCCGGGCCGCGCGGTTCTTGGCGCAGGCCGGCTACCCGGACGTGCACGTGGTGCTCGCCGACGCCGAGGCCGGCGTGTCGGAGTTCGCGCCCTTCGACCGGGTGCTGGTCACCGTCGGGACGTGGGACATCCCGCTGGTCTGGCGGGATCAACTGGTCGAGGGCGGGCGGCTGGTGGCGCCATTGCAGGTCATGGGTCTCATGCGGACGGTGGCGTTCGAGAAGGCCGGCGACCGACTGGTCTCCGAATCGGCGAAGCAGTTCGGCTTCGTCCCGATGCAAGGCGCCGGCGCACATCCCAGCATCGAACTATCCCTGGCCGGGGGAGCGGTGACGCTGCTCTTCGACGAGGAGGCGCCGGCCGACCCGGCGGGGCTGGTCGACCTGCTCGAGACCGAGCCGCTGGTGGTCGACAGCGGCGCGGGTCTCCGAATGGGGGAGCCGTGGGCAACGATGCAGATGTGGCTGGCCACGGCGCTGCCGGGCTTCTGCCGGCTGAGCGTCGACAGCAAGCGGAACGCGGCAGCCACCCGGCCGTTGCCCGACCGCACCATCGGGTTCGCAGTCGTCCAAGCCGGCAGCGTCGCCTACGTCGTGACCCGCCGTCTCGACGGCGACGATTTCACCCTCGACGTCCACGCCCACGGCCCAGAGGCCGCGGGTCTCGCCGAGACCGTCGCCGAGCAGCTGCGCGTCTGGGACCGGGACCACCGCGGCGGCCCGGGACCCAACTACGTCGTCGTCCCGGCCGGAACCCCGGATGCCGAGATACCGGCGGCGGACCGCGTCATCGACAAGATCCACAGCCGGATCGTCCTGTCCTGGCCCCAGCCGGCCGACTCCCTCACGGGCCAGGACGCCGCTCACCAACCCCTCCCACAGTAAGGAGCTGATCTCCATGACCCTCCAGCCCTCCGGCGGTGCCACCGCGCTGCTCGACCGGCCCGCGGATGAGGACGAGTTCACCCTCGACGTCCGGGTCATCCTTTCCGCCCGCTCGCCGATCGCGGGCGACTGCCCGACCGACGACGGCTGCGGGGAGACCTGCAAGGACGGTGCCAGCGCCTGCCAGTCGGTCGCCAACAACGTGTTCTAGCCAGTGAGGTACCCGGTCGCCGGCACGCCGGCGGCCGGGCCTCGGGGAAAGGCGGAAGTGATGGTGACGGGGGCCGCAAACCTTTCCTGGAGCCCGACTGGGCTGCTGCGGATCACGACCGAACCGGGCGGGCTTGCTCTCCCGGAAGCCCTGGACCTGTCCGCCACCGCTCCCGCTGGCCCGCTGTTGGAGTGGCTGGCGACGGCGTGGGGCCGCGCGGAAATCCGCGAGGCTTTGAGTTGGGCGAGTCCAGCGCTGTGTACGCAGGTTGACGCGGTGATCGCCGATGGCGGCGCGACTCCCGCCAAGGTTCGGCGGGTGGCGGTGTCGCTGGCGTCGTATCTGCTGCGTTGGCAGCGTCGGCAGACGCCGTTCGGCCTGTTCGCCGGAGTCGGTCCCGCGCGGTTCGACGGCTCCGTCGCGAAAGTTCGCTGCGGGACCAGTCACCAGTACGCGATCCGGGCGGATGCCGGCTGGCTCGGCGAGGTGACCGCCCGCCTCGGGGCCTGCGCCGAGCTGGCAGCCCGGATACCGGTGGTGGCCTGCAACGCCGCCGTCCGGCGAGGCGGCCGGCTGATCGTTCCTGGCGCGACCCCGGGGCCCGGCCCGCACGGAGAGGCCGCGCTGGAGGTGTCCGTCCGGGCGACCGGCCCCGTGGTCTTCGCTCTCGATGCGGCGAGCGTCCCGATTCCCCTCGGCGAGCTGCGCGAGCGGCTCGTGTCCCGGTTCCCCGCGGCCCGCGGCGACCAGGTCGATGGGGTGCTTGGAGAGCTGGTCGCCAACCAGTTCCTGATCAGCGCGCTGCGGGTTCCGCTCAGCGAACCGGACGCCCTGCGCACCGTCTGCCAGGTCCTCCAGGACGTTGACGCGGCGAGCATCGCCGAGGTCGCGGACCTGGTCGGCGAGCTGTACGCGATCCGCGACGCGCTACCCGCCGGCTTGGTCGACGCCGTCCCGGCCGAGGCCAGCGCCCGGATGGCGGCGCTGGCGCCTGCGGCGCGGACCCCGCTGCTGATCGACACGGCCGCTGACTGCGAAGCGGACATTCCCACGGCGGTTGCCCATGAGATCCGGGACGCCGTCGCCGTGCTGTACCGGTTCTCGCCTCACCCGTTCGGCCATCCGGCCTGGCGGGAGTACCACACCGCGTTCCGCGTCCGTTACGGCACCGGTGCCCTGGTCCCTGTTCTGGACCTGGTCGCGGACAGCGGCCTCGGACTACCGGCCGGGTTCCTCGGCTCGGTCCGCGAGACGCCACCGCGCCAGCTGAGTGAGCGTGACGAGAAGGTCATGGCCCTCGTCCAAGAGGCGATGGCCGACGGCGGTGAGCTGCTGTTGACCGACGCCGTGATCGACGGGCTGTGCGCGGAGGGTGGCGCTGGGCCAGCGCTGCCGCCGCGTACCGAGGTGGCCTTCGAGATCCACGCGGCCACGGTCGCGCAATTGCAGGCAGGCCGGTTCACGCTGGAGGTGACCGGGAGCCCGCGTCCGGCGAGCAGCATGGCCGGACGGCACGCCTACCTGCTGCCCCCGGACGACTTCGCGTCGCTTCGCCGGACGTTCGAGCCGGCCGCACCGGAGCTGGCGGCGGCGCAGGTATCGTTCGTGCCCCGTCGTCAGCGCAGCGAGAACGTCGCCCGCACCGGTCTGCTCAGCCCGAAAGTCATCCCCCTCGCCGAGCATCGACGGCCTGGCCCGGATGTGATCGACCTGTCGGACCTGGCAGTGACCGCCGACGACCACGGCTTCCACCTGGTCCAGCTCTCGACCGGCGATCGGGTGGCGCCGCTGGTGCCGCATGCGCTGGAGGCCCGCGTCCACACACCACCGCTGGCCCGGTTTCTCGCCGAGGTACCGACCGCGTGCTGCGCGGTGTACCGGTCGTTCTCCTTCGGGGCCGCGTCCCGCCTGCCGTACCTACCGCGGGTCCGCTACCGGCGCACGATCCTGTCCCCGGCCCGCTGGCGACTCGACGCCACCCAGCTCCCGGGCCGCCGCGCGGCGAGCGCCGAGTGGGAGCAGGCGCTGATCGGCTGGCGGACGCGCTGGCGTGTCCCGGACCATGTCGCGCTCGTGGAGCACGACCGGCGCCAGCCCGTCGACCTACGACACCCGGCCCACCGGCAGCTGCTGCGCAGTCGTCTCCAGCGCGCTGGAGGGCTGGAGCTGCATGAGACCGCGGCACCTGACCAACTCGGCTGGATCGGCCGCGCCCACGAACTCCTCTTACCGCTGACCCGCACCGGCCAGCACGCGGGCCCGGCGGCGCGTAGGCGCCCATCGGCGCGTTCCGTGCCTGCCGCCGCGCTCAGCCTTCCGATGGCTTCACCGATCGTCGCGGCCCGGCTGTACATCCATCCGGAGCGGTTCGACGAGATCCTCGCCGATCATCTCCCCGCCGTGCTGCGCGAGCTCGCCGACGAGCCGGCGTGGTGGTTTCACCGGCACCGCAACCTGCTCGACCACCAGAGCGACCAATACCTGGCGCTGTTCTTACACGTCAGCGACCCGAGCGCCTACGCTGCAGCCGCGGGCCAGCTTGCGGCCTGGGTCGGCGAGCTGCACCGCGGGCGACTGGCCGCACAGCTGACCTTCGCCAGCTGGCAGCCACCCACCGGCCGCTACGGTCACGGCCCCGCGCTCGACGCCGCCCTACGCGTCTTCACCGCCGACTCGGTCGCCGCGCTTGCTCAGGTCAACGTGGCCCGCACCGGGATAGATGCCCAGGCGCTGACGGCGCTCAGCTTCCTCGATCTGGCCATCGCGTTCGCCGGCGACGCGGCCACCGGGCGGGAGTGGCTGTTGGACGTGATCCCGCGGGCCCACGGCCGTCTCGACCCGGTTCTGCGCGAGGAGGCGATCGCACTCGCCGAGGGACGCGGGGCGCTGTCCAAGATGTCCTCAGGCCGGGTATTGGCCGCCGCCTGGCAGGACCGCACCGCTGCGCTCACCGCTTACGCCGGCCGGCTGGCCTCCCAGCGGGAGACGTCCAGCGTGTTGGGGCCGCTGCTGCACCTTCACCACCTACGCACGCTCGGCGCCAGCCCTGACAACGAGCGCGTCACCGGCCGGCTGGCCCGTGCGCTGGCACTCCATGGCCAGGCCACCCATGCCCATGCCTGACACCGTGCCACCTGAGCTGGCATCCGCAGCCGACCTTGTCCGCGAGGCCGCGCGCCAGCTCCGCCACGCCGCCGCTGTGTCACCGCCGACCGCGGACATCCAGCTTGCAGGCGCGGCGTTGGCCGACGGCACCGCGGGAGTCGCGTTGGCGCACATCGAACGCGCCCGCGCCGGCTTGGACAGCTGGCTCCACGCCCACGAGTGGATCTGCCGCGCTGCCGCAGCGCCCGTCAGCGACCACGACGCCGCCGGGCTGTTCTTCGGGGCTCCAGCCCTTGCGTTCGTTCTCGACGCCGCCGCCGGTCCCACCGGCCGCTACCGCGGTGGCCTCGTCGAGCTCGATGCCGCCATTACCCGGCTCGCGCACCGCCGTGCCGCCCAGACCCTCGCCCGCATCCAGGCCGGCAGGCTCACGTCGTTCGCCGAGTACGACGTCTTCCTCGGCCTGACGGGGCTCGGCGCCCTGCTACTGCGTCGAGCCCTCGCCAGCAGCGCGACCGAGCAGGTTCTCACCGCGCTCGTCGCACTGACCAGACCGCTGACCGTGGATGACGAAACGCTGCCCGGCTGGTGGGTCGGCCACGACCCCCACCGCCGGCAGACTCAAGCGTTCCGCGGCGGCCACAGCAACCTTGGGGCTGCCCACGGGATCACTGGCCCGCTTGCCCTGCTCAGCCTCGCCGCCCGCCGCGGCGTCCTGGTGGACGGGCATCTTGACGCCGTCGGCACCATCTGCGACTGGCTCGATGCCTGGCAGCAGGACGGCCCCACCGGTCCATGGTGGCCCGAGCATCTCGCGCTGGGCGAGCTGCGCGCCGGGCGCTGCGTCCAGCCCGGCCCGGCGCGCCCCAGCTGGTGCTATGGCACACCCGGCATCACCCGCGCCGGCCAACTCGCCGCGATTGCCCTCGGCGACCGCCCCCGTCAGATGGCCTACGAACAGGCACTGCTCGCCTGCCTCGACGACCCGGCGCAACAGGCCCGGCTCACCGATCCCGGCCTTTGCCACGGCCAGGCAGGGCTGTTCCAGACCGTCTGGCGCGTCGCGGCTGACGCCACCACCAGCGACCTGCGCACCCGGCTACCAAAACTAGCCGACCGCCTGTTGCACGCCGCGCAGACCGTGGACCCGTCCGGCCCCGGCTTCCTCACAGGTAGTGCACGCATCGCTTTGGCCCTGCACACCGCATCCACGAACACGGCCCCGCTCTCGGGATGGGACACATGCCTACTGATCAACTAGCCCAGCGGGACGGCCCAATCGAGCGTGCAATCCACCGGATCCTCGGCGGCGATCCGCTCTCGGCCGCAGCCACTACGTCCGGCCTGGCCCCCGACGACCTGGGCGCCGCCGTCGAGATCTACCGCACCGCCGGATGTCAGGCCCTCGCCGAACACCGCGCGACTTCTTGGCGCCAGCTCTACCTCCGGTTCGCCGACTGGCAGCAGGCCGACCAGATTGCGGCGGCCCACCTGCTCCCGCTCCTGGACGACGCCGAAAAGCACGGCCAGATCAGTGCGTGGTGGTTCATGCGCAAGCACCCTTGCTGGCGCCTGCGGCTCCACCCGACCCGGCCCGACCCGTCCGCCAGGATCGAGACGGCACTCGACCAGCTCGCCGCGGATGGCCACCTGGACGCGTGGTGGCCCGGGATCTACGAGCCGGAGACCGCTGCGTTCGGCGGCGGCGTGGCCATGGACATCGCGCACGCCCTGTTCACAGCCGACAGCCGCGGTGTCCTTGAGCTGAGCGCCGCGAGCGGGACCGGACTCGGGCGCCGAGAGCTGTCACTCCTGCTCGTCAGCGCACTCGCGCGCGGCGCCGGCCTGGAGTGGTACGAGCGCGGCGACCTGTTCGACCGCGTCTGCGCCGAACGACCCCTGCCGCACGACGTCCCCGCCGAGAAACTCACCGCGCTCACCGACACCCTGGCCACCCTGCTCCGCGCTGACACCGCAGCCGATGGTTCGCTGTTCGGCCCTGACGGACCCGTCGCCGCCCAGACCAGCTGGGCCACCGCCTGTGCCACCGCCGGCCGGGCGCTCACGGACGCGAGCCGGACCGGACAACTGCGCCGCGGGCTCCGCGACATCCTCAGTTACCACGTGATCTTCCACTGGAATCGGCTCGGCCTACCCGCCCGCGCTCAGGCACTCCTCGCCCACGCCGCCCGCCAGGCCATCCTCGGCCCGCGCGTACGAGCCTGGCCGGCTCCGTCTCAGCTGGCTCCGGCGCCCGAGCTCGACGTCGACCAGCTGCTCAGCCGGTTCCCACTGGTCCTTCACGGCCGGCTTCACTGCCCCGACCTGGCCAGCCGCGTCGCCCGCGTCGAGGAACTCGCCGACAGCGCCGCCCAGCACGCCGACCTCGACGACCGTGTCAACGCGGCCTGCGCCGCCTGGAACCTCGCCGCGCTCATCGCCGCCGACTGCGACCTACCCGACCTCGCCGCTGACCTCTGCCACCAGCAGTTCGACATCCTCCAAGCGGCCTGGCCCGTCGCCGGCCGCGTCGCCATCGCCAGCCTCCAACCCCTGATCAACCTGGCCCGCCTCGACGAGCGCGCCGGCAACCCTCTGGGCGCCTTCCACACCCTTAGCCTGATCGACAGCGTCGCCCGCACCGGAGGCACCGCCGACCTCGCCGGACGCACGATCGACTTCGCGCGCTTCCTCGCTCCCAGCGGTGACCATGACGATCTCGACGCATTCCTGCGCCGCGTCCTGCGCGAGGAAGGCACCCGCGTCCTCGCCGCGGCCGGTCACTGGCCACGAACCGTCGAGCACGCCACCCGCTACGACGACCTGCCCCACCAGCTCCGCGAAGCCCGCCAGGCCCGCATCGTCGCCGCCGCGCTGGACCGGCGGTTCGATGAGGCGACCCGGCTCGTCGACACCGCCGAGACTCCCGAACTGTGGGAGCAGGCCGTCACTGCCTGCCTGCGGGCCTACCTCGCCATCAAGACCGGTCAGGTCGACGCCCAAGCAACCGTCGCGGTGATCACGATGGTGCAGCGAGCTCGCGGGTCGACCACCGGCGGCACGACCGTCTTCCAGATCAAGCTCGGCCTGACCGCCATCGACCTCATCGCCGCCACCCACCCACGTGACGGCAGCCTGCTCGCCGCAGAACTCGCGGCCGACGCTCATCGGTCTGCCAGCGCCTACGCCGCCCGCGAACTCCTCGACCACCCGACATGCCGCGCCCTTCTCCCACCGGCGCAAACCGCCGAACTGCACGCCCTCGTCACCGGCGCAGGACTGCGCACAGAAACGATCCCCGACGACCTCCGCGGCAGGATCCACCAGGCGACCGACGCCGCGGCGCGCGTGCTCAATCGCGCCCTGCGGCCGGACGGGACGGCCTCGGTATCCGACCGGGGCCGCCGATCCGGGAACTCCGCATGACGACCTACCAGCCCGTGGTAACCCGTATCGCCGTGGTGCGGTTTGCGCCAACCGCAGCGGCCGTCCCGGTTGTACGTGCGAGAACGGTCGAGACCTTGATGGGATGGCTGGTCGACAGGACGGCCGTCGAGGTCGCCGAACTGGTTGTCTCCGAACTGGTTACCAATGCCGTGCAGGCAAGCCGGCCGGAAAACGAGTTCATTGCCGTACGGTTGTCGATCACGAGCGGAGACGTGGTGGTCGAGGTCTGGAGCCGTGCCGACAGCACCGAGCCCCGTGTCCTGCACCCTGACGCGGACAGCGAGACCGGCCGGGGCTTGGCCCTTGTCGAGGCACTCAGCGCTCGATGGGATGCCTACCGCGCGAAATCCGGCGGGGTCGTCGTATGGGCACAGTTCCCCGGGAACGTTCTCTCGGGGCAGCGTTCCTCGGACGAAGCACCGATGCCGAAGCGAACGCCAAGGCCCGTCGCTGCACCCGCGTCCGTGACGACGCCGCCGGTCATCCGTTACAGCACCGAACCCGAAGTCGTCGCACGTGTAGCCGACCGGCTGCGCGCGCTCTACCCCTGGCACGAAGGCCCACCAATCGCCCGTATCCGGATGGACTAATGCTTACGGCCAGCGTCTCAGGATCGGACCTTCAGAAGGAACGGAGTCGCGGAAAGCAGGTGCTCCGAGGATCGGTGTGATGGCTGTCATGTCCATGTCCGCGTGCCCATACATCATAGTCGTCCAGGTGTTTTCTCCCGAGTTCCGCAGTTGGTGGTCACACGAATGCGCTGATCATGGTGCTGACCTGGGGAAACGCGTGTAGGGCCGGAAGAGGGCGTGTGTCCACGCCCTGGCCGGCCTTGCTGGGGGCTGTTCT
>Ga0163163_10004702_pt1 | contig 11690 bp, 13 predicted proteins | sample S65metaG_FD_119766 | JGI IMG/M metagenome (GOLD analysis project Ga0163163, IMG submission 119766) | Switchgrass rhizosphere microbial communities from Kellogg Biological Station, Michigan, USA - S6-5 metaG | ecosystem: Host-associated > Plants > Roots > Rhizosphere > Soil | place: USA... | reverse complement strand
GCACGGCAGGCACGACCCCCTGCCGATCATGGAGTTCTCGAAGCTTCATGTTCGTCAGGGAAGGCCGTGCCCGCCGATGTCATCATCTCCCATCACCGCTGTGATCGACGAGCTCGCCGGGCAGATCCCGGACCGGGCCAGCTCACCGGGTTCGGTGACCGACAGCGAGTGGACCGGGTTATGCGAGGCGCTCGCCCTGGTACCGGACCCACGCCGACGGCGCGGGGTGCGATACCCCTTCGCCGTCCTGACCATCGTGGTGTGCGCGATGCTCAGTGGCGCCCGATCGCCGCAACGTCCCGGTCGGGCACACCACCACCGGCCGTGGCCACGGCCGAGCACCGTCGCCATCGAGGCCCCATGACCGACCGCACAGTCTTCGTCAACGGGCCAGTCCAAAACGGCGCGTTCACCTTCGCCGACCGCCCCGGCAAGGCCGCCAGCATCCGGCTGGCGGCCACGCTCAACCGCCTGTGCGGAATCGAACCGGCCCTGCCGCACCTGTGGAACACCGTCACTCTCGCCGCAGACATGCGCTACCGCGCCCACACCGCCGGCAGTGTCTGCGCGTTCGGCCGGGCCCGGTTCGACGACGCGCTGATCACCGCGAAGTATCCGACCGGCCCGCGGCCCGAGGTCCTGACCGACGCCGGCGACCCGGCCACCACCCTGGCCCTGGAGATGATCGACACCGCGCTGACGGCGGGCGCCCTACAGATCAGACTGATGGTGGTGCGCCGCTGTGCCTCCTGCGGCCACCTGGCCGGGACCGCGGACCGGCCGTGCCGGTCCTGCGGCCACGAACGCACCCTTCCCTCTCGTGACCGCCACCTCGTCGCCGACCGGGGCCCCGCCGAGGAAGTCCTCACCGGCGAGGACTTCCTCGGCGGCTGCGGGCCAGCGCACCTGCGGGGCATCGCGGGCAACGTCCCAGGGACGCTCCTGCTCTCCCGCACCCGCGACCACGGCATCGCCCTGGACCAGATCGGGTTGCCCGGGCTCGTCCTCGATCCTCGGGCGGGGCTGCACATCGCGGTCCTGGCGGCCGGGCGGGCCCGCGGCGCCGAACGTGTCGTGATGGCCACCACCACGAACGCTGCCGCGAACGTCGCGGCCTACGGTCAGCGCTTCCGCTCTCACAGGGGCACGCGTCTGCTCTACACCCTGCACGGCAGCATTCCCTACGACCACCTCGGTGGTCTCGGCCCCCGCTACAGGGCCATCCACATCAGCGATCTGGACCGGGAGATGTTCGAGACCCAGTTCCTGCCCCTGGCCAGTTGGAAGGACACGGGCGGCATCCCCGCCGGCGAGCTGCCCGCGCTGCTACGCCGCTTCCACCGGGCCCGACGCGCTGCGCCCCCCGAGGTGCCTCCGGCGATCCTGGACCACCTACGCACCCGGATCCTCGCCGGCGACCGCCGCTGGGTCAGCGAGAAGGCGCCGCTGGCCGCCGCGCTGGCCGCGACCAGTCAGGCATCGTGAGGGGCGGCAGTCACGGGCATGGGAATCACTGCGCGCGCCGCCTTGCACGCCAGGAGCATCGGCGCCGTACTCCATGGCGCAGGACGGCCCCGATGACGAGACCACGCTCGGGGCGTGATCCAACGATTGCGACTGGCCCGAACGTGGGCCGACGACGTGCGGGCTACCGCGTGGGCGTCCCGTCGTTGCCAGCCGGCAGGATTTCTGAGGCCCGGCCGGCCCTCGAGGCCGGGAATCCCCGCCGGCGTCGCCGTGGTGCCGATAGTGCGCAATAGAGCACAATGTGTACCCGTGACCCCTGGCTAGGGCTTGCGCGCCACCGCGCCGTAGCCGTCCACCGCCACGGCTCCCTCGGTGTCCGGTCGCCACTGCGAGATCGGCACCAGTCCCGGGTCGAGGAGTTGCAGGCCTTCGAAGAAGCGGGCGACCTCAGCGGGGCTGCGCAGGATGTAGGGGACGGCGCCGGTGTCGTCGTAGCCCTGCTGCGCCTCGTCGAATCCTTCGCTGGTGTTGGTGCTGTCCCACAGCAGCAGGTAGCTACCGGAAGGGACGGCCTCCATCACCCGCGCCACGACTGCGCGTGCCTCGTCGTAGTCGGCGAGGTGGCCGAGGATTCCCATGAACATGACGACGATCGGCTTGGAGAAGTTCAGCACGTTCCTGGCGTCGGCGATGATCTGGTCGGGTTCGTGGAGGTCGCCGTCGACGTAGGAGGTCACACCCTCCGGTGTGGTGTTGACCAGCAGGGCGCGGGCGTGCGCCAGCACGAGCGGGTCGTTGTCGACGTACACGATGCGGGATGCGGGGGCGACGCGCTGGGCGACCTCGTGGGTGTTCTGCATGGTCGGCAGGCCGGTGCCGATGTCGAGGAACTGGTGGACGCCCGCCTCACCGGCGAGGTGGCCGACGGCCCGGATGAGGAAGCGTCGGGATTCCTTGGCCAGGGTGACGATTCCTGGGAACGCCTTGATGTAGGCGTTGCCCGCCTCGCGGTCCACCGGATAGTTGTCCTTGCCGCCCATCCAGTAGTTCCAGATCCGGGCCGAGTGCGGCGTCGTCACATCGATCTGCGGATGGTCCGCCGGGTCCGTGATGCCCTCGCGCTGCTCAGCCACGTCTCTCCTCACGCCAGCCCGGCCCGGCGAAGGGCGCGAAGCCGCAAGATTCAGCCTGGATACGGCCCGGAGGCCACCTCGGCACGCATGGCAGCGTCGCCGCCACTCTGAGGCTAAATCATCGCGAACATCTGCCGATCAACTACTGGGGCATAAGGACCCAACAGGGCCTGCCGGAGAGCTCCGGCACCGATCCGTGGTCCGGCAGCTCCGCACAGGTTAGGGGACGTTAGGCTGGCACGAGGCCGCGTTACGGGTGCCGCGGCCGGTCGGGTGCCGCGCGTCCTGCCCGGCGAGCATCCGGGTGGTGGCCCGGTCCGCGACGGCCACCGCGCTCGCGCCCAGGAGCCGCGCCAGGAGGCGGTCCGCAGCCAGGGCGAACGGCAGCCCCGTGCCGCCGGTCGCGTAGGCGTCGTACCAGTCAGCGAAATCGTCGTAGCGCTGTCGCATCTGACAACCCGACCAGAGAGAAGAAGCAGTCCCAGCTTGCCAGGCTCGCCCGCCGTGCATGAGCGCAACCGGGACGCCGCGCGCGAGGCCCTGCGCCGGCTGCGGGACGCGGCCGGCGCCGGCGACAACACCTTCGACGCGCTCATGGACGCGGTGCGGGTCTGTTCCCTCGATCAGCGACGCCTTCTTCGAGGTCGGCAGCCAGTATCGGCACAACCTCTGAACAGCGTCCTGTCTCCGCAGGTCAGGGAATCTTGATGGAGGAGCACCTCACGTCTCCTGTCAGTACCCTGCGCTAGCCAGGTGGGTGTGGCGCCTTGTCCGGAGCTTCCTATCTTCTGTCTGCCTATCGCCGACAGGGGACTCTTCAGCGTGGACTGCCAGTGGCAAGGAGGGGGACAGCGGGTGCCGAGGGGGGACGGCAGCGTCCGTTTGGCCAATCAGCCAGCCGATCTCGACGATGTCCGTCGGATGATCATCGAAAACGAACAATCCGGACATTCGCCGGTCGCCTGCGTCGGGTGCTGCTGACGTCCGGGAAGCGGAGACTCCCGGACGTCAGACGCACATGCCATGATCGCCGGTGTTCGGTGGGCCGCCGCTCCTCATCGTCGTCTTCCTATCTGGGGTAAGCCATTGGCCATCAGCCATCGGCAAACCACCGACTGGGAAGCACGTGAGCACGAGGAGGGTCAGCACCACGACAGACGAGGGCTGCCGTCCTGGGTCTACAGGTGGGAGGGCTAGGCTGCCGGCCATGACGCTGCCATCGCCGCCCTCCTCCCCGCATCCCGCACCCGACGAGTCGCTGGTCGGGGATCGGCGGGTGCTGTCCGGACGACTGTTCGGCCGGGGCGCCTTCCTGCCGGTCGCGGCCTGGATCCGCGGCCGCGAGGGCTCCTGGTACCAGGGGCAGATCTCCCGCGACCTCGGCCTGCACGCCACCGCGGTGGCCGTCGAGCTCGCCCTGCTGGCCGAGCTCGAGATGCTCACCCGCCTGGAGCGTCAGCCCGGCGACCCCCGCCAGCTGTTCACCGCCACCGAGCACCCGCTGTGGGCGGTCATCGACGCCGCCGAAGCCGCCCTCGCGCCGCCGGCGGCGGACGACTCCGACGCGTCGACCGAGGTCACCGCGCACGAGCCGACGCCGCGTGGCCACCAGGACGCGTCGTCGATCGAAATCGAACCGGATCCCGCCGTAGACCAGGAGACCGCCGTTCCGCCGGCCGATGCCGTCGTCGCGGCGCCCGGTGAGCCCGCGTCCACCACGGCCCCGTGAGCACCACGGCGTCCCCGGCGCCGGCAGCCGAGACCACCGTGCGGGCCCTGCTGCCCGCAGTCCTGGAGGTCCGCGAGGGCGACGGGGACGAACTCGCCGTCACCGACACCCTGCTCACCGAACTCACCCCCCTCGACGACCTCGACCGGCTCCTCGAAGGCCTCGCGGATCTGCTCGCCGCCGCCAGCGCCCCAGCGACGCGGCGCGCCTACGCCGCGGACTGGGCGGACTTCGCCCGCTGGAGCGCCGAGCACCACCTCGAGGCGTTGCCGGCCAGCCCGATGACCGTCGGGCTGTACCTGCAGGCGCGCGCCGAGCACCTGGCGCTGTCCAGCCTGCTGCGCCGCCTGGCCGCCATCGCGGTACGCCACCGCGAGGCACGCGCGCCCGACCCGACCCGCGACCCGCTGGTGCGCACGGCCGTCGCGGGCCTGCGCCGCACCCACCCGCGCCGGCGCCCCGCGGGCAAGCGGGCCCTGGTGAGCGCCCAGCTGAGCGTCATCGCGGCCCAGCTCGACGCCCGCACCCACCCGTTTGAGCCCCCCGCGGGCGGACGGGCCCGCGACGCCGCCCGCGCGGCCCGCCGCCACCAGCGCGCCGCGCTGGCCGCCACCCGCGACCGGGCCCTGCTGCTGCTCGGCTACGCCGCCGCGCTACGCCGCTCCGAGCTGGTCGCGCTCACGATCGGCGACGTCGTCGAGGTCCCGCAGGGCCTGCAGGTCCACATCGCCGCGTCGAAAACCGACCAGACCGGGATCGGGGTGCTCGTCGGCATCGCCCACGGCCATCCCGCTGGCACGTGCGCCGCCAGCTGCCCGGTGCGGGCTGTCGCGGACTGGCGGAGCGCGCTCGCCGCCGCACTCGGCCTGGCGGGCCCCGAGGACCTGCCCGCGGACGCCCCGCTGTTTCGAGCCATCGACCGCCACGGCGCGCTCGGCAGCCCCACCGGCGGCCCCCAGGCCGCGCTCACCGACCGCTCCGTCGCCCGCATCGTCCAGGACGCCGTCGCACTGCTCGGCGACGCCGAGCAGTTCCCACCCGCCGCATTCGGCGGGCACAGTCTGCGCGCCGGCCTGGTCACCGAACTCGCCAGCCGCCGGGTACCTGCCGCCGACATCATGCGCCAGACCCGCCACAGCTCCCACGCCATGGTGATGCGCTACATCCGCCCCGCCACCCTGTTCGACAACAACCCCACGACCCTGCTGGGGCTGTGACGCCCCAGGACCGTGCGCCACCCACGGCGCCTCTCCGTCGATCAGCCGGAGCCCTCGACTCGCGCCCCGGCGGTGTCCGCCTGCAGGCGCGGCTGTCGTGACACCGGGGTGTCGCGGTGCCACGACACCCCGGTGTCGCATATGCCCAGGCGGGGTTGTCCGCGCGGTTGGTGGGCCGGGCGGGCCCGGCGGCGGGCCAGCCCAGGCCGAGCCGCCGTGCGCGGGTTGGCTTCGGGTGTCCGTCGGTTCGGCGTGCGTCGTGCCCGGTTCCACCGCTGATGCCTGCTCTTGAACCACGGTCGAGTTCGTCGGCTTGCGGGGCAATAGGCTGTCTTCCAACAGTTGCGCCGGACAGTGGGGAGCTGGTCACGATGGCGGACGCGAGCGCCGAGGACGGAACGTTCTTCACCTCGGTAAGCGGCCCTGTGCCACCGGTTACGTTGAAGACCGACGTTCCGCACTCGGCCCGGATGTATGACTACTACCTCGGTGGTAAGGACAACTTCCCCGTCGACCGGGAGACGGCGGAGAAGGCGCTCGCGACCTTCCCCAACGGCCGGACCGCGGCCCGGCAGAACCGGGCTTTCATGGTCAGGGCGACCCGCTATCTGACGGCCGAGGCCGGCCTCCGTCAATTCCTCGACGTCGGTACCGGTATCCCGACGAGCCCCAACCTGCACGAGGTCGCCCAGAGCGTGGCCGCTGACGCCCGGGTCGTCTACGCGGACAATGATCCACTGGTCCTCACGTATGCCCGCGCGCTGCTGATCGGTACCCGTGAGGGCCGCACGGCCTACCTCAACGCCGACGTCCGCGACCCGGAGGGCATCCTCGCCTCAGCGGAATTGCGCGAGACCCTCGATCTCACCCAGCCGGTCGCGTTGACGATGATCTCGCTGCTGCCCTTCATCGACGATACCGATGACCCCCAGGGCCTCATCCGTCGCCTTCTCGACCCGTTGCCCGCCGGCAGCTACCTGGCCCTCACGCACATCACCGCCGACCACGACCCCGGCTTCGCCGCCGCTGGGGAGGTCTACCGGGCCAACGGCGTGACCCTGCGCCTGCGTACCCGCGCGGAGGTTGAGCGGTTCTTCGACGGCCTGGACCTGGTCGAGCCGGGCGTCCAGCTCATCCACCGCTGGCGGCCCGACGGCACGGCCGACACCCTGACCGACGCCGAGGTCAGCTGCTACGGCGCCGTCGCCCGAAGAACATGATCAGGTAGCTGGCAAGTTCCGCGGTGGCACCACGGTCCCCGCGCAGGAGCCGGGGGAGATAGGTGGCGTCTTGCCGGTGGCGTAACCCTGGTCGGCGAGCTCCTGCCCGTCGGGGTTGCCGTGTCGGCCGGCGTCGGCGCGGTTCCAGAACCGGATGTCGTCAGGTCGGGGAATCATCACGAGCAGGTCGAGCATGCGGCGGACGTCAGGGTCAGTCACGGGTGAATCCGTCATGGCCAGATGATCCCGTAGGGGGTGAAACCGATCCTGGCGGTACGGGGCCGCGTCCCTCTGGCCTGTGACCTCGAGTGCCGGCCGGCCTGGCGGGCGGGCCCTGGCCTTGGCGACCGCAAGACGGGGTGGCGGTAAGAAACGTGTCAGCAGCCGCAAACGGCGATGTGGCTGACTGGCGATGGCGCGGCGGTGAGCTCGTGACGGACCCGGATCGCGATGTACGCCTGAAAACGATTCGCCTGCGACAGCTGGCTCTTGCCAGTATGGGATCATGCTGACGGACGACCAGGTCACCGGATTCATCGAGGACGGATTCGTCAAAGTCGAGCATGCGTTCACCGAGGAGACGGCCGCCGAGTGTCGGGCGATCCTCTGGAGGGAGACCGGCTGCGCTCCCGATGACCCGGCCACCTGGACCAAGCCGGTGATCAGGATCGGCGGCCATACCGAAGAGCCGTTCCTGGCCGCCGCCAACAGTCCGCGGCTGACGGCGGCGTTCGAGCGACTGGTGGGGCCGGGCCCCTGGGCGCCGCGCGGCGGGATCGGCACGTTTCCGATCCGGTTCCCCAGCGCCGCGCCACCCGGCGACGACGGATGGCACCTTGACGCAAGCTTCCAAGGCGACGCAGACCCGGGCGACTACGTCAACTACCGCGTCAACGTGGCCTCCAAGGGACGAGCTCTGCTCATGCTCTTCCTCTTCTCCGAGACCGGCGAGCACGACGCGCCCACCCGCATCCGGATCGGCTCGCACCTCGACGTGGCATCCCTGCTGGCGCCCTACAGCGAGGACGGCCTCACGATGATGGAGATCTCGACGCTGGCCGTACCGGCAACCGCGCACCGCCCGATCACCTTCGCCACCGGCAGGCCTGGCGATGTCTACCTGTGTCACCCGTTCCTGGTCCACGCCGCTCAACCACACCACGGCACCCGGCCGCGGTTCCTCGCCCAGCCGGGCCTCGACCCGGTCGAGCCCTACGACGTGGACCACGGACCCTCACCGGTCGAGCAGGCGATCCGCCTCGGCCTGGGCCGGTAGTCACGATGAGGAGACGGGTCGCCGCGCAGTACGAACTTCCCGGCTGCTCGCGTGCCGGTGATCTCCTGTTGCCGATGGTGCAGCCGCGCCGCCAACGCGCCCGCGGCGTGCTCACCCGCGCTTTCTTCGACCGCGAATACACCGCCGCCGGCAAAACCCTCACCCAGATCGCCGACGAGACCGGCTACGACCGCAAACTGGTCGGACAACTCGCCCGCGAAGCCGGAATCACCATCACCAACCTATGTGAACCCGTGCCCATCGACGAGGGCTGGCTGCGCCAGCAGTACCTCGAACGCAAACGCTCCTTCACCGACATCGCCGCCGAGCTCGGCGTCCTGGACATGACCGTCATCGAACGGGCACGACGCTACGGCATCCCATCACGGCCATCCGGCGTCACCAGCCGCCCAGAACTGCTGCACACCCTAGCCCGAGTTTCCGTACTTGCAGGTAACTTGAGCCCCTCTGGGCCGTGATCGAGAATGTGGCCGCCCTGTCCGACCTGGGGCGTTGCGTGGCCACCTTGTTGCGATCACGACCTGGAGGGGTGTATTACCTAAAATGTGACGTCGATCATCAAGAAGCGGGTCGCGGGCAGGACGTACCTGTACGCCGCGACGTCCGCGCGGGTCGACGGGCAGCCCAGGATCGTAGACCAGGTCTACCTCGGCCCCGAGGACGAGGTGATCGCCCGGCTGACAGGGCGGGCCGGGGACGGCCTGGCGCTGCCGGACGCCACAATGCACCGCCGGTTCGGCGACGTCGCCGCCGTGTGGAGCATGCTCACCCGCCTGGAGGCTGCCGGGGTGATCGATGGCGTGGTCGGGGACGCAAAGGTCAGCGGCGGGACGACCGTGGGCACCTACCTCGCGCTCGCCGTGCTCAACCGGATCTGCGATCCCCGCTCGAAGGCCGGGCTACTGCCTCGGCTGGTATTCGGGCCGCATGTCTTCCAGCTTGATGGCCGCAAGGATGGCCGGCGTGGCGCATGCCCGGCAGTAGGTGCGCCTTGTTTGGCTACCTGGGCCGGACAGCACCCAGTAGGTAGGAACCGTATGGGCCTGGAGGCCGTTGCGGAGACGGTTCCCGAGGTCGCACTCGGGCCAGGTGCCAAGGATGAGCGACGAGCCGTGACGAATTACGTAAGCCACGTGAATCTCACTGTCGTTTCCTGTCCCTACTCGCCTGCCCACTCGGGGTCGATCAGGATCGGGGGCGCCTGCGTGAGGTCGTACTTGGCGTACCAGCCCACGGCCCAGCGCAGGATGGCGCGCCGGTTGAGTCGCCACTCGTCGCACAGGTCGGTCAGGACCTCGGCGCAGAAATCCTCGCGGAGGTCAGCGAGGGTCTCGTCGGGCCGCGAGCCCACGAACGCGATGGTCTCGATGTCGATGTCGAGCGCGTCGGCGAGCACGGCCGCCGCGGTGTAGCTGGTCCCGTGGCCGTTGTAACCCCAGGCGAAGTCGCCCTCCTCGGGCGGGGACAGCGCGCGCAGCACCTTGGTCTTCTCGCGCTCTGTGGGACCGCTCGCCGGACTTCGACGAGCACTCGGCTCAGGCGCCACTCGTCTGGGTCCTTGGCGAGTTCGCCCCGCCGCGCCCAGCGTCCGGGGACGCGGGAGATGGTTGGTCTCGCGGCAAGCCCCTGAAGGCCGTGGTAGGTCCGTTCCTGATAGCCCATCTTCACCCCCGCACGTCGACGGGGTCATACGGTAGCGGACTGCATGCATCTTGTGTCCGGGTTCGCACAGGTGAGCACGAGTCGTAACGAAGTGTCCCGCACGCCACGCGCCGTGCTGGCAGTGGCCGACTTCTCTGACTCGGACGCACAGGTGACCGCCTTGCGCCATCCTCGAAGCGTTTACCGAGGCGGCGACTGAGGATCTTGTGAGTGTCGATGCGCATCTGGACGACGTGAGGGCCGGGGCGATCGTCGAGCTGGGGTCCGTAGACCCACAAGCCCGCCCGTCCGGACCTCATGCCGTGATCAAGACGAGGCTGAGGGGAAATGACAGATCGGCGAGAAAGCGCGCCGGGACAGATCGGTGAGAAAACCGTGCATCCTCTGGTCGCGCCTCCCCAGGAGGACATCACAGATTGAGAACCTACATGGGCGCGGCGGGGAACGGTGCGGTGAAGGTCCGGGCGCACCACCGTGAGGGCGCTCCCGGCCCCGGGGGCCGCGGCGGGCCTTCTGCGCTCGCCGCGCCGACGATCACCGTACGGCGGGCCCGCCCCGGCGGGGAGGTGCCTTGCTGTGGTCGTCGACGTCGAGGGCCTGGCCGCTGGCGAGGCGTACGCGGATGCGGCCGACCGACCGCCAGTTGATGAGGATCCGGCCGCCGGCGGCGGTGGGATGCTCGGTGACCGCCAGCTCGCGCACCGACCGGCGGATACCCGCGCGGATCGCCTCGACGTCGGTCACGTCGCCCACGGAGCGCCTATGTCGCGACCGACCCATAGCGTCGCGGCGGAAAATCGGGCGGATATGCTCGGATATGCGTTCGTCACGTGACGACCGTGCGGCGGGGACGGGTAAGCCGCCACCATGAGCGATCGATCGATGCTCCTATGGATGTCAAGCGGTCGCAGGAAGATCCTTGATGGTTGGGATCAGGGACAGTCGTGTCGCGACCGTGAGGCCGCGGTAGGGCGGTCGCCAGGGTGGGCTGCGCCGTGGTGTGCCCGCATCCGCGGCAGCGATCGCGGAGCTGTCATGGTCCCAGCGGGTATCGATACCGAACGTCGCGAATCGGGGCTTCGCCGACGACCTCGTCCCGGACAGCCCCGTCAGGTTCCCAGCCCAGGTGCGTGTAGAACCGGCGGGCGCGGTCGTTCGTCTCCAGCACCCACAACGTGGCACAGGTGAAGCCCGCCGCGTCGAGGCTGCGCACCGCCGCGGACATCAGACCGTGTCCCACACCCTGTTCCCAGACGGTGGGCAGGACGTAGAAGGAGACAATCTCCCCGGCCTTGCCCGCGTCCTGATCGTCGTCCTGAGTAGGGCACAGGTCCGCGAAACCGACGATGTCACCGGCGTCGTCGGCGACCAGGGTGCCTCGGGCCGGCCAGGCAGCCTGGCTCAGCGTCGTCGTCCACCGCGGCACGCGCTGGGTGGGATGAAGCCCGTCGAGAAGCGGCTGCGGCAGCAGCCCGCGGTAGCCGATCTGCCAGGACAGCACATGTACCTGGGCGACCTGCTCGGCATCAGCGACACGACCCCGACGAACCCGCATCCGACGATCATCACACCGTTGCCTCGCGCTGGCGTGGCGTGGCGGATCCCGCCGTGAGAATCGTGTAGATCTCCCGGGCGACGTAGCGTTTGAGGCAGCGGATGATCTCTTTTTTGGTCTTGCCTTCGGCGGTGCGGCGCTCCATGTAGGCCTGGGTGGCCCGGTCCCAGCGCAGCCGGCAGAGCACGACGCGGTAAAGCGCGGCGTTGGCCTGGCGGTCCCCGCCGCGGTTGAGCCGGTAGCGGTGTGTCCGCCCGGACGAGGCGGGTAGTGGGGCGACACCGCAGAGCATCGCGAACGCGGTTTCGGAGTGCACTCGGTGCGGGTTCTCCCCGGCGGTGACCAGCAGTTGGCCGGCGGTGTCGGCGCCGACTCCGAGTAGTGCGGTCAGGCCCGGATTGATGGCGGTG
>Ga0163163_10004701_pt1 | contig 11694 bp, 6 predicted proteins | sample S65metaG_FD_119766 | JGI IMG/M metagenome (GOLD analysis project Ga0163163, IMG submission 119766) | Switchgrass rhizosphere microbial communities from Kellogg Biological Station, Michigan, USA - S6-5 metaG | ecosystem: Host-associated > Plants > Roots > Rhizosphere > Soil | place: USA: Michigan... | reverse complement strand
TTTCTTCTTATCCTTCCCCGCGGCCGCTTCTTCAATTGCAGCCTGTGCGGCAGCCAGCCTCGCGACCGGCACGCGATAGGGCGAACAGCTCACATATGTCAGTCCGATACGATGACAGAATTTCACCGAATCCGGATCACCGCCGTGCTCCCCGCATATTCCCAGCTTGATACCAGGGCGCGTCTTGTTCCCCTTCTCCACTGCCATTTTCATCAGCAGCCCGACGCCGCCCTGATCGATGGTCGCAAAGGGATTCTTCTTCATGATCTCCTTCTCCGCATATGCATTCAGGAACGAACCGGAGTCATCGCGGCTCATTCCCAGCGCCATCTGCGTGAGATCGTTCGTACCAAAGCTGAAAAACTCCGCCGTCTCGGCAATCTCATCGGCGGTCAACGCGCCACGCGGAACTTCGATCATCGTTCCGACCATGTAGTTGAGCTTCGCCTTCGTCTCCTTCATCACTTCCTTTGCGACTCGATGAACCACTTCCACCTGGAGATCGAGCTCTTTCTTGAAACCGACCAGCGGAATCATGATCTCCGGCTTCGCCTTGATTCCCTTTGCCTGAACTGCCGCCGCCGCTTCGAACACGGCGCGTGCCTGCATTTCGGAGATCTCCTCGTAGACTACACCGAGACGACATCCACGGAAACCCAGCATGGGATTAAACTCGTGCAGTTCCTTCACCCGCTGCCGGATGCGTTCCACCGGTACTCCCATCTTTTGCGCAAGCTCTTTCTGCGACGCATCCTCGTGCGGCAGGAACTCGTGCAGCGGCGGATCCAGGAAGCGGATTGTCGCCGGATGGCCGTTCAGCACCTTGAAGATTCCAATGAAGTCTTCCCTCTGATACGGCAGCAGTTTCGCCAGCGCTTTCTTCCGATCCTGCAGCGACTCGGCAATGATCATCTCGCGCATGGCATCGATGCGCTCGCCCTCGAAGAACATGTGCTCGGTACGGCACAACCCAATCCCGGTCGCACCAAACGCAACCGCGTTTGCCGTCTGATCCGGCGTATCCGCGTTGGTCCGCACTTCCATGCGGGTCGCCTTGCTGCACCAGTCCATCAGCTGCTTGTACAAAAGGTACGTTTTGCTTTCGTTCGGCTTCAGCGTCTTTTCCACCAGCACCTGGACGATCTCCGATGCCGCCGTCTTGATTTCACCCGCGTAAACTTCGCCGGCCGTGCCATCGATCGACAGGAAATCGCCTTCCTTATACGTGCGCCCCTGAACCGACGCGGTTCGCGCCGTGTAGTCGATCTGAAGTTCGGACGCACCGCACACGCAAACTTTGCCCATCTGGCGCGCAACCAGCGCCGCATGTGAACTGACTCCGCCCTTCGCCGTCAGAATTCCCTCGGCGGCAATCATGCCGCGCAGATCCTCCGGCGACGTTTCGTTGCGCACAAGAAGCACGGTCTCGCCTCTCTCTGCTGCGGCCACCGCGCGCTCGGCATTCAAGTAAATCTTTCCCGACGCCGCGCCTGGCCCGGCCGGCAGACCTTTTGCAATGACCTGTGCCGCCTTCACCGCCTTGCGATCGAAGATGGGAGCCAGAATCTGATCCAGCTGATCGGCCGGAACGCGCATCACCGCGGTCTTCCAGTCGATCAGTTTCTCTTTCTCCATCTCCACAGCAAACCGAACTGCAGCAAAACCGGTCCGCTTGCCGTTTCGCGTCTGAAGCATAAACAGCTTGCCGTCCTGAATCGTGAACTCGAAATCCTGGACGTCTTTGAAGTGTTTCTCCAACGTCGCGCGCACCTTCTCCAGTTCCGCGAACGGCTTCGGCAAAACCTTCTTGAGTGCAGCCACCGGATCGGGCGTCCGCACTCCGGCCACGACATCTTCGCCCTGCGCGTTGATCAGAAACTCTCCGTAAAACACTTTCTCTCCGGTCGCAGGATCCCGCGTGAACGCGACACCGGATCCGGAAGTTTCGCCCGTGTTTCCGTAAACCATGGCCTGGATGTTCACTGCCGTGCCCCACTCCGAAGGAATGTTGTACTTGCGGCGATAAACGATCGCGCGATCGTTCATCCAGGAACCGAACACGGCGCCGGTCGCGCCCTCGAGCTGCTTCCACGGATCATTCGGAAACGCCTTACCCGTGCGCTCGTGAATCAGTGCCTTGAACCGCATGACGAGCTGCTTCAAATCATCCACGGTCAATTTCGTATCTTCGATTTCAGTTTGATAGCGATCGTGTTTGAGCTTGTGGATCGCGACTTCAAACGGCTCGTGATCTTCGGAAGGTGTTTTTTGAACGCCCATCACCACGTCGCCATACATCTGAATGAATCGCCGATAGCAGTCCCACGCAAAACGTTCGTTCTTCGTGGCTGCGGCAAGTGAGAGCACCGTGTCATCGTTCAACCCGAGGTTCAGGATGGTGTCCATCATGCCGGGCATGGAATCTCGCGCACCGGACCGAACGGATACGAGCAACGGCATCTTTTTTGTGTCGCCGAGTTTCGTCCCCATTATCTTTTCGATGCTCGCCATCCCCGATTTGGTCTGAGCGTCGAGTGCCTTCGGATAGGTCCGTTTATTCGCGTAGTAATACGTGCAGACTTCCGTTGTGACCGTGAAACCCGGAGGCACCGGCAAACCGATGCGGCTCATCTCCGCGAGGTTCGCGCCCTTGCCTCCAAGAAGCGCCTTCATGGAGCCGTTACCATCCGCCTTGCCTTTGCCGAAACTATAAACGTACTTCGCCATATCTAAAATTCCCCTTAATGAACTTGCCTAACTCTTATTGACCACGATCTCGGATATGTCCGCAACTCGCGAGAACGTGGCAAACAGGCTGCCGAGCAGCAGCAGCCTGCGTTTCCGCACCGACAGATCCTGGTGCATCACCATGATCTTTTCGAAAAATTGATCGATGACCGGGCGTCCCCCCGCCATCGTTTCCAGTATCTTGAAATATTTCCGCCCGCGTTCCTGCTTTTCAACCTTCAACTTTGCAGTATTCAGGAACTCCAGAAGACTCGCCTCGGCCGGCTCAAGACCTTCCATGGCGATCTCAGAAAGCGCCCCTTCCGAACTGGAAGGCTCTGCCTGCTTCAAAATGTTTTTGATTCGCTTGAATGCCATCGACACGGCTTCGAAATCCGCGCTCGATCGAATTCTTTGAATCGCGGCCGCACGATCCAGTGTTTCAGAGGGATCATCACAGCCGATGGCGGTAACGGCGTTGATCTCGTCATATGCAAATCCGCGCTGACTCAGAATGAAGCGCAGCCGGTCTTCGTAGAATTGCTTGAGCTGCGGCGTAAATCCATCGCCCGCCGCCTTTGCCATGGAAAACGGCAGCTTGTGATCGAGCAGAACCTTGATCACGCCCTGCATCGCGCGACGCAATCCCAGCGGATCCTCGGATCCCGTCGGAATTAACCCGACGGAAAAGCAACCCAGCACCGTATCGAGTTTGTCGGAAATGGAAAGCACCGCGCCCGATTTTGTCTCCGGAGAACGATCGTCCATGCTCTGCGGCTTGTATTGATCGTAAATCGCACGCCACACGTCTTCCGGCGCTCCGTCGTGCTTTGCATAGAGACCACCGACAATTCCCTGGAGATCCGTGAACTCCCGCACCATGTCGGCAGTGAGATCGCTTTTGCTCCATTGAACGGCCTGCTCGAGCGCGGCCTTATCGACTTTCGCCTTCGTGAGTGTATTGATCTTCCTGGAAAGCTTTGCGACGCGCTTGACCTTGTCGGCGTACGTGCCCAGCTTTTCCTGGAACACAATGGACTTCAGCCGCGGACGCCGGTCTTCGAGCGTTTGTTTCCGGTCGACCTCCCAGAAGAACATCGCATCCGTAAGGCGCGCGCGAAGCACGCGCTCATGACCCTTGCGGATGAGTCCCTTCGAATCACTGGCGGTATTCATGACGGCCAGGAAGTATGGAAGCAGCTTTCCGTGTTCATCCTCCACGGCGAAGTACTTTTGATGTTCCTTCATCACGGTGATCAGGATTTCTCGTGGCAGTTCCAGAAAGCGTTCCTCGAATCGGCCGCGCACGATGGTCGGATACTCGTTGATATAGACCACTTCCTCGAGCAGTTTCTCGTCGCCGATAATCCGGCCGTTGAGCCTTCCGACTTCCTCGTTCAATTCGCGTTCGATCTTCTTTCGGCGCTCTTCCTGCGAAACGATAACGAAATTCTTTTCCAGCTTCTCGACGAAATCGCTATACGAACTCACTTCCACGCGTCCCGATCCGAGAATGCGATGGCCTTCGGAATACCCGGCGGATTGAACGCCGAAGAGCTCCATGGGAATGCGTTGGTCGCCGAAACGCGAGATGATCCAGCGAAGCGGCCGGGAGAATCGCTGCGAAGGATCCATCCAGATCATCATTTTCGGAAAGGTCATGGCCCGGACAATTGTCGGGAGCCCCTTGGCCAGAATATCGGCGGCCGCGCCACCCTCAATGGTCGACTCGATGCCGTAGTACTCGCCTTTGTCCGTGGCAAATTTCTGAAGCGCTTCGACCGCGACGTTGTTTTTCTTCGCAAATCCGACCAGCGGCGGAGCTGGCTGACCATCCTTGAACGCAATCGACGCAGGCGGTCCCATGATGCGTTCGTTGCGCGATTCCTGCCGCTCGGCCAGAGCCGGAACGCGGACCACGAAACGCCGGGCCGAACCGATGGCTTCGACACGGTCGTAGGATAACTTTTCCTCCTGAAGCAGTTTCTCGACGCGATCCCGCAGATCGTTCAACGAACGCGCCATCGTGCGCGCGGGAATCTCCTCGCAGCCGATCTCCATATAAAACTCAGACGGCATGCGCGGTTTCCTTTCCAGACTCTGTCTTCAACAACGGATAACCCTGCTGCTTCCGGCTTTCCACGTAGGCCTTCGCCACGGCAACGGCCAGGCCACGCACCCGGCCGATAATCTGTGCACGCTCCGTCACGCTGATGGCGCCGCGCGCATCGAGAACGTTGAACGTGTGCGAACACTTCAAACAGCACTCGTAGGCCGCCAGAACGAGGCCCTCTTTCATCAGCCGCTGCGATTCCCTTTCCCAGTCGTTGAACATCCGGAAATACATCGCCGTGTCCGCGGATTCGAAGTAGTACTTTGAAAATTCGTACTCATCGCGGTGACGCACTTCGCGGTACGTCACTTCGTTGTTCCATGGAAGGTCGTAGACGTTGTCGACGTCATTGAGGAACATGCAGATGCGTTCGAGCCCGTAGGTGATCTCGCCGGAGATCGGGAAAAGGTCCAGGCCGCCGGCCTGCTGGAAGTATGTGAACTGCGTGATTTCCTGGCCGTCGAGCATCACCTGCCAGCCCACGCCCCACGCGCCGAGCGTTGGCGCTTCCCAGTTGTCTTCTTCGAACTTGATGTCGTGTTCTCGGAGATTGATTCCCATGGCCGTGAGCGATTCCAGGTAGATGTTCTGGATGTCGGCCGGAGGCGGTTTTAGAATCACCTGCATCTGGTGATGCTTCTCGAGGCGATTGGGGTTTTCTCCATAGCGGCCGTCGGCGGGACGTCGGGAAGGCTCAACGTAAGCGACCCTATAAGGTTCGGGACCGAGCACGCGGAGAAACGTTTCCGGATGCATGGTGCCGGCGCCGACTTCGACGTCGTACGGTTGCTGCAGTACGCAGCCTCGTTGCCCCCAGAAGTTCAGCAGCGATTGGACGAGATCTTGATAGTTCAACATTAATTCAGCGTTCTAAATAATGACGGATCCAGTATTGATTCAGTTCGTGCAGGTCCCGCGTCCCCTTTTCGAGTCCACCCAGAATACCTTTCACCATTTCACCTTCGAGGCGATTCCGCAGAATCCAGTGAAGCACCACCGGCACTTCCGGATGCATCGCAATACCATCGCGGTGCTCGCAGCTGCTGCAGATGACGGCCTGCAGTCCCAACGCCAGATGCCGGTCTTCTCCGGCTTCGATGTTTCGCATGCAGACCGAACACTTAAACAGGTCGGGAAACATCCCGGCCAGTCGCAGCATCCAGACTTCGAAGTAACACGCCGCCGCATTCAGCGGACAGTTGCGCTCGATCGCTTCCAGCGTCATGCGCGCGAGACGAAAAACCGCATCATGCGGCTGATGTTCCGGCAGAAACTTGTCAAGCAGCTCCACCAGCTGCGCCGCAAACACGGCGCGATCGTAGTCGGCAAACAAACCCATCGGCGAATCCAGCAGTTCCGCAGACTGGATCCTCACCAGTTCCCGGTTTTCCTTCTCGAAAAACATCAGACGGGAATGCGCCAGCGGCTCCAGGGACGCGCCGAATCGATTCTTCATCCGGCGAGCGCCATTGGCCACTCCCCGGACCTTCCCAAAATCGCGGCTGAAGAACACCACGATGCGATCCGCCTCTCCCAACGGATACGTTTTCAAGATAATCGAGTCGCTCTGATGGAGAGGCATTCTGCATTTACCGGACCATGAAACTTAACACGTTGGAAGCGGTCCGCGCCACGGGGTTCGGAGAAGCAGTGCTGTCCAATTCGGAAACACCGTGAAGCAAATCCCTCTCCCGGCGGGAGAGGGTCGTGCGAAGCACCGGGTGAGGGGTAATTCAATTTTGTACCCCTCACCCGCCGCTTCGCGGCACCCTCTCCCGTCGGGAGAGGGATTCGCTTCAAAAGTTTCGTTCAACCTTCTATGCTCTGGCTTGGTCCTAATAGAGTGACGCTATAATGAAAATTCTTCTCCTCATCACCACGCTCCTCATATCCCAGATCGCTCCACCCCGCGCAAGCGGAGCCATCGAAGGGTCCGTCTTGGATTCCATTTCCATGCTGCCCATCGCAAATGCGCCGGTCACCCTGTCCACTGCCACGTCGCAGATCGATGTCGTCAGCGACCAGTCGGGCCGTTTCCTGATTCCCAGTCTTTCGCCGGGCGCATACGTTGTGACCGCAACCGTCGATGACTACTTCGGTCCGGAGATCAGCAGCTACGTCTATGTGACGGAAAACCAGACCAGCCACACCACTCTGTCGATGGTGCCGGCCGCTACCATCAGCGGAAATGTCGTCGACGACAATGGAGCGCCTCTCGTCAATGCCGCCGTTCAGGTAATGCGTGTCACCTACCGCAACGGAATCCCGTCAACGGAGAGTGCCGGCGGACAATCCTCCGACGAAAACGGACGTTATCGGGCTATCCGGCTGCGACCTGGGGAATACTATGTGGCCGCGTTGCCGAAAAGCGGCGGCTCCCTGATTCGAACATTTTCCCCGGGCGCCCTCGACCTTTCGCAGGCGACGATGATCCGCGTTCACGCCGGTGAGGAAGTCGGCGGCATCAACATCGCTCTTCGAAAAGGCGATCTCTTCCGGGTTTCCGGTCAGGTCGTGAGTGCAATTCCGGATTTCGATGCAAAGAGCAGCGCGATGTCGACGGTCACGCTGCTGTCCCACTCCAATGGCCTGCAGGACTCCAGCTTCAGCAGTTCCATGACGATCTCGATGCTCGGCGAAGCCAATGGTCGATTTGAACTCGCGAATATTTTCCCCGGCGTCTACGACGTGTTCGCGAGCCTGGCCGACAGCCGCGGTTCCGGCGTCGCGTATGGAAAGACAACCGTTACTATCAATGGCGCTGACGTGGAAAACGTGCGCGTCACGGTTCACCGCGGTGTCGACATCCAGGGAAATGTGACCGTCGATGGCGGGGCGTCCCCTTCCTTTAATAGTGTTCGAATCTCGCTTCAAGCGGAAGGCAACGCCGCGCGCCTCGCAGGCTATCAACAGCTGTCACGTTTTCAGCCAACGGTCGCTTCGGATGGATCGTTCACGATTCCAGCCGTTCCGGAAGGCCAGTATCGGATCCAGGTGGCATTTGCTCCACCCGCGCCACCGCCAACAAGGCCGGTTGCCAATCGGTCCATCGATCCGTTTGCGCCGGATCCCACGCCTCCGCCGGCATTGGTGAGTGTGCCTTTGGCCGGAGCGCCGTTAGGGCCGAATGCTTACATAGCCGACATCCTGCAGGGGGGAATGACAGTTTACAACACTGGAATTTCGGTCGGGACTCAGGCCTTTGATCCTCTGGATGTGCGCGTGCGAACCGATGGCGGAAGCGTCGATGGAATTGTTCTGGATGGAAAACTGATTCCGTTTGCCGGAGCAACCGTCGTGCTTGCTCCGATGGTTCAACATCGACAGAATCCGGCTCTCTATCGTGTGGCGATATCGGATGAAACCGGACACTTCTCCATGTCGGCAATTCGACCAGGCGACTACAAATTGCTGGCCTGGGATTTCATCACACCGGGGGCCTATATGAATGCAGAGATTCTCAGCAATTACGTGGAGAAGGAGTATCCCGTCACGGTGGCGGCAAATATCCGCGTCCAGACGAAGATCACCGTGATTTCGACCAGGAATTAAGGCGAAGGAGACTATCGCCCCTCCTGGCCAGGAGGGGTGGACACGACATCAATAGAATGTCGCGAAGCCTCCAATCATGGAGCGGAGGTGTCTATCGGTCGGACTTGAACCACCACCCCGTCTGCGTCTTCGGCGCAGCCACCCCTCCTGGCCAGGAGGGGCGATCGGCACACTTGAATTAGTATCCTCCCCGTCCCGCAAATTTACTCCAGGCCGGTCACCGCCATGTCGATGGGATGTTCGATACTCAGCTTCAATGAAAACTCTCGCTTCTCGCCGGGCTTCAGGCTGATGCGCCAAACCAGTTTCCCATCTTCCTCGCGCGTCACTTCCTTCGGACTGGCCGGCGTACCGATTTCTTTTTCCTGAGGCGTCAGCAGCTTCACCACAATCTTCTCGTCGCGCGACACCGGCGTTGGCTCCTTAAACGCGACCTGCTCCGACGTCTTCTTGTTGTTCGTGATCGTAACGAGAATCTCATACGTCGTGCGCCGCGTCTTGCTGGTCAGGCCCGTATCTTCGGTGAACCGATTCACCAGCCGGCGTTTCACCGTAATGCCGTCATCCACACCCAGTGCAAGGTCGAACTTTTCACCCGGCATCACCGTCTTCAGGCTGCTCGCGGCAATGAACGTTTCGTCCAGATACGTGTTCATCGGACCGGCCAGCAACGGATATTCCGTGGTATTGGTCGCGTTCGCATTGAGAAATGCCGCTTCGAGCATTTTCGGCGTGGAATGAAATTGGAGCATCGCCATCAGGCGACCCACGTTGATTGCCACTTTCTGAGTGGTGTTGTTTCCTGGAACACTGACATTGACTGGAATCTTGAACGTCGCGCTCGTGGCGCCGGCTTCGACATCGGCAGAAAGTATACGAGCGTCGCTCTCCTTTGCCACGGCGGCGTTCGGAGCCCCTGCTGCAATCGCTGGCGTATTGAACACCTGAGATCCCGCATCCGCCCTGGCATTGCCCCGAGCCGAATCCGCATTGAATGGCACGGGACTTGGCCGCGCCACATCCGCAATCCATGGCCGCAATTCTGGTGCTCCCCCGCCGAGGCTTGGACGGGCCGTCGACAGGGTGAGTGCCACGTCGTTCCAGTCTTCCCCGGTGCCGTTGCGCACGATTCCAAAGTACGAAAGATCGATTGCACGATCCGCACTCCGCAGCCGCGCGTCGTAGGAAGGAGTCCATGATGCCGCAGGCACCGCGTACTGAAGCGCCACATCCAACTTCCCCGGCGTAGTGAGACTCAAACGTATCGTAATCGTCTTCGATTGCTTCCCTCGCGCTCCACGCAATTGATTGAGCTGTTGTTCGAACGCCGTCTGTTTCGCCTGCAAGGGTTCGCGGTCTACATCGAGCTTCTGCTGCTCGGCGTTGATCTTCCCCAGAGTCTCCTCCGAGTACGCAAACAGTTTCTGCCATTCATCCAGCGTGGGTCGGGCCGCTGCGCCGGCCGGGCCCGCAGGACCGGCTGTCGTCGAAGACTGCAGCATTCGCTGCACGAACCCGCGCTGCTCTTCGAGCACTTTCCCGCGATCATCCAGGATGCGACGCTGCCTTTGCAGTTCCTTGATCTGAGTTTCAAGTTCCTTGACGCGGTCGTTCGATGTCGCTTCGGCAAAAACATTCTGCGCGCTGACGTCGAGGATAGTTGCTCCGGCAACGCCGCGGCCGGATGCCTGCAGAGACTGATCCACCAGCGCCGCGGGCAGGTTTTCAAAACTGAGAACCTGTTCGCCTGCGGCAAGCTGAGCCGAGGCGGTGCGCGTGATCACCGCGCGGTCGCGATAAACCGTCACTGCACTGATCCGCGAGTTGGCCCGCTCTGCAGAAACTGCTGCTGGAAATGAGAGGAAAAGAATCGTCAGTAACGAAACCAGTATCGTGTTTTTCATTGCGGAACCCTGCCTCCAATGCGCCGGATGCGACGTTGATCTGCCATGGTACTCCTGGGACGAGTTTCCGGAGAAAGTGATGATGTGCGGGTAAAAAGTTGTTAAATGGCGATGACATCGAAATCGGCAGAATTAGAAGGGACCAGATCTGTCAATGCCTTGCCAAATACTCGTCCGCCATAGGCCGACGCGAATGTATCATTGGCCTGGAGGACTAATGCGAACTTTGAAAGCAAAAACACCGACTGCCACAGGCCCCATACCCGTATGGTGCAGCAGCTGCTTTATTCGAATCGCTCCATACGACCTTCGAACGGTTCACCACGGCAAGGATTACCACCGCAAGTGCTTCGCGAAAATTCGTCCGGCATCCAGGGCAGGAAAAAAGTAGCGGCTATTTACTGAAGGCCGTCTTCCAGAACGCATTCGCGGCATGCGAATGGCTGTCGGTGCGGCGGCGCGCCAGCCAAAGTGTGCGTTGGTATCGGAAACCTTCAAAAGCGACGTCAGCCAGTTCGCCCCGGCGTATTTCGTCCTGCACACATATCCGGGGAATGAAACCGATACCGAGATTCATCGCAATCAGTTTCTTGATCGTTTCGATCATCGCCACTTCCATTATGATATTCAGCGGCGTATTCGAAGCGCGGAACGCTTCGATCACTTTGTGACGCGACGGTGAGGCGACCGTGTGGGCGATGAACGCTTCACTGGCGAGATCGGCGAATTTCACCTTTCGCTTCTTCGTCAGCGGATGATCAGGACTCGTCACGAGAATGAGCTCATCATTCATCACGGGCAGCGTTTCCACGTCCTTTTCTTCCGGAGCAAACGAAATCAGCGAGAGATCCACGATGTGCTCGCGAATATCGTGAATCAATTGCATCGAATTCTGGCGTGTCACTTCAATGCGTACCTTGGGATATTGTTTCCGATATGGCTCAATCAGCTGCGGCAGCAGGTACACTCCGGCGCTTTCATTGGCTCCGATTCGCACGCGGCCCTGTTCCAGGCTGTGCAGCTCTCGGATCTCCGATAAAGCCTCGTCCCGCAGGCCCAGAAGACGTTTTGCCTTCGCATATAACAATTCGCCCGATGCCGTCAGGATATACGCACCGCGGTTGGCGCGATCGAACAGGGGAGCGCCGATTTCCGATTCGAGTTTTGCCAGCGCCATGCTGACTGCCGGCTGCGTCCGAAACACGCGCTCCGCGGCGCGTTTCGGCCCACGCGCTTCTGCGGTGGCCACAAACATCTCCAACTGCATCAGATCCATGAAGGGCAGCTTAGCATTTTCGACCAAATGGAGGGAGAATCAGGCATGACGCGCACGCTGCATCGCCTGATTGGAATCACCATGGCAATACCGCTGTTTCTCTGGATTGTCACCGGGATTCT
>Ga0163163_10004700_pt1 | contig 11696 bp, 7 predicted proteins | sample S65metaG_FD_119766 | JGI IMG/M metagenome (GOLD analysis project Ga0163163, IMG submission 119766) | Switchgrass rhizosphere microbial communities from Kellogg Biological Station, Michigan, USA - S6-5 metaG | ecosystem: Host-associated > Plants > Roots > Rhizosphere > Soil | place: USA: Michigan... | reverse complement strand
TGGCGCGCATCTCGCGCTCCAGTTCGGGCTTGGTAACCGAAGGGCCGAACCACCACCAGCGCACCATGATCCGCGCATCGTCGGGCGGATGCTGGAACGCCTGTTTCAGTTCCGTGATATTGGCCGGCGCGGCGGCCAGGGCGACACCGCAAGAAACCAGCAGGCTAAGTACCCAATTCCGCAAATACGCTCTCGTATCCCAACACCGCTTGCTGACGCACGCGGCTCTGATCGGAGCCGCGACCGTGAGAGAGCGGTCTTGACGGAATACGAGGCCGAACTTATGAAACGGTGTACTAAGTAAGCTCTTCATCGAAACACACCGCGACCTTTCCGCATTTTCCGGATGCCATCAGCGCGTAAGCCTCGGCCACGCGCTCGAGCGCGAAGCGATGCGTGACCAGTTCGGCCGGGTGGAGATTCCAGCGCACCAGACGTTCCACCAGTTCTTCCATGAGCCACGTCGAAGTGACCCAGGAACCGAAAATCGTTTTCTGATCGTGAATGACGTCCGGCGACGGGTTGAACTCCACGCGCCCGCCTTCGCCGAGAAAGACAATCCGTCCCCATTTGCGCGTGGCGCGGATGGCCGTGGCCCGGGCCACCTCGTTGGCCGAGCAATCCACTGCGCGCTCCACGCCCTGCCCGCCGGTAAGTTGGCGCACCTGCGCGACGTTGTCCGGTCCGCTGGCCAGCACCTCGTCGCACAGGCCAAGGTCGCGGGCCAGCCGCATGCGCTCCTCCACCACGTCGATCCCGATGATGCGGGCCACGCCCAGCTTGCGGCAGAGGGCCGCCGTGGCCAGGCCCACCGGACCGAGCCCTGTAATCAGCACCGCATCGTTACCGCTGATGCCGACCTTCTGCAGCCCTTCGTAGACCGTGCCGAAGCCGCAGGCCACCTGGGCTCCGTCCGCGTAACTCAGCTCGTCCGGCAGGTGAATCAGGTCCTTCTCTTCGGCGAGCAGGTAGTCCGCCATGCCACCGTCGCGCTGCCACCCGTAGGCGCGGCGGTAACGCTCGCTGGTGCACGAGATCATGTAGCCGCGGCGGCAATCGTTGCACAGGCCGCAGCCCGAGATGTGATAGACGATCACGCGATCGCCCTCGCCGAACCGGCGGCAGCCCGGTCCGGTCTTCACGATTCGCCCGCAGGGCTCGTGGCCGGCTACCACGCCCTGGTATCCTTCGGGGCCCTTGCCCAGGTGCTCGTGATAGATGCAGCGGATATCGGAACCGCAGATGGTGGAGGCCTTCATGCGCAGCAGCACTTCACCGTGGCCGGGCTCCGGAACCCGGACATCTCGCAACTCCACGGTGCTGTTGCCGGGCAGGTATGCGCCGGTCATGTTGGGATCGCTCCGTCGCAATCCCAGAGATCCTCCCACGTCTGCCCCTCGCGCCACAGGAAGACTTGGCCCTTGATCTGGCGGCAATTGCGATCGATGCCCGCGATCTGCCGCATGTCATCGCCGGTCAGCGGACCGCCCATCGCGCCGCGGAAGTTCGCCTCGTAATGCGCGCGCTTAGTCGATAGCGGGATGGGAGTCTGGCCGCGCTGGACGGCCCACTTCACGCACACCACCGCCGGATGCACGCCCAGGCGTTCTGCGATTCGCACAATCACGGGATCTTCGATATCTACTGTATCGTCCGGCGTGCGGTCGCGTTCGGGACGATTGGGCGACCCCACCGGGCAGTACCCCACGGGCTCGATTCCGTTGGCGCGCACGAACTCGAACAACTCCGGCTGCTGGAAATGGGGGTGCAGTTCCATCTCGTTCACCGCGGGTTGGATGCGCGCATCGCACAACAGCAGCCGCAGTTTCGGAATCGTCATGTTGGACGTGCCGATGTGGCGCACCAGGCCGAGATCCACCAACGCTTCCATCTTGCGCCAGGTGCGCATGAAGTTTTCGTGAATGTACGGTTTGGCGTTCGGGCTGCGCGAGCTGACATGGCAGTGCGGCGGATGGAAATTGGGAAAAGGCCAGTGGACGAAGTACACGTCCAGGTAATCCAGTTGCAGGTCGGCGAGCGACTGACGGCATGACGCGATCACGTCGTCTTCGCCGTGCTTGTCGTTCCACAGCTTGGAGGCGATCCAAAGGTCCTCGCGCGGGACGCCGCCCGCCATGACCTCGCGCAGCGCCACGCCGATGCGGTCCTCGTTGCCGTAGACCGACGCGCAATCGAAGTGGCGGTAGCCCACCTTAGCCGCGCCTACGACTGCATCGGCGATCTCGTCCGCCGAAACGTGGTCGGACCCGAAGGTGCCGAGGCCGATGGCCGGCATCCGGGCGCCGGTATAGAGCCGCCGCATCATGCCAGGTCCGCCAGATGAAATTGGTTAGTCAACACATGAGCTTATCCGGGATGCTGTTGGGGTTTCAAGAAAGTGACCATTTGGCTTGGAAGCGCTCATCTGCCCGGATAACCAACTGAGCACGACGTGAATCCTCGTAGACGGAATGAGTTGGAACCTTATCAGGTCGGACTCGAAGGTATCGAGGCCGATTCCCGGCATCGGCTGGAGAACGCCAGTTACGCAAAAAGCCCGCCGGGCCTGAACCCGGCGGGCTTCTGAGGCAGGAGGCATATCCTCCTCCTTTTCAGAGGCTGACAGTGAACTGAAAACCCCGATTCCAACTTGGGCTCTTTCGTTCTTCGGATTCTCGTTCGATCTTTAAATCCGAATTTGAACTGCCAGTCCCTAAACTCTTTTTCTCATGAAAGGTCATCTCGGTCAAGCCCGGATTTGGCCGCACTGTGCGTTTGCGTCTGGCACGCAAATTCGTTAAGAGACTCGCGGGATTGATCTTCAAGAAAGGACGCTATCTTCGTCCGGAGGTCCTTGTCCTCAATGTCGGCCAGAGCAGTCTTAGCGAGCCCTAAGTCGAACTGATACTCTTGCGACATGGAATTCAGCAGGTTAAAGCGAGCTGCTTCGAGGTGCTCTCGCACCAGACTGGCACCGGGTTGATCGGTCAGACGACTTAGGAGATCGTCGATACAAGATTCCGGTTGTGGCATACCTCTCCCTCACTTCACCTTGCGCGGTATATATTGCGCAACCTAACTCTTCTTGTTGCCGGCCATATCGATCTTGGATACTGTGATGGTGTCGCCTTTTCTTTCGCCGGTCAGTCTGACAGTGTGGCCGGCGTGTTCTTGCAGTGCCGGGAGATCTTGGTTGTCGATATTGTAAACCTTGCCGCCCTCCACGAATACATACTTGGCGTTGTGTTCTTTAATGCACGCCAGTGTGCAATCGCGGTCAGACATCTGTTTCGCTCCATGTTCTGCCGTGGTGCTGTGTTTGGCGCCGCACATGCTGTCGCTGATTTTCCCTGTCCAGGTCTGTTCAGCCGCGAAGGTGGTTACCGCCGTAAAAACAAGCAATGAGCCAATTCCAAAAAGAGACTTCATATTGATATACCTTCACTGGCTAGAGCACGCTCTGTTCCAGTGGCTTGTCCGTTGCGATAAAGTACGCGTTATTTGACACGCGCCTGCATGGTTCCTTGCGGGCCGTGGTTTTCCGCTCATTTCAAATACACCGCCACCGGATTCCGCTCCAGCCCCTTCAATCCCGCGATGACGGAGTCGGCATTCAGCTCCGCTCCCGCGCGGCTGGTGTGCGTGTGCTCGTCGCCGAACAGCGGCTCCACCTTCTCCGGCCCGAGTTCCTCATACCTCCGCGCGATGATCTCGTTGAGATCGACCAACGCTACGCGCTCTGCTGCGGCCACCTCGGCCGCCCACTGTCCGTAGGGATCCCGCGCGATCTTGCCGTCCTTCCACGTTTTGCGCGGAATCGGCGAGCAGACGATAGGCGTTGCGCCCTTGGCCCGGGCATCCGCGATGAACTTCCGCAGATACCAGCCGTAGCTGTGGACTACCTCGTGCCGCTGAGTGAGGGGATTGTCGATCTCGCGGGTCTCCTCGCCCGTGCCCCGAATGGTGCCGCGGGCGCGGGCCGGGTCATCGAGCGGGCCGTTGTCGTTGTGGCCGAACTGCATCATCACAAAATCACCGGGCTTCAACATCGCCAGTACGCGGTCCCAGTGCCCCAGCGTCAGGTACGTGCGGCTGCTCAGACCGCCCACCGCGCGATTCACCACGTTGAGCTTCGCTGTGTCGAAACGATCGACGATGGGTTCGCCCCAGCCCCACTGCCCGTTGGATCCATCGCCGCTGCCATTGCGCACCGTGGAATCGCCGATCAGAAAAAGCGTCGGCAGCTTGGGGTTCGACGGCTCGGGCAAATGCAGCGCGATCCAACCCTGGAGCGACTTGCCTTTGGCGGAGAGGAATGCCGCCAGCGGATTCCGGTTCAGCCCGTTGAGACACGCTACCACCAGAGAGGCATTCAGGTCGGCCCCTTCCGGGCTGGTGTGGGTGTGGTCCTCGGGAAAAAGAGTCCTGACTTTTTCCTCGCCAATGATTTCGTACCGGTCCGCGATGGCGTCGGTCACGTCGAGGAACTGCACGCCCGCAGCCTCCGCGACCTCGGCGGACCATTTGCCGAAACTGCCGGACCCGCGCTCCACGCGGCCGTTCGCCCAGATGTTGCGCACCGTCAGGGAGAGCACGATGGGCGTGGCACCCCTGGCCTTGGTGCCGGCGATGAACTTGCGCAGGTACCAGCCGAACGTTTAGACTTCCTCCTGCTTGCCGTCCGGCAGGGTGAACTCCTTCGACTCGTCGCCAATGCCGGGGAGCGACCCGCGCGCACGGTCGCGGTCGGGCGGACCGCCATCGTTGTGACCAAACTGGATCAGGACGAAATCGCCGGGCTTCAAGTCGCCTTGCACCTTGTCCCACAGGCCTTCGGTGAGGAAGGTACGGCTGCTACGTCCGGCCCTCGCGCGGTTCACCACGTTGACCTTCGAAGAGTCGAAGTAAGACGCGAACGGATCGCCCCATCCGCGGCGGCTAACATTGTTGGCCGTGGAATCGCCGATCACCCACACGGTGGGCAGTCTCTCCGACTGCGCGGAAGCCAGGCCGGCAACGCACGCGACGATCCAGGCTAGCCCGGCGATTCGCATCCTCGTATGGTTTCGATTGTAGCGCTGGAACTCGCGGGGACGCGGGCAGGCACTCTGCGCTATCCTAGCCGCAGCTTGCGTGCCCACTCAACTGCCAGGCCGACAGGCCACCATCGCCTATACTAGCCCGTTCCTGGCGTTTGTCGTCCTCCTGGGAATGGGTCGCGCCTTCGGTTGGCCGCTGCAGTTTGTCTACCCCGTTCAGTTCCTCATTGTTACGGCGCTTCTTCTCAGGGTTTCGCGGCCGTTCGTGTCACTCAGGCCATCGCGTCCGTGGGCCTCGATCGCCATCGGCATTCTGGTGTTCGTCGTTTGGGTCGCGCCGGATATGCTGTTCGGCTACCGTCACTACTGGCTCTTCGACAACTTCCTCACCGGGAGCGCCGTAAGTTCGCTCGCCCCTGATTTGCAGCGAAACTGGCCGTTCCTCGTGCTGCGGACGTTAACCAGTATGGCGCTGGTACCAATACTCGAAGAGCTGTTCTGGCGCGGATGGCTGATGCGATGGCTGATTGACACCGACTTTCAAAAGGTGCCGCCCGGCACTTATACACCCCAGGCGTTCTGGCTGGTAGCGGTGTTGTTCGCCTCCGAGCACGGCCCATACTGGGAAGTCGGCCTGGTAGCCGGGATCGTTTACAACTGGTGGATGGTTCGTAGTCGAAGCCTGGCGGATTGCATCGTCGCGCATGCGGTTACCAACGGTCTTTTGGCCGTCTATGTGGTGTCCGGCGGCCACTGGCAATACTGGCTATAGCCCGTAACGATTCGCCATGAAAAAAACCGGCGTCCCCCGAAAGGGACGCCGGCTTATCCAAACTAACTTCCGCTTATTTAGAAACTATACTGCAAAGTCCGGTTCGCGGGAGCCCGACTTCAGAACAGGAACCGCAGGCTGAGCTGCAGCCGGCGGGCGTAGTTGTTCATGGTCGATGCGCTGATCTGCCCGAAGCCGGTGTCCTTGGCGCTCTGCGTCGCGGTAACCGTCATGTTTGGGTTCGGGAAAAACGGATGGTTGGCGGCGTTGAGGGCCTCGGCGCGGAACTCGATGTTCTTACCCTCGGAAATGCGGGTCTGCTTGATCAACGCGAGGTCGATATTGTTCTGCCGCGGTCCTCGCAGGGTGGCGAAGCGCAGCGGCCAAGTGCGCACCTGGTTGCTGAGCAACTGCTTCGCGGAGGCCGTCTCGAAATTGGCGACGTTGAACCAGTGCTCGGGGCTGCGCTGATCGAGCGGCAGTTGGATGTCGGCCGGATTGCCGTAGTAGATCGAGTTGCCAAAGGCCAGCGGGAAGCCGCTCTGGATACTCCAGATGCCGGAGATTTCCCAGCCGCCCACGATGCGCGAAACCACGGGGTTGGCGTTGGAGAGCAGCGCCCGGCCCTTGCCGAGGGGAAGCGACCAGACGGCGCTGATGTTGATGCGGTGCGGCGCGTCGGAATCGGAGATCTCGCGGACCGGTGCAAGGTCGGAGGGATTGAGAAGATTGACAGCCTGCTGCCACTTTTGCAGTGTGTAGCTGCCCTGCACGGTGTAGCCCTTGGCAAACCGCTTGGAGGCGGTGAACTGGAAGCTGTGATACCAGGCGTAGCCTGTATTCTCCTGGGCATTGACGGCGTTGGACCCAAAAGCGACGTAGGGCGATAGCAACGTCTGGCGCGAGGTCGTCGTGCCGGTGTAGATACCCTGACTGTTGCCCGGAACCAGGTTGTACAGGGGGTTCGCGATGCTGGCGGTCAGCAGGTTGTTGTAGGTATCGTCACGGGTGGGCAATGTGCTCAAATACTGCCGCGGCAGGGTGTTGATGTTGCGGGTGATCTCGATGTGGTTGGTCTTGTTGCCGATGTAGTTGGCTTCCAGGAGAAAGCTGCGGAACTGGCGCTGGAGGCTGGCTTCCCAACGCATGGTGACGGGGATCTTGGGATTCTGAGTGAAGTAGGTAAAACCTTGTCCGAGGTAAGTCTGGAAGCCGGCGGCGGCGCCCACCGGTTCGGCGACGACAGGGAAGGGGTCTGCCATGGTGGCCAGGAAGTGGAGGCCGTTGTCCTGGGTCAGAATCATGTTGGTGTTTTGCGTGAAGCCGTTCTGGAAAACATCGCCGCGGCGCTCTCCCAGGAAGCCGGCGAACATGCCAAATCCCGACCGCAGCACGGTGTTGTTATCCAGCTGATAGGCGATGCCGAGGCGCGGCATGAAAACGTTCTTGGGCGTCTGGTACAGTCCGCTGCCATGGCCGCCTACTTCGGGAAAGGTCATGCCGCCTCGCAGCACCAAAGAACTCACCGGAAGTTGCGGGAATCCGCCGGCAATATTGGGGTAGATGTTGGCGTACGCCGCCTGCGCGGCTGCGGAAATCGGCTGCACGTAGCTCGTGTCGAATCCCAGGGTGCTGCGATTGAATCGCTCGTTTAACGGGATTTCGAACTCGTAGCGTAAGCCCAGGTTCAAAGTCAGCTTGGGCGCCACCTTCCAGTCGTCCTGCACGAAGAATCCCCAGGATCCGGACTGCTCGATGTAATCCGACTGGCGGGTAATGCTGCCGGAATCGGGCAGGCCCAGCAGTAGTTCGGCGATGGATTGTCCGATGCCGCTCGGCGAACCGGCGGCGTTGTCCAGCGGTCCGCGGGTCCAGGTGGTCCCGAAGGTGTACTGGACGGTCTGCTGGTTGCTCTTGAACTGATCGGATTCCTGATACACGCGATATTCGAAACCACTGCGGAGGGAATGCGCGCCGGCCGATTTGGTGAGGGTGGAGGCTACCGTGTGGTTATTGACCGGGCGATTCTCGTTGGTGTGGCCGTTGCCGATATAGCTGGTGCTGGCATAGTTGATGCGCGGGAAACGCACCTGGTCTTTGGGGACCTGGCTGATGAAATGCTGTGAGAAGCCGAGTGAAGCCAGGTCGAAGCCAACAGCTTCGGCGGGCTGGTCGCCGCCGCGGATGAAGCGGTTGTAACTGTAGCGGGTATTCAGCACCATAGTGGGCGTCAACGTGGCCACGTGATCGAAGGCCGCGGCCGTAGAGTAGAAGTAGAACTGGTCGCCCACGAAGGCATTGTTGAAGTACTGGTTGTACGTGCTGTTGCGAATGTAGTGGGAGTAGCGGACGAAGAAGCGCTGCCGCTCTCCGATGTTCTGGTCCACGCGCTGCGTGAGGTTGTAATACTTGGCTTTTTCCGCGGTGGTGGCGTCCTGGTAATTCGACAGGCCCAGGGGATCGCCGGGAGTCTTCTCGGCGGTGGGGTAATACGAGAGGATCGCGGCGCCGACCTTATCGAAACGGTTGGCGGGGATCTTGTTCCCCGGGAACGGGGTCTGCTGGAAACGTCCGCCGGCAATGGCGACACGCGTCCCGGGGTCGTAAATGGTGTACTGCGCGCCGTTCGGTGCGTTGAGCAGCGCGGAGAAATCGCCGTTATGCATGGCGGGCGTCGGCACGGTGTTGGTGGTATCGTCATGCCGCGGGCGCGAATCGTGGATGCCCTCATAGCCGAACAGGAAGAAGGTCTTGTTTTTGCCGTTGTAGATTTTGGGGATGCGCACCGGGCCGCTGAAGGAGCCGCCCCAGCGATTGAACAGGAAGTCCGGGCGCGGCGTACCGGCCTTGTTCAGGAAGAAATCGTTGGCCCAGAAACTGGGGCGCTGGAAGGAATAGTTCACGCTGCCGTGGAACTGGTTGGTGCCGCTCTTGATGCTGATGTTGGTCACGCCGCCCTGCGTCTGTCCGAACTGCGCATCGAACGTGTTGGTCTGGACCTTGAACTCCTGCACGATGTCGGTGGGAGGGACGTAGGAGGCGGTGACTTCGAAAGCGTTGGCGGTGGCGGTAGAAGGCGCGCCGTCAATAGTAATGTCGTTCAGGTTGCCCTTGGTGCCGCCCATCGAGAAGTTAACGATGTGGGTCGGCTCGAACGGACGATCGAGGCGCACGCTGCCGTTGAACGTCACACCGGCAGTCAGCCCGATCAACAAGAACGGATTGCCGTACGACAACGGAAGGTCTGCGACGCGCTTGGCGTCCACTACCGTACCCAACGATGCCGACTCCGTACTCATCAGCGCCACTTCCGACGTCACCGTGACGCTCTGCTCGGAGGCCCCGATCTCCAGGGCGAGATTGATCTCCAGACGATCGGCCACCCGCACTTCCACAGAATCCCGGATGGCCTTCTTGAATCCCTGTAGAGAGGCTTCCACCTGGTACATTCCCGGGTTCAGGAGGGGCGCCTGATAGTAGCCATCCTGATTGGTCTTCAGCGTGGTCTTGGTCCCCATCGCTGTGTTGGTGACAATCACCGTAGCGCCCGGAACAACCGAGCCCGATGGGTCGGTGACCCTGCCCGTGATGGTGCCGCGAGTATCCTGCGACCAGCCGATTCCAGCGGACACCAGGCCCAGTATGGCCGTAAGCGAGAGAATGCGACGTAGCATTTGGTAACTCCTTATGTCGGGGCACACGCCTGATGTTGGGACACACGCTGAGCACGGACCCAAACCTTGCCGACTAACCTTCTCTTTCGAGACCCCGTACAGTTTGCTACCAGATCATAACTCGCCTCACACGCCGCCATCGGACCACCATCCGTGTACCCGTAACAGTTTCGCATTGCAAAACGTCGGGAATTCCACCGAATTGGAGTAATACTCTTGTTTTCTGTCGGTTCCTGGCAGAATAACGAATTCGGCGTCAAAACGGAACCGCCTGTAAACGGGGACCTTGATTTCACGATATGAAACGGCACCCCCTTCCGCCCAGGTTTGCTTCCACCGGCTCCGCCACTGTATAACTACTCCCATGAGATCAATCCCGCTCCTCGCGCCGCTGGTCGGCGTTCTGCTGCTGGTCGAATGGTCCCCCGCGCAGAAAACCCTTCCCAGCGAGACACCCGCCAAATTCACGCCCGTGACCGACGCCTTCGACTACACCCGCCGTGAAGCCATGATCCCCATGCGGGACGGAGTCAAGCTGCATACCGTGATCCTGGTGCCGAAGGGGGCCAAAGGAGCGCCCATCCTGCTCACCCGCACACCGTACAACGCCGACGAGCTCACCACCCACGCGCAGAGCGCCCACCTTGGCCCCATCCTTACGGGTTACGACAATGCCACCGAAGTGATCGTGGAAGGCGGCTACATCCGGGTGGTCCAGGATGTTCGCGGCAAGTACGGTTCGGAAGGCGACTACGTCATGAACCGGCCCTTGCGCGGTCCCCTGAACCCCACCCAGGTGGACCACGCTACCGACACCTTTGACACCATCGACTGGCTCGTCAAAAACACGCCCGAGAGCAACGGCAAGGTCGGCATCCTGGGAATCTCTTACGACGGCTTTCTTCCTCTGATGGCCCTCGTAAACCCTCACCCCGCGCTCAAAGTGTCCGTGCCCATGAACCCCATGGTCGATGGTTGGATGGGCGACGACTGGTTCCACAACGGCGCTTTCCGCCAGCAGAACATGAACTACATCTACGAGCAGGAAGCTACCCGCAAGAACGACGAGAAATGGTGGACCAGCCACTTCGACGACTACGACATGTTCATGCAGTCCGTATCCGCGGGCGAGCTCGGTCGGCGCCGCGGCATGGAACAGGTCGGGTTCTGGACCAAGCTCATGGAGCATCCCGCCTACGATTCCTTCTGGAGCAACCAGGCGGTAGACAAACTCCTCGCCGCGCAGCCCCTGGCCGTCCCCGTGATGCTGGTGCACAGCCTCTGGGACCAGGAGGACATCTACGGCGCCATGGCCGTCTACAAAGCGATCAAGCCCAAAGACACCAACAACGATAAGGTGTTCCTGGTGATGGGCCCCTGGCACCACGGCCAGGAAATCGCGGACGGCAGCACCCTCGGCGCTTTAAAGTTTCACGCCGACACCGCGCTCTACTTCCGCCGCAACATTCTGGCGCCGTTCCTGGCCCACTACCTCAAGGACGGCGCGCCGAAATCGGATGTCGCGACGGTGACGGCCTACGAAACCGGCACCAACACCTGGCAGCGCTTGAACGCCTGGCCCTCGGGCGCCAAAGCCACTCCGCTCTACCTGTCCGCCGGCCTCAAAGTCGGCTTCGACGCGCCCAAAGCCGGCGCCGCGTCCTACGAAGAGTACGTGTCGGATCCCGCCAAGCCAGTCCCCTTCCGCGCCCGCCCGATCCAGCCCGTCGGCTACGACAAGGGAATGACCTGGTCGCAATGGCTGGTGGACGATCAGCGCGAGGCCTCCGGCCGTCCCGATGTCTTGGCATTCGTCTCGGACGTGCTCCCCGCCCCGCTGAAAATCGGCGGCCAGCCCATCGCCAACCTGGTCGCCTCCACCAGCGGCAGCGATGCCGACTGGGTCGTCAAGCTGATCGATGTGTATCCCGACGAAGTGGCCGGCGACCCCGGAATGGGCGGCTATCAACTGATGGTCTCGGCCGATATTTTCCGCGGACGCTACCGCGAAAGCCTCGACGCGCCCAAAGCCATCGCTGCCGACAAGCCGCTGCCCTACCGCTTCGCGCTGCCCCACGCGAATCACGTCTTCCTCAAAGGACATCGCATGATGGTCCAGATCCAATCGAGCTGGTTCCCGCTGTACGACCGCAATCCGCAGACCTTCGTCGCCAACATCTTCTGGGCGAAGCCAGCGGACTACAAGAAGGC
>Ga0163163_10004699_pt1 | contig 11697 bp, 9 predicted proteins | sample S65metaG_FD_119766 | JGI IMG/M metagenome (GOLD analysis project Ga0163163, IMG submission 119766) | Switchgrass rhizosphere microbial communities from Kellogg Biological Station, Michigan, USA - S6-5 metaG | ecosystem: Host-associated > Plants > Roots > Rhizosphere > Soil | place: USA: Michigan... | reverse complement strand
ATCGCGTTCTTGGTGACGAGGCCCATCAGCATGATGAAGCCGATGATCGAGAAGATGTTGAGCGTCGTACGCGTCAGCAGCAGCGCGAGGAACACCCCGATCAGCGAGAACGGCAGCGACGCCATGATCGCGACCGGCTGCGTGAAGCTCGCGAACTGCGAGGCCAGGATCAGGTAGATGAAGATGATGGCGAGGCCGAGCGCCGCCACCGCCGCCGAGAACGACTCCTGCATGTCCTGCTGCTGGCCCGCGGCCGCGAGGCGGTAGCCGGCGGGCAGGGCCATCGCGGAGGCGATCTTCTGCACGTCGGTGCCGACGTCGCCCGCCGGGCGGCCTTCGGCGTTCGCGTAGATGCCGATGCGCCGCTGCAGGTCCTGCCGCTTGATGATCTGCGGGCTCGACGTCTCGACGAGCTCCGCGACCTGGCGCAGCGGCACCATCCGCATCTGCCCGTCCGGCCCGCGCTTGTTCGATGTGAGGTACAGGTTGCCGAGGCCGGAGGCGAGACGCCGGTTGTCCTTCGAGAGCTGGACGTTGACCTCGTAGTTCTGGCCGTCCGGACCGAGCCAGTAGCTCACCGTGTCGCCGGCCAGGAGCGGGCGGATCGTCGCGCCGACCTGCTGGACGGTGACGCCGAGATCGGACGCCGCATCGTTGTTGAGGCGGATCGACAGCGCCGGGTTCGCCGCCTTGTCGGAGGTCTCGAGGTCGGCGATGCCCGGCACCTTCGCGACCTTCGCGGCAAACTCGGCGGCGAGCTTCGACAGCGTGTCGGAATCGGGGCCGAGCAGGTTGAACCAGATCGGGCGATCGTAGCCGATCGCGAGCTCGATCCCGGGAACCGGGCGGATCGCGTCGCGGATCAGCCCTTCGAGCTGCATCTGCGAGCGGCCGCGCTTCGCGCGCTCGACGAGCTTCAGATTGACGCGCGCGTAGTTGCGGCCGTCCTCCGTGCCGACCGACGTCATCGCGAGGTCGATCTCGGGGAATTTCTTCAGCACCTCCTCGACCTCGCGGACCTTGCCGTCGGTGTACTCGAGGCTCGACCCGACCGGCGTATTGAGGCGCAGCGAGATGAAGCTCTGGTCGGTCGGCGGCATGAACTCGGTGCCGACGAGCGGCACGATCGCGAAGCTGCCGAAGAACGCGACGATCGCGATCGCGATGACGGACTTGCGGTGCGACAGCGCCCAGCGCAGCACGCGGCCGTAGATCCGGTGGAGGCCGTCGATGCCGCGCTCGATCCACGCCATGAAGCGGCCGAGCCACGGCGCGTACTTGAAGCGCGTTTCGGCGGGGTCGTGCCAGACCGACGACAGCATCGGGTCGAGCGTGAAGCTGATGAACAGGCTCACGAGCACCGCGACCGCCACCGTCAGGCCGAACTGGAAGAAGAAGCGGCCGATGAGCCCGCTCATGAACGCGATCGGCACGAACACGGCGACGATCGCGAACGTCGTCGCCATCACCGCGAGGCCGATCTCGTCGGTGCCCTCGCGCGCCGCCGCCGCGTGGTCCTTGCCGAGCGACAGGTGGCGCACGATGTTCTCGCGCACGACGATCGCGTCGTCGATCAAGAGGCCGATGCACAGCGACAGCGCCATCAGCGTGAGGAAGTTGATCGTGAAGCCGAACGCGTAGAGCGCGATGAACGTCGCGATGACCGCGAGCGGCAGCGTGAGCCCGGTGATCACCGTGCTGCGCCAGCTGTGCAGGAACAGGAAGACGATCAGCACCGTGAGCATCGCGCCCTCGAGGATCGTCTGCTTGACGCGATCCACCGCGCGCTCGACGTTCTCGGCCGTCGAGAAGGTGACGCGCACCTCGACGTCCGACGGCAGCCGGTCCTTCAGCGACGCCACCGCGGCGCGCACGTTGCGGCCGGTCTCGACGATGTTCGCGTCCTGCGCCTTCTGGATGTCGAGCGTGATCGCGGGCCGGCCGTTGATCCGCGCGAAGCTCGTCATCTCCTTCTCGCCGTCGATGACGTCCGCGACCTGCGACAGGTAGACCGCGCCGCCGCCCTGCTGCGCGACGATGATCCGGTTGAACTGCTCGGGGTCCTTGATCTTGCCCTCGACGCGGACGACGGAATCGCTCTGGCCGCGCGTCAGGCGCCCCGCCGGCACGTCCTGGTTGGCGTTCTGGATCGCCTGGATCACCTGGTCGACGCCGATGCCGAGCGCCGTCAGCGCGTTCGGCTTGATCTGGATGCGGATCTCGCGCGTCACGCGCCCGTTGACGTCGACGCGCGCCACGCCGGGCTGGTTCTCGAGCGCCTTGACGATCGTCTGGTCGGTGAGTGACGTGAGCTCGCGCAGGTCGGTCGTCTGCGACAGCACGGCCAGCGAGGCGATCGGCTGCGCGTTCTCGTTGTCGACGCGGTTGACGAGCGGATCCTTGACGTCGCGCGGGAAGCTCGGGCGCACCATCGCGATCTTGTCGCGGACGTCCTGGATCGCCACGGCGGCGTTCGTCGACAGCCGGAACTCGATGAACACCTGGCTCGAGCCCTCGCGCGAGTTCGAGAAGATCCGCTTCACGCCCGAGACCTGGTTGACCGCGTACTCGATCGGCTTGGTGACGTCGGCCTCGACCGCCTCGGGCGCCGCGCCCGGATACAGCGTCATGATCTGCACGAACGGCAGGCTCACGTCCGGCATCTGCTCGACGCGCAGCCGGTTGTACGAGAACACGCCGAGCACGGTGATGCCCACCATCACCATCGTGGCGAAGACGGGGTTCTTGATGGACGTGCGCGTGATCCACATGGCGTTGACCTCCCTGGCGGCGTGAACCGCCGTCGGCGTCAGCTTGCGCTGCGCGCCGTCGCCGTCGTCGCGTTGCGCGACGACGTCGGCGCCTTCACCAGCGCCGGCGCGCCGTCCTTCAGGTTGTCGAAGCGCGCGGCGAGCACGGGCATCTTCGGCGGCAGCGTCGTCTTCACCTCGACCAGCCCGGTGGCGTCGTCGCGGCGGCCGAGCGTCACGATGCGGCGCGACAGCTTGCCGTTGTCGATGATCCACACGAACGACTGGCCGGCCTCGGTGCGCACGGCCGCCGCGGGGAGCGTGGGCGCGGGGGCGCTCGCCGCCAGCGCGATGCGGCCGGTGGCGAACATGCCGCTGCGCAGCGCCGCGTCGCTGTTCGGCAGACCCACGTAGACCAGGAGCGCGCGCGTGCCCGGCTCCGTCGACGGGTTGATGCGCTCGACACGGCCCGTGAAGCGCCGCTCGCCGAAGCCGTCGACGGCGAACTCGACCGGCATGCCGATCCGAAGCTCCGGCACGTCGATCGCCGGCACCATCGCCTGCACTTCCAGATCCTTCAGGTCGACGATCGTGACCAGCGGCGCCTCGATCGCGACTTTTTCGCCGGGCTGCACGTGCCGCTTCGCGACGATTCCGGCGAGCGGCGCCGTGGCGACCGCATCCTTCAGTGCGTTTCGCGCGAGCTGGACCTGCGCCTCCATCGACTTCACGTTGCCCTGGGCGACGTCGAAGCTCGACTCGGCGTTGTCGAACGCGTTCTGCGAGATGAACTTGTCGTTCAGAAGGCGCGTGTTCATCGTGCGCGTCTTGGCGGCGAGCGCCAGCTGCGCCTTCGCGCTCTCCAGCGCCCCGGTGCGGTCGATCAGCTTGGCGTCCAGGTCGGCGGTGTCGATGCGCGCCAGCATCTGGCCCGCCTGCACCGTCTCGCCTTCGCGGACCTTGATCTCGCGGACGTCGCCGGCGACCTTCGCCTTGACGACGGCCTGCCGGACGGGCTGCAGCGTGCCGGACACCGGCAGCCAGCGCGAAAGCGGCTTCGCCTCGACGTAGGCGAGGTCAGCCGCCGTGAACTGCAGCGGGACCGCGGCCGCCTTGGCGCCCATTCCGTCGCCGTCCGCGGGCTTCTTCGCGTAGAGCATCGCCACGCCGCCGGCAATGCCCGCCACTACCATGACCAGAACCGACGCGCCGACAATGCGGCGCCGCGTGAACCATGAGGCCATCGATCGTTCTCCCCTGTCCGCACCCGGGTTGGGTGCGCCCGGACTCCCCGCTTCGCTCGTGCGAGGTGGCGCATGTTTCGCGAAGCGGTCCGTTGGAGCCGGGACCTCGTTTGGATGCCGCGAACCTGCCGGCCGGATTCGCACCCGAGCCGCGTCGCAGCCTACGGCGCGGGGCGGGATGCCGGCAAGGCGGGCGCGACGGACCGCAGCCGGCGCCGACGAGCCGCACGAAGACCCGCCCCGGACGCCGGGGCGGGCCCTCGCGGGCAGGACGAACGCTGCGTTGACACCCCCAGTGCAGCACCCCGATAATTATACGTTTCCCTTCTTTCCCCCGTATCGGAGAACCTCACATGCCATTCACGAAGAAGCTCGTCGTCGCCCTGATGGGCAGCGCGTTGCTCGCCGCCTACGGATGCGGCAAGGAAGAACCGAAGAAGGCCGCCGAGGCCCCGAAGGCGCCCGCGGCGCCGGCGGAGGAAGTGGTCACCGTCAAGATCGGCCACGCGGGCCCGCTGACCGGCGGCATCGCGCACCTCGGCAAGGACGACGAGAACGGCGTGCACCTGGCCGTCGACGAAGCCACCGACAAGAAGATCAAGATCGGCGGCAAGACCGTCAAGTTCGAGATGATGAGCGAGGACGACCAGGCGGATCCGAAGCTCGGCCCGACCATCGCCCAGAAGTTCGTCGACGCCAAGGTGGCCGGCGTCGTCGGTCACCTGAATTCGGGTGTCACGATCCCCGCCTCGGCCGTCTACAACCAGGCCGGACTGCCGGTGATCTCGGGCTCGGCGACGAACCCGAAGCTGACCGAGCAGGGCTTCAAGGTGGTGTTCCGCACCGTCGGGCGCGACGACCAGCAGGGTCCGGCCGTTGCCGCCTACATCGCCAACGAGCTCAAGTCGAAGAAGGTCGCCATCGCCGACGACGCCACCGCCTACGGCGAGGGCCTGGCGAACGAAGTCGAGAAGACGCTGAAGGCGGCGGGCGTGCAGGTGATCGCGCGCGAGAAGACCAACGACAAGGCGACCGACTTCAAGGCGATCCTGACGAAGATCAAGGGCAAGAACCCCGACGCGATCTTCTACGGCGGCATGGACGCCACCGGCGGCCCGATGCTGAAGCAGGCGCGCGAGCTCGGCGTCAAGGCGGTGTTCGCGTTCGGCGACGGCGCGTGCACGGCCGAGATGAGCAAGCTGGCCGGCCCGGCGTCGGAAGGCATGGTCTGCTCGCAGGCAGGCATCCCGACGCAGATGGCCTCGAAGGCGTTCACCGACGCGTTCACGAAGAAGTACGGCGAGGTCAAGCAGTACGCGCCGTTCTTCTACGACGCGACGAACGTCATGATCGCCGCCATGCAGAAGGCGGACTCGACGGACCCCGCCAAGTACCTGCCGGAGCTGCAGAAGATCAGCTACGACGGCGCGACGGGCAAGATCGAGTTCGACGCGAAGGGCGACCGCAAGGACGCCGAAATGACGATCTTCCAGATGAAGGGCGGCAAGGTCGAGCCGGTGGCGATCATCAAGGCCGGCAAGACGACGAAGATCGGCGCCGAGCCGGCGGCTGCGGCTCCGGCGGCAGCGCCTGCGCCGGCACCGGCCGCGCCGGCGCCTGCGATGGCCCCGAAGAAGTAAGCAGCACGCAACCGCACCGCGCGAAACGGCGCCCCCTCGGGGCGCCGTTTTTCGTTTCGCGCCCTAAATTAGGGTCAGAGACGATTTTCCAGCGTGGCGCGCCGCTTGAGCCCCTCCGAGATCGAGGGTCCCGGCCGAACGAGGAAAATCGTCTCTGACCCTACTTTCGTGGCGGTCCGGCGACCATTTGCGGCGCGAGGGATTGCCGACATGCCCCGCGCCTTGCACAATCGCTGCCGGCGCGTGCGGTGTCGGCGCCGCGAACGGGGATCCGGTTGGACATCTTCCTGCAGCAACTCGTCAACGGCCTCACGCTGGGCAGCGTCTACGCGATCGTCGCGCTGGGCTACACGATGGTCTACGGGATCATCCAGCTCATCAACTTCGCGCACGGCGAGGTCGTGATGATCGGCGCGATGGTGGCGTTCTCCGTGATCACCGCCCTTGCCGCGGCGCAACCCGGCTGGCCGGCCGTCGCCATCGTCGCGATCGGCCTGATCGTCGCGGTGCCGGTCTGCATGGGCGTCGGCTACACGCTGGAGCGCGTCGCCTACCGCCCGCTGCGCAAGGCGCCGCGACTCGCGCCGCTGATCACCGCGATCGGCCTGTCGATCATCCTGCAGCACCTCGCGATGATCATCTGGAGCCGGAACCCGCTGCCGTTCCCGCAGATCATCCACGTCGAGTCCTACCACGTCACCGGCAACCCGAACGGCGCGACGATCACCAACGTCCAGGTGGCGATCATCCTCGGCTCGATCGCGATGATGGGCGCCCTGCTGGCGCTCGTGTACCGGACGAAGCTCGGCGTGGCGATGCGCGCGACGTCGCAGAACCAGCAGGTCGCGGGCCTGATGGGCATCGACATCAACCGGGTGATCGCGCTGACGTTCGTGATCGGCGCCGGGCTCGGCGCCGTGGCGGGCGTCATGGTCGGCACGTACTACGGGATCGCCCAGTACCAGATGGGCTTCCTGCTCGGCCTCAAGGCCTTCTCCGCCGCGGTGCTGGGCGGCATCGGCAACCTCGCTGGAGCGATGCTCGGCGGGCTCCTGCTCGGCGTGATCGAGGCGCTGGGCGCCGGCTACATCGGCGATCTCACGAACCTCTGCCCGCTGTCGAGCTGGTCGACGGCGATCGCGGAGCGCTGCGAGAGCGACCCCAATCTCACGCTGTTCGGCAGCAACTACCAGGACGTGTTCGCGTTCTTCGTGCTGATCGCCGTGCTGATCTTCCGCCCGAACGGGCTCTTGGGCGAGCGCGTGGGCGACCGCGCATGACCGCCGCGCCGCGATGACCGCCGCCGATCCGGCGCCGATCGAGCGCCACCCGCTGCTTGCGAAGGCCGGCCTCGTGCTCGTCGCGGTCGTGCTGGTGCTGCTGCCGTTCGCGCTGACGGGCATCGGCACTGCGTGGGTGCGCATCACGAACCTCGCGATCCTGTTCGTGCTGCTGTCGCTGGGCCTCAACATCGTCGTCGGCTTCGCGGGGCTGCTGGACTTGGGCTACATCGCGTTCTACGCGGTGGGCGCCTACGTGTATGCGCTCCTCGCGAGCCCGCACTTCGGCCTGCATCTTCCCTTCTGGGCCATCCTGCCGGTCGGCGCGCTCGTCGCGTGCATGTTCGGCGTGCTGCTCGGCACGCCCACGCTCAAGCTGCGCGGCGACTACCTCGCGATCGTCACGCTCGGCTTCGGCGAGATCATCCGCATCTTCCTCAACAACCTGTCGCAGCCCGTCAACATCACGAATGGGCCGCAGGGCATCACGCTGATCGACCCGTTTCGCATCGGCAGCTTCAACTTCGCGCAGACCGAGACGATCGCCGGCATCACGTTCACCGGGCCGATCAAGTACTACTACTTCCTGGTCCTCGTGATGGTGCTGATCGTCGCGCTCAACCTGCGGCTGCAGAACTCGCGGATCGGCCGCGCGTGGGAGGCGATCCGCGAGGACGAGATCGCCGCGCGCGCCATGGGCATCAACACGCGCAACATGAAGCTGCTCGCGTTCGCGATGGGCGCGTCGTTCGGCGGCGTCGCCGGCGGCATGTTCTCGGCGATCCAGGGCTTCATCAGCCCCGAGAGCTTCGTGCTGGTCGAGTCGATCAACGTGCTCGCGATGGTCGTGCTGGGCGGCATGGGCAACGTGTTCGGCGTCGTGATCGGCGCCGTGCTGCTGTCGTTCACCCCGGAAGTGCTGCGCTACACGGTCGGGCCGATCCAGCAGCAGCTCTTCGGGCGCATGCTGCTCGACCCCGAGGTCATCCGCATGCTGCTGTTCGGCTTCGCGCTCGTGCTGATGATGCTGTTCCGGCCGGCGGGGCTCCTGCCCTCGGCGCTGCGCAAGCGCGAGCTCGAGGCCAATCGCGCGCCGGGCAACGGATGAGCGCCGCGACGAACGCGCTGCTGACGGCCTCCGGCATCGCCAAGCGCTTCGGCGGCGTGCAGGCGCTGTCGGACGTCAGTTTCCACATCGGGCGCGGCGAGATCTACGGGCTCATCGGGCCGAACGGCGCGGGCAAGACGTCGCTGTTCAACGTGCTGACCGGCATCTACGCGCCGGACGGCGGCACGTTCACGTTCGACGGCGCGCCGCTCGCCCACCTGAAACCCAACCAGATCGCCGAGCGCGGCATCGCGCGCACGTTCCAGAACATCCGGCTGTTCGCCAACCTGTCGGCGTTGGAGAACGTGATGATCGGCCGCCACGTGCGCACGCACGCAACGGTGTTCGGCGCGATCTTCCGCGGCCCGCGCACGCGCGCCGAGGAGAAGGCGATCGAGCGGCGCGCCTACGAGCTCCTCGACTACGTCGGCGTGCAGAAGCGCGCGAACGACCTCGCGAAGCACCTGGCGTACGGCGACCAGCGCCGGCTCGAGATCGCCCGCGCGCTCGCGACGGAGCCCAAGCTCCTGGCGCTCGACGAGCCCGCCGCCGGCATGAACGCCACGGAGACCGCCACGCTGAAGGGCCTGCTGCAGCGCATCCGCGCGGACGGCACGACGATCCTCCTGATCGAGCACGACATGAAGCTCGTGATGAGCGTCTGCGACCGCGTGATGGTGCTCGACTACGGCAAGAAGATCGCCGAAGGCCCCGCGGCGCTCGTGCAGAAGGACGAGAAGGTGATCTCGGCGTACCTGGGCGGCGACATCTCGCTCAACCTGAAGGGCGCCGCGTGAGCGCCACCGGCGAGAAGCTGCTCGAGATCGAGCATCTCGAGGTTGCGTACGGCGGCATCCAGGCGGTGAAGGGCATCGACCTCGCCGTGCAGAAGGGCGAGCTCGTGTGCCTGATCGGCGCAAACGGCGCGGGCAAGACGACGACGCTGAAGGGCATCTGCGGATTGCTGCCCGTGAAGAGCGGACGCATCCGCTACGAGGGCCGCGACATCACCGGCCGGCCGGCGTTCGAGCTCGTGCGCGGCGGCCTCGCCATGGTGCCCGAGGGCCGCGGCGTGTTCGGCGCGCTGACGATCGAGGAAAATCTCGCGATGGGCGCCTACGTGCGCCACGACCGGGACGGCGTGCGCGCCGACATCGAGCACGTCTTCACGCTGTTCCCGCGCCTGAAGGAGCGGCGCCGCCAGACGGCCGGCACGATGTCCGGCGGCGAGCAGCAGATGCTCGCGATGGGCCGCGCGCTGATGTCGAAGCCGCGGCTTCTGCTGCTCGACGAGCCGTCGATGGGACTTGCGCCGCTGATGGTCCAGAAAGTGTTCGAGACGGTGCTGCAGGTTTCGCGCGAGGGCGTGACGATCCTGCTGATCGAGCAGAACGCCAAGCTCGCGCTGGAAGTGAGCCATCGCGGCTACGTCATGGAGTCGGGCGAGATCACGCTGTCGGGCAACGCCGCCGACCTGCTGCACGATCCGAAGGTGCGCGCCGCCTACCTGGGCGAAAGCACCTAGCCGGTGCCAGGCGCCTAGTCATGCGGGAGGCGCGCAGCGTCGGCGCGGAGCGCGCGCTCGCCTGGTATCGCGAGGCGATGCGCCTGTGGCAGCGCGGCCCCGCGGCGTTCGCCGTTCTCGCGCTGCTCGTCCTGGTCGCCCAAGTCGCGCTTACGCTGGTGCCCGTCGTCGGCGTCGTCCTCACGCAGCTTGCGCTGCCGCTCCTCGCCTGCGGGATGCTCTACGCGAGCCTCGCCGCCGATCGCGGCGACAAGCCGCGCGTCACGCATGCCGTCGCCGTGTTCGCGGCGCCGTTTCGCGCGTGGGTGGCCGTCGTGGCCAGCGGAATCGTGGTGTTCGCCGCCGAGGCGATCGCCGCGTACCTGCTCGCCGGCGTCGACATGCTCCAGCCGCTCGCCGCGGAGACGTCGCTGTCGGCCACGCAGCTCCTCGTCGTCTACGTCGTCGGCGTCGGCGTCTCGCTGCCGTTCACGTTCGTGCCGTTCAGCGTGCTGTTCGACGGCGCCGGCATGGCGGACGCGTTCGCCGAGAGCTGGCACGCGTTTGCGCGCAATCCCGTTCCGATGCTGCTGTACGGCGTGCTGTCGCTCGGCCTGCTCGCCTTCGGCTGGGCCACCTACAGCCTGGGGCTGCTGCTGGCGCTCCCGTGGTGGGCGGCGTCGTCGTACGCGGCGTGGAAGGACGTGTTCGACGTCCGCGGCGCGAGCATGCCGCCGCCGCTGCCGCCCGTCTGAGCGGTCGGGCGCGTGCCGTCAGGCCGTCGCCGCCTGCGCGAACCCGGCGACGCGCGGATCCGGCTCGCACGCCTCGATCGCGACGTCGGTGACGCGCGCGGCCGGCGGGCCGCGCCGGCACCACGCCACGAGGGCGTCGACCGCGGCGGCGTCGCCCTGCACCAGCGCCTCCACGGTGCCGTCGCGACGGTTCCTCACCCAGCCGGTCGCGCCGACGGCGCTTGCCGCCTCGACCATTGCAAAACGGAACCCGACGCCCTGCACGCGCCCGTGCACGACGACGCGGCGCGCGATCATCGCGTGAGCGTGCGCGCGTAGAGCAGCAGCGCGGCGACGGTCTTCGCGTCCGTGATCCCGCCCTCGTCGAGCAGCGTCAGCATCGCGTCGAGGGTCATCGTCGCGACGTCGAGGAACTCGCCGTCGTCGAGCGTGCGGCCGACGTGCGTGAGGTCGTGCGCGACGTAGAGCTCGATCTGCTCGGTGGAGTACGAGATCACCGGGTGGACGACGCCGAGACGCGTCCAGCGTTGCGCCGTGTACCCCGTCTCCTCGCGCAATTCGCGCTGCGCGGTGGCGACCGGCGACTCGCCCGCGTCGAGCTTGCCGGCGGGAAACTCGACGAACGCGCGGTTCATCGGATAGCGGTACTGGCGTTCGACGACGAGCGCGCCGTCGGGGAGGACCGGCACGATCAGCACGGCGCCCGGGTGCACGATGTACTCGCGCACCGCGCTGTTCGCGTTCGGCAGCCGCACGATGTCGCGGCGCACGTGCAGCAGCGCACCGTCGTACACGTAAGCGCCGTCCTGCGGCGTCTCCTCGAGATGCGCGTCCTGCGCTGCGAGCGCCCGCGGCGGCCGCGGGTCGTCGTCCGTCACGCGAGCCAGTCCTTCGCGACGAGGAAATCGGTGTAGAGCGCCGCCTCGGGCGTCCCGGGCGCAGGATGCCAGTCGTAGCGCCACTTCACGACGGGCGGCAGCGACAGCAGAATCGCCTCGGTACGGCCGTTCGACTGCAAACCGAACAGCGTGCCGCGGTCCCACACGAGGTTGAACTCGACGTAGCGCCCGCGGCGATACGCCTGGAAGTCGCGTTCGCGCTCGCCATACGGAACGTCCTTGCGCCGCGAGAGGATCGGCGCGTACGCCTCGAGGAAATGATCGCCGACCGAGCGCGTCAGCGCGAAGCAGCGATCGATGCCGCCCTCGTTCAGGTCGTCGAAGAAGATGCCGCCGACGCCGCGCGGCTCGTTGCGGTGCTTCAGGAAGAAGTAGTCGTCGCACCACTTCTTGAAGCGCGGGTAATCGACCGGCGAGTCATGGCGCGTGCAGACCGCTTGCCACGTGCGATGAAAATGGACCACGTCCTCGCGATACGGGTAATACGGCGTCAGGTCGGAGCCGCCGCCGAACCACT
>Ga0163163_10004698_pt1 | contig 11698 bp, 12 predicted proteins | sample S65metaG_FD_119766 | JGI IMG/M metagenome (GOLD analysis project Ga0163163, IMG submission 119766) | Switchgrass rhizosphere microbial communities from Kellogg Biological Station, Michigan, USA - S6-5 metaG | ecosystem: Host-associated > Plants > Roots > Rhizosphere > Soil | place: USA... | reverse complement strand
TCGAATAACGCAACGTAATCGAATCCTCCGCCGCGGGCGGTGGACGCAAATGTCGCGTCACCGCCGGGCAGACGGCTCACCGCGAACGGCAGGTTGGCGGTAAAAGAGGTCTCGAGCGGTTCTCCCGCAAAAAACACCGTCACGTCGACCGGCACGCGATCGATTCCTCCCCGGACCATCTCGAGCATCGTCTGCACAACCTTGTTCGCCGACCCGGCGTCATGCAGCAGCACTGCGACGCGCTTGCGGCGGTCGGCGGCGACGATAGAGTCGAGGAATGGACCGAGCACACGGGCGGCGTCGTGGCGACCCGTGACGCCGTCCTCGTAGTTGCCGATGCGGATGAGGCGCGGGTCTTCGATCGAGTCGAGCGGGCCCAGCGGCACGTACGGCGCACGCGCATCCTCATGGCCGGGATCATTCACGAGGTAGTGCGTAATCAGGCAGGGCGTCGGAACCGCGAGGCGGCCCTTCTCTTTCAGGTAAAAGACCGCGCGCTCGATGATGTCGACGGCGTTGCTGCCGGTGATCTCCGCATCCGACTGAATGTTCGTGATCAGCAGCTTGATCGCGGAAAGATTGCCGGCAATCGCGGTACTGAGCCCGGGCGTCAGGTACGAAGGAAACAAGCTCGAATGCTGGGTGCCTGGTGCGTAGATGATCAGATCTGCGGCCGCCAGGCTGGTCGCGAGGCGCGGGTTCAGCGATGGATGGATGGCGCGTGCCAACAGAACGCCCCTGGCCGCCTGCGGCGAGCCTTCGATTTCCGCGCGTTCCCCTTCTGTGATCGCTCGATCGACGAGAAAGATGTCTCGAACTCGGTGGGGACGATTCACGTCGACCAGTGCCTCCTCCGTGGCCAGGAGGTGTCCGGCGTCGTCCAAGCCAACCAGCCACGCGTTCGTGCCGTCGGTCACGTTTTCGATCAGTCCTGCAGGGAGGCCAACGAGAGCCGCGTAGTCGTCAACCGCGCGGTTGAACACGCGATCGCTCTGGAGATACAGGCCGGCGAATACCAGGTTGCCAAGACTGCAATCGGAAAAATTGAAGGCTTCTCCAGTTTCGCCCAGCTCTGCGGCAAATCGCTTCAACGCGTCTGCTGCAAGGCTGCGGTTGACCGACGGAACGCGTTCCAGCAGCGTCTGAAGATCACGGCCAGGGCCAGCCGGGTCTCCTGAGACCGCGGCAAACGCGCGCCGCGCGTCCGCTTCGCTCGCCCCCGCAGGAAATCGAAAATCCAGGAGCTCGATCAGCGCGGGCGTGCAGGATCGAAGCTCGGTTGCGAGACGGGATGCATTCTTCCGGAAGTCGGACGGGCCCAGGCTGTCGCGGAGAAATCGTCGTACTTCGCCCGTCGACGCACCGTCGTCGTACCCGTTGATCGCAATGGTCAGGGAAATTCCGGAATTGCCGACGAGCTGACGGGTCAGGGCGCCAGAGCCGCGCCCGCCGGAGAAGAGTACCACCTTGAGCTGGCGCGTGTCAGGCCTCACTTTTCGACGAGTTCATCCGCGCGCGACGGCTCCGCGTCGAGCACTTCACGGATCGCATAAATCGGTTTGTCCTGCGACTCGTGGTACGTCCGCGACAGCATTTCTGCTACCAGGCCAGTCGTCACCAGCTGCACACCGGTGAGGATAAACAGGATACCGAACAACAGCAGCGGGCGATTGGAAATCCCCTCGTGCTGAGCGAACTTGACCCACGCGAGCCACGCACAGATGGCGGCTCCGAGGCTCCACATGGCCATCCCCAGAAGCCCGAATATGTGCAGGGGACGCGTCGAATAGCTGATCAAGAACTTGACCGTCAACAGATCGAGCACGACCCGAATCGTCCGTGAGATGCCGTACTTCGACGTGCCGTGGCGTCGTGGACGATGGTTGACGACTTTCTCCACGATCGTCACGCCGAGCTCACTCGCGATTGCCGGCAGGAACCGGTGCATCTCTCCGTAGAGCTTCAGCGGCTTGACCACTTCCGCGCGGAATACCTTCAACGAGCAGCCGTAGTCGTGAAGCTTCACGCCGGTGGAATACGAAATGATGGTGTTGGCGATCATCGACGGCAGACGCCGGTTGAGAAACGGATCCTTGCGATCCTTTCTCCATCCCGCGACGATGTCTGAACCGCGCTCGAGGATTTCAATCATCCCCGGAATATCCTGCGGGTCGTTCTGCAAATCGCCATCCGAGGTGACGATGTATTGGCCGCGCGCGTAGGCGAAGCCGGCGGCAAACGCAGCCGTCTGTCCAAAGTTCCGCCGGAATCGGATGACTCGGAGCCGATGATCGGTCCGCTGGAGCGCCGCCAGCCGCGCAAATGTGTCGTCGGTGCTTCCGTCGTCTATGGCGATGATTTCAAATGGGCGGCCGAACCCCTGCAGAACTGTCGTCAGCTCACGATGGAGCTCATCGACATTGGGCGATTCATTCCGCAGCGGGATGACAACCGAGATCTCCGGACGCATCATCAGGTCAGGGTAAACGGCTCATTATACAAGGGTTCTACCAGGTTCTGCAGGGTTCTACCAGGTTCTGCTAGGTTCGTTCCGGGTTCCGCAAGGTTCGCTCTGCGAGCTCACCGCCGAGGCATCCGACCGAACCCAGCAGAACCCCGAACGAACCCGGCAGAACCTAGCAGAACCTTGTAGAACCCGGATTAGGTCGCAGTCCGCCTGGATCGGTAGAGGAACCAGCCGGCCGCCATCGCGACGACAAGCAGGGCAACAACGAGGGAAACGGTTTGCGCGTTCTCCTTGAGGAAGTCGGCCGCCCGCTGGCCGTACCACAGGGCGAGCACGCCTATGCCGAAGTAGCGCACGCCGCGTCCGATCCCGACTGCAAGAAAGAAATCCCTTGGAGGGACCCGAGAAACGCCAGCGATGAGCACGAAAGGCTTGAACGGGATCGGCGGTGGAAGGATTGACGGGACGGCAATCGCCAGCAGTCCGTACTTTTGAAACACCGCGAGTGCGCGATCGACATGACGCTCGTGAAACTTGCGGCGCAGGAACGCCTCCCCTCCGGCGCGCCCGACGTAATACAGCATGAAGCAACCCGCAATCGAACCGATCGTGGCGAGGCCGGCGTAGAGGATCATCCGCTCCCTGTGGTTCGTCACGAGGATGACGATCAACAGGTCGACGACTTGCGGAAATGACAGAAACGATGAGTCCAGGACAGCGATCAGGAACACGCCGGGTGCGCCGAGTGCAAAGGCAACGCTCTGCATCCAGCTTAGAAACCTCGCCATGCCTGTGAGTGTAGACTAAGAGTCCTGGCCACTACGAGCGCTTCCGTGTCGGATGGCGGTGCCTGGCGCGAGCGTCCGCCAGCGCGGCACTCCGACCGCGTGCCGCTCGTCATCGCGGCAATCGCCCTGGTTCTCGGATCGCTCGCGGCCATCCACTACTCGCGTGCCGGGCTTGCCCTGGCGCACTACGACGCGCGTGCACATCTCGTGGTTGCCCGGCGCATCTTCGACAGCCTGACGCCGGGCTGGCAGCAGGTGGGCGCCGTCTGGCTGCCGCTTCCTCACTTGTTGAACATGATCCCCGTTCAGGTTGATGCCCTGTATCGAACCGGCGCGTCAGCGATCGCGATCTCCGTGCTCAGCCTGACGACTGCGGTGTGGGCCCTCTCCGCTGCGATTCGATCGACGACGGGATCAACGAGCGGCGCGATCGCGGCATCTGCGCTGCTGCTCCTCAATCCGAACGTGCTGTATCTGCAGAGCACGTCGATGACCGAGCCGCTGTTGTTTGCCACCGTCCTTCTGTCGATACTCTTCACCGCGCGGTGGGTTGCAACAGATATCGAGCGCTGGCCAACTGGTGCCGGCCTGGCGCTCGCAGCAGCATGCCTCACGCGTTACGAGAGTTGGCCGATTGCGGGTGCGCTCATCGGGCTCCTGGTGCTCACCCTCATCCGCGGGGGTACGCCGGTCGCGCGTTGCGTTCGTGCCGGCGCACGCCTCGCCGCGTATCCCACGATTGCGATTCTTCTCTTTCTCGTCAACAGTCGCTGGACAGTCGGCTCGTGGTTCGTCAGCAGCGGCTTCTTCGTGCCGGAGAACATCGACGCGCTCGGACACCCCGGCGTGGCGTGGGATCAACTGCGTGAAGGTCTCTACAAGTTGTCGGGCACCGCGCTGGTCTGGTCGGGATATGCCGGCGCGATACTGATCGCGATTGCGTGGCTGCGTTCGCGCACCAGAGCGCCGATTGCGCTGTTTCTGGCGCTGGCAGCGGCGGCGGCGTTGCCGATCGGCGCGTATGTGCGAGGCCACCCGTTTCGTGTTCGGTACGACGTGCCGCTCATTGCCGCCTGCGCCACGCTCGCCGGCGCGGGAATCGGACTGTTACTGCCGAGATTGCAGCCCTTTGCCGCCGCGACCGTCGTTGTCGCGGCGCTGATGCAGTCGCATCCGCTGGATCGACGCGCACCGCTCATCGTCGAGTCACAACGCGATGCGGCCAATCGTGTCGGACGTGAGGCGGTCACCAGCTATCTCGTGCAGCATTGCGACGGCCGCACGATCATGATGAGCATGGGGTCACTGGGACACTACATGCATGATTTGTCAGCCCGCGGTTTCCGGATTCGCGACTTCCTTCATGAAGGCAATGGTGACATCTGGAATTTCGCGATGACCGATCCGAAAGTTGTCGTCGGCTGGATTGCGATTGAAGAAAAGGCCGAAGGCGGGGACGCTCTATACCTCGAAGCAAAGCGCCACCCCGCTTTCCTCGACGGCTTCATACGAGTCGCCGAAGGCGGCGGAGTGGCGCTCTATCAACGACAGCCGTAGCGTCCCGGTCACTGACGCGCTGCTCAAGCAGCGCGCTACGCGTGTCTCTATTCAAAAGCGGATGTGCATCGTCGCGAGCGCATGCCAGCCGCCAAGATCGATTTTGTCTCCAAGCAGGCCGATCGTCGGGTCGATATCGCCGGTGGCCTTCTGCCATTGCAGTTCGCCGCCGACATCCCAGACATCCGCAAACGGAATTCGAACGCCGGCCAGGATCACCGGACCGACCGATGTCCCCTTCGCAACGTAGTTGGCGCGGAAGATCGATCCGTCGGATGTGTCAACGAACTCTCCGGTTTCGGACCAACGCCAGTTGAAAACACCGACGCCGATGCCGACATACGGCTCGACGCTTCCGTGGCCCACGGGCAGGAAGCGAACGGATCCCGTGATCGGGACCACGCGGAGCTTCAATTCCTGTTCAATCTCGGAGCCGTTGGCATTCTGGAAGTCGCGATAGACGCTCGAGGTTCTGCCCTGGTGGTACCCGAGGCCGACGCCAGCCTCCAGATAGTTGCCGAGCGAGAAGAGCCACTCGCCGCTGATCGACGGGCCCTTCAGATCGCTGATATCGAACACCAGGTCGTCGAGGTCGCGAACGACTACGTCACCGGCGACCCGCCCATCCTCGCCTTTGGGAATGAATCCACCGATGGTGAAGCCGATCGATTGCGAATGCTCAGTGGACGAGACCCGGGTGATCTGTGCGGACGCTGGCGATGGCGCCAGTATGGCGGCGGTCGTCACCAGCCCGATCGCACACCGAAGTCCGTGCACCCCTAGTCGTTTCAACATGAGACGCTCCGTTTCGGGAGGCGTTGTAGATCCCGGCCTCCCACGCGTAAGCCGTCGAGCATGAACAATGCCACGCGCATGGAACAAAACCTGCCGATTAATGAAGAGCACGCGAAAAGGTGTCTTTCGCCGTGGTCAGACCGTCCACCGAAAAGGGCAGCTACCCGCTCCCCTTCAGAAACCCCTGGATGATCTCGACCATGGCGGCGTGGATGTGACCGTTGGTGGCGACGAGGTTGCCCGTACGCGAACTGTAAGGCCCACCCGCGAGATCGGTCACGATGCCGCCCGCTTCCTGGATGATGAGCGCTCCCGCCGCGACGTCCCACGGATGAAGCGACTGCTCCCAGAAGCCGTCGAGCCGGCCGGCGGCGACATAGGCGAGATCAATCGCCGCCGAGCCCAGCCTGCGCACCGCTCGTGAGACTTTCAGGAATTCCCCGAACAGGCCGACGAGCGATTCCGCGTCGCGCTGCACACTGTAAGGAAAGCCCGTGCACAGCAACGAATCGATCAGCGTGCGCGCGCCAGAAACTTTGAGCGGCGCGCCGTTCAACCAGGCCCCCTGCCCGCGCTCGGCCGTGAACAGCTCGCGCCGGCTCGGATCGTATATCGCGGCGACGGCGGGCTCTCCTTCAATCTCGAGCGCGAGCGACGAGCAGAAGATCGGCAGGCCGTGCGCGTAGTTGGTGGTGCCGTCCACAGGATCGAAAACCCAACAGTACGGCGGCACGCCGGCCTGCTCCTCGACAGCGGAAAACTCTTCCCCAAGGACGACATGATCCGGGAAGCGCGATGCGATCAGCGCTCGAAACTCGCGCTCCACGCGCAGGTCGATCTCAGTGACGAGGTCGATCGCGCCTTTCTTGTCGACTCGCAGATCGCTGCCGAAATGCGCCATCTGAATCTCACCTGCGCGGATGACCGACTCGACGGCGGTGGCGAGAAAAACAGGAGGGAGCGGATCAGGCACCGGTGGCCAGCTTCTTGACCATGCGAACTTCCATCCCGCCGTGCGCGCCACGCTGCAGCACGACGTCGTCCATGAAGCTGCGCATGAAAAAGATGCCGCGGCCGCTCGACTTCAGGATGTTTTCAGGGGCGAGTGGGTCGGCCACCTCGTCTGGCTCGAAACCCTCCCCCTGATCGACGACCCGAACGATGAGCTCGTTTGGCTCGGCAACCGGCGTAACCGTGAATTCAACGGTGACGATCTTGCCGTAATCCTCGCGGTTCCCATGCTTGATGGCGTTGATGACGGACTCGCGAACCGCAACGCCAATCCAGTGGACCGTGTCGTCGTCCAGTCCCGCCAGCTGACCGATTCGATCGCTGACGACCTGTACGAAATCCACCATCTCGAAGTTGCTGTGGATCTGGAGTCGAACGGTGCCGCCTCGTTTCAGCATTCGGGCAGCAACTGCCTGCGCCCGAAGGTCCGGTGCGCAACAAAACGGGTCAGGGTGGCGGTCTCTACGGGCACGCGTGTGAGTAACATACTAAACCGGATCCCATCAAGAGGGCGAATGTTATAGTGCGAAGTTATGCTCCGCGCGCCAGCCGATTCCATCACGATTGCCCCGGCCGCCCGCGCCACCGGACGGGTGGAGGTCCCCGGCGATAAGTCCATTTCCCATCGCTACGCCATGCTGTCGGCAATTGCCGACGGCGAGTCGTCCATCAGCGGGTTTTCGCCAGGCGCCGATTGCGCCGCCACGCTCGAGTGCCTGAGGCGTCTCGGTGCCGGGATCCGCCGAACCGGCACAGCATCGCTGGCCATAACCGGTCGGGGTCTGGGCGGCCTGCAGCCCTCGTCTGACCCGCTCGACGCGCTGAATTCGGGGACGACCATGCGCCTGCTGTCGGGCATCGTCGGCGGGCATCCGTTCCGGTCGATTCTGACCGGCGATCAGTCGCTTCAACGTCGCCCGATGCGCCGGATCATCGACCCGCTGGTGCGCATGGGAGCGCGAATCGAGGCCCGCGACGGACGTCCGCCGCTGACGATCGACGGCGGTTCACTGCAGGGGATCGTGCACGAGCCACACGTGCCCAGCGCTCAGGTCAAGAGCGGCGTCCTGCTGGCAGGCCTGCACGCGTCGGGTCGAACCCGCGTGGTGGAGTTGGTCCCGACGCGGGACCACACCGAGCGCGCGTTCGAAGCATTCGGCGTGCGAGTGGACCGCGACGCGACTGGCGTGGAGATTCAAGGCGGCCAGCGGCTGCATGCGCAAACGTTGCGGGTTCCCGGAGACATTTCCGGGGCCGCGTTCTGGGCCGCGCTGGCGGGTGGCACCCCGTCGTCTGACATTCACATCGACGGCGTGGGTCTGAACCTGTCCCGTATCGCGGTGCTGGAAGTATTTCGGCGCGCCGGGGTGCGGCTCGATTTCAGCCGCGACGAAGAACACGCCGGAGAGCCGTCAGGAACCCTGCACTTCTCGTTTGCGGATTGTGAAAGCTTTACCGTCACCGCCGATGAAGTGCCGCTCGTCATCGACGAGATTCCCGCGCTTGCGGCGCTTGCGGCGATGATGCCTGCGGGGCGCACGTTCACGGTTCGCGGCGCCGGCGAGCTCCGCGTCAAGGAAAGCGATCGGATCTCGTCGCTCGCCGAGGGGTTCCGCTCGATGGGCGCAGGGGTCGAGGAGTACGACGACGGGTTCACGCTGGAAGCGCGGCCACTGCGCGGCGGCGCCGTCGATGCCGCCGGCGATCACCGGCTCGCCATGGCCTTTGCGATCGCCGCGACGCGTGCGTCCTCGCCAACGACGATCAGCGGCGCGTCGTCCGTCGACGTCTCGTATCCTGGTTTTTTCGACGAGCTCGCTCGGCTCACGCGGTGACCTCCGACAAGATTTATCTGGTCGGGTTCATGGCCGCTGGCAAGACCACTGTGGCACGGGCCCTGGCCGATCGCCTCGGCTGGCGCGCCGAGGACATCGACGAGCTGATCGAGGCGCGCGAACGGCGCACGGTCGCCGAGATTTTCGCGAAGAACGGAGAGCCATATTTTCGGGCCCTCGAACGCGACATTCTGAAGCTGCTGCTTCCCTTGCGGCACGTGGTGGTCGCCACCGGCGGCGGAACGTTCATGGACCCCGACAACCGCGCCGCAATCAATTTGGATGGCGTTTCGGTCTGGTTGGATGTGCCACTCGAGGACCTGATCGCGCGCTTGCCGGCCGACGGCCGGCGGCCGCTCGCCGCTGACCGCGCGCAAATGGAGCGCCTGTTCACGGTGCGGCAGGTCGCGTATGCGAGCGCGCAGTTTCGCATCGATGCGCGGGGGGCTCACCCGGAAGCCATCGCCGAGCGCATAATCGAAGCGGTCAGCTGACCGCCAACAGCTTGTGCGCTATTTGATCCTCTCCGACGTGCACGCCAACATCGACGCGCTGGACGCTGTACTCGCGGCCGCCCCGGCCGAGTCCTGGGACCGCGCGATTGTGCTTGGCGATCTGGTCGGCTACGGTGCCGAGCCGACCGCGGTCATCGAACGCGTGCAGGCGCTCAATCCCCTGGTCACGATTCGCGGTAATCACGACAAGGCCGCCTGTGGGATTGAAGACGGGAGCTCCTTCAACTACGTCGCCCGGCTCGCCGCCCAGTGGACCTCCGAGGCACTATCCCCGGCGCATCGTGAATATCTTCGGGCATTGCCAAAGGGCCCGCTGCCTATCGACGATACCGTCGAGATCTGCCACGGCGCGCCGTTCGATGAAGACCATTACATCTTCGACGCCGACGATGCGAGTCGAGCGCTGGACGCGGCGACGCGTCCGCTCTGCCTCTTCGGGCACACGCACCTGCCAGTCGTGTTTCGGCGCAATCCGACCATCTTCGACGGCTTCCTGCCGGAAGGGCCGGACGACTCGACCGTCGAAATCGAGCCGGGCCTCAACTACTTGATCAACGTGGGGTCAGTGGGACAGCCGCGTGATGGCGATCCTCGCGCCGCCTTCGGGATCTACGATTCGACCGGCCCGTCCCTGCTGCTGCGGCGAGTCGAGTACTCGGTGCAGGCCGCTCAGCGGCGGATTCTGAATGCCGGGCTGCCGGCCAGTCTTGCCAATAGGTTGGGGATAGGTCGGTAGGCTGCTTACTCTCGCGATTCGCGGCTCGCCCGCCTTCGCGGCTGGCGCCGCTTTGGCGAGACAGGCTGCTAGGGGTGGCGCTTGCCGCGCTCTTCTCGTCTTCGCATCTCCGCGGCAAACGCATCTTGAGCAGCGCGCGACCCGAGCACCCATCCGATGACGATGCCGATGAGCAGCACCGCGGGGATGAAGATCAGGTGCGCCGAGGTCATGTTGGAGAAGTTCATCGACGCTGAGCTCCGGCAATTCGTCGCGTGACTTCCGCAAGATCATGCTCGGTGCGCGCGATGCGCCGCCAGATCGACCACAGATAACCGAATACCAGCACCCATACCACCGAGTAGGCGGTAATGACCAGCGGCGCCGCCGGGAGCTGCTCTTGTCCCTGAACGCTGGCCGCCGGGACAAAGCCTTCCGGTGGCTGTGGCGGCTGTTGCGCCATCACTGCTACGGCGAACATGGCAAGAAACAGAAGACACACGACGAAGCTTGTCGCTCTTCTCATCTCAATCAATCCTCTAGTGATAGATAAACGTCGTCGAGTGCGGCCCGCGTGTTTTCCAGCCGCACGCGTGCGACGAGCACCAGCACAAACAAGGCTAGGAAGGCTAGCGTCGACAACAGAAACGGACGGCCCATGTCCGGCTCCAACGTCATCACGACTGACGTCTTTGGATGCACCGTTCGCCAGAGGTTCACCGACAAATACACGAACGGCACGTTGGCCATGCCGAACAGCGCCAGCACCGCCGAGAGCTTTTCAGAGCCGGCGCCGCCGTACTTCCGCAGCAGCAAGTAGGCGACGAATACGAGCCACATCACCAATGCCGAGGTCAGCCGCGCGTCCCACTGCCACCACACGCCCCACGCCTTGCGCCCCCACAGCGGACCGGTGAGAAGGCCCATCAGCCCGAACACCACCGCGAGTTCCGCCGCAGACACCGCGATCCGGTCGGCGTCCTTGCGGCCGGTGAACAGATAGACTGCACCCGCCATGCCGCACACGGCCGTCGCGGAGAACATGGCGAACCATGAAGGGACGTGGAAGTAGAAGATCTTCTGCACCAGTCCCATGGTGGACTCGTACGGCGCGTTCTGGATCGCGACGGGCGCATAAGCGAACATCGCGGCGGTCATTATTAATAGGGGAAGAAATAGCTTTCTCACCGACTCGATCCTCATTTATCACTGCGCGTGGGGCCCCACCCCTACGCGCTGCTGCTCGACGGCTCGAAGACTCGCCGCTCGCAGCGGCCGCAGGCGCTGGCGACTCAGCGACAGCCCTCAATCTACGAACATCGCCATCGCGGGTTTGTTTTCCTTGTCCCTTATCCCTTGTCCTTGTGCCTTGTCCCTTTCTACTCGGTCATCGCAGGCTCAAACGTCCACAGCGCCAGCGTGATGAAGACCACATCGAAGAACACCAGGATCGACAGCCACATGCGAGCGACCGGCAGATTCGCCTCGGGCTGCAGCAGCACAGCTGTTCCGCGCACACCAGCGATGATCACCGGAATTGTAATCGGATACAGCAGGATCGGCAGCAGCACGTCCCGGCTGCGCGCGCGGACGAGCATCCCGGCGAACAACGTGCCGACGGCGGCAAAGCCAAGCGTACCGGCCGCCAACAGCGAGGCGATCCACACCGGGAACGCGAACAGCGGCGCGTGGAACATCAACGCGATCAGTGGCGTCACGATCGCTTCGACGACGGCCAGCAGCAGGAGGACGCCCGTCAGCTTGCCGACATAGAGGGCGGGACGATCCATCGGCGTCAGCATCAGCGCCCGCAGCGTATCGTTCTGCCGCTCCCGTTCGAAGGTGCGACCCAGCGCCAGCGTGCCGGAAAACGCGATCGCGATCCAGAGAATACCGGCAGCCGCATCGTCGACCGCCACGCCCTCTCGTACGAACCCGAACGCGAAGATCAACACGCACGCGACGGCGAAGAACAACGTCGTGTACACGACCTCGCGGCTGCGAAACTCGATGAT
>Ga0163163_10004697_pt1 | contig 11698 bp, 5 predicted proteins | sample S65metaG_FD_119766 | JGI IMG/M metagenome (GOLD analysis project Ga0163163, IMG submission 119766) | Switchgrass rhizosphere microbial communities from Kellogg Biological Station, Michigan, USA - S6-5 metaG | ecosystem: Host-associated > Plants > Roots > Rhizosphere > Soil | place: USA: Michigan... | reverse complement strand
AGAAGCGATTCGGTTAAGCCCGATCGACGGAACTTACGGAATCGGACATACGCGCTGGGCCACACATGGTCGTCCAACTGAGGAGAACGCGCATCCACACCGCGACTGCACCGGGCGTGTCGTTGTTGTTCATAACGGCATCATCGAAAACTATCTTCAACTCAAAGAGCGACTACGTAAGTCGGATCATCGTTTCGTCACCGAAACAGATACCGAAATTATTGCGCACCTGATCGAGGAATATCTGAGGCACGATCAGACGTTCGAACAGGCAGTACGTTCGACCGTCGGTGAGCTGCGCGGCATCTTCGCGTTGGCGATCATCAATGCCGATGAGCCCGACACCATCATCGCCGTGCGGCAAGGTCCGCCGGTGGTGATTGGCCTTGGAGATCGCGAATTCTTCGTCGCCTCAGACATTCCGCCAATTCTGCAGCACACGCGTGACGTCTTCTTTTTAGGTGACGGCGAGATCGCCATCATTAACAAAGACGCCGTTCGTGTTGTCGATTTCGAAGGAAATTCGGTCCAGCCGTCGATCCAACGAATTACGTGGGATCCGATCATGGCGGAAAAGGGCGGCTTCAAGCATTTCATGCTCAAGGAAATTTACGAGCAGCCGCGCTCGGTACGCGACACCGTCCAGGGACGCATCTCGCTCGACAGCGGTCAGGTGTTCCTCGACGAAATGAGTAACATTACTGAGACCGACTTCAAACGCTTCACATCAATCAAAATCGCCGCCTGTGGCACGTCCTGGCATGCCGGACTCGCGGGCAAATACATGATCGAACAGCTGGCGCGAATACCTGTTGATGTCGACTATGCTTCCGAGTTTCGTTATCGCAATCCGGTGATGGGCGAGAACGATCTGTTACTTGTAATCTCCCAGTCGGGTGAAACGGCCGACACTATTGCGGCCTTACGTGAAGCCAAGGAACTGGGAGCGAAAATCCTGGCAATCTGCAACGTGCAGGGTTCTATGATTGTGCGCGAGGCTGACGGCACGATTCTGACGCACGCGGGCCCTGAGATCGGTGTTGCTTCTACCAAAGCGTTCACCGGTCAAATGATCGCGCTATATCTCCTCGGTCTTTACCTGGGACAGTTGCGCGGGGTACTTACAGAGGACGAAGCTCGATTTCACGCGCAGGAGCTAGCAGAACTCCCCGTCAAACTCGAACATCTTTTGAATGAGTCAGATGGGATCGAAGAACTTTCGAAAGAGTTCTTCCGATCAACCGATTTCTTGTATCTGGGACGTGGAATTAACTTCCCTGTCGCCCTGGAAGGCGCACTAAAGCTAAAAGAGATTTCTTACATCCACGCCGAGGGCTATCCGGCAGGTGAGATGAAGCACGGTCCGAACGCGTTGATCGACGAACGCCTGCCAGTACTATTCATCAATACACGTGAAGAGGGAAATCGTGCGTCGGAACTGCGCTACGAAAAAACTCATTCAAACATTGTGGAAGTGAAAGCTCGTGAGGGAATTGTTATTTCAGTCTTGACCGAAGGCGATTCGATGTCGTCGATGGTTTCAGATCACGTAATCGAGATTCCGCCAGCAAGCGATCTACTGTCCCCGATCCTCTCAATCATTCCGCTGCAGTTGCTTGCTTATCACATTGCCGTACGACGTGGTTGTGACGTGGATCAGCCGCGTAACCTGGCAAAGTCAGTTACAGTGGAATAGCACTATCGCTCTCCGGCAAAAGGCGCGCGCAGCACCAGCAGTATTATTTGATTCCCTCAGCTCATTGGGCGATTGGAGCAAGCAGCCACGCTATCGAGCGCGTTCCCCACAGCCTGCGGTCAACAATCGCCCAAGGTTCGCCCCCCCAGAGACATAACGCGCAAATCAAGGGTGAAAAGGACCAGGAGCAGGAAGTTTCCAGAAAAAAGTTTTGCTCTAAAACTGAAAGCCTTTGCGACTCCCTAGAAACTTGAGAATACTACTCAACATGACCCGAGGATCGATCGATCAACGTTTTGTTAACCTATTCTCCTGGTCTAGCAACTTCTTCTTTCGCTCAATTCCCCATCGGTAACCACCAAGACTCTTATCTTCACGCACTACCCGGTGACAGGGAATCACGACGGCAATCGGATTTGTCGCACAAGCACGTCCAACAGCTCGCACGGCACCTGGGTTTCCCAACGACTTCGCAACCTCACCGTACGACATGGTCTGTCCTACAGGGATCGTTCGAAGTTTCTCCCATACCTGTCGCTGAAACGCAGTTGCGCGAATATCTAGTGGCAAATCGAGATGCGGCCCCGTCGAAGTCAAGTGCTCGAGAATGGCTGCGACCGTTTTGCGCAAAGCCGAGTCGGCGCGTTCGATGTTTGCCTCCGAGAATTCACCCTTCAGAGTTTTCTCCAGTTGAGTATCTCGGTCACCCATTGTCACGGAACAAACGCCTCGTTCAGTGATCGCAACCAACAACCTTCCGAGAGGCGAGTCAACAATCGTGTATTTGATGTTTACTCCGCGGCCACTTCGACTATAGGTGGCTGGCGTCATGCCAAGCTCATCGGAGGCGCGTTCGTAAAGACGACTGCTCGAGTTGAAACCAGAATCGTAGAGCGCATTTGTCACTGACTCGCCTTCCTTAATTCGCGTTTTGAAATTTCCAAATCGTTTCGCAGCCAGATATTGCCTTGGACTAATTCCCATGATGTTCTTGAATGTGCGTTGGAGATGAAATGCACTCACTCCAGTCTTCATCGCCAGGTCCGACAGTTTTACCGATTCCGAATCTGTTGAGTCGAGATAGCGGCAAACGGTTTGAACCATTTCGATCTGCGGATCCGGGACGCGCGCGTTCCTAGGCTCGCATCGCAAACATGCACGATAGCCAGCTTGTTCCGCAGCTTCGGGTAGAGAGAAGAAACGAACACGCTCGCGGTTTGGTCGACGCGAAGGACATGATGGTCGACAGTAGATGTGAGTCGAACTTACAGCGAATACAAACTGCCCGTCGTACCGCTGATCTCTTGCGACAACTGCTTGCCAGAGTTCGTTCTCGTCGGATGTGATGGAATGATGTGATTTCAATGCAAGGCTCACCTGACTTGTCCTCCAGTATGGTTAATCGTGAAGTGATCGTAAAGCAGCGGGACTGGAGTATCTATCCGGTTCTTGCGGTCAAAGTTTTTGTTTTGGCGAAAGGTGTTTACACCGAAGGTGTTCGCTAATTCCAGCCCAAGGTTTGCTTTGAAACCTGGGGAACACGTCGGCCACAGTGATTTGATCGTGTGGCAGCTCGCAAACCGTCGCAACTACTTCAGACTTGCGATTAAAAAAGACGTATCCTATTCCCAGGGTTTCAAGGCAAACCCTGGACTGCAATTTGCCAACACCTTCGGTGTATTTGGTTTATACGTGTCACAACAGGAGTGCATATAACGCAGTGTTAGCGCATTTGTTGAAGTGCACTTCATGTGCTTAAATCGTCTTCGAAAATCGATCACATGCAACACCCAAATATTCTCGAACTCTCGCAGTCGGCGCTCCTCATCATCGACGTGCAGGAGGCTTTTCGCGCTAGCATCAAGGACTTCGAAAAGCTCGCCGCGCGAATCGCTATTGCAACCCAGGGCGCGCAACTCTTAAACCTGCCGATTATCGTCACTGAACAGTATCCTAAGGGCCTGGGACATACCGCTGCGGAAATCAGCGAAGTTCTTCCCATCGGTACCAACGTGCTTGAAAAGACCTCGTTCAGTTCGTGCGGAGCGCAACAGTTTTTTTCGAAACTTCAGGAACATGAAACCAAACATGTAATTGTCGCAGGAATGGAAGCGCATATTTGCGTCAACCAGACTGTACACGATTTGCTGGCGGCTGGTTTGCACGTGCATCTGTTGACGGATTGCATTACCTCACGCAGAAAATCCGATCGCAAGGCGGGCCTGATGAAGATGCAAGCAAGTGGAGCAATCTCGTCGTCCGTCGAAATGGCACTCTTCGAACTCATGCGGGATGCCAGGCACGAACAATTCAAGGCGGTACAAGGACTGATTAAATAGTGGAATCTGAATTTCTCTCCCATCTGAATGAACAACAGCGTGAAGCCGTCAGCAATACCGAAGGGCCTCTGTTGATCCTCGCAGGCGCTGGCTCAGGTAAGACGCGCGTTATTGCGCACCGCATCGCTTACCTGATGGCTGAAAAAGGCGTCCCGCCGTGGAACATCATGGCGGTCACATTCACCAACAAAGCTGCTGAAGAGATGCGACTGCGTGTACAGCGACTGCTCAAGGATCACCAGATCGCGAGTTGGCCACTTGTCTCAACTTTTCATAGCCTGTGTGTCCGCATACTCAGGCAAGACATCGAAAAACTAAACGACAAGTACACTCGTACGTTCACGATCTATGACCAGGACGACTCACTTCGACTGATCAAACAGTGCATGAAGGACCTTGGCTACGATGAAAAGTATCTCGGACAACGCGCCACTCAGTCCGCAATCAGCTCCGCCAAGAACCGTGGTGAGGACACTGAAGCGTTTGCGGCCAGGGCCGAATATGTCGATGAGCGACGCGCGGCAATGGCTCGCGTTTACAAGACGTACGAAGAACGATTGCACGCAAACAACGCTTTGGACTTTGACGATCTACTCATTAAAACAGTGCGCTTGTTGCGCGACGTGAATGAGGTGCGCGAGAAATACAACAACAAGTTTAAGTACATCCTTGTCGACGAATACCAGGACACAAACTCGCTGCAGTTTGGCTTGATTAGTTTTCTAACTCAAAAGCAACAGAACATCTGCGTAGTTGGCGATGAAGATCAATCAATCTACAAATGGCGCGGCGCCGACATCTCAAACATTCTGAACTTCGAAAAGCACTTCCCCAACACGAAGACTATTCGACTTGAACAAAACTACCGCTCGACCCAGACCATTCTCGACGTAGCCGGCGCTGTAGTTAAAAACAACATCGAACGAAAAGGTAAGAATCTTTGGACCTCAAATCCCCGCGGCGAAAAGGTACGTTATTACCAGGCGTTCGATGCCGAGGCAGAGGCGCGCTGGGTTGCGAACAAGATCATCGAGCACCGACGCGAGGAGTTTGATACTAGAGCCGCTGTTTTGTATCGCACCAACTCTCAATCGCGTGTGTTTGAAGAAGCGATGCGCCGTGCGGGACTGACTTACAACATTATCGGTGGCTTCTCATTCTACGAACGAATGGAAGTCAGGGACATCATCGCTTATTTGAAGTTGGCCCTGAACCCCAATGATTCGATTGCGCTTCAGCGGGTCATCAACAGTCCACCGCGCGGGATCGGAAAACAAACGCTCGACGAGATCGAACGGAGAACAAAGGACTATGGCTTGTCTCTGTGGGAAACCATTGCGTTGGTAATTAAACAACCGGAGAACCTGAGTCCACGAGCGATCAACGCCTTGCGGAGTTTCCGCCGAACGATAATGCGACTCGGCGAAATGGCCGGAACCAATATGGGGACAGAAGCCGCACAAGCTGTCACCACCGCAATGTGGACGATAAAGAGCAAAGACGCTGCTGACGATCAAACCGCTGAACAGGTGACTGATTCAGACTCGCCCGTTTCCGACATCGTTCGCGCTGCAATTCTGGACACCGGTTACGAGGCGGCGTTACGTGCGGAGAAGACTGACGAGGCTGATGGCCGGATCGAAAACCTCCAGGAACTGGTTAACGCAGCAGTTGACTACGATGAACAAGGTCTCGAAGGCTTGCGCGAGTTCATCGATCATTCCGCGCTTGTTTCAGATCAGGATGAATACAAGCGTGATGCGCCTGTCACGTTGATGACTGCTCACTCGGCGAAAGGTCTCGAGTTTCCGGTTGTGTTCATTGTCGGTCTTGAAGATGGACTTTTCCCTCACTCACGTTCAGCTACTGACCCGGCAGAGCTCGAAGAGGAGCGACGTCTCGCATACGTGGCCATGACGCGTGCTGAACAATTCTTGTATGTAACGCACGCGATGAAGCGTCGCGTTTACGGTGAAGAACTCGCATCGGAACCGTCGCAGTTTCTAAACGAGATGCCGATCGATTTGTTGGAAGACCTCTCCCTCGGTAAGTCGTGGTTGTCATTTGCGCGTGGCTCATCAGCAATCGATTACGAACAAGGTGAGAATCGAAAGGAAAAGAAGAAGTACACGGGCAAGACGTACGACAGCGTTGACTCAATCGCGGAGTTTTTCAAGCAACGAAGTCAACAGATGGGTCAGACTTCGGGCACTGCGGTAAGTAGCAACAAGTGGAACAGTCAACGACCGAAGTCTCCTGAGCCGAGAACCTCTGCGAGTAACGCATCGGGTGAGTTCGTGCCAGGTTCCTACGTCAGACATTCAAAGTATGGACGTGGTCTGGTGTTGAGGCGTGAAGGTGCGGGTGAATCCACAAAGCTGACTGTGAGCTTTCCCGGCTACGGACAAAAGAAACTGGTTGAGAAGTACGCGAATCTTGAAAAAGCGTAGCACAGACTTCAGTCTGTGCTGCCAAAGCCTGTGCTACGTTCAATCCGAAATTCCACGGACTGAAGTCTGTGCCACTCCTAACTCGCCGTTAGTTCAGCGACGAGGTCGTTCGCTCCGAACACTTTCTTCAGCACTTCCAGCATTCCCCGCGAGTCAACTGAGATTGCTCGATTCACCGATTCGTCGTACATGAAATCACCGACCAACGACTGGATGTTGCCGTCGAAGATCAGACCGACGAGTTCACCATTTTTGTTGATGGTGGGTGAACCAGAGTTTCCACCAATGATGTCGTTGGTCGAAACGAAATTGAACGGAGTCTTCAGGTCAATAGATGATTTCTTTTCCAACCAGCGAGGAGGCAGGTTGTAGGGAAACTCCTGCTTGAATGAATCAGCACGCGCGTAAAGACCTCCAAGCGTCGTGTACGGAGTCACCTTCTTATCATTTTCCGAATAGCCCTGAACTGCGCCGTACGACAGTCGCAGCGTGAACGTAGCATCCGGATAGAGTTTGGTTCCCTCAGTGTCAAACAACGCTCGAGCGATTTCTCCATAGTTCGTCCGCTCAACTCCTGTCACTTCACTTTCATACCGCTTTCTCGCTTCGCGGGCTTTCGCGTCAACCAATCGCGCAACAACGATCATTGGATCGGTTGACGCGGCGATTGCTTCGCGACCACCTTTGGCGACCTCTTTACGATATTCCACATCAGCGAGCTTGGTTCCATCGATCAATTCATTTGCTCGTGCCTCAGGAGTCTTCCCGTCGAGCACTTGCTTAACGAGTGCGTTATCTGCGCCGAGAAGTTCAACCATGAAGCCGAGCGAATCGGCCAGTTTGAGTTTCTCAAAGTCTTTGTGAATCGGAGCCGGCGAGTAGAGATTAAGCTCCAAAGAGGCGCGACGAGCATCCGTGTATTCGGGTAAGCGCTCAGTGTTTGACTTGGCGTTTTCGTCTGCCAATCTCACCAGCGCCCTCGCAAATCCAAACAGAACCGTATTGAAACCCCCAGACTGATCGAAGATTCTTCGGTCACGAATGTAACTCGGATAGTTTGCATGTGCTCTTGCGATCTGATCCCAGGCGTCGCCGTATTTTTTCTGCCGCTCAGGATCCGCCGCTATCGATTGTCGCAGCGCAGCTTCTTGCTTCATCTTACGAGACATCAAGGCAGAATCTTTGAGTCCGGCGATTTGTCCGCGATAAACCTTCAGACTGTTCTGGACGCTGTTTAGTTCGTTCTGAGCCTGCCGGGTCTGTTCCTCACCCATCGCCATGTAGTTTTTCAACATAGCTTCGCGACGTTCCAACATGCGAAGAATGATCGGAATGCTGGTGTCGCGCAGTTGCTGAAGATGAGCAACGGTGTCGAGACGTGAAGTTGAACCAGGATTACCAGTCACAAAAACAGGGTCTCCTTCTTTGGTTCCGGTTGTCGAGAATTTGAAATAACTTCCGGGATGAACTGGTTGGTCGTTCTCATAAACTCGAACCAATGACATGTCGATATTGAATCGCGGAAAGTTGAAATTGTCAGGATCGCCACCAAAGAATGCCGCTTGAAACTCCGGTACAAAGACGAGACGAACGTCTGTGTACTTTTTGTATCGATACAGGTTGTACAGTCCGCCTTGATAAAGCGTAACCACGTCAGAACGTAGACCAGTTGCCTTGGTCGACTCACTCTCAATCGCAGAGATTTCAGCTCTGCGCGCTGCAAAAGCTTCGGCGTCAGAAGCGCCAACCTTCACCGCTCCATTGACGCGACTAGTCACGTCCTCAATGCTTATGAGGATATTCACTTCAAGACTGGGCGCTTTAATTTCTTCAGCACGCGTCCTGGCAAGAAAGCCTTCCTTTGCCAAATCCTTTTCGGGTGTACTCACCTCATTAACGACGTCTTCAACGATGTGGTAGTTGGTCAGGACGAGACCGTTTGGTGAGACAAAAGATCCCGAACCGTTTGGAAATCTGACCGAGGCCAACTGAAGTTTCTTGAGCCAATCGTCGGTGACTTCAAATCCATACTTCTTTTTGATCTCGGCGCGAGGAACGTTATTGAAGGTCCACATCCCTTCGTCAGCGAGCGCCGTAATATGGATCGTTTGGAAAGTGAAGAACGCCAGCAGAAGAACAGACAAAAGTTTGCGTGATTTCATTAGTATCCTCTTAAACAAAGTAGCGGGAGAAAAGTTAGAGCGCCAGGCCGGAAAAACGGATGCCTAAGAGGTAGAAACTAAACTCGGCAGGTGGGAATAGTCAAATTGCTGATTGCCGATTTCTTATTGCTGATTGGGAATTGTTACTTCAGAGTTTTCTATTGTCCGACTTCGTGGGCTGTTGGTTGGTTGTTGGTGATTGGGATTTTGCGGTCACTCTGCTGCCACACTGCCTGCACACATAAACCTCCGATTGTTGTGCAGCGGGTACAAGCCAAAGACAACCGCAAGACTGACAAAGAATCGTTGATCCTAGCAGCCATTCATTGAACCGGATCTGTTTCTCCACCCTCATTTCAACTATCCCCCTTTGCCCGTCCTGTCCGCAAGGTTTGAACTATCTAAACGACAAACAAGACGAATGTTTCATCAAAGTGTCGCGGTTATTTGTGCCGACGCGACCAAAATTGGAAAGCCCGGTTGACTGCGAAGAAGTTGAGTTTGACAATCACGCTATGCCCACACGAAACCACCGACTTCCACGTATAACTAGCTTCGCTAGGGTACTTCTCGGAGAGTGGCGGAAACTCAAGCTCCCAATCAAAGATAGCACTATCGTTGTGGCGGTCTCGGGTGGCGCCGATTCCACTGCGCTCCTGCTTGCATTAGAGGAGTTAACAAGGTGGAGAAAACTCGACCTCAGCATCTATGTTGCGCATCTTGACCACGGCATTCGGAAAGCGAGCCGGCGAGATGCAAAAGCTGTCTCGGCGCTCGCAAAAAAACTTGGGTTCGTATCGGTCATTGGTCGGGCAAAAGTCGCGGAACAGGCTCGCGAAGACTCAGAGAACTTAGAACAGGCGGCGCGCACGGCACGTTACGATTTTCTCGAGAGAACTGCTAAAAGGAGAAAAGCTCAGTTCGTCTTAACCGGACACACCATGGACGATCAGGCCGAGACGATGCTGCTACGGTTGATGCGTGGAAGTTCAGGCGTTGGCCTTGCCGGAATGGAGGCGGTGCGCTCCATAAACAAGGGTTCCCAAGTCTCACTCGTTCGTCCTCTGCTTTGGGCGCGGAGGAGCCAAACCGAAGAATATTGCCATCAGCGCAAGACGACTTATCTGCACGACGAAATGAACGATGATGTCCGTTTTGCCCGAGTGAAAGTCCGTAAGCAACTCCTTCCCATGATGCAGACTTTCAATCGTAAGGTCGTGGAAGCATTGTCGCGGACGGCTACCCTTCTCCGGGAGGATGGGAATGTGCTGCTCGATAAATCAGATGCACTCCTAGAAAAAGCTTCGAATAACGAGGCAGAAAAGCAAACCGAAGTGCCTCCGTTAAACGTACAAGTTCTTTCGGGCTCACCGCCGGCTTTGCGACGGCGAGCTCTCAGGCAGTGGATTTCCACAGGACGCGGCGGGAATACAAGGCGGCTTGAAATGGTTCACTTGTTAGCTGTCGAACGGTTGTTGGAGGGAAGTGCCGGCGGGCGAGTAGTCGAGTTACCGAATGGGTCGCGCGTGAGGCGAAAACGCGGCTGGCTGGAGTTCGAAAATGAAAACGATTGAAAAAGAGGCCTTCAATCTTTATAGTCAAAAAGGTCAGTGTCCGATGTGCTTCAGCCTGTCGGGAACATCCAGAAATCGCGAGAGCAGACTCGCCAGACTGAAGCACGTCGGACATTAACTTTTGCGCAACCGTATTTTTGTTTAAGGCATCGTACTTTCTATGGTTTTTGGTTAAAAATGACTCAGTTCCGGTTCGCAATCAGCGAAATCGGGCAGCGACAAAGGATGCCGTGATCAGGTATTATCGGCGTCGGAGGCTTTAATGAATTTGAGTTCTACTGCAAGACAGATCGTATTTTGGCTCCTGATTATCGCAGGAGCACTTTTGCTCTATAAGCTGGTTAACCCGCGTGGAAGTAGTTACGAGAACGTGGACTTGACCAGAATGGATCAGATGATCCAGAGCGGCAATCTTAAACAAATCACTGTAAAACAGGCTGAGACGGTAGCGATAGACGTTAATAACAAAGAGTACCGAGCGGCGTTGTCGAATGAGCAGACGAAAAACGACCTGCTCAAAACGGCTCGTGAGGTTGTTAATGGCAAACCGCGTGTAGCAAAGGTCGAAGAGGAATCGGGCAGTAGTTACATTTGGCCCATGCTTATTACCTGGGCACCACTGTTGTTCATTATCGCTATCTGGATCTTCATGTTGCGCCAAATGCAATCAGGCGGCAACAAGGCGTTGTCGTTTGGGAAGTCCCGCGCCAAGCTCCTCAATAACCAACAAAAGCGAGTGACTTTTAAGGACGTCGCCGGGGTTGAGGAAGCCAAGGAAGAACTCCAGGAAATTATTGAGTTCCTTAAAGAACCACAGAAGTTCCAGAAGCTGGGCGGTCGAATTCCTAAGGGCGTCTTGATGATGGGACCCCCGGGAACCGGAAAGACACTTCTGGCGCGAGCGATTGCCGGCGAGGCAAACGTTCCGTTCTTCTCAATTTCAGGTTCCGACTTTGTCGAGATGTTTGTAGGTGTCGGCGCTTCCCGTGTTCGCGATCTGTTTGAGCAGGGAAAGAAGAACGCACCGTGCATCATCTTTATCGATGAGATTGACGCAGTCGGTCGACATCGGGGTGCTGGACTCGGCGGCGGACACGATGAGCGCGAACAAACATTGAACCAGTTGCTCGTCGAGATGGATGGTTTTGAATCAAACGACGGCGTGATTTTGATCGCGTCGACAAACCGTCCCGATGTTTTAGATCCGGCGTTGTTGCGACCAGGTCGTTTTGATCGACGTGTAGTTGTGTCGCGTCCGGATGTCCGAGGACGAGAAGGCATCTTGAAAGTTCACACGCGCAAGATTCCGCTGGGTGAAGATGTGGACATATCAGTGATCGCGCGTGGTACACCCGGATTCACCGGAGCTGATCTTGCCAACCTGGTTAACGAAGCTGCACTAAATGCCGCGCGTTATAACAAGAAGTTGGTTGCCATGGGTGACTTTGAACTCGCCAAAGACAAAGTGCTCATGGGT
>Ga0163163_10004696_pt1 | contig 11700 bp, 9 predicted proteins | sample S65metaG_FD_119766 | JGI IMG/M metagenome (GOLD analysis project Ga0163163, IMG submission 119766) | Switchgrass rhizosphere microbial communities from Kellogg Biological Station, Michigan, USA - S6-5 metaG | ecosystem: Host-associated > Plants > Roots > Rhizosphere > Soil | place: USA: Michigan... | reverse complement strand
GCAATGCGGTACTTCCGCGGCAGGGTTCGAATATTGGAAGCAACAATTTGCCGAAGAAGCCAGAGGAAGAGTCGGCGGTGCCGCCATCGCAGCCCTCATGTCCACCCAATATGCCCCTGCGACGATTTCAGCCGACCGGGGCCAACGAAGCTTTCATCTGTCGCTCGATCAGTTCCTCGCCAAACGCGGCGGCTCGGTAATCGCGTCCCGGGGACGCTCACTCAAGCAATCGAATGCGGCCCTCTTCGCCTCGATCGAGCAACGTTATGGGGTGCCGCCCGGACCGCTCCTCGCCATTTGGGGAATGGAGACGGGTTTTGGGGCCGTGCGCGGCAACCAGCACATGCTGTCCGCGGTGGCGACACTCGCCTATGACTGCCGCCGGTCAGACTATTTCACCGATCAGCTTTACGCCGCGCTGAAACTGGTCGATCGCGGCGTCTTTTCGGCGGGCACCCGCGGCTCGATGCACGGCGAGGTCGGGCAGACCCAATTTCTGCCGAAAACCGTACTTGAATACGGCACCGGTGGAAGCCTCGAGACCGCGTCCGGCGCGCTGACCTCTACGGCGAATTTTCTCAAGGCCCATGGCTGGCGCGCGGGCGCGGGCTATCAGCCCGGGGAAGCCAATTTCGCCGCCATCCAGGCCTGGAACGCCGCCTCGGTCTATCAGCGCGCCATTGCACTCATCGGCCGCCAGATCGATGGTTAGTAACCGCAGCGGGCAAAGCCGGTGTGGCCTGACGGCCGCCGCGCCGCGATCGACGCCTACACCTCGCGCTTGGCATCGGGCGACGCCCGCTTCCCGATCTCTTTGACGCGGGTGGAGAGCCGGATCGCCCGGCGCTCGCGCGGCGGGGCTTCCTTCGCCGGCAGCAGGAGGCGGCGGAATTCGTCCCGGCGCTCGTGAATGGACGCGATCACGTGCCCCATCGGAACCCCGATATCCACGAGCACGGCCTCCGACAATTGCAGGCTCGCCTCGATCGTCTCGGGGATCGCGTCCGTCACGCCCAGTTGGTACAGCACGGTGGCATGATGAGCATCGCGCGCCCGCGCGATGATCGTCAGGTCAGGTCGCGCTGCCCGTGCAGCGGCAACAATCTCCTCCGCCGCCCGCGGCGAGTTGATGGTCACCACCAGCGCCGCGGCCTCGCCGATGCCGCAGCGCTGCAGGAATTCGGGGCGTGCGGCATTACCCCAGTAAACATAAGCTCCAGCTTGGCGCTCGCGCGCCACCAGCTTGGGGTCATCGTCGACAGCGACGAACGAAACGTCGTGCCGACTTAGCATTTGGCCGACGAGTTGCCCGACGCGGCCATAGCCGACGATGATCACGCGCCCCGCCCCCACATCGGCCGCAGGTGCCAGCGCCGCCAGTGCCGCCTCGTCCGGCGCCTGCCGTGGACCCAGCTTGGCGCCGATAAGCCCGAGCAGCGGCAACATGAACATGGAGAGGGTCACGACGATCATGACCTCTCCGCCAAGAGGAGCAGGCACGACCCTGCCCGCAATCGCCGCCCCAATCATCACGAAAGCGAATTCGCCGCCCGGCGCGAGCACCAGGGCGACCTCGCCGGCCAGCCTTGAGCTCAGGCGAAAGCCCCGCGCCAGCAGGTAGATGATCGCGGCCTTGATCACGATCACCCCAATGACGAAAGCGAGAATGAGCCCGGGCGCCGCAGCCACCTGCGACAGATCGAGCCCGGTGCCGATCCAGACGAAAAACAGTCCAAGCAGCAGGCCTTGGAACGGCTCGATCGTGACCTCGATCTCGCGGCGAAATTCGGTTTCCGCGAGAAGCAGTCCGGCGACGAAGGCGCCAAGCGCCATCGAGAGTCCCGCCACGGCCGTTGCCACGCTCGTTGCCACGATCACGAACAAGCAGGCGGCCATGAAAAGCTCGGTCGAACGCGCCGCAGCAACCAGGTGAAACAGCGGCCGCAGGACGAGACGACCGAGCAACAACAAGGACGCCAGCGCAATGAAAGCCGGAGCGATCGTCCATAGCAGGTCCGAGATGATCGGTTCGGCGCCGGCGTGGAGATGCTGCACGCCGAGAATCGAGACGGTGAACAGGAGCGGCGCGACCATCAGATCCTGAAAGAGCAGGATCGAAAACGCGGTGCGTCCGGCTCCCGTATTCAGACGCCGCCGTTCCGCGAGCACGGGGATTGCGATTGCCGTCGACGACAGGGAAAGCGCCGTGCCGAAGATGATTGCGTTGCGCGGCCCCATGCCGATCCCGTACCCTAGCGAGGCAAGCACGGCCGAGCAGACGATCACCTGCGCAGCTCCGAGGCCAAAAATAAGCCGGCGCATGCGCTGGAGGCGCTCCCAGGAGAGCTCGAGCCCGATCATGAAAAGCAGGAAGACGACGCCGAATTCGCCGATGGCTGCCATGGCGTCGGGATTGGTGAGCGCAAAAAAAGAGACCCAACCGGCGGAATGGGCGAACTGCGCCAAGCCGTACGGCCCGAGCAGCACACCGGCCATTAGGAAACCGAGGACGGGGCTCAGATGCAGCCGCCGGAACAGCGGCACGATGACGCCGGCCGTGCCGAGGAACAGCAGCGCCTCTTTGTAAGTCTGCCAGTGAAAGGCTTCGGGCATTATATCTCCATCACCGAAGCATCGCATAAATGAGTGACGCGCGACACAAGCGGCACCGGCGCGGTGTTGCTCGGCCGGAAGACGGCTTCTACTGTCAATCGATGTTCGAGAGTCGCTTCCAGTCCTTCGATGTGCAAAGCGATCCGGGGCAGAGCAAACCCCGGCTTGCCGCCCTTCGCGCCGAATTGAAACGCGCGAAGATGGACGGATTCATCGTGCCGCGCGCCGACGAACATCAGAACGAATATGTGCCGAAATGTGCGGAGCGGTTGCGATGGCTCACCGGGTTCACCGGCTCGGCCGGGGCGGCAATCGTGCTCGCCAATAAAGCGGCCATTTTTGTCGACGGACGCTACACTTTGCAGGCGCGAAGCGAAGTCGATTCCGAGCTGTTCGCCATTATCGACATCACGCGAACGCCGCCCTCCTCCTGGCTTGCGGAGCAAGTGAGCCAAGGCCAGCGCATCGGCTATGACCCGTGGATTCACACGCCGGGTCAGCTCGAGGGATATCGCGAGAAGCTCCGTGCCAAAGGCGCCGAGCTCGTCGCACTCGACGCAAATCCGATCGATCGCATTTGGCCCGATCGGCCTCCGCCGCCCCGAGGCGCGATCACGCTTTATCCGGAGCGCTTTGCCGGCGAATCAACCGCCGAAAAAATTGCGCAAGTCCGCGAAAAGCTCGGGAGCTCCGAGGCGCTCCTCGTCAGCGATCCGCATGCGATCGCCTGGTTATTTAACATTCGCGGCAGCGACGTGCCGCATACGCCGCTGCCGCTCGGCTACGCGCTACTGCCGCGCGACGGCGAGCCCCGCCTCTATGTCGATGGCACGAAGCTTTCGAACAGCGTTCGCGCGCGATTGAGCGAACGCGCCGAAATCGAAGCGCTCCAGCGCCTCATCGAAGATCTCGCAAGCGGCGTCGGCGGAAAGAAAATTCGCTTTGACGCGGCGACGGTGCCTACGAAACTTGTCGACCTTCTGCGCGAGAACGGCGGCACGCCCGAGGTTGCCGTCGATCCCATCGCCTTGATGAAGGCGCGTAAGAATGCGCGCGAACTTGCCGGAGCTCACGCCGCGCATCTGCGCGACGGCGTCGCGCTCGTGCATTTTCTTGCATGGTTCGATCGCGAAGCGCCGAGTGGCAAACTCACCGAGATCGGCGCCGCGTCAGCGCTCGAAGCTTTCCGTCAGGAGACGGGCAAGCTCCGGGACATTTCGTTTCCGACGATCTCCGCCTTCGGCGCGCATGCAGCGAGCCCGCATTATCGCGTCACGCGCGCCAGCAATGCCCGGATCGGACGCGGTCTGTTTCTCATCGACTCCGGCGCGCAATATGAAGACGGGACGACCGACGTCACCCGCACGATTGCGGTCGGCCGGCCGACGCGCGAAATGCGCGATCGCTTCACGCGCGTGCTAAAGGGCCATATCGCGATCTCGCGCCTACTCTTTCCGGCCGGTACATCGGGGGCGCAGATCGATGCTTTCGCGCGGCAGTATTTGTGGACTGCGGGTCTCGACTTCGATCACGGGACCGGTCACGGCGTCGGCGCATATCTCTCCGTTCACGAGGGGCCGCAACGCATTTCGAAAATAGGCCATGTGGCGCTCGAGCCAGGCATGATCCTGTCGAACGAGCCCGGCTATTACAAAACCGGCGAATACGGCATCCGAATCGAAAACCTCATGGTCGTGGCGCCGCGCCAGATCGCCGGCGGGGAACGCGAGATGCTCGGCTTCGACGTGCTGACGCTCGCGCCTATCAATCTCAGCCTGGTGCAGGCGGGCGTTTTGACGCCGGACGAAACGAAATGGCTAGACACCTATCACCGGCATATACGAGCCAAGCTGTCGCCCCACCTGCCGCAGGATGTGCGTCGCTGGCTCGTCAAGGCGACGCGTCGATTGGCTGAGGTGCGCTAAGTCAAGCTCCAGGTTGGGCTGGAATGTCACGCCAAAGCTGCTATGACGCCGCTGGGCCAGCGAACATCAAGCTCGGCCACGCCTCCGGCGGGCATGCCTGCCAAAGTGACTTTCAGGCCCGGACCGATCGCCGATCCGAATATACAAGTTTGTCGCTTTCGGCCATAGCCACATCGTCGCGTTTGCGAAGGGCGCCGCGCGATCAATCCTGAGGCGCGCGTCATTCTGACCGTCTCGCCCGTGCCGCTCATTGCGACGGCGGAGCCGCGGCACGTGCTCGTCTCGACTGTTGCATCTAAATCCATCCTGCGGGTCGCATGCGAGAAGATCGTCAGGACATGCAAGAACGTCGTTTACTTCCCCTCATACGAAATCGTCACCGGCGGATTTGGCAAAACATCGTATTTCGCCGAGGATTGTCGCTCCGTGACGGAAGAGGGCGTTGCCCATGTCATGCGCGTTTTCATGCGGCACTACGTTCGCAATTTCGGCGCGCTGCGCGCGCTGAAGGAGCTTGTCGGCGGCCTGACGCCGCGCGCCGCGCCACAGCCGAGCGAGGTCGAGCAGATGGCGCAGGTCGTGCGCGTCATGTGCGAGGAAGAGGCGCTGGACTTAGCGAATCTACCGCAAGGCATAAAGAGGTAGAACTTAGTACACGTCGGCCTGATAACGCCCGGCCTTCTTCAGCGAAGCGACAAAGGCGATCGCCTGATCAGTTGAGCGGGCGCCGTGCATCGCGACAATCTCGACCAACGCCGCCTCGACATCCTTGGCCATGCGTTTGGCGTCGCCGCAGACATAGAAATGCGCGCCGCGCGCGAGCCATTGCCAGAGCTCGGCGCCCACTTCGCGCATCCGGTCCTGCACGTAGAATTTATCCCTGCCGTCGCGCGACCAGGCAAGCGAGAGGCGGGTAAGCACGCCTTTTTGACGCAGGTCGTGCAGCTCGTCGCGATAGAAGAAATCGCAAGCCGAGCGCTGATGACCGAAGAACAGCCAATTCTGGCCCGGCGCGCCGGTCGCGTGGCGCTCTTGCAAAAAGGCGCGGAACGGCGCAACGCCGGTCCCCGGTCCAACCATGACGATCGGCGTAGCCGGATCACTGGGCAGGCCGAAATTATGCGCCTTCTGCACATAAACCTTGATCGGATCGCCCTGTTGGGCCCGCTCGGCGAGATAGATCGAAGCGAGGCCGAGGCGCTTGCGTTTGCCGACGATGTAGCGGACGGCATCGACGGTCAGCGAGACGCGACCCGGGCTCGCCTTATGCGAGGATGAGATCGAATAGAGACGCGGCTGCAGTGGCTCTAGCGCGTCGATCAGTGCTTCCGGATGCGGGCGCACGCTCGGAAATTTTTGGAAGGCGCCAAGCACGTCGATCTGCGCAGCGTCACGATCCGGATCTTCGCCGCGTGCCAGCGCACGCGCCTTCTCGCGCACTTTGCCGCCGGACACGTAAGAGAAAAGCTCGTACAGCGAATCCGGCGCAATGCCGAGGGAGACATCCTCGTGCAGCACGTCGCGTAAAGTCCGGTCGCGTACCGGCGTGGTATGCGCGGCACCAACCATGGCGATGATCTGATCGACAAGGCCGAGATCATTCTTGGCAAATATCCCGAAGGAGTCGCCGACCTCGTGATCGATGCCGCTCTCAGCGAGGTCCAAATCGATGTGCCAGGTTTCCTTCTGCGAGCCGGGTCCATTCAGTAAGCGCCGACCGAGAAGTTTTGCCGTCGTGGGCTGCTCGCGGCTTCTGCCGAGATTCCCAGCATCGATGACGGCGGGTGCTGCAGGCGCCGCGTCCAGGGCAGGCGCAACAGGCGCTTCCGCCGACAGCGCCTCCGCAAGCTTCTTGACCATGCGCGCCGTGTCTTTGCCGCCCGGCGCGCAAAGATTGAGCCGTTCTTCCTTGCGCAGGAAGATTGCGTTGGCGTAGTCGGCGCAATTGTAGCCGCACTGGCCGCAATCCTGTTGCGCCATCGCGGCCATCAGTTTCGGCGCGAGCGGCTTCTCCGCAGCAAGGTTCATGCGCTCGTCGAGCGGCATGGCGGGATCGTGCCACGGCGCCTCGTCGTTGGTGGCAAGGGGAACCGCCGGCTTGGTCTCGCCAAGCATCGCCCCCGCCTCGCCGGCCGACAGCGCGGTCGCGCCGGTCGCGTCGGGGCTTACCAGCGCCGCCATGAATCCGGAGAGCCAAGCCCGCTGCTCCGCAGTGAACGGCGCATTTTCCGGAATGAAAAAGGCGATCGGCGGCGGCTGCAGGCTCATGCCGATACGCACTCCGGCGCGAATTCCTCGGCCATCCGCTTCAGCTCGTCGATGTCGCGGCGGTTAGCGAAGACGTAGAAAGTTTCGTCGGCGCTCGCGCGGTGTTTCATGTACGCCGCGAGCAGCCGCTCGATATATCGCGGCGTCTCATCCGCGGTGACGTTCTCGTAAATCAGCCGCGCGATTTTTGCATCGCCGCCGAACCCGCCGCCGACGTGGATGTGATAGCCTTCAACTTGGTCGGCATCGTCACTATTATCGGCCGGTACCTTTGCCGCGAGCAGGCCGATATCGCCGATATAGTGCTGCGCACAGGAATTCGGGCAGCCGGTGAGATGGATATTGACCGGCTGATCGATGGTGAGTCGCGTCTCGATGTGATCGACAATCGCCGCGCCGTGGCCTTTCGTGTCGGACAACGCGAACTTGCAACCGCGATTGCCGGTGCAGGCGACCAGTCCGGCGCGCACAGGGGTCGCCTTCCAATCGAGGCCCGCAGCCGCGACCCGGCATTTCGCTTCTTCGATGTTCGCATCGGCGATCCCGGAAATCAGCAGGTTCTGCCAAACGGTCAGCCTGATGTCGCCGTCGCCGAGATCGCGGGCGACCCCCGCAAGCGAGCGCATCTGGTCGGCCATCATTTTGCCGACCGGCAAGACCACGCCGATCCAGTTTAGCCCCGGCTGCTTCTGCGCATGCACGCCGATATGGGCCTTGCGATCGTAAGGATGCCGCGGGTTCACATGCGCGGCATCGACGCGCGTCAGCTTCCATGCAAGCTTCTCTTCGACGGCATCGAGAAATTTTGTAAAACCCCAGTCGTCGAGCACGTATTTGAGTCGCGCCTTGGTGCGATCCGTGCGGTTGCCTCTGTCGACGAAGACGTGGCAAATCGCGTCGGCGACCTTAACGGCGTCGCTTGTTTTCAGAACGACACCGGTATCGCGAGCAAAGTCCTTGTGACCAGTGATGCCGCCGAGCGCCAAACGATAATAGATGCCGGGCTCGACCGGCGCGCCCTCACGGATTTCCACTGCCTGAAAGCCGATGTCGTTCGTGTCCTCCAGCGTGTGGACGATGCCTGCACCGTCGAACGCGACATTGAACTTGCGCGGCAGGCCGTAGAGCGAACGCGTGTTGAGAATATGATGGTGCCACGCCTTGGCATCGGCGCGCGTATCGTGGAGTTCGCCGGGATCGATTCCAGCGCCGGCCGATCCCGTAACGTTGCGGATATTATCGGCGCCCGCGCCCTTGGTAATGATACCGACTTCGGCGAGGCCCTCGACCACGGCCGGCCCGTTCTCGGGCGGGATTTCGCGTAGCTGCAGATTGGCCCGCGTCGTCACATGCGAATAGCCGCCGGCGAGCTGCTCGGCGAGATCCGCGACCGCGGCGAACTGCCAATGTTTGATTATGCCGTTCGGGATGCGCAGCCGGCACATATAGCTCGTCTGCGCCGGCGCGACATAGAAGAGCCCGTGATAGCGCCAGCGGAAATTGTCTTCCGGTTTCGGTGGGTTGCCGGCGAGCGCCTGCTCGCGCATCCGCTCATATGCATCCAGCGGATGCTCGGCGCGCTTCCATTTCTCCTGGTCGACGAGCTTTTTGCCATCGGCAGTAAAGCGGTCCTGCGCACGGAGCGCTGGCGCGTCCGGGCCGCTGGGCTCCGCCGCCGCGCCGGCCGTACCGGCTGCAGCGTCCCCGCGTGAGAAACCGGGAAGACCGCGGATTGCCGCGGCCCCCGATGCAAATCCTTCCAGCCAGCGCTTCTGCTCCGGCAGAAAATCCCCCATGCGGCCGCTCGTCTATTCTGCCGGACGGGTCTGCGGCACCGGCCGGGCGAGGAAGCCGCGCTGCCGGGAGGCCGCCCAGTAGGCGCCCGCCATCAGGCCGGCGCCGGCGATCGTGTTGCCGATCGTCACCCACAGAAGATTCCAGAACATGCCTGCCCAGGTGACATTGTCGGAATGTTTCGAGAGCAGCGCGACCCCGAAGATCGTCATGTTGGCGATGGAATGCTCGTAGCCGGAGCCGATGAAAGCGAAGAGACACCACGCGATCGCGATCATGCGGCCGGCTTCGCTGGTGATGCGCATCGACATCCATACCGCAAGACATACAAGCCAATTGCACAGAATTGCGCGGCAGATCAGTGGGAACGCATCGGCATTCATTTTTGCCGCGGCGACCTTGTAGATGAGTTCGCTTGCGGCGCTTGTAATAAGCCCCCCGCCGCCGCCGACAAACAAGGCCGCGAGGAACAGCGCGCCAATGAGATTGCCGAGCCAGCTCACCGCCCAAATGCTGAGGACACTGTTCCATGACGTGCCGCCCTGCAAGCCGGATATCGTCAGGCTCATCGTGTGGCCGGTGAACAAGTCGGAGCCGGCAAACACGACGAGGATTAGTGCCAGACCGAAGCTCGCGCCCATGGCGAGCGGCCGTACGCTCGGATCCAGTGCCGAGCCGATGCTGAAGATCAGAAGAATGCCGAATCCGACATAAATGCCGGCCATCATCGAGCTGATCCAGAAGCCGAGCGGATTATCGCCCAGAAAGCGCGCCTTTTGCTCGCCCACTAGCGTGAATTTGTCGATTGTGTCCTGGAACATAATTGCCATCGCCGAGAGCCCGGCGAAACGCACGCGCTTCGCCTTCCCATCCACGTGCAAAGCAACCGATGTGCCAGACTCACCACCAGCGGATTCCGCAGGGCATTCGTTTGATTCAACAGAACAATCTGCTGCCTCGATGTGCGAAGAGCCGTCGAGATGTGCAGATCGCTTGCCCGACAGCCTCCTAGACGGCAGCACCATCCGCGCTTGTGACAGAATGTCGCTACCCCGGAATCACGACTTCTCGTGAGAGTGGCAGGCTCGCTCGCTATGCTGGAGCAGGACGCTGGCCGCCCTTGAGCTTAAGCCATTTTGCCTTGAGTGCCTGACGCGCGACGGTCCAGCGGAGGCTCAATCTATCGTTCGGCACGATGGTCATGAACCGCTCCGCCAGTTCGTAGATCACAACGTCAGGCCGCGCCCGCTTGATGTAGACCCAATCGAGATTGCTCGACCAGATGAACTCGACGTCGTGCACCGTCTCAGCCAGCATTGCAGTCAGCGCGTCGGGGCGTTGCGACGCATAGGAATCGCCGAAGATAACAATCTTCTTGTCCGCGGCCGCGGCGCTGTCATTTTTATAGGCAACCTGGGAGCCGACGTGAACCAGCGCATTCGCTGTGACGGTGTCGACATATTGCGCGATCACGTTGCGAAGGTCCGCTGCGATTTCTCCCTGAAATCGTATAGTTTCAGGTGCTCGTAGATCAGCGGCTCCATCTTCAGCCCGAGATCGAGAACGCTGTCCACTTCGTGAGCCGGCCGTGCAAGTAAGGTCGCATCGGCGCGAAGGCCGAGTTTCTCGCATAGGAGACTGTAAGCAAGGAAGCATCCCGCCGGATTCCAATGCGTGTCTGTCTTGTATTAAAGCTGCGTGTCGTCGCGGGCGGCGCGAAAGGGATCGATCAGATCAAGCCAGACATCCGCATGCTGCGAGTGCCGCAGCATCTCGCGCAGACGCATTGCCGGTGAGAGCCGCCAATCGACGATTGGTGGATCGTAAAGCTTGTTGTCATAGACCGTCAGTTTCTCGGGGATATTGAGGTGGACATATTGGATGCCCATCGCCTTCAGACGATGAGCGCGTTCTTCGATCAGCTTCAGCCATTGCTGCAGCTTCGCCTGATCCAGGAGAGGCGCATGTCGATCGTAGAGCGCGCCGATCGAATTGGAACCGCCGGTCAGAAACAGCCAGCCATCCCATCCTTCATAGATCCAGGCGCTCAATGACCCCTCCGCAGCGGCCGCCGTACCGCGCGAGCGATCTTAGCATTACCGGGCGATCGGGCGATGCAAGGAGGGCGCAGAAATTACCGCGCCGCGTCCGGGCTGGTCTTGCCGGCGCGGCCCTTATTCGCCGCGGTCGCATCGGGATCGGTGCTGCGGCGGCGATCGCCGACTTCAACCTTGTCTTCCTGGTGCTGTCGGCTTTCCGCGCTATTGCCGGAGACCCCGCCTGCGACTTTGCCGGGCCGCGGAGATTTTCCCTTGTCGGGATCGATGCGCTTGTCGAGCTCGGCCATGGCTCGCCCCCTCAACCCTGAAAATGATCGGGGACGCCAATGGTTTCGGCGCGCTTCGCGCCCGCGCCTTGCGGCGGGGCGGCAAAAAACCTATAGCCGAACCCGCCTCTTGAAGGCGTCGGAGTGTAGCGCAGCCCGGTTAGCGCACTTGTCTGGGGGACAAGGGGTCGTGGGTTCGAATCCCGCCACTCCGACCATTAGGGCCACTAATCCATTCCAAATCATAGGGTTAATACTCGAAGGCCGCGGGCGGTCTTACTTTTAGTCTTACTCGGACGCCCCCGCCCGGGCTGTCGCTCGGCTGCAACACAGCTGTCGTGTCACTCGCCAGCAACACGGCTGGTGCTTCTGGGTAAGCTCTACGGCCGGTTTAGACTCGCTGGTGCTGGGGCGCTTTCCCCAAGCCCATGCCGGACAATGATCGACCAGCGTCGTTGGCGGCGGGTGTGCAGGTGTCACTAGCCGCCGCATTGCTTTTCCGCCGGGATGCCGCCACGCCTATTGCGTTGAGTTGCTGAACGCCAGCCTGTCGCTCACGCACCCAGGACAAACTGCAGCCCGACCTGCGATTCCAGAGTGGCACCTGCGGCATGCAGCGAGGCTCCCCAGGTATTGTCGCCGACGATGCCGTCCACTTTGACCTCGGCCCATTTCTGGAAAGCCTCGACCGATTTCTTTGTCTTCGGCCCGAAATCGCCGTCGACGCCGCCCGGCGTGATGTTCCATTCTCCTTGAGCACCGTTCGTCAGCACG
>Ga0163163_10004692_pt1 | contig 11702 bp, 13 predicted proteins | sample S65metaG_FD_119766 | JGI IMG/M metagenome (GOLD analysis project Ga0163163, IMG submission 119766) | Switchgrass rhizosphere microbial communities from Kellogg Biological Station, Michigan, USA - S6-5 metaG | ecosystem: Host-associated > Plants > Roots > Rhizosphere > Soil | place: USA... | reverse complement strand
CCGCCAGCAGCGCGCCCACGAAGCAGCCCCCCACCGAACCCAGGCCGCCGATGATGACCACGATGAACACCACTACCAGCACCTGCATGCCCATGGGCGGCGTGACCGAGCCCTGGTACATGCCCCACATCATGCCGCCCAGGCCAGCCAGCGCCGAGCCGGCCACGAACACGCCCACGAACAGGCGGCGGATGCGGTAGCCCAGCGACTCCACCATTTCGCGGTTCTCCACGCCCGCGCGAATGAGCAGGCCCAGGCGCGTGCGCGACAGGATGAGCCACAGCGCGAGAAACACCGCGGCGCCCACCACCACCGCGAACACACGGTAGCGCTCCACGGCGATGTCGCCGAAGGTGAACGCGCCGGTGAGCGTCCATGGCACGGGCACCGGGATCTGGTCCGGGCCCCACAGCACGTCGATGAGTTGCTCGCACACGATGAGGCCACCCATGGTGACGAGGATCTGTTTCAGGTGGTCCCCATACACCGGGCGGATGACCACGCGCTCGAAAAACCAGCCCAGCGCGCCCGAGGCCGCCATGGCCGCGAGCAGGGCCGGGACCAGCGCCGCGAGATTGGACCACAGGGTGGAATCGGCCCCGGTCGCGAGCAGCGAGACCTTGAGCGCGATCAGCACCGAGACGCCGGCGTAAGCGCCCACGGAAATGAACGCGCCATGGGCAAAGTTCAGCACGTCCATCAACCCGAACACCAGGGTCAGGCCCGAGGCCATGATGAAAATCATCATGCCCATGGCGAGGCCGGCCACGGTGAGCGTCACCCACGTGGGCAGGCTGCCGATGAAGGGCGCCGCGCCGAGCATGATGGCGGCCAGGATGGCGAGCGGCCGCCAGTCGAAGCGGTTAGCGGGCACGGCGGCCGCGGCCGCGCCTTGGTTGCCCTGCATCACCGCGCTCATTGATATGCCTCCAGCGACAGTCCCAGCAGGCGCGTCTGCAGCGCCTCATCGGCAGCGAGCGCCGCCATGGCGCCGGCGTGCACGATGCGCCCCGAGTCCATCACCGCCACGTCGTCGCCCAGCGAGCGCGCGAAATGAAAGTTCTGCTCCACCACCAGCAGGGTGGTGCCCGTGGATTTCAGTTCACGGAAGGCCTCGATCATGGCCGCCACCATGGCGGGGGCCAGGCCCTTGGTGGGCTCGTCCACCAGCAGCAGCGCGCGCGGCTCGACAATGGCGCGCGACACCGCCAGCATTTGCTTCTGCCCGCCCGACAAATTGCCGGCTGGGCTGTGCCAGAATTTTTTCATGGCCGGGAACAGGCCGAATATCCACTCCAGCCGCTGGTCGTCGGGCGGCCCCTGGCGCGCGGCCAGCAGCATGTTCTCGCGCACCGTGAGCCCGGCGAAGATGCCCATGTTCTCGGGCACGTAGGCCACGCCGTAGTGGGCCAGTTCGGGCGTGGCGGCGCGCGTGATGTCGCGGCCGTCGCAGTGGATGGTGCCCCTGGACGCGCGCCACAGGCCCATCACCGTGCGCAGGCAGGTGGTCTTGCCCGCGCCGTTGCGCCCCAGCAGCATGGTGAGGCCGCCGCGCGCCACGGTGAAATCCACGCCCTGCAGGATGTGGTACTGGCCGATGTGGGTGTGCACGCCGGCGAGCGTGAGCAGGGGATTGGAAACGGCGTCAGCCATGCGCCGCCTCGGTACTCTGGATGCCCAGGTACGCCTCCTGCACGATGGGCGAGGCGATCACCGTGGCCGGGTCGCCGGCGGCGGCGAGGCGTCCCTGGTGCAGCACGATGATGCGGTCGGCCAGCGAGCGCACCACGTCCATCTTGTGCTCCACCAGCAGGATGGTCTTGTCGCCCTGGGCCTTGATGGCGCGGATGAGATCGAGAATCACCGGCACCTCGTCCACGCTCATGCCGGCGGTGGGCTCGTCGAACATGAACACTTCGGGCTCGAGCGCCAGCAGGATGGCCACTTCGAGCTTGCGCTGGTCGCCGTGCGGCAGCGTGGACGCCACGGCGTTGCGCTTGTCGGCCAGCGCCACGCGATGCAGGCAGTGCTCGGCGCGCTCGGTCAACTCCTTATGGCCGCTCCACACCGAGAACAGGTCGAGGCCGGTGCGCGCCCGCGCCTGCACGGCGAGGCGCACGTGCTCCAGCACCGACAGGCGCGGGAACAGGTTGGTGAGCTGGAAGGCGCGACCGAGGCCGCGGCGCGCGCGCATGGGGGCCGGCAGTGCGGTGATGTCCTCGCCGAACAACGAAACGCGCCCGGCGCTGGCCCGCAACTGCCCGGAGATGAGGTTGAAGTAGGTGGTCTTGCCCGCGCCATTGGGGCCGACGATGGCGGTGAGCGTGCCCGCCGCGAAGGCGCAGCTCACGTCGTCCACGGCGGCGTGGCCGCCGAAGCGGATGCCCAGGCCGTGGGTTTCCAGGACCGGTCTTTCAGTCGCCGGCATGAGACCCTCTGAAATGGGGGATTTACAAGGGGGCGCCGTTTCGAAAATGCGCCCCTTGTTCGCGACGGCCTTAGCTCTTCGGCACCCGGATGGGGATTTTCATTTCCTCGGGCTTGATCTCGCGCACCAGCACCGGAACGGCCCATTCCACTTTGGGATCGACCTTGATTTTGAAGTGGTACATGGACTGCATGGCCTGGTGGTCCTCCTTGCGGAAGGTCATCCTGCCCTTGGGCGTCTCGAAGGACATGCCTTCCATGGCCGAGATCAGTTTTTCGGTATCGGTGCCGCCGGCCTTCTGGATGGCGTCCACCAGCGCAATGGCCGCCGACATGCCGCCCGCGGTGAAGAAATCGGGCGGCGTCTTGAAGCGCTTTTCATGCTCGGTGACCAGCCACTGGTTGGCCTTGTTCTTGGGAATCTCGTAGTAATAGTACGTGGCCCCTTCCATGCCGGGGAAGGCCTTGTACTTGACCAGCTCGCTCAGGATGTTGCCGCCCGTGGCGATCTCGATGCCGAAGCGCTCGGGCTTCAGGTCGGCGACCTTGAAGGGATTGCCGCCCGCCCAGATGATGAACATCACCTTGCGGCCGGGCTTGTCCTTGAGGGCGTTGAAAATGCGCTCAGCCGGCGCGGTGAAGTCGCTGGTCTGCACCGGCGCGTATTCCTCGTGCACGATGGTGGCGCCGCTGCCGGCCAGCGCCTCCTTGAATGCCGCCACGCCGTCGCGCCCGAAGGCATAGTCCTGCGCCAGGGTGGCGATGTAGGTGTTGGGCTTGCCCAGCGCCACGCCGTTGGAAATCGCGTCCTGCGAGGAATTGCGCCCGGTGCGGAAAATGTAGCGATTCCATTTGTCACCCGTGATCGAGTCGGCCACGGCGGGCTCGACCAGCAGAATCTTCTTGTACTCTTCGGCCACGGGCAGCATGGCGAGGGCGGTTCCCGAACTGCCGGCGGCGATGGCGATGTCCACCTTGTCGTCACCGTAGGCGGCGGCCAGCAGCGACTTGGCGGCATCGGGCTTGGTCTGCGAATCCTTGTCGATGACCACGATCTTGCGGCCGAGCACTTCGTTCTTGCCGCCGGTGGCGTATTCGAGTCCCAAGGCAAAGCCGGTCTGCATCTGCTTGACATAGGCTTCCAGGGGACCGGTCTTGTCGGCGATCAGGCCTATGCGGATTTCCCTTGATTGGGCCAATGCATTGCCCGCCAACCCCAGCGCAGCGACGGCTGTGATGGACACCAGCGACGTGACGAAACCCTTCATGCTCTCCTCCTTTATGTTCGAGCCGCCGAGCAGGCGACCGATCTGCTGTGCCTACGCAAGGGTTAGGCCAAAGATTTCAACACCCTGATTTAGCGGCACATTTATTGTGCAGAACCCGGTGGCAGCGCGAACAATGTCCAGATGTCGGACACATTGAAAATCCAAATCTCATTGATTTGATTGTCTTTATGCTCTTACTACGCCATCGCCATCAGTGTCTGGCTATCGGACATATGTCCGATTTCTATGCATTTCGCATGAGCGAGAGCTTTTCATAGAGCGTAGCCCGGGAAATGCCCAAGAGCTTGGCGGCCGAGACCTTGTTGCCCTTGGTGGCCTCGAGCGCGGACTGAATGGAGGCGCGCTCCAGTTCGGCGATGAGTTGCGGCAGGGGTTTGGCGGGTGGGATGGAGGGAATGCTCGGGGCAGATTTGCTCATGTTCGAAAAGTCTTCGGCTGCCAAACGCGCGTGGTCGGTGAGCATGGCGGCCTGCTCAAGCGTGTTTCGCAACTCCCTGACGTTGCCCGGCCAGTTGTGTGCCGTCAGTGAAGCCAAACCTGACGGCGTGAGTGTGCGCGTGGGCATCCCGCTTCTGGAGGCGATGTCTTCCAGCAGACTCTCGGCGAGCGCCTCCAGGTCCGATAGTCGTTCGCGCAGCGGCGGCAACTGGATGGGCAGCACATTCAGCCGGTAGTACAGGTCTTCGCGAAATGTTCCGTCCTTCACCATCTGCCTCAAATCGCGGCTGGTCGCGGCGATCACCCGCACGTTGACTTTGAACATGCGGTTGGAGCCCAGCGGCTCGATCTCCTGCTCCTGCAGCGCGCGCAGCAGCTTGGCCTGCAGCGCCGGCGGCGTGTCACCGATTTCGTCCAGGAACAGCGTGCCGCCGTCGGCCAGCTTGAAGCGCCCGTCGCGGCCGCGGCGATCGGCGCCGGTATAGGCGCCCGGCGCCACGCCGAAGAACTCGGCCTCCATCAGCGTCTCGGGCAGCGCGGCGAGGTTCACGCCCACGAAAGGCTTGTGCGCGCGCGACGAGCCGGCGTGAATGGCATGGGCCAGCAGTTCCTTGCCCGTGCCCGTCTCGCCGAGCAGCAGCACGGTGGCCTCGCCCTGGGCGGCGCGGCGCGCCTGGCGCTTCACTTCCAGCGCCGCGGGGCTTGAGCCGATGAAGCTGGCGAAGGTGTACTTGGCGCGGCGCTGCTCGGCCAGCGCGCGGCGCGCATCATCGAGGTCGCGCTGCAGGTGGGCGAACTTGGCGATGAGCGGCTTCAGCGTGGTCTCGGGATGGTCGAACAGCACCATGCCCAGCACGCCGATGACTTCGCCCGAGTCGTCGCGCAGGGGAATGCGGCTCACCACGAAGGTGCCGGCGCGGTTGGTGAGCAGGTCGATGAGGATGGGCTTGCCGGTCTCGAGCACGTAGTGCATCTGGGTGTTGGGCACCACCTCGGCCACCGGCCTGCCGACGAAGTCCTCCTCGCGCGCGAAGCCCAGCGCCGGCAGGAAGCGCTTGTAGCCTTCGTTGATCCACACCACGCGCCCGGTGCGGTCCACCAGAATCATGCCCTCGGCCATGCTGGAGAACAGGTCGAACATGGAGCGCGCGGCGAGCTTGAGAATGCTGTCGCCGTCGCTGGGCAGCGCGGGCTGGTCTTGCATGAGCCTTCCTCCTCCTTGCGGCGAGTCTAAACCTTCGGCCGCTGCCCCGCTGCCGCGCTCAGTCGGTTTCGACGCGCACCAGCTTGGTCCGGCCCGATGCGCCGCTCTTGATGGACACCGCCGAGCGCGCGCAACCGAAACGCCGCGCCACCAGGGCGATGAGTTCGGCATTGGCCTTGCCGTCCACCGGGGGAGACTTGAGCTGCGCGAGCCATGTTCCGTCGGCGTCCTGCTCCAGCGAACTTTCCCGGGCGCGCGGCTTCACCTTCACCTGCAGCAACGTGCCCGTCACGCCGGCGGCGCCCACTGCGGGTTCCACGCCACTTCCCACAAATGGCCATCGGGGTCCTGGAAGTAGCCGGCATAGCCGCCATAAAAAGTGTCCTGGGCGGGCTTGACCATGCGCGCGCCGGCCGCCTGGGCCTGCGCCATCACCTCATCCACTTCGGCCTTGGAGCCGACATTGTGCGCGAGGCTGAACTCCGTGGCGCTCGGCCGGGCGAGCGGCAGCCCTGAATCATGTGCCAGGCTGGCGCGCGGCCACAGCGCCAGGCGCAGGCCGCCCGCCAGGTCGAAGAAGGCCACGGCGCCATGCTCGAATTCGGTGCCGATAATGCCTTCGGTGGCCAAGCCGAGCGCGCGGTAGAAGCTCACCGCCCGTTCAAGGTCGTCCACGCCCAGGGTGACGAGGCTGATGCGCGGTTTCATGAGCCGTCTCCCAGCACGTCCTCGCACCAGGACTCGTGCGCGCGCAGGCTGGTGCCGAAGCCCGCCGCCATGAGCAGGTCGCGCGTGTCGATGCGATAGAGCTGCTCGGCGTATTCCTGCCGCGCCGGGCCTTCCATGGCGAGCTTGATCACCGCGAAGCGCACGCGCTCCAGCACCGCTTCGGTGGGCGGGCCGTACAGCGCGCCCTGCTTGCGGAACAGCGCCAGCAACCTGGCCTTGACCGCTTCGTCGCCGATGCGCTCCAGCAGCCGCACGGTGCGCTCGGTCAGTTCGATGTCCATTTGGCCGTCCAGGCCGTCTCCCAGCTGCGAAAGAAAGCGCGCCCTCCGAGGGCAATGTGCACGGGCGTGCCCACCGGCGTGCCATCCTTACGGTACGTGGTGAGCAGAATGGTCTTCTGGCGCTCGAAAGCGTCCAGGGCAGCCATGATCGACCTCAGGCGCGTTTGCGCAGGAACATGTGCGTAGCGCGCTCGCCCGCCACCGACTTGTAGCACTCGTACCCCAGCGCCCGCAGGTCGAGCCCCGCAAACAGGTTTTCGCCGCTGCCGAGCAGCACCGGCCGCACGGCAAGGTGCAGCTCGTCGATGAGCCCGGCCTGCAGGTACTGACGAACGGTTGAGACGCCCCCGCCGAGTCGGATGTCGCGCCCGCCGGCCGCGGCGCGGGCCTGCACATACGCCTCCTGGATGCCGCCGGTGATGAAACGGAACTCGGTGCCGCCCTTCATTTTGAGCGTCGGGCGGGCGTGGTGCGTGAGCACGAAGGTGGGCACGTGATAAGGCGGCTCCTCGCCCCACCACCCCTTCCAGCTCTCGTCGGGCCAGGGCCCCCGCACCGGGCCGAACATGTTGCGCCCGAGGATCCAGGCGCCGATGTTGTCGAACCCCTGCTCGGCAATGCCGTTGTCGACGCCGGTCTCGCCGCCTTCTTCGTTGAGGACCGTCTTGCGGAACATGCGGGTGGGGAAGAACCACTCCATGATCTCGGGGCCGCGCACACCTAGAGGATTTTCAAGGCTTTGGTCGGGGCCGGCGCCGAAGCCGTCGAGGGAGAGGCCGAAACTTAGGACGCGGAGTTTGGACATATGCATTTATCCATGAGGTCGCATGATGACTTCATCAAACAACTGCTATTTACGCGGCCACCGCTTCGGGCTGCGCGAGGTTTGTATGACCGCGAGAATGGCGATCGTCCCTGCTTTTTCCGCATAGAACACCCCGTACGGAAATCGCGGCAATAACGCCCGCCTGATTCCAGGTTGTGTTTGCGCGTACAGCCGAGGCATCAGAAGAATGGACCGGAACTGGCTGTCAAGCGCCGCCAAAAACTCACCGCCAAGGCCGGGCTGCTGTTCCTGGTACCAGTCGAACGCTTCGCCGATTTCCTGGGTCGCCCGGTCCGAGACCCTTAGCCGGTACGCCATTTCCCCTGAACAATGCGCTCACGAACCTCTTCCCAAGGGGAGCCCCCGTCGGGATTGGCTTCAAATTCCACCAGGCGCCGGTCAAGCTCCGCCTTCAGCTCTTCGGATACCGGCACGGCTTCCGGCACGGCCGCAATGCTGTCCCAGATTTGCTCGACCAGCCGGATGCGCTCGGCCACGGGCAATTCGAGGATTTCGGCGACGGAAAATTGTTTCATGGCACTAGCGTATCACCAACGTCATTTATGGGGAACTGGGCCTCATTGCGTTCACAGGACGTAGTGAGGTTGCGCTTTCTAATTCGACCCTGGAGCCTTTAATTTCATTCAGCTTCTATTTGATCCGTGCTGCCGCCCGGGCTTTGGCGACGGCACGCCAAGTTGCGTCGTCGGGATCGAGTTCAGGGAATGCCTGGATGGCAGGGTTGATAAGTTCATCGACGACAGCCGCCATGACGTCGCCGAAAACGCGCTTCAGCTCTTCCGCCTGTTCCGGGTTTATGTCTGCGATGGCGTCCACCAACGCGTCATTCAGAGCCGCCATGGCATCGATTCCGCCGTCTCTAACGGCACGTGCACAGTTTATGTTTGGTGGCTTCATTTTTTCAATCGGGGTACGTCCCCATTTGTCACTTCGTTCTTGAACCGGCTCCGGTGCACGTCATTGGGAATCAGCACGACCCGCCAATATCCGGTGAAATCACTGTCATTCGCCGGACGGACGTTTTTGCTTTGGGCCACCGCGACGGATGACCATATCAAGAACAGCAACAGGAAGAATCTCATGTGGTCCTTGCTTTCGACCAAATCCTCTTCGCGCTCTCGTAGCACGAACCGCAAAGAATCTGGATACCCAGTTCGGCCTCGACCTCCGGCGTCCAGTCACCTCCCGCCTCAACCCTCCTGTCTTCACATGAAGAGCACCATGCGTCGGGATGCGGTCCGTCAAAAATCGGCAGGCCAGTGAAATCCAACTGCGACCCCGGTGTGCAACGAACCAACAATGTGCCGGCAGACATGAGTCGCGCACTCGACTTGGTCAGAATTGCTCATAGTTCTTGTTTCTCCCCGGCAACCAGCGGGGAGGCTGCCCAAACTCCGCATCGGACGCGCTGTACATGGGCGCCGCCGGCGCCCGGTGCGGCTGCAATGGAGGGAGATTGACCACTATGGACCCTGCCAAGCGGTCGGCAATGGTCCGGCCAGCCACGGAGCGCTCCAGCAGTGTGGTTTCAGCAATGAAAAGCGCCAACAGCGAGATGCTGCCGATCAAGGCAACCGTCGCCAATGGAATCCCTCTAGCGTGATGGGCCTCCAGAAAAAAGAATGGAAACGATCTCACGGCAGATCTGATTGCTGATTCGAGTAAATTGAGCGGTCGCCCTTTTGCGGAAACGACACAAATGTCGACGGCGGTCTTGCCGACCGTTCTACCTTCCCGAAACACCAAGCAGGAAAGGTTATAGGCGAAAAATAGAACGGCGAAGACGATCCATCTCTTAAGGTCGACTCCAGCCAATTCTCCGACGACTGCAATGATCATAAACAGGACTGCGACCGTGAATACATCAAAGCCACCCGCCCACAGGCGCTTTCCGGGTTTGACGATTGCTGTTTGAGACATATTTGTTTAGTCGAATCCGGTTTCTGGAGCTACCTAGTCGGATGATGCTATCAAAAAGAGAAGGCCCCCGACCATTAAGGGCGGAGGCCTTCTGATATCTGCAAACGCGATAGGTTACTAGGCCGCCAGCTTCAACTCTCCCGGCTCAATACCCACCGCCGTCCTCAGCGCATCATCCACCGTATCCAGCAGCACAAACTTCAGCTTCTCACGAGCTTCCGCCGGCACATCATCCAGATCCTTGGCATTGCGCCGCGGAATCATCACCGTCGTTATGCCAGCCCGCAGTGCGGCCAACACTTTTTCTTTAACACCGCCAATCGGCAACACCAGCCCTCGCAGCGATATTTCACCCGTCATCGACACGTCATTCCGCACCGGCTTGTCGATCAGCAGCGAGACGATAGACAGGAACATGGCCACCCCCGCGCTGGGCCCATCCTTGGGCGTGGCCCCGGCCGGCACGTGCACGTGCAGGTCCCACTTGTCGAGCGGCGTTCCCAGGCGCGACTTGGCCAGGGTGAGCGCGGCCTGGGCCGACTCCTTCATCACGTCGCCGAGTTGCCCGGTGAGGGTGAGCTTGCCCGAGCCTGGCACCTTGGTCGACTCGATGAACAGGATGTCCCCGCCCACCGGCGTCCAGGCCATGCCCGTGGCCACGCCAGGCACGGACGTGCGCAGCGCCACCTCGTCCTCGAACTTCTTGGCGCCGAGAATGCCGTGCAGGTCAGGCTCGTCGATGGCGATGGGCGGTGCCGCACCCTCCGCCACTTTCATGGCCACGCTGCGCAGCACCGAACCGAGCTCGCGCTCGAGGTTGCGCACGCCCGCCTCGCGGGTGTAGTCGTGCACCAGCGCCGCGATGGCCGCATCGCTGACGCTGGCCTGCCCTTCGGCAAGGCCGTTGGCGTCGAGCTGGCGCTTCACCAGGTAGCGCTTGGCGATCTCGATCTTTTCGTTGGCCGTGTACCCCGGCAGATGGATGATTTCCATGCGGTCGCGCAGCGGACCCGGGATGGTGTCGAGCTGGTTGGCGGTGGCGATGAACATCACGCGAGAGAGGTCGAAGTCCACGCCCAGGTAGTTGTCGCGGAACTTGTTGTTCTGCTCGGGATCGAGCACCTCCAGCAGGGCCGAGGCCGGGTCGCCGTGGAAGCCGCCCGAGCCCACCTTGTCGATTTCATCGAGCATGAGCACGCTGTTGCGCGATCCGGCGCGGCGCAGCGCCTGGATGATGTTGCCCGGCAGCGCGCCGATGTAGGTGCGGCGGTGGCCGCGGATCTCGGCCTCGTCGTGCAGGCCGCCCAGGGCCACGCGCTGGAAAGCGCGTCCGGTCGCTTTCGCGATCGACTGACCGAGCGAGGTCTTGCCCACGCCGGGCGGGCCGGCGAAGCACAGGATGGGACTCTTGCCTTCGGGCTTCAGCTTCCGCACCGCGAGGTACTCGAGGATGCGGCGCTTGATCTTGTCCAGGCCGTAGTGGTCCTCATCCAGGATGCGGCGCGCCTCGGCGAGGTCGATGCCCTTCGCGTCCTCGTTCTTCCACGGCAGCTCGGTGAGCCACTCGAGATAGGTGCGCAGCATCGAGGCTTCGCTGCCGCCTTCCTGCATGCGCTGCAGGCGCTTGAGTTCCTTGCGGGCGTGCTTGGCCGTGTCCTCGGGCATGCCCGCGGCGTCGATGGCCTTGGCCAGTTCCTCGATTTCGGCGGCCGTGTCGTCGCCCTCGCCCAACTCCTTCTGGATCTGGCGCATCTGCTCGCGCAGCACCACTTCGCGCTGGCGGTCGTCGAAGGCCTTCTTGGTCTGGTCGCTGATGTTCTTGGAAATGCGCAGCACTTCCAGGCGCTCGCCGAGGTGCGTGAGCACCTTGTCCAGGCGCGTGCGCAGGTCGAACGCCTCCAACAGGGCCTGCTTCTCGGGCAGTTCCACGTCGATGAAATTGGCCACGAGGTCGGCCAGCGCCGAGGGCGATTCAACGGCCTGCACCACGGCCGCGAGCTCGTCGGGCACGTTGGGCAGCATTTCGATGGCCTCGGCGGCGTGCGCCTTGAGGCGCAGGAAACGCGCCTCGATCTCATGGTCGGCCAGGGCGCTGCGGCCGTCGGGCAGCTTGTCGCTGGCCTCGACTATGGCAACGCGCGCCACCAGGAACGGCCAGCCCTCGAGGAACTCCAGCACGCGGAAGCGCGACTCGGCCTGCACCACCAGGTGATGGGCGCGGCCCTGGGCATCACCTTGTCCGGCGATGTAGCGCACGATGCGGCCGCTGGTGCCCACCCAGTACAGGTCGTCGGGGCCGACTTCGGTTTTTTCGCGGTCCCGCTGCAGGAGGAATCCGACTTTTTGCTCGCCGCGCAGCGCTTCCTGCGCCGCGGCCACGGAGCGCGGACGGCCGATGGTCACCGGCGAGACCACGCCCGGGAAGAGCACGGTGTTGCGCGTGGGGATGAGAATCATGGCGTCGGCCGGCAGGGCGCGGCCCGCGCCGTTGCGGGCGGGCGCGGCATTGCCTGCCGTGGATGCTTCGTCGCGCGACAGCATGCGGTTCTCGGCGGCGTCGTTGCCGT
>Ga0163163_10004690_pt1 | contig 11703 bp, 9 predicted proteins | sample S65metaG_FD_119766 | JGI IMG/M metagenome (GOLD analysis project Ga0163163, IMG submission 119766) | Switchgrass rhizosphere microbial communities from Kellogg Biological Station, Michigan, USA - S6-5 metaG | ecosystem: Host-associated > Plants > Roots > Rhizosphere > Soil | place: USA: Michigan... | reverse complement strand
CCTCGGGAACTGGATACTCTGAAGATTTCTTTAGCTCGATCTTCTTTCCGGACTTCTCCAATTCGATGGCTTCGTCGAGGTAGTCCTTCAGGATCGAGCTTACGGCCGCAATCTCCCGAAGCGACGTGAATTTGCGCCATCGCCCGGCCTGTGTATGCTCTCCAATTCTTTCGAGAAGGTGCCTTGGATCCTTGAGCAACGCCCCCTTGAAGAAAGAGAACGCGCATGACTCCTTAAGCGGGATGACGATCGCCACATTTTTCTTGAGGAAGGTGAAGCACGGTTTGCCCCACTTGAGTTCTTCGGTCAGGCCGCAGTCAAGGGCGATGTGGCGTAGCCTGTCTGTTTCCTTCTGCCACTTCTTCGCATAGGGTACGTTCATCATTCCAGTCCTTTGTCGAGGATTGCTGAATTCATGCAATTCTGCCCGGAAAATACGGTATGTGTGGCCGCCAATACAATGCGAATCATCGATGCAGTCCAAAAATATCTCGAACAGATCGCAATCCGGTTCGTTTTTCCCATCATTGCGCACGTGCACGGGATCTCATCTATCGATACTGTGGCGCGGAGACGTTGCTTCCAGATCAAAACGAATGTGTTAAACGAACAGGCGGGAGTTCCTGTGTCGATCCTTATTTGTTAAAAAAATAACATGCATCGGGGCCGATGCCGTTGTATGATGCCGCCATGAAATCCACTCTTGCGATGCTATTGTGGATAGCCGCCGTGGCAACCGCCCAAACGGTATCCGTGGTCAATCCGAAGCGTTTCACAGCGAATGAAGTCAGCCAGAAAGGAGACGTGACCCATCTTCACGGAAACGCTGTAGTGAGATGGGGTACAGGGACCCTGACTTCGGAAGACATTGAATACCAGCACGGGCATTCCGACATGCATATAAAAGGGGATTCCCAACTGGATGTGGTGAATGTGAAGCCGAATCCAGGATTCAAAGACATACCGATGTCGCCAAAGTTATTCGCTGCCGACGAAATTCGGCAGGAAGGACCTCTCGCGATATTTCATGGAAACGTAAGAATGACCGCCACTGGTGCTTTCCGGATTCAGGCGACTGACGCCATGCTGAATACCCTGACAGGGACCATCACGGTCAAGGGCGACGCAACATACATCATACTGAAGCGAAACGGGTGTACAGACGGACTCACGGTGGAATTCTGGACCGGCAATGTCGGGTCCCCATGTGGAGTCGCTGACGACCTTGGCCCACTCGATCTGCCGCGATAAATATCCGCATACGACGAGGGAGTGCGTTGCTCGAATTCGAATCGCATTTTGGTCAATGACACCGAGACTCCTGGTACTTCACAACGAAGCCTCAGCAAAGACAATTCGACTGAATTAGCAAAGCTTTACTGTTCGCTGTCACAATCACGGATCTGACCTTCCTGGCAATTCGAAGACATGCGTTCGGCCATGACCGACTTCCAAGCGCCTCAATCATTGGCACGATTGGCGCATTTGTAGGCATGATTGCTGCCGTTTGGATGAATTCGCTGCGAAAGCGCCTACCGGTTGAATGGCGCCGCCACAGGAGTTCCTTTCCGGGATCAAAAAGATGGCGACTGGATTTTTGGAACTATATTCGGCTGCTACCGGCACATGGAAATTCAGTGGGCTGATGTCTCTCGGCCCATTTCCACTGGTGCAAAGATTGACAGGACAAACTTCCATAGGGGCACATCACGGCGCTCTAACTACACTGCTAATTCTTGATCTCCCCAAGTGAAAAGCGAACTCATCGGTTTACTTGAAATAGACGAGACGGATTTGGAAGGTAAGGTGGAGAAGCGAGTCGTTGGATTCGATCGTTCGCCAAAATGATTACTCGGTGAACGTCTTAGTTCAGCCTATGTAAGTGGGGACCTCAATGCGCGGTTGGACCATGACGGAGTTGCGAGGCTGATTTCAATTTCGAGTTCAACCGACGACCCCAACCTTCAAACTTAACCAGTTGGGCTATAATCCCGGCGGATGAGGGCCATAACAGTCGCGTCAGCAAAACTTCCCAGCGACTTTGGCAGTTTTACGATCATTCCTTTTGAATCTGACGACAAAACGGAAAGCGCGGTTGCAGTCGTTTTCGGATCTTTTGGACAGGCTGTCGAACCGGTTGATACACCACTGGTGAGAATCCATACGCAATGCCTCACGGGCGAAGCCTTCAGCTCAAAAAGGTGCGATTGTGGGGATCAACTCGATTTCGCGCTGGAAGCGATCGCAAATTCAGGCTGTGGCATCCTGATCTACAATTTGCAGGAAAGCCTCGGGATCGGAGGCATGAATAAACTGCGCGAGTATGAGCTGCGGGATGCCTGTACGGATACGGCTAAGGTCAACCATCAGCTCGGATTCGAAGGGGACGACCGTCGCTACGAGTTCAGTTCGGAAATTCTTCGGTATTTTGGTGTGAAGCGAATACGTCTGATGTCGAATAATCCCGTTGAACTTCGGGTGATCGAAAGAGCGGCCATCGCCATCGATGAACACCTCACTATCGAAATAGCCCCACCATCGGTAAACGAGACAACTTTTGTACAAAGCGAGTCGAGATCGGCTACTCCCTGATGGAAGTTTGATTGAGGGTGAAGGTGCGACAGCGCTATCCGGCATTGATGGCGGAACTGGTATAGATTGAACTGGATCCTAACGTGATAAGTTTCCTGCAAGCCAAAATCGTCACAATACTGACTGTCAGCGCGTTCTCTCCTCTTCTGACCCTCGCCGCCGAGATTCCCGATCGCGTGTTGCCCGACGGTGTAGGCGTCAATATTCACTTCACTCGCGGCCATGAAAAAGACCTCGACATGATCGCGGCAGCGGGCTTCAGGTTCGTTCGCATGGATTTTCTTTGGGGCCGAACCGAGCGAATTAAGGGCGAATACGACTGGTCGGATTACGATATTTTGACGGCGGAGCTGGACACGCGCGGCATCCGCGCTTATTACATTTTCGATTACTCCAACCCGCTCTACGAAGGAACAGTGATTACCCGAAATGCCGACACCGGGCGGGAGGAAGATCGAAGCACCGCTTCGCCGCGAAGGCCGGAAAGTGTCACAGCTTTTGCACTCTGGGCCGCCGCGGCCGCAAGGCACTTTCATGGCCGCCACGTCGTGTGGGAAATCTGGAACGAGCCGAATATCGAATTCTGGAAGCCGAAGCCGGACGTAAAGCAGTACATCGCGCTCGCATTGGCGACGTGCAAAGCCATCCGCGAAGCCGATCCGCAGGCGACTATCGTTGCACCCGCGACGTCGTCGTTTCCATGGGGATTCTTGAAAACCTTTCTGAAGTCGGGAGTTTTGGAATACCTGGATGCCATCAGCGTGCATCCGTATCGTTCCGAAAACAGGCCGCCGGAAACGGCCATCGACGATTACAAACGGTTGAGGCAACTCATCGAACAAAGTGCGCCGGAGGAAGCAAAGCGGAAAATCCCGATCATCAGTGGCGAATGGGGCTATTCGTCCAACGTAGTATCAGGCGTCTCGCTTGAGAAACAAGCGGATTTCATTGCGCGACAACAATTGTCGAACCTGCTTCAGGAGGTGCCGATATCGATCTGGTACGACTGGAAGAATGACGGTGAAGATCTGAATGAAAATGAACACAACTTCGGCACGGTCACCTATAACCTCAAACCAAAGCCTGGCTATGTCGCGATTCAAACCCTAACTAAAGAACTATCCGGCTATCGCATAGTCCGCCGTCGCAGCACCGGTAACAAAAAAGACTTTGTTCTGATCCTGGTGAACGCAACAGGCGAAACCAAACTGGCAGTCTGGACGCTCGGCAAGCCGCACACTATTGCCTTTGATCTGGAAGCGACTTCTGCAAGGGAACTCTTATTTATTGACGGAAACGGCAAGAGCGGACGGATCGAAATCGGGCCAAATAATTTTACTGTCAAACTTGCCTCTTCTCCGCAATACATCATTTTGAAGGACGTGCGGCTTAAGTAGCTCACGATTGAAAGTGGCGGTTTCGCACCAGTTATCGATTCAGGACGCCACAGACTACGTTCGAGAACTCTCGCAGGAAACGCTGGCGTCCAAACCGCAATGAGGATTTGCGAATTTCCTCAGGATTGAAGTGGAAATGGTCGAGACGGTCCAGACCGTCGAGGAGCGACTCCACCGATTCGTCGTCAAACAGAATCCCGCTTACTCCGGGTTCGACAATTTCAGCGGCCCCGCCGCGGCCCAGTGCAACGACGGGCGTTCCGCACGCTTGAGCTTCTGCCATCACGATTCCGAAGTCTTCCTCTCCCGCGAACACGAACGCTTTACATTGCTGCATGGCTACCAGGACAGCGCTCTGGGGTTGTGATCCGAGGAATCGAATATTCGATCTGGCGAGTCTCTCGAGCCTGCGCCGCTCAGGTCCGTCGCCGATAATGGTCAAAGGTCTCCCGCATTGATTGAAGGCTTCAATGAGCAGATCGACTCGCTTGTACGGAACTAATTGGGAAACCACCAGGAAGAAGTCTTTCTCACGTTCAGTCGACAACTGGTAGAGGTCCGTATCCACCGGAGGGTAGACGACAGCGCTCTCTCGTCCGTAACAGTCCCTGATCCGCCTCTGGACATTCCGCGAGTTGGCGACGAAATGCGTCACACGCTGAGCCGCATCGTAGTCCCATCGGCACATGGAGCCACGAACTGCGGAAAGGGCCCATCGCGTCAGAGGGCTGGCGGCGCGATAGTACGTTTCATAGCCGTTCCAGACGTAGCGCATGGGCGTGTGACAGTAGCAAATGTGTGTCGCTCCGACGCTGCCTCGCACGCCCTTCACCGTAGCCGCATCGGAACTGATGATGAGGTCATAGCCAGAGAGATCCAGTCTCTCTGTGGCCAGTGGAAATAAAGGCAGGTAGTAACGGTACCATTCCGTGGACTTTGGAAAACCCTGAAGCAGCGAAGTGTGGATGCGACGGCGTCCCAGTTCGGCCGAGATCCTGGATCTGTCGCATACAAGTGTGAACAGGTCCGCTGAAGGGAAGAGTTCAGCCAGCGCTTCGAGAACCCGCTCGCCGCCGCGCATCGTTACCAGCCAGTGATGGACGAGAGCGGTCTTTGTCGCCGGTGACCTGCTTACTTCCATGCCGCGAATTTCTCGTCAGACGGCCTGATTTTGTTCGCATCCGGCAAATTGCAAAGTCTCCGAACCAGTGTGCGAATGTTTGGTGAAAAAGATCTCAGTGTAAACCGATCGTCGAGGCCGAATTGGGCTCCTTGCTGCAGGTGTTCGCGAAACGAACTGTCCTCGACAAAGCGTGCCAGCGCCTGGCGCAGCGCGTCTTCATCACCCGGCGTTACAAGCAAACCATTGCTCCCATCGTCGATAATCTCCGGGATTCCACCTATTCGAGAAGCAATAACGGGAATGCCCATTCGCAGGGCCTCCAGAATGACCAGGCCCATCGCCTCGGCCCACAATGCAGACTGTACCAGGACATCCATTGAGGCATACCAGGAGTCTAGATCCGTCTGATATCCGGCCCACGTGATGTTCTCCGTCAAACCATAATCGGTCGCGATTGCCCGTAGATCATCCGCATAGCGAAGATCCGCCTTACTCGCCGGTGCGGGAGCGCCGATAATAAGTAATCGGATTTTGCCTCTAACGTTAGCCGGCAGCGTTCCAACCGCCTTGAGCAACAAATGTTGTCCCTTCACCTCGGTAATCCGGCCAACTATTCCTACGGTGAAACCTGTGGTCGCTGTGCCTATTCTTTCCTGTGTGGGCCCAGGGGCCGGCACATTTCCGACAGGTACCGGACTATAAAGAACCTCAGTTTTTCCGGAGAGGCGGGCGTCGGCATTCAGCAGGGACTGTGCGGCCGCGTGCGAACAGGCAATGATCCTGGAAATATGCCGCGACAGTCGAGTTACTAAGAATAACTCGCTTCTGCGTGTGAGGATTAAATGCAAATGAAACACGGATGGACGGCCGGTCAGCCAGGCCGCGATCACTCCCGCCAACAAGCACCGCGGACCGTTGATGTATACAAGAGCGATCCGATATTTACGAATAGTTCTTGCGAGCCGTATTCCACAGAACACACTTCGGACGGCAAAGCCTGCCATTTCCAGAAAAGATTTCCTGCCCGATCGGTAGTTTCCAATGGGAATGGTGAGCGTATTCACACCTCTTTCCTCCAGCACCGAACGGAAGGTTCCCTCGTTTGGAAAAGCCACGAGGGTATCGAATTCCGTTCCAAGCGATCCGAGGACGGAGTCCAGTACACGTTGGGCGCCCCCCAGCCAGCTTTGCTGATCGAGAAACAGAACTGTTGTTTTCTTCATTCCGATTTCCCGGAGGCTTCCGCACGTTCTGCCAGATTCAGTGTCCACGCCATTAGAGCGGCAAAAATGACAATGTTGCGCCAGTATGTGTATGCATCCGTCGCCAGTAATTGCACCAGTTCCCCACACCATATCGAAAACAGTACCGTGGCCCAAAAGGCGAGGGTTTCATTTGCGGAGTGAGCCAATCGGAAAAAAGTCCGGAGAATCGCACCGGACAAAACTAAAAATCCGGCAAGTCCGGCAATTCCGGTCTCCAGCAGCAAGCTCAGGTACCCGTTGTCTGTAATGATTTCTCCATGGAAAAGCCGCGTGATTGCCAGCGTCTTGTAACCAATGCCGAAGAGAAGATATTGAGGCTGGTCCCGCATAATCGACAGCACCCGAATCCAGGTATCGAACCGGCCGCTGGTGGCAAAATTCGGATCATCGAAGATATTGATGACCTGGCCAACTCGCGCATTCACAAGGTAGGACCAGAGTTCGGGTGAAAGAGTCCAAAGAAGTATGATCGGAACAGCAGCGGCTCCGAAAACTATCATGATGCGGGAGAGCTTCACGCGGCCCGAAAGCGCCAGCGAGACAAAAAGGGCCACGATCAAACTTACCCATGTGCTGCGCGAAAAAGCAACAAGGACGGCAAGACTGAGGATTGAAATGGAAGCGATGAGCAGTAATCGCGGGAATCCCAGATAACGTTCCCGGCGAGACAGAAAAGCGATACCGCATGCGATGAGAAAGAAGGCGCAGAAATTTCCGAAGTTCGAGGATTCATAAAATACTCCTTGTGCCCGTCGCAGAACCGTTCCATTTAACCAGATAAACTGATCAGCGGCCGGATGCTGCAGTGGAATCGGCCAAATGAAGTCCAGGATTCCGTAGGCCGCCGATAAAACGGCCCCTGCCACCAGGAGGCGAGGCACCTGGCGTTCGGTCCGGCTTGCCTCCCACCACGCTCCACCTCGGATCAGGTAAAATGCCAGCGCTGCATGGCTCAACAGAATCCACCGCGAAAGGCTGTCCAGTCCGACGCTCATTCCTGAAAGCCAAAACGCAAAAGGAATGGATAGCGAGGTTCCCGCGAGAAAGATGGCCAGGCCCTTCGCCACTGAATCCCACTCGAAGTGCATCTCATGAAAGCGAGTCATGACGATGACCAACGCGATCGGAAGGAGAAAAAATGACACGAAGACGGGTAGCTCTCCCAATTGAGAAAAATAGAAAGGAGGGAGGATCTCAAGAGTCAGAAGAAAGACGAGAGCAAAGATCATCGGCTGTCGCCTGGATGCGACGCCAAGAAGGAGGTAGGCATAGGCGCCGGCAATGCCCCCGACGATGGCAGTCAGAGAGCCGGAAAACACAAGGACCACGCCCATTGTGACGGCAAGAACAGGTGCCAGTAGTAACGTCCGATTCCATCGTTCAAGTGCGGGAGAAGACGGATTCATAAATGATCATCCGTAAGCAGATGCAATTCACGGCGCTGAGGGAAACCCAGTGCCATCAGCGTGCCCGTCACAACGAACACCATCCATACTGCCAGCCACAAAACGCCCAGGTGCAGGGGAGCGGCAAGCAGCGCGCCCAAGGCGAGCAATATCGTCGCTCCCATGAGGACCTTCACCAGAGCCAGCCCTGCAATCCGCGCATGATTTCCCTGAATCAGGAAGTAGAGGTAAACCCCGCTGATCATGAGTTCGCGCGCGACATCGGCGATGGCGCATCCCGCCACGCCGTACCGAGACGACAGATATAGATTCAACACAGTTCCGGCCATGACCCCAAATCCAAGGGTACCCAGGCACACGAACCGCCGTCGTGCCGCGACAAAAACATAGAAGAGGACGGTGTTTAGAAACACCAAAGGCAGGGCTGGAGCGAGTATGCGTAGGATATTCGCGGCGGATTCAAAATCTTTTCCGAAGAACAGGGGAAGCAGGGTCGGGGCAGACAACCACACGACAAGGGATCCCACGGCCGTGACCAGCAGGGCGTTTTTTAAAAGGCTGAGCACATAGGCGCTGCCCTTTGCCGAATGGCCAATCAGCAGGCGGGATAGTTTCGGAAACAGAACGGACATCACGAGAGAGGCTGACAGGAACGTCGATGTTGTAAACCAGGCAGCGGCCTGGAATTGTCCAAGCGAACTGGCGGGGACGTAAATACTTAGTACGAGAATATCGATTCGGAGGTTGAGCGCCAGAAGAATTGCGGTGAATCCAATTGGAAGACATTCCGCGGCGATTGCGGAAAGCGTATTTCGGTCCCATTTCAGAAGTCGACCGGGCCCGAACTTCGACCAGAGAATCATCCAGCCCAGACAGGTTTCCGCGAGCTGGCCCGCCAGAAGACCGGTCATCACAACCGGCAGACTTGCTCGCAACGACACGCCCGATCCGACCCAGACGAAGACGATCGATGAGTTGACGAACTGTTGAAGTGCGACATACTGCATGCGCTCGAAGGCCTTGAAGATTGCCATCGTTGCCTGCGAAAAGGTCTGGAGCACGACGCGTCCGATCAATACATAGAAGACGAGCCTGCGGCTCCGGTCCGCAATGCCAAACTCGCCGAAGATTAGAGTGAAAGCGACAACGGCGCCAGTGAGTCCGAGCTTTATCCAGTGAATGTTCCAGAAGATCTCGGGCAAATGCCGGCGCTCCGCCGAGAGTTCCCGCACTGTGAACAGATGAAGACCGCAATCCGGGACGACGATCAGGATACTCGCCAGAGCCAGTGCGTATCCGTAGTCCCCGAGCGCGATGGATCCGTAAAAGTGCGCAATGACGAGGGCCATCAGCGCCGTTGCCAGACGGGCGATGATTTCGCCACTGAAGATCGACGCGCCGTTGACAAAGACTTTTGGAATCGTTCGGGCTCCTGGAATCATGATGCCCCCTTCGTCGCTCTTCAACGGCGATTTGCCGTCACTGCCTTTTCCTGAAGATCGAAAGGGCCTTGTCGATATTCGTCGAGATAGCTCTGAAGCCCGACCGCGACACCACCAAAAACCAGCAGGCCAAGCAGAAATCCCATTACGGTATTGATCAGAATTCTGGGACGAACCGGGCGCTCAGGGACCTGAGCAGGCGCAATCTGCTTGATGTCTTGAGATTTCGAGCTGACGTTTACCGACGCGGCATCGTATTCCCGGCTGGCGGTCTTGAGCGCCTCAGTTGCTAACGCATACTCCTGATCGACGTTTTCAATTTCGCTGCGCAGTCCGGTTATTCGGCTTAATAGGCGAGAAATTTCCTTGTTCACCTGATCCAAACGGGCCGTCGACGCTGTGATGCTTGCCCGCTCCGTTGCGCTGCCGACGGTCGCTCTCACAAAATCCTGACGAATTCCTTCGCGGATCAAGTTGGGTGACTCCTCGGTCACTGACAGAGGTGTTTCTTCCGGAAAAGCTTTCTCAGCGGCTTGTTCGGTAAAACGATCCGATGTGACGCTCTTCTTAAGAAGAATTGTTTTAGGTTCGTCGGCAAGGGCCCGCTCCAGTGACTGAGACTTACTCTCATCCTGGACCAGCTCCATCCGCAGTTGCTGCAGGCGAGTCGAAAGCTTGTCCCGCTCGGTCAGGAGGATCGTGAGATTCGCGTCCAGATCTTCGATGTGGGCATCCTCATGGATCTTGAGCCGCCGCCCTCCCGCCTCAGCCAGTTCTTTTCTGGCCTGGTCCAACTCCTTCTTCAGGAACTCCTGCGTGGCAGTTGTATCTGTCGTGTTCAGATGGTCGTTAAAGTCGACAGCTCTCTGCGCAATGTCATTGGCCAGGTCGGCCGCGAGGCGCGCGTCGGGAAACTCGACATCCAGCTCCAGAAGGCGTGTCGACTTGGGAACTCGAACATCCAGATAATTTTTTCGCCGGAATTTGTCCACGGTGAGCTCGTAAGGCGGCTGGTCCAGGCGAAACTTCTTCAAGGACTCGCTGATCAGCGCATCGTTATCCACGAAAGGGACGAAGGTCGGAAGCATTGCCATTTGTTGCAGGTTGGAGTCTCTGGAGACCGAGCCGATCTTGGATTCCGAGATCATTAGGTAGGTCGTTGAGCGATAAATGTTCGGAGAGAACAAGCTGATGACCAGAGCGGCGGCTGCGCAGGAAATACCACCCGCCAGAATCCAACCCGAGCGTCGCCGTAGAAGTTCGACTCGCTTCATGAAACGCCCATTTGGTTCGTGATCGATCATCATGGTTTGAGGACTCCCGGTTTTCTATCTCCATGAGAGAAGTAGCGAAGCAACGTTAGAAAAAGAATTTTGATATCGAATGTCAGGGCCCAATTTCGAATGTAATAGAGATCATGAGCGACTCGTTCTGGAATCGGTGTGTCTCCTCTCAACCCGTTTACCTGAGCCCATCCCGTGATGCCGCTTTTCACGAAATGTCGCGCCATGTATTCCGGGATTTCCCTCCTGAACTTTTCCAGAAAGAATGGCCGCTCGGGTCGGGGACCCACGATGCTCATATCACCTGTGAGGACATTCAGGAATTGAGGAAGCTCGTCGAGATTGCTGCGACGCAACCAATGGCCCAGTGGAGTAATGTACGGATCGTTCCGAACCGTCCAGTGGGAGTCCGGATCAAGTGACGGCACCTGGCGCATTGTGCGGAACTTGAGCATCTTGAATTTCCTTCCGTTCAGTCCCACCCGATCCTGGCTGAAGAAAACGGGCCCGGACGATGTCAGTCGGACCATCAGCGCAATGAACAGGTAAAGTGGCGAAAGAAAGACCAGAACCGCCAGCGAAAAACAGATATCGAAGGCCCGCTTAAGGACGACGTAGCCGAAGGATTCTGCGGGATAGAGCCGGGCGTTGACGAGAGGGATGCCGTCAAGTTCGTAGATTCGCATGTCGGTTTGAATCACGGGAAACAGGTCCGGCACAATGCGAACGCTGATCCCCTGGCTTTCGCACTCGGCGATCAGTCGAGCTGTAATATCGCTAGCGCCGTAGGGCAGTACCAGAATTACGTCATCGAGACGAACCGAACGGACGAAGTTGCGGATTTCCTCTATCCAATCCTCGCCTCCGTCATTTCCAGGCCCTCTATATACGAATGAACGCACGATCTGGTAGCCATAGTCCGTCCGCTGCTGGATTTTTTCGCTCAGCCGGACGCCAAGTTCCGGTGAAGCGATCAAAACAAGATGTTTGGCGTCGCGGCCGCGGCGGCGAATCTCGCGGACCCCCAGCCGCAACGCAGATCGTGCGAGCGAAAGAGCCAGAAAATTCGTCACCACGAAACGGAACAGAAAGAAACGAGTGGGTGAAAGCTCCGGAGCAAGATGGGACACACTTTCGAGGATGAACCAGCCTGCGACCCCCACCTTGGCCAGGATGATTAAATCGGCGAACGGGG
>Ga0163163_10004689_pt1 | contig 11703 bp, 8 predicted proteins | sample S65metaG_FD_119766 | JGI IMG/M metagenome (GOLD analysis project Ga0163163, IMG submission 119766) | Switchgrass rhizosphere microbial communities from Kellogg Biological Station, Michigan, USA - S6-5 metaG | ecosystem: Host-associated > Plants > Roots > Rhizosphere > Soil | place: USA: Michigan... | reverse complement strand
TTCGACACCACGGAGCTCTCGCGCGGGGTCGACGACGACGAGGACGAGGGCTCCTCTCCGTACGAGGTGCGCGCGCCGCTCGCCGAGACCGCGACGCCGCCGGCCCGGCCGGCCCCGGAGTCGCCGAGCCCGGCATCCACGATCCGCATGGATGCGGTGCGCTTCGACGAGGCCGCCGGCCCGTCCGAAGCGCCGTCCGAAGAGGCCGCGGCGGACGAGTCCGCCGGCGAGGAGATCCCCGAGATGCTCTCGGAGGCGGACGAGGTCGAGGTTGAGATTCCGGCGGAGCCCGGGGACACCGAGCCGTCGTTCCTGCCCCCGGACAGCGTGCGCGACGAGCGCATCGAGCTCCTCGAGCGCCGCCTGCGCGAGCTCGACGACCGTTCCGGCGCGGGACGGGACGCGGCGGAGCGCCTCCAGCACGCGGTCTCCTCCCTCGAGTCCCAGTTTGCCTCCGTGCTCCAGAGCGTGGCCGCGATGGCCGATCGCGTGCAGGGCATCGAGACCGGCATCGCCGGACTGCAGCAGTCGCTCGCGGCCGCGTCCGAACGGATGGCGCCGCTCGAGGGGCTCTCGGACCGCCACGGCGAGCTCGAATCCGGACTGAGGCGCGTCGAGAGCGGGTTCGCCGACGCCGAGGAGCGCCAGCGAGGCGACCTCACCCGCCAGCGCAAGGACGCCGACGACATCGCCATGGCGCTCCGCGGGCTGACGGAGCGGGCGTCGGCGTCGGACCAGCAGCTCGGCCATCTCCACCAGGCCGCCGGCTCGCACGAGGAGGCGCTGGGGGCGCTGCGCGACGAGCTCCGGCGGGTTGCGGGCCTCGAAGAGGAGGTCGCCGGGCTCCGCGGAGCGAGCGAGCGAATCTCCGGCATGGAAGCGGGAATGGCGTCGCTCCATGAGGCCGCCGAGCGCGTCCTGGGGCTCGAGGCGGAGGTCGCCGCGCTGCGCGAGGCCGCCCGGCGGATCGAGCCGGCCGAGGGGCGAATCTCGAGCCTCGAGGGCGTCGCCGAGCGGGTGCCCGGGCTGGAGGACCAGATCTCGGGACTGCGCTCGATCCTGGAGCGGCTCCCGGCGCTCGAGAGCCAGCTCTCGGGAATCCGCGAGACCGGCGAGCGCATCCCCGGTCTCGAGATCCGCTCGGAGACGCTCCAGCGCGAGCTGCGCGAGCTCGAGTCGACGCTGGAGGAGAAGACGCACCAGGGCCGGCGCGAGGCCGAGGACATCCGCTCGCAGATCGCGCCGCTCCTCGAGGACCGCGTCCGACGCCACGAATCCGACGCGCTTCTCTTCTCGGAGATGGAGCGCCTGCGCGAGTCGCTCGCGGAATCGCTCCACGACATCGCGGAGCGCGTTCGAAGCCGGGTGAGGGAGTAGCCAACCCCGCTCGTTCTACGGATGCCGTGCTCGGGGTCAGGTGTTCGCGTTTTCGGAGCGACGTCTCGAGATCGACAGGGCCACACCGGAACAAGAGCTCCGAAAACCGAAGACCTGACCCCATCGAAGGCGCAGGCCCGACTTGCGGGCTGCTGCTTTCCATAAGCGGCTTTGTCGCCGCGGGACTTGCGGGCCCGTCCTCCGGATTCCGTGACTGAGCCCCCCCTCACGCCGGCCCTCTCCCCCCGCTCACTGCAGGCGGCTTAGTCGCCGCGGGACTTGCGGGCCGGTTCTCCGGGTTCCGTGACAGAGCGGCCACCCCCCTCACCCCAGCCCTCTCCCCCCGCTCACGCGTGGGGCGAGGGGGTTTCGGACGCGAGCGTCTTGCGGCTGCTACCCGAAAACGAGACTGACGCGGCCGACGCCGCTTTGTGAGGGGGCGGGGTCAAGCCCCGCCCCTACGCCCGATCCGGACCAGCGCCGCGGGACTCGCGGGCGGCCGGTCGCCAGGTCGTATTAGCGTTTGCTAATGCGTCTCACGTCTCACGGCGCCGCAGCCTCGCCAGGAACGTCTCGTCGTTCCGCCAGTCCGCCTGCACCCGAACCGTCAACTCGAGGAACAGCTTCCTCCCCAGGGCCCCCTCCAGCTCCTCGCGCGCGGCTTTCCCGATGTCGCGGATCATCGTGCCGCCCTTCCCGACGACGATCCCCTTCTGCCCTTCCCTCTCGACGACGATCGACGCCGTGACCACGGTGATGTCCGGGCGCTCGCCGGGCCGCACCGACTCGACGACGACGGCGTGCGCGAACGGAAGCTCGTCCCGCATCCGTTCGAGGAGCTTCTCCCGGATCACCTCGGCGATCCACTCGCTCTCCGGCGTGGCCGTCAGGAAGTCGTCCGGGTAGGCGGCTTCGCCCTCGCCGAGGCCCGAGGCGAGGACCTCGAAGAGATGGTCGACGCCCTCGCCGGTCTTCGCCGATACGGGAACGACGTCGCGAAAGGCGTGAGCGGACGAGAACTCCGCGATGAGGGGCAGCAGCCTTTCCTTGCGCAGGAGGTCGATCTTGTTGAGCGCGAGGACCGCGGGCCGGCCCGCCCGCGCGAGCAGCTCGAGGATGAACTTCTCCCCGGCTCCCCTCCTCTCGGAGGCGTCCACGACGAACAACACGAGGTCCGCGCCGGAGAGCGCGTCGATCGCATCGCGGACCATTGCGGCGTTCATCCGGTACTGCGGACGGTGGATGCCGGGCGTGTCGACGAGCGCAATCTCCGCGGAGGGGCGCCGGGCGACTCCGAGGATGCGCGTCCGGGTCGTCTGGGGCTTGTCGGAGACGATTGCGACCTTCTCCCCGACGAGCGCGTTGACGAGGGTGGACTTCCCCGCGTTCGGCCGCCCGACGACGGCGACCTCGCCGACCCGGAAGGAGGAAGGGTTCTCGTTTCCGGTTCCCGGTTTCTCTTTTTCCGACATGTCCTGTCTCTCTGAAAGACCAGAAACCAGAAACCCGGCGGCTGCCGGTTAACCGGTCAGCCGGTCGACTGGCTCTTCTCGACGGGAACTGGCGTCGGCACGGAGGCGTCCGGCTCGACTCTCACCCGGTACACCCGCCGCCGGTCGGCCTCCTCGACGGTGAACTTCAGGTCGAACTCGCGGTGGCTCTCGCCCGGACGGGGGATGTGCCCGAGCCGGCTCGCCAGGAAGCCCCCGATGGTCGTGAACTCCTCCTCCTCGGGCCCGCGGCCGAAGAGGTCGCGGATGACCTCGATGTTCGCCTTGCCCGACACGGAGAACGCGTGGTCGTCGGCGCGAGTGACCGGTTCGCGTTCGTCCTCGTGCTCGTCCGAGATCTCTCCGACGATCTCCTCGAGCAGATCCTCGACGGTCACGAGGCCGGAGACGCCGCCGTACTCGTCGACGACGATCGCCATCCACAGGTGCCGGCGCTGGAACTCGCGGAGAAGCTCGGAGACCTTCTTCGTCTCCGGGACGAAGTAGGCCTCGCGCGCGAGGTCGGCGATCGACTTCGCCCCGCCCGACCGGATCGCCTGCAGCGCGTCCTTGACGTGGACGATGCCGACGACCGTGTCGATCGAGCCGCGCACGACGGGAATCCTCGAGTACTTCGACTCGACGAACATGTCGAAGAGAACCGTCGGAGACGCGGCGACGTCGATCCACGCGACGTCGGTTCGCGGCGTCATGACCTCCCGCACGCGGGTGTCGCCGAAGTCGACGATCGAGAGGAGCAGCTTCTCCTCTTCCTTCTCGAGGATGCCCTCCTGGCGCCCGACGTCGATGTAGGCCTGGACCTCTCCCTCGGTCGCCTCGGGCAGCTTGTCGGGCGCCGTGGGGCGGCCCGCGAAGATGCTCCGGATCAGGTACGCGATCGGGAAGAGGAGCCACGAGGTCGCGGTGATGAGGGGCAGCAGCCGCGCCACGATCTGCTCCGGGTCGCGGTGCACGTCGCGGCGCAGAAGGGCGATCTCCGTCAGGAGCCAGCCCGCGACGAAGAACAAGCCGCCCACGAGCCACGGACGCGGCGCATTGAAGGCCTCCAGCGCGGAGACGGTGGAGAGGAGACCCGCCAGGAGCAGCGCCTGGACGACGACCTTCGTGGTGATCCGGATGATCTCCGCCTCTCCCGCTCCGGAGAGGATGCGCGCGCGCTCCGGATGCTCCTCGAGGAGTCCCCGCACCTTGATCGGCGAGAGGCGGTCGAGCGCGAGCGCGAACGTCTCGAAGAGCAGGAACAGCGCGTAGCAGAACCCGGCGGTCAGGACGGCGATCATGCGCGCGCTCTCCGCATGATGGGCGCCGCCGCCGGCGCCGCCTCGGCGATGCGCAGCCGGCGCCGCAGCCGGGCCTCGAGCGCGTCCATCTCGCCGTCGTCGGTCTCGTGGTCGTATCCCGCGAGGTGAAGCAGTCCGTGGACGAGGAGCCGGTCGATCTCGCGGGCCGGCGGCTCGTCGCGTTTGCGCGCCGAGCGCGAGGCGTACGGCACGGAGATCACGATGTCGCCGAGAAAGCCGTCCGACGGGACGCCGGCGCCGGCCGGAAACGACAGGACGTCGGTCGGCCGGTCGAGCCCGCGGTACCTGCGGTTCAGCGAACGCATGCGGCCGTCCGCGCAGAAGAGCACCGAGACCTCACGGGCGCGCAGACGCGCGGCGCGCGAGGCGCGCGTCAGGATGCGGCGCACGCGTGCAGGCGGAGGCGAGCCGGCCACCCGGCCCTGGACCTCGACGCGCACGCTCAAACCGCCCTCGGGCCGGCCGCCCTCGTCGCCGCCGGCGTGTCGGCGGTCTTGCGCCGGGTCTTCTCGCGGTTGAAGTCGAACCCCGGATAGTCGATCCGGTGGTGGAACATCGTTGCGACGGAACGCTCGAGCGCCTCGACGATGATCGCGAGGTCGCGCATCGTCAGGTCGCAGTCGTCGAACTGCCCGTCCCGCAGGCAGTCGTCCACGATCGTCTGGATCATCGCCCGGATCTTCGCGGGCGTCGGCTCGATGAGCGTGCGCGAGGCGGCCTCGACCGCGTCGGCGATCATGAGGATGCCGAGGATCCGCGTCGACGGCTTCGGTCCTGGATACCGGTAATCCGTTTCCTGGACGACGCCCTGCGCCGGGTCCGCCTTCGTGACCGCCTTCTGGTAGAAGTAGCGAATCAGCTTCGTCCCGTGGTGCTCGCGGATCGCGGTCACGATCGGCTCGGGCAGCCGAGCCTTGTTCGCCATCTCGACGCCTTCCTTGACGTGGGCGGCGATGATCAGGGCGCTCATCGACGGCTCGAGGCGGTCGTGCCGGTTGAAGCCCTTCACCTGGTTCTCGATGAAGTAGTCCGGCATCTTGGTCTTGCCGATGTCGTGGTAGTAGCCCGAGACCCTGGCGAGCAGGGCGTCCGCGCCGATCGCCTCCGCGGCCGCCTCCGAGAGGTGTCCGAGCATCAGCGAGTGCTGATACGTGCCGGGCGCCTCCAGCGCGAGGGTGCGCAGCAGCGGCAGGTTCTGGTTCGAGAGCTCGAGCAGCCGGATGTCCGTGACGACGGAGAACAGGTGCTCGAAGACGGGCAGGAAGAGTCCGACGACCATGGCCACCGCGAGGCCGCCCGCGATCCCCGCCAGCGAGTCCCACAGGAACTCCCATCCCCACGGGCCCGCGCTCAGGAAGTGGATCGCCGAGATCGCGACGAGGTTCCCGAACGCGACGACGCCGCCCATCGCGAGCAGGACGCTCCGCGAGCGGAGCTTGCCGAGGCCGTAGATTCCGGCGAGCGATCCGACGACGGCGAAGACGGCGTACGGGAACGACAGGCCCATGAGAACGCCCGCGCCGACCGCGTGCACCAGCGCGACGAGGAGCGCCGGGCCCATGCCCGCGACGAGGCTGACCACGATCGGACCGGCCGCGAACGGGATGGCGTAGTTCACGGCGCCGGACGCCGCCTCCAGGTTGGGAGAGATTGCCTGCGCGATGGCGAAGCCGCCGCGAGTGACGAGGGCGAACAGGATTCCCGTCGCGATGACCGAGCCGAAGACGACCCCGGTCGACCGCTCGCGCCTGCGGCGCCGCTGACGCCGCGCGTCCAGCCAGAACGCCGCGACCGCGAGCACCTGCAGCACGAAGACGCCGGTCATCTTGATCCACGACGACGGGTCGGAGGCCGACGCCTGCACGGCCGTGATCCACTGCGCGGTGCGGGACGTGATCTCGTCGCCGCGCCGGACGATCGCCTTGCCCTGGGGGATCCGCGTGAACACGCTCTCCACCGAGCGGGAAGCGGACTCGCGGCGCGCGGCCGTCTGCGCGGGGTCATACGTCAGGTTCGGCCGGAGAATGGCCGCCAGGAAAGCGGCGACCTCCGCCCGCTCGCGCGTCGTGAACGGGCTCTCGGCGAGGCGCGCCGCGACCGCGGAGCGCGTCTCGTTGCCGTACTCGATGGAGCCCGCGTCGGCCCGCCGGGACTCGCGGCCGGTCGCGGCGTCGCGCGCGACGATGCCGCGCGTGCGAGCCTCGGGCGCGAGATCCCGATGATCCACGATCCCGGCCCGGTACAGCTCGAGCCCGATCGCCGCGAAGCGATTCTCGAGCTCCTCGCCGAATCCCTGCCGCGCCAGCGCGGAGAGGGCCTCGTCGCCGATCGGCAGCGTGAACGCGTCGCGCAGCTCCTGGGTCATGACGCCGCGCCGTTTCGCCCGCTGCGCCTCCGGCCGCGCGCGCGAGAACGAGTCGCGGAGTTGCTGCTCGAAGCGTCCCGGCGCGGCGGAGTCCCACTCGTACACCGGCAGAACCTCGGCGGCCGCCTCCGTGCGCCGGCGCGCGGTCGCGTCGGGGTCGGGCACGATCAAATCGCGCGGCGCCACGACGTCGCGCGGCGCGACGGAGCCCGGCACGGGCCTGGCGTCACGGAACGACGGCGTCGGCGAGAAGCAGAGGGTCGTGACGAACACGTACGCGGCCGCCCAGAGCCATTGCCTCAGCCGCCGCCGCTCGGGCGGACGCGGAACGACCGCGGAACGCTGGGAATGCATCGCATCGCGCCCGGGGGGCGCCGTTTCGGGCATCGCGCGCCTCAGCGGGAGACGGCGGGCGGGTCCGCCGGACGGCGGTCTGGCCGGGCGGCTCCCGATGCGGGCCCGGACGGCCGCGCCGACGCGGCCTGGGCCGCCGCCTCGCGCTCGCGATCCAGCGCCTCGTACGCCGTGATGACCGACTGCACGAGGGGGTGCCGGACGACGTCGCGCTCGTCGAAGAGCACGAACCGAATGCTCTCGATCTTCGAGAGCACGTGCTGCGCCTCGCGCAGCCCCGAGGTCTTGCCCTGGGGAAGGTCGATCTGCGTGATGTCGCCGGTCACGACGGCCTTCGAGCCGAATCCGATGCGCGTCAGGAACATCTTCATCTGCTCGGACGTCGTGTTCTGGGCCTCGTCGAGGATGATGAACGCGTCGTTCAGCGTGCGCCCGCGCATGAAGGCGATCGGCGCCACCTCGATGATGCCGCGCTCGAGCAGCTTGGCGGTCTTCTCGTATCCGAGGATGTCGTAGAGCGCGTCGTAGAGCGGCCTCAGGTACGGGTTGACCTTCTCGACGAGGTCGCCCGGCAGGAAGCCGAGCCTCTCCCCCGCCTCGACCGCGGGCCGCGCGAGGACGATGCGCTTGACCTTCTTCTCGATGAGCGCCGCCGCGGCCATCGCCACGGCCAGATAGGTCTTCCCGGTGCCGGCCGGACCGATCGCGAAAACGAGATCGTGACGGTCGATGGTCTGCGCGTAGACCCGCTGCTTCGTGTTCCGAACGCTGACGACGGACTTGAGGGTCGGCCCGAAGGGGCTGTCGACGAAGAACTCGACGAGCGAGATCGTGGGGTCTTCCTTCGCGACCCGGATGGCGGTCGCGACGTCGCTGCCCCGGAGCGGGTAGCCGGAGGCGAGCAGGTCCGACAGGCCTCTCAGCAGGCGCCGGGCAGTCTCCACCCGTTCGCCCTCGCCGAGGACGGAGATCTCGCTGCCCCGCGACTGCAGGCGCACTCCGAACGCATCCTCGATGGCCCGGAGATTTTCATCGGCGATGCCGAAGAGCGCGGTGAGTCCGGAGTCGGGCAGAGTGACGGCCTGGGTCGAGTCGGAAATGGGTGCCCCTCCTTGGAGGGGTAAAACGGTACCACGAGAGAGGGGCCTGCTCAGGCGACCCCCCTCTCGTGGGCTAAGTTGTTCAGATACAACGGCTTGAGCCGCTCACTTCCCCTTGGCGACGGCCTTGGCCATGTCCTCGAGGCCGTTCTCCACGGCGTCCCGAACGGTCGAGCCCTTGGCCTTGTGACGCAGCTCGCCGACGACCTTGCCGCCGGACTTGCAGATCAGCTCGAGACCGACCCCGGGGTTCGCCGCCCAGCCGCCCCAGTAACGGGCCGCGCCGCTCGGCTCCCACGCGTTGAACACGTTGCCCTCGACCTGGAGATCGCCGCCCGACTTGACGACCTTGAAGCCTTCCTTCTCGAGCCACTGCTCCATGTAGTCCTTGCCGTCGCGGGCGGCCTCGCGGGACTCGCTCCCGTGACCGGTGTGGTCGAACTCCGTGACTGAAACCGTCTTGTACTTGGACAGCCCGCCATCCGGGAAGTAGACCCAGTCGGCGTCCTTTCCCTTCACGAGATTGTCGTAGTCGGGCAGGAACTTCTGAGGCTCGTCCTTCTGGTGGGCGTCCTCCGAATCGCTGAACTTCTTGTCCGAGGCGCGGGCCGAAACGGCGAGCGCGAACACGGCGGCCAGACCGATCAAAACCGAACGGCGTACCAGACTACGCATTTTTCACACTCTCCTTGTCTCCAATTGTACCAGCGGGGACCTCCCCCGCCCTCCCGGCCGTGAAACGAAGGCGTTCGCAGACCGCATTCCCGGCCTGCGAGGTGGTCAGCGAGCCCCCCACGTCGGAGGTGGCGGCCCCCTCGCGGACGCAGGCGGCGACGGCCGCCTCGACGGCCGCGGCCTCGGTCTCGTAGCCGAGGTGCTCCAGCATCAGGCCCGCCGTCAGGATGGCGCCGAAGGGGTTCGCCTTTCCGGTGCCGGCGTACTTGGGGGCCGAGCCGTGGACCGGCTCGAACATCGAGACCCGGCCCGGGTGGAGGTTGCCGGAGGCCGCCATGCCGAGGCCGCCCTGGAGCGCGGCGCCGAGGTCGGTCGCGATGTCGCCGAACATGTTGTTGGTCACGACCACGTCGAACTGGCGCGGGTCCTTGACCATCTGCATGCAGAGAGCGTCGATGTAGAGGTGCGACGCCTCGACGGCCGGGTAGTCCCTGGCGACCTCGAAGAACGCCCGCTGCCAGAGGTCGCCGACGAAGCGCATCGCGTTCGACTTGTCCGACATCACGACGCGGCGGCGACCGCGGCGAACCGCGTAGTCGAACGCGGCGCGGCAGATCCGCTCGACCCCCTTGCGGGTCGAAACGTCTTCCTGGACGGCGACCTCGTCGGGCGTCCCCTTCTTGAGGTGCCCTCCGGCGCCCACGTAGGAGCCCTCGGTGTTCTCGCGGAAGACGACGAAGTCGACGTCGCCGGCCGAGTAGCCCTTGAGCGGACAGAGCCGGTCGTCCAGGCACCGCACCGGCCGGAAGTTGACGTAGAGGTCGAGGCGGAACCGGGCGCCGAGCAGGATGTCCGCGGCGTGCTTCATGTCCGGGACTCGCGGATCGCCGAAGGCGCCCATGAAGATGGCGTCGTAGCCGCGGGAAAGCTCGTCGAAACCGTCCGGCGGGACGGTCACGCCGGTCTTGAGGTAGTGGTCGGCGCTCCAGGGGAAGTAGACGGCGTCGAGGTCGATGCCCCGCGAGCCGCAGACCCGGTCCAGAACCTTGATCGCCTCGGTCGTGACGTCGACTCCGATGCCGTCGCCGGGGACCACCGCGATGCGCATGCGGGGCGGGACGATAGCACGTCAGGTGACGGGGGATCGGTGATCGGGCATGGCTGACCGGTGACGGGGGATCACCGGCCACCTCTCGTTGTCCTAGAATCGGCCCGTGACCCTCGCGGACGCGATCGTAGAGATCCTCCGGGACGCCGCGGGCCGGCCCGAGCGCGCGACGCCGGGCAGCATCTGCCGGGTGCTCGCGGAGGAGACCGAGCGGCACCTCGACCGCGTGCGATTCTCCGCCGACCGCTACATGCGCCATCCGATCGCGCTGTGGAACGACTGGGAGGTCATGCTCATCGCCTGGGAGCGCGGCCAGGTGACGCCCGTCCACGACCACCGGGGCGTCATGGGCGGGATGGTCGTGCTCGCCGGCTCCCTCGACGAGGAGCGGTTCGAGACGCCCGCCCGCAGGCCCGAGCTCTACGAGCGCCGCGTGCGTCCGGAGGGAGACCTGTCCGACATCGGCCCGACCGTCCTCCACCGTCTCACGCCGGCGTCCCCGCGCGCGGTGTCGCTCCACGTCTACCGGCCGCCGCTGCGGACGATGGGCGTCTGGGACGAGAGCGGGATGATCTCCGTCATGCCGTCCGCCTTCGACGTCGGCGAGGAGATCCTGGCGCGCGTCGATTCCGCGAATCGGGTGACGTATTAGCTACGGCTAATACGTCTGCGGGCCGGCATCTTCGAACCCGTAACCCCTGGCCCGTAACTCAGTCTCTCTCCGCCCACACGTTCGCCCAGACCCTTCCCCACCCGTCGCCGACGATCTCGACTCGCCGTTCCCGGGCGCGGCCCGGCTCCTCCGGCCGCACGATCCGCACCCGGAAGCCGCGCGGAGAGGCGGGCAGACCCGCGGCATCCGGGTCGAGCCGGTAGCGCCGCACGGCGCCGATCGTCAGCGGGGAGTGGCCGAGCCCGGCCGCGATCTCGACCGTGCCGAACGCGTCCCACCTCGCCGCCGCGCGGCCGACGAGCGTGTCCTGCCCGTGAAAACCGTCGAACGTCTCCACCCGCCACGGCCAGTCCGCCAGCGCGTCCCGCGCGCCGAGCGCGCCGGAGACGGCGAGCGCTCCGACCGCCAGCAGGGCCGCCGTGCTCCGGCGCTTCGCGGGCGCGAGGCCGGCGAGCCACAGGAGCCCCGCGGCGACCGAGACCGCGGCGACGCTGGTCAGGTACGCGAAGCGCGCGCCGTTCGGATTGTCCGCCTGTCCTCCGGCGACGGTCGCGGCGAGCACCGCGATGCCGTGCGCGAGGAGAAGCGCGGAGATCCCGTCGCGCGGACGGAGCAGCGCCCGACCCAGCGCGATCGCGGCCGGCACGCCGAGGAGCAGGCCGAGCCGGGAGCGGCCGGGCAGATCGTGCCGCGGGATCGGATCCGGGATGAGCCAGGGAGCGGCGAGGGTGTCCGCGGCCGCGGCGAACGGCGGCATCAGCGAGCGGGTCCTCGCCATCTCCAGCCGCACGTTGTGGTCGGAGGCGCGCGCGAAGTAGGGCGCCGTCCTCCCCTCGCGGAGGAGGAAGATCGGCGCCGACACGGCGACGAACGCGACACCGAATGCCGCGGCCCGCATGAGACCGCCGCGGCGCGGCTCGCCGCGTTCCGACGGCCACATCGCGAAGAGCCCCAGGGCGGCCGCCGCCGGCCAGGCGGCGAGGTACACGTGCGCGCCGACTCCGGCCACCGCGCCGCCGGCCGCCGCGAGGCCGGACGTCCGCCGGCGGCGAGCCGCGACGACGGCGAGCGTCGCGAGGTCCACGATCGGGACGAGCGCGATCATGTTCCACGACCACCGCGAGAGGATGAGATGCCCGCGCATGCCGGCGAGCGCGAGCGCGGCCAGCGTCCCGCCGCCGGCGGGAAGCAGGGCGCGGCCGAGCAGGGCTCCCGTCGCGATCGAAACCGAGCCCGCGA
>Ga0163163_10004687_pt1 | contig 11704 bp, 10 predicted proteins | sample S65metaG_FD_119766 | JGI IMG/M metagenome (GOLD analysis project Ga0163163, IMG submission 119766) | Switchgrass rhizosphere microbial communities from Kellogg Biological Station, Michigan, USA - S6-5 metaG | ecosystem: Host-associated > Plants > Roots > Rhizosphere > Soil | place: USA... | reverse complement strand
CTCGGGCGGCATGTTGGCCGGGCCGACGATGCCATACCACTGCACGCCGTCGAAGCCCTTGTAGCCGATCTCCTCGAAGGTCGGCACGTCGGGCAACAGCGGATGCCGCCTGGTACCGGTGATCGCGAGCGGCCGCATCTTGCCGGCCTTGATGTGCGGCAGCGCAGCGGCAAGCCCCGGGAACAAGGCCTGCGTCTGGCCGCCGAGGATGTCGGTGATGGCGGGGCCGATGCCGCGGTAGGGAACGTGGACCATGTCGATGTCCGCCGCGACCTTCAATTGCTCCATCGCGAGATGCGTCAAGGTGCCGGGCCCCGACGATCCGTACGACAGCTTGCCCTTGTTCGCTTTCGCGTAGGCGATGAATTCGGGCAGCGTCTTGACCGGCAGCGAAGGCGTCACGACGAGGATGTTGGGCGTCCCGCCCACCATGGCGATGGGCGTGAAGTCCTTGACGGCGTCGTAGGGCAGCTTGCGCACGGCAGGATTGGTGCCATGGGTGCCGACGTAGCCGACCATCAGCGTATACCCATCGGGTGCAGCGCGCGCGGTGGCCTGGGAACCCACGACGCCGCCGCCGCCGCTTTGGTTGTCGACGACGACGGGCTGCCCCAACGCCTTCGACAGCCGCTCGCCGACCTGACGCGCGACCAGGTCGACGCCGCCGCCGGGCTGCACCGGCGCGATGATCTTGATGGACTTGTTCGGGTATGCGCCTTGGGCCAGTGCGACAAGAGGGGCGAGACACGCGACGGCGACGATGCCCGCGCACGCGACTGCTCGCTTTTTCAGCATGACGTTCCTTTAGGCATGGAGTTCACTGGGGTGAGCACCCCGCGACGGGCATCCGGCTCGGCGCTGCGGCAATTCTAGCGCGGTCGAAACGACGTCCGTCCTACGACGGCGCGGCAGCCAGCCGTGCAGCCTCGCGCCATCCGGCATAACGTTCAGGCGGAATCGCCCGGCGCCCCGCGACGCGCTCGAGCGCGAGGCGCACATCGGCGATGCTGCCGGCCTTGAGCGCCGCATCCACGAAAAGCTGCTCGAGCACATCCTGCTGCGCATGACTGCCCCCCAACCGGTACATCCCGCCAAGCGCCGGACGCATTCGCGCGACCGCCTCGGCGTGACGTCCGGCCGCGTGGGCCAGCTGGGCCTCCGCGATGGGCAGCACGTAGTCGCGCACGATGGGCGCGACGGTGCCAGGACCCTTCGCGTATGCACGGATCGACTCGACCATTCTCGCCGCCGCCGATGGGCGGCCGGTGGCGAGGAGTGCCATCAGCCAATGCGGCAGCGTAAAGGCGGAGACGCAGTCGCCGATCCGCGCCTCCGCCTTGTCGGCGAGCTCCTCCCATCGATCACCCACGTCGACGCCCAATCGCTCCAGGCGAAAGAGCGTCGACGTCGCGTTCTGCACGTCGATGTAGACGTCGGGGGAAGCGACCGTAAGCGGCGCCGCCAGGTTGCGGAAGCGCGTATCGTATAGCTCCAGCACTTGGGCGTGGTCGCCTTGCTCGAGCTCGAAGAGCGCGCAATGCCACCACAGGTGATGCTGAAGGTTGTGGCTGCCTTCCCAGTTCGGCGCGAGCCTCGTGATCCACTCGATCCCCTCGGTGCGGCGGCCCTGCATCTCCATGATGTGCGCGACGGCGTGCGCCGCCCAGAGATCGCCAGGGTCGAGCTCGATCGCGCGGCGGCCGCAAGGTTCGGCGCCGAGATAGTTGCCGGTTTCCTCGAGGGCGAAGCAGCGGCAGGCCAACATCACCGGGTAGCCGGGGATGTCCGGCGACCAGGCGGGAATTACGCGCTCGACCGACGCCACCATGTCCTGCGGGCGGCCGAGCCAGAAGTTGACGAAGTGGGCAAGCCGGAAGGCGACGATGTCGTGCGGATGCGCGCGCAGGATCTGTTCCCACAAGTCGATTGCCTGATCGAGCTCCCCCGCGGACCACGCGGTCAGCGCGGCGACATGCAGGCGCTCGCGCGGCGTCGCGCCGGCGGCCAGCGATCGCGCGGTGCGCGCCGCCGCGATGGCGGCGGGGACGACGGCCTGCTTGAAGCCGAGCATCGCGAAATAGCCTTGCATGCAATGTGCGAGCGCAAAGGCCGGATCGGCTTCGAGCGCCGCGGCGAGACGGCCGGGCGTATCGGCGCGATAGGTCAGGTAGCCGGTGCAGAGATGGTCGTACGCGGCGGCGGACTCGGCGCTGGCGGCGGAAATGGGAAGCCCGCGGACGTCGAGTTGCATGAGTGGTTCCTTCGTGGCTGCCGAGGCCGCGATCTTGCCGGCGTCGTGGTCAACCCATGATAAACCCTCGCCGGCAAGATCAGCGGATGGATTCGACCGGATCGCCGCTTCGTTGGACACCGCACGCCGCGCGCATCACATCGGCGCGGCTCAAGCCAATGTCGCGCAAGCCGCGGTCGCTCATCCGCTCGAGCTCATGGAAAGCGATGGCGGCCCGCCGCCGCGTTTCGAGCCACCCCTGAAGCGCCTTCGCGGCCGCACGCAGCCGTCCGGCCGCCGCGTGCAACGCGTTGGCGGTCTGGACCATCACCGAAGTCGAGTAGTACTGGTTGTGATATGCGGACATCGCTCATCCTTTCGTCTTCCCGATGACCTGCACTGTAGCGGCACCTCCTTGCGTGACGATTTCGTCCGCAGGCACGATTTGTTTCGTTTGTTTCAGCGCTGCGGTCCGCGACCGCATGCTCGAGCGGGCCAGGCAGATCAATGGCGGCGGGAGCCGCTTGCTCAATGCGCGGCGGCAGCCGCTTGCGAGCCTTGCGCCGTGCTCTTCGCCGGCTTCGCGAGCCAGACGACCGCAATCAGCAGCAGGAACAGCACGGCGGAGGCGTAGAACACGTCGTTCGCCGAAAGCATGAACGCCTGCTGGTCGATGAGGCGATTGAGCATCGCCTGGCTCTGCTCCGGCGTGAGGCCGCTCGCCTGCATCGATGCGAGCGCCTGGCTCGCGGCGGCGTCCGGGCCGCCCAGCCGCTCGACGAGATGCGCGTGATGGAGCGTGGCGCGGTGGTCCCACAAGGTCGTCGCGATCGACGTGCCGAACGAGCCCGCGGTGATGCGCGCGAAATTGAACAGCCCCGACGCGGCGGGGATGCGTTCCGGCGAAAGTCCGGAGAGGCTGAGCGTCACGAGCGGAATGAAGAACACGGAAACTGCCGCGCCCTGGATGATCGTGGGGATCATGAGGGTGCCGAAGTCGGCGGTCGTCGCGAACTGCGAGCGCATGAACAGCACCAGCGCGAAGATCAGGAACGCGGCCGTGGCGAAGATCCGGGGATCGACCTTGTGCAGCGTGCGGCCGACGAGCGGGGTGAGCAGGATGGCGAGCAGCCCCACCGGGGCCAGGACCATCCCGGCCTGCGTCGCCGTGTATCCCATGTACTGCTGCAGCCACAGCGGCAGCAGCACCACGTTGCCGAAGAAGGTACCGTACGCAAGCGCCATCGCGAGCGCGCTCGTCCAGAAGTTTCGGCGCGCGAAAAGTCTCAGGTCGACGACGGGGTGCTCGTCAGTCAGCTCCCAGACGAGGAACAGCGCGAAACCGACGACGGCGGCGACGGCGAGGATCGAGATCTGCGTCGATCCGAACCAGGCGAGATCCTTTCCCTTGTCGAGCATGATCTGCAGCGCACCGACCCACAGCACGAGAAGCCCTAGCCCGACGCCATCGATCGGCAGCTTGCGGGTCGGCGTCTCGCGCTTTTCGTAGATCATCCAGGTGACGGCTGCGGCGGCCAGGCCCACAGGGATATTGATGTAGAAGATCCACGGCCATGAAACGTTGTCGGTGATCCAGCCGCCGAGCAGCGGGCCGACGACGGGCGCCACGAGCGTCGTGATGCCCCACACGGCAAGTGCGCTGCCGGCCTTGGCTTTCGGATAGCTCGACAAGAGCAGCGACTGCGACAACGGGATCATCGGACCGGCGACCGCGCCCTGCAGCACGCGAAACGCAATCAGCAGCGGAAGCGTCGGCGCCAGCGCGCAGAGAAACGACGCCACCACGAACAGCAGGATCGAGCACACGAAGAGCCGCACCTGGCCGTAGCGTTGCGTGAGCCAGCCGGTGAGCGGCAACGAGATCGCGTTGGCGACGCCGAACGACGTGATCACCCACGTGCCCTGATCCGGCGACACCGCGAGATCGCCGGCGATCGCCGGGATGGACACATTGGCGATCGACGTGTCGAGCACGTTCATGAACGTGGCGAGCGACAGCGCGACGGTCCCCAGTGCGAGCATCCCACCCGTGAGCGGTGCCGGCTCGCTGACCACGACAGACGGCGTCACGTCGGTTCGACGTGGTTCGGCCGGCAATGGCGCTGCCTGGTTGCGCGCGGTCATGCCTCGAATCGCTTTCCGACGGAGGCTCTATCGGGTACGCGTCGTCGCCGGGGCAGCCGCAAGACGCCGTCCGGCCGCGTCGGCTTCGCGCGGTGTCGCCGCCGTGCGCGCGATGTCCGCCGGTGTCTCCACGGCGCTCACGGTGCCGCTGCCGCCGCGATCGTTGGCCGCGATGATCGCCTTGATGCGCTTCGCGGCCTCCGCATCGACCGTGTCGTAGACGCCCGTCGCGTACGCCACCTTGCCGGCGGAGATCTGCGGCAGCCTGCTGCCTTCGCGCTGATGGACGTCGACGTCCACCTGCATCGACAGGCCGACCTGCAGCGGATGCTCGGCGAGCTCGCGGGGATCGAGCGCAATGCGGACCGGCACGCGCTGGACGATCTTGATCCAGTTGCCGGTCGCGTTCTGCGCCGGCAGGAGCGAGAAAGCCGAGCCCGTGCCGGCGCCGAAGCCCGCCACCGTGCCGTGATACTCGACCTTGCTGCCATAGAGATCCGCCTTGAGCGTCACGGGCTGGCCGACGCGCATGCCGGCGATCTGCGGCTCCTTGAAGTTGGCGTCGACCCACACCTGGTCGAGCGGCACGATCGCCATCAGCGGAGCGCCGGGGGCCACGCGCTGGCCGAGCTGCACCGTTCTCTTCGCGACGTAGCCGGAGACGGGCGCCGGCAGCTGCGTGCGCGAGAGGTCGAGATAGGCGTCGTGCACTTGCGCGGCGGCCGAGAGGACGTCGGGATGGTTCGCCACCGTCGTCCGGTCGATGCGCGCGTGATTGGCGGCGAGCTCCTGCTGCGACGCGATCAGCGCCGCTTTGGCGCTCGTGAACGCATTCTGCGCGTGCTGCAGCTCTTCGCCCGAAACCGCACCCGAGCTCCCGAGGCGCTGGCGGCGTTGCAAATCGTCCGCGGCTCGCGCGACGTCCGCGCTCCGCATGTCCACCTTCGCCTGGAGCTCCGCGGTGGTGGCGAAGAAACCGCGCACGTCGCGGACCGTCTTCCCGAGCTTCGCCTCCGCCTGCTCGACCGCGATCCTCGAATCGGCCGGATCGAGTTGGACCAGCGTGTCGCCCGCCTTCACGAACTGGGTGTCGTCAGCGCCAATGGCAACCACGGTGCCGGCGATCTGCGGCGTGATCTGCACGACGTTGCCGCTGACGTAGGCGTCATCGGTGGACTGCTCGTAACGCAGGGCCAAGGCCCAGTACGCGCCGTAGCCGGCGCCGAGCAGGACGAACGCGCCGATGACGATGGCGAGCCAGCGCTTGCGCGCGCCGTTGCGCGATGGTGCGCCGGCCTCGCCCTGACCATCGCGTCGGGCTTGGCCGCGGGACGGGTCCTTGTTCGTTTCGCTCATGGTTCGTCTTCCTTCAACGGCGTCACTGGACATTGCGAGGCGGTTCCGTGCATACCCGCAACGGGCCGTCGTCGCTCACGATCGAGTCGATGGCGCAGGTCGCGACCAGCAGCTCGTTGGCGGCCGGCGGCGATTCGTGCAGCAGCCAGCGCGCGCCGTTCAGCATCAGCAACAGCGCGACGACGGCGACTGCGAACGTCGCCCACCGCATGCCGGGCGTGGGCTTCGATGCGCGATTGCGCCGTTGATGACAGGGGTTGCCGGAAGGGCAGCGAATGGTCATGGCTGACGACATCTTGGGGTCCTTCAATTCAAAACCACATTGGCGAGCGCGGGCGACGGTTCGTATCCGCCCCCCAACGCACGAATCAGGTCGATCGAAACTGCGAGCTCGCGCGCCCGGAGGTCGGCATCGAGGCTTTCCTGCACGAGCAGGGGCTGCTCGGCCGAAAGCACTTGCAGATAGTTGCCAAGCCCTTCGCGATAGCGCAGGACCGCAAGGTCGTAGGCCTCGCGCGCCGTCGACAGCGCGAGGCGCTGCTCCCGGCGCTGCTCGTCGACGCTCCTCCGCGACGTGAGCTGATCGACGACGTCGCGCAGGGCGTCGGCGATCGCCTGGTTGTATTGCTCGACGGCAACGTCGTGGTCGGCGTCCGTCGCGGCGAGGTTGCCGCGCAGCCGCCCGCCGTCGAAGATCGGCAGCGTCACCGCCGGGCCGATGCCGGGCGCACGGCTTGCCGCCGAGAAGAGGCTGCCCGCGTTGAGGCTTTGCAGGCCGATGAACGCGATGAGGTTCACGTTCGGATAGAACTCCGCTTTTGCCGCATCGATGTCCTTGCGCGCGGCCTCGATGCGCCACCGCTGAGCCATCAGGTCGGGCCGGCGGCCGAGCAGCTCGGCCGGCAGCGCCGATGGCAGCGCGATCGGCTCGAGCGTGCGCGCTGTGGGCCGCGTGATCGCGAGCGCCCGATCCGGACCCGCGCCGAGCAAGGCGGCCAGCTGGTTGCGCGTGAGCGCGATGAGCTCGCTGAGTTGCAGGATCCGTTCGCGCGTCGCCGGCAGCGCCGATTCGGCCTGCTTGAGCTCGAGCTTCGAGTCGATGCCGGCCGCATTGCGGTCGCGTGTCAGCGCGTAGATGCGCTCGCGCTCCGCGAGCGTCGTCTTCGCCACGTCGAGCTGGAGATAGGCGCGCTGCAGTTGCACGTAGGCCTGGGCGATGGCGGTCGACAGCGCGAGCCGGGCAGCGTGCGTATCGATGTCGGCCGCGTGCGCCGTGCCGATCGCCGCTTCGTAAGCCGAGCGGTTGCGGCCCCAGAGGTCCAGGTCCCACGTAAGCGTCGCCTGCAACCGGTTCAGCGTCTGCGTGCTGCCACCGAGCGGAGGCGGCAGCAGGCCGTTCTCGGAATAGCGCTGCCGAACGCTCGACGCGCTGCCTTCGACGCGGGGCAAGAGCGCCGCGCCGCTGACGTCGGCCAGCGCCAGCGCCTTGCCCGCGCGCGCTACGGCAACTTTGAGGGTCGGCGCCGAGCCGAGCGCTTCGTCGATGAGGGCATCGAGCTGAGGATCGCCCAAGCTTCTCCACCAATCCGCTTTCGGCCACGCGGCCGGCGTCACGGCGGCGTTCGCCAGCGACTGTTTCGACGCGAGCGAATTCGGATCGCGTACCGTCGCGCTCGGCGCGAGACCGTTCGTGCTGGCGCAGCCCGCCAATGCGGCCATGGTCATGGCGGCGATCGGAGCCAGCGCGCGGGGGCGGGGCGAAGAGGACCGAGCCGCGCGCGGAACCAGGCGTGCAACCAGGCGCGCCGCGACAACGAACCAACGGATTGTGTAATGTTTGCCCAAGCCGTAGATGCCTAGGCAACTATTGGTGGAAAAAAAGGGGGTCATCGGTTGTCCAGCATCCGGTTGAGCAGCTGCTCCAGCACGCGCACTTCCTGCTCGCTGAAGCCCCGCAGGAATTGCGCCTGCACGGATTCCTTCGCCGCGAGGAGCTGCGGATAGAGCGCCCGTCCCGCGGTCGTGATCTCGAGGTTCGTCGCACGTCGATCCTCGGGGTTGGGATTTCGGCGGACGAGACCCTTCTGCTCGAGACGGTCGATCATGCGCGTCATCGCGCCGGGGTCATACGAGATGTTCTTGCAGAGACCGGCCGGCGAATCGGCTTCCTTGTTCGCCACCGACGCGAGCACGATCAGCTGAGCTGCCGTGATGTCGAACTGAGCGAGCTCGCGGTCGGGCGCGCCGATCAGCTCGACGCGGACGCGGTTGACGAGGCGGATGATGCCGTGCCTGGAGACCGGCGGCGCCGTTTCGAGGTCGGCGCCAACGCGGGGAGTGGCGGCGGCGGGGCGGGGCGGGTTCATACCACGAATAGAGGTGCCTAGGCAACTATTGTCAAGGCCAGTATCGTGGCGGGCGACATACTCTGCAAGTTCGCTATCCCCCCGCGAACCCGAACAGCTGGCGCGGCGTGTCCCACATCAGCTTGCGACGATCGGCCGCGTCGGCAAATCGCTCACCCGCAATCTTGAGCAACACGCCGTAGTCGACGCGCGCCGGCGCCCGAAGGTACGGCCAGTCGGACGCCCAGAGGCACCGATCGAGCGTGAACGATTCGATCAACGCTTCGACAAACGGCCAGGCGTCATCGTACGGCGCGGGAAGGCGCGAGAACTTGACGAGCCCCGAAAGCTTCACGAAGGCAAGGTGCGAAGCGCCCAGCGCCAGCAGCGCACGAAAGCCGGGCTCGTCCAAACCGGCTTCGACGGTCGGCCGGCCGCAGTGATCGACCAGAATGCGCACGCGCGAATGCGAGAGCAGCGGCAGCATGTGCACGAGCTGGTCGTGCTCGACCTGGATGTCGACGAACATGTCGAGCGCGGCGAGCTTCTCGAGAAGCGGTTCCGCGTCGCGGTAGTGATCGAGGCCGTAGAACGTGACATTCCAGGCAACGCCGACGACGCCCTGCGATTGCAGAGCCTCGAGTGCATCGAGCGTGATGTCGTTCGGCACGACGGCGATGCCTTTGTACCGTCCCGGAGCGTGCGCGATCGTGTCCAGCATGCAGCCGTTGTCGAGCCCGTAACCGGAATTCGGCCCGACGAGCAGCGCATGGCTCGTCCCATACGCGTCCATCACCTGAGCGAGCTGCGCCGGCGTGCCGAGCTCCTGGCCGAGCGGCGCGTAATGGGTGTCGCGGCGGTAGGGGAAGCGCACGGGATCGAGCACGTGCACGTGGCAGTCGATCTTCGGCTCCGCGAAGACGTGAATGGGAGCACCTTTGCGCTCCGGGCGGCCGTGCGCGCCCGCTTCCATGGCTCTCTGCCTAGAACGTTGCGGCGATGGCCTGCTTCAGCGCGGGCGTGATCTCCGGCATCACGCCGAACCACGCATTGAATGCCGGACGGGCCTGGTTGAGCAGCAGGCCGAGGCCGTTGACCGTGACGTTGCCGCGGGCGCGTGCCGCCGCGAGCAGCGGCGTTTCCGGCGGGATGTAGATGAGGTCCCCCACGAGCGCGCGCTTCGGCAGGCGGTGGAGCGATATCTCGAGTGGCGGCTTGCCTGCCATGCCGAGGCTCGTCGCGTTGGCGAGCATCGCAATGCCGTCGAGCGCGTCCTCGCGCGCTTCCCACGGCACGACGTGCACCACGGCGCCGACGGCATCGGCGATGTCTTTCGCCTTGTCCAGCGTGCGATTCGCGAGGCGAATCTCTTTCGCGCCTTGCGCGGCGAGGCTTGCCACAACCGCGCGGGCAGCGCCGCCGGCGCCGAGCACGGCAATCGGCCCTGTGTCGGGGCGCCATTGCGGATCCGCGTCCTTCAGGCTCTGGATGAAGCCGTTGCCGTCGTTGTTGAAGCCCGTCAGGCTTCCGTCCTTCTCGACCACTACCGTGTTCACGGCGCCGATACGGCGCGCGAGATCGTCGACGCGGTCAAGGAGCGGAAAGATGGCCTGCTTGTGCGGCGTGGTGACGTTGCAGCCGCGCAACCCGAGCGTCGCGATGCCGCGCACCGCGGCCTCGAGCTTCTCCGGCGGCACGGGAAACAGCACGTAGCGGCCCGCAATGCCGTAGTGCGCAAGCCAATGGTTGTGGATGACCGGCGAGCGCGAATGCGCAACCGGCCATCCCAGAAGCCCCGCGATGCCGAAGGTCGCCTGCTCCGTCACGCTACTTGCCGGCTCCGAGCGGCGGGAGCGTGGCAACGACCTCCTGCTTGCCGTTCACGACCTTGGTCATGAAGCTCTCGCGGTCGAGATCGCCGTTCTTGTCGAAGCTCACGTCCATCAGGATGCCGGGGTACTCCTTCACCGTCAGCTTCGCGCCATGCATCGCATTGGCGAAAGCCTTCGGATCGACCTTGCCCACCTTCTCGGTGACGGCCTTGACCATGTACATGGCCGTGTAGCCCTTCATTCCGTTGTGATCGGACTTGTAGTTGTATTCCTTCTGGAACTTGGAGGCGAACGCCTTGATGCCGGGATCGGGCGCATCCGCGGTCAAGCCGACGTGGGCAACCGCGCCGTTGGCGGCGTCGCCGGCGAGCTCGATCACCTTCTGGCTCGTGAGCACCGTTTCGCCGATGATCGGCTTGTCGTATCCCTGCTTCTTGAGCTCGCGCAGCGCGCGCGCCGCTTCTTCCTCGTTGGTGTAGACGAAGAGCGCGTCGGCGTTCGCCTGCTTGGCCTTCAGCACGGCGCCCGAAAAGTCGAGCTGCCCCGGATCGGTCGAGATGTCGGCCACGACCTTGATGTTGTACGGCTCGATCGCCTTGACGATCACGTCGCGGCCGCCTTTGCCGAAGTCGTTGTTGGTGTAGATGATGGCGAGCGTCTTCGCCTTCAGGTTGTCGGCGAGATAACGCGCGACCTTCGGCATCGCCGTCGTCTGCGTGAACGACGTGCGGAAGATGTACGGATTGTTCTGCTGCGTGATCGCTGCGGCCTCGCCGCCGGTGAAGTTCGGGATCTCGGCGCGCTTCGTCTCCGCCATGCTGACGAGGATCGAGCCCGAGAACACCGGTCCCATCACGACGTATGCGCCGTCGTCGATCGCCTTCACGGCCAGCGCCTTTGCGACCTGCGGCTGGGATTGCGTGTCGCTTGCCGAGTACTCGACCTTGCGGCCCAGGATGCCGCCCGCCGCGTTGATCTCCTTCACGGCGAGCTTCACGCCGTCGTTGAAGTTGGTGCCCGACGTGGCGCCGGTGCCGGACAGCTCGACGAGCCCGTAGATCTTGATCGGCTGGCCTTGCGCGAACAGCGGCTGCGCCAGCGCAAGGCCCAAGAGAGCAACGGAAATGCGTGCAAGGAAGCGCATGGGACGAGATTCCTCCGATTATGTTGAGTGAGCGACCTCCACGGGCCAGCGCGGATTCTCTCACCGAACGAGGGAGGCGGCTACAATGCCGGGATGAAGACCAAACCCATCGCGAAAGACCCCTCCCGGCTGCGCTCGCGCAAGTGGTTCGCCAATCCGGACAACCCCAACATGACGGCGCTCTACCTCGAGCGCTACATGAACTTCGGCTTGAAGCGCGAAGAGCTGCAGGCGGGCAAGCCTATCATCGGCATCGCTCAATCGGGCTCCGATCTTTCGCCCTGCAACCGGCATCACCTCGAGCTCGCCCATCGGGTGCGCGAGGGGATCCGCGAAGCCGGCGGCATTGCGTTCGAGTTTCCGCTGCACCCGATCCAGGAAACCGGCAAGCGCCCGACGGCCGCGCTCGATCGCAACCTCTGCTACCTCGGACTCGTCGAAACGCTTTACGGCTACTTCATCGACGGCGTCGTGCTGACGACCGGCTGCGACAAGACGACGCCCGCGCAATTGATGGCGGCGGCCACCGTCGACATCCCGGCCATCGTGCTTTCAGGCGGCCCGATGCTCAATGGCTGGTTCCGCGGCGAGCGGACCGGCTCCGGCACCATCGTGTGGAAGGCGCGCGAGATGCTGGCCGCCGGCGAACTCG
>Ga0163163_10004684_pt1 | contig 11708 bp, 11 predicted proteins | sample S65metaG_FD_119766 | JGI IMG/M metagenome (GOLD analysis project Ga0163163, IMG submission 119766) | Switchgrass rhizosphere microbial communities from Kellogg Biological Station, Michigan, USA - S6-5 metaG | ecosystem: Host-associated > Plants > Roots > Rhizosphere > Soil | place: USA... | reverse complement strand
TACTGCACCGAGCAAATCGTCAGCAAAGGTATCGGTGCGATGCTGATCACGTCGCGTCCGGAATTTGGATCGATAAAAGGAAACGAGACGCTCGCCAATTTGTATTCCGCACTGCAGAGCCGCCAAAACGACGAAGGCGGTTTCGGATTGTGGGCTTCTACGCCAGTAAGCGCGGAGTTCGCTTCTCTATACGCCGCGCATTTCCTGATTGAATCCAAAGAGAGGGGACAAAAGATTCCGCCCGAAATGCTGATGGCCGTCAACAACTGGCTCACGCAGTATGCGACGACTCCGGCCGGTACATTAACCGGAGGCCGGCTGCGCGCCTATGCGGTATACCTGCTGGTTCGGCAGGGAGTCAAACCGACGGCGGCAATCTCAAATGTGGAACAGGAACTGACTCATCGTTACGAAAAAACGTGGCAGACGGATCTGGCGGCGGCATATCTGGCATCGGCCTATCGACTGATGCAACGCAACGACGACGCGGACCGCATCATCAAAAACGTCCCATGGTCGCAGCAGAAGAAAGACTTTATCGACGAATCCTACTATGACCCCACAGATCATGACACTCAGCTGCTTTACCTGATCGCACGGCACTTCCCGAATCGTCTGGCCGGGGTTCCCGTCGCCACCCTCGACAGCATCGGCACCTCGATCAGTGGCAACGGCGTCAATTCACTCTCTGCGGCGTATACCCTGCTTGCTCTTGATGCTTACGCGAAGTCGGCTGCGGGCACCGTGAAATTTGGAATCAGCGAAGTCAACAAGGAAGGCCGTGAGACCGCGATCCCACTTCCGGCAGGCTCATCCACGACGATGCCCAAAGTTAGCGTGTCGGAGAGCGCTTCAAGAGTTCAGTTCTCCAAAGCCACCAGCAACGGTGTGCTCCCGGGCTACTACCTGATCAATGAATCGGGCTTCGACCGGAATCCACCGGGAGCCGCAATCAACCAGGGGATCGAAATCATCCGCGAATTCCTGGACATGAAGGGCAATGTCATCACGCAGGCGAAGGTGGGCGAAGAGCTCCTGGTCCGATTGCGCTTGCGGTCCACGAATAAGGATCTGGTGCAGCAGGTTGCTGTCGTGGATCTCTTGCCCGGAGGCGTGGAGCCCGTCCTGGAACTGCAGCCCGCGTCAGACAGCAGCACGGGCGTGGATCCGGCAGCAGCCCCCAACCGGCAGGCCGGAGCGGCCGCTTTGCCCATCGGACTTCCGGACAAATCCAACTGGAATCCGGAGCACGTCGATGTGCGGGACGATCGAATCGTTCTGTATGGCGATGTTGCACGGAATCAGTCGACGTTTGTCTATCGAATCCGCGCTACCAATGCCGGATTATTTCAGGCGCCGCCGGCGTTTGCCGAGGGCATGTACAACCGAAAGATCACTGGACTCGGTCTGGCGGGAAAGCTGGAAATTGTAAAGCCGTAGCCGCCCACGACGCTGTCCGGCCAGAACCTGCGGCTTATGGCAACAGCATATCGACGGCGATGATGCGGTGCACTGCACTGTCGCCGGATTCGTTACCGGCTACTCCTTTGTTCTATTGGCACGAACAGGGCTCACCCTGGAGGGGAATGCGCGCTTACCGCACTGGCTTTGATTCTATTAAAGATGGAAATTGACGACGATTTCAAGATGCACGTCGACGGGGTTGCCGTTTAGTTTTGCTGGTGCAAATTTGGTTTTGTTGAGTACCCACTCGGCTGCGCTCTCCTCGAGCCCGTATCCCATCGGTCGGATGATCATGGTTGGAGCTTCCGTTTTTTCAATGTTTCAGCCTCTGAATCCAGATCCCCTGGATTCGCAGTTCTCTTCCTGGATTTGGTATCCCCATGAGACCAACATCAGTTCGCGTCTCCAGGCCGTTACCTGTGCTGACGAATATGCGTGTCGATTGAACAGCGTTGCCGTGACTGGCGACGCTGGCCTCATATACTCACGATCTGCAACGATTGGATTCCAGAAGACAGGCGGTGTTCCTGAATCCCCTACACACGGCCCAATTTCGAGCGGACCTTGAGACATCGATGAGGACGATCGAGCAGGCGAGCGGCGTGCGCGTGCGTTACTTCGCGTATCCCTATGGTCTCGGAATTCCGCAAACAGACAACGCCGCGCTCAGTGCGGGGATTTGATCGGCGTGTACGCGAGGCCCAACTCTTCACGCGCCGTGTTTACTCCGCTGTTGTAAGAGCTCAGCGGCCACATATCGCCAGTGCTTCGATCAGCCAGGTATAGATCGTATCCGCCCGCTCCACCTTTTCTCGTGCTGGAAAGCGCCATGTATCGCTGGTCGATTGGAACGGCGTCCGAGGAATCATAGTCTGGCGAATTAAATGGAAGACTCCTGCTGGTAACACCGTCGTAGAGAAATACCTGGTCGTGAACATTTTCGGGGCTCACCCAGCGCGAATACAGGAAGTGACCGACGGAATCGCGGATCGGATAGTACCCGCCAGGCGCTTCCACCACCTCGCGTTCGTCCGCCACGTTCAAGTTAATGCTTCGTATGGATGCAAGGCCGCGCTTTTCTCCGACGCGTTGCTGAACGAACCATACGACCGAAGCATCGGCGTTGTAATACGGCATCGAACGTTCCCATCCGCCGCCGGTGACGATGGTGTTCACGATGCGACTGGTAACGTCCATCTCTCTTAAAGTAGAAGGGCGAACTTTATAGACAATTTTCCGGCCGTCCGGAGAAAACTTGGGGTCTTCGTCGTGCTCCTCCGGTGTGTTGGTTAGATTGATCGGGTTTCCTCGCTCGCCGACAGTGTGCAGAAAGATGTCAAACCGCCCAGCGGCCCCTCTGTCGTCTCGGGGACGCGCCATGAATACGATCTGTTTTCCGTCGGAAGACCAGTGCGCGTTCATCGGGTCGACGAGATTCGTCCATGTCCGGCTGATGGTGGTGAGGGTTCCGGCGCCAAGTGACAAGACGAAAAGCGCGCTGCGTCCGTCGCTGTAGGACGTATAGCTATGGTAAACGACGCGCCCCTCAAGCCGGGGCGGCTTTCCGCCAGCGCTGTCCACGCGAGCGCCAGCGCTGGCGATAAGGACCAGGAGCAAAATGAGAGTGATAAATGCGCGAAACATGACGACAATCCCGACGAACGGTCTGGAGGCTCCGTCCTCGAGACGCGCGCGGCGGTAGGATCATACTCCGATCGCGAACAAAATCCAGCGCTACCGATCCGACGAAGGCGCCACCCCACTAAACTGGCCCCAGCCCCGGTGAAGGGTTTAGTTCAGCTACACGCCAGAAACACCCTGCGTGACAAAGACATGATGGTTGTCTACCCCGTGAACTGCGGAATTCAGGCAGCTTCACTCCGAAGGAACTCGCGTATCGTCGCCATGAAGCGCAAGAACTCCGCCTCGTGTTCGAGAAGCAGGTGATTCCTGCTTTCCAAAGTGAGAAGACGCGCATTGGGGATGCCACGCGCGAGCTCCAGCCCACGCGGGTACGAGACACGGCCATCGTGACGGCTGTGAATGACGAGTGTGGGCACACGCACCAGGCGAAGCCGCTCTCGAATATCCACAGTACTCAAAGTCTCCTGAAGGCGGACTGCGTTTTGAGGAGAAGTGGACACGCGCATCAGTTCGTTCATCCACGTTACCTGTTCCGGTGTTCCCTCAGGAATGAATCCGGAGGTAAACACCTGGCGGAATGCCGGATTATCCTGACCCCATCCGTGAAGGATCAGGGTTAGCATGGCCTCACGGCGAGCGACTTCCGCTGGATCTCCGCGGACTCGCCAGCCGGATGCATATCCTCCGTGGAGGACGAGGTGAGTTACCCTTTCTGGATTTCGTATCGCGTACTCGATGGATATGGCGCAGCCCTGCGAAATTCCCAGAACGGGAAACCTTTTAACTCCAGCCGCTGCGACAACGGATTCCATGTCGCGAACGAGTGCGTTGAAGGACATATCCTTCACGTCCCAATCCGAAAGGCCATTGCCGCGCGCGTCATATCGAATGAGCCGGTGATCTCTGGCCAGCCCGCGGAATACGTGGCGCCAGATTGGACTGTCCCAGTCATATTCGAGATGATTGAGCCAGTTCGCTGCCTTGATTAAAGGCGGCCCCACTCCCACAGAAGCATATGCAATGCGCACTCCATCGATTGTGGTGCAAAAACGGATCTCCTGCTCGAGCGGTTTCCCGCGCTCCCGGGCCGCAGACTTTTGTTCAATCGCTGGCCGTCGAACAGAAAGCGCTTCAGTCAATGTCTTAAGCTCCTCTGCACCGGCATCAGTGAATTCGCTCACGCTGACTTCGTGCTGGCGTTCGGCTTCCTGCCGGTGGCCGGCAGCGGACAAGACGCGAATCAACATGGCGTGAGCTGCAACCGAAAAGGGGTCGGCCGCGACCAGATCTCGAGCATACGTCACCGCTTCATTTCGACCCCCGGCATAAAGCCGGCTTACCAGGACGTGAAGAAGCGAGGCGCGGGTCCGCTTTGCGGTTTCTCTTTCCGTGAGCAGCCAGGACTCGAAATCGTGTTGGTCGGAAATCGCGAAGCCTTCCAGGAGTTCGCCTCGAAATTCTCCAGCCAATGCGAGCAGACGTTCTGTGGAGAGGGTATCGGCACCTGCGGCAAGCTCCCTTCGAATTTCAAACAGATCGACGGTGGCTCCTTCAGGACTAAAGAGTACATACTCTCGATCCGCAACGATCCGTTCGTTGCCAGGTTCATCAACGAGCGAACGCAACCTGCTTAGAGACCACCGAAGTGCTGCTCGAGGATCGTCGGGCACGGTCCAGAAAAAGTCGCACAGACGCTCGCGACGATGGCGGCGGCCGCTAAGAACCAGGTACGCCAGCAGCGCTCGTGTCTTGCGGGATTTGGGAAGGTGCTGCGGCGTTCTTCCCTTTAGAACCTGGAATTCTCCCAGCACACGAATCTTCAGCCCTTCGTGCACAGAGGGTCCCACGGCTTGGTAGCGTCGTGCCTTGCTTTCGTCTGTCTTTTTTACCATCTTCTCCGGGATTCAGGTTTCCCGAAATTCAAATTGCGGTTACCCATGGAGCAGGTTGCGCAATCCGGGATAATCCGTCGGAATATGCGTCGCTCGGAATGCGGAATACGGATTCGCATCGCCGTTTGCTCGCGCGGAACCGCCTTCTCCCCGGAACTGCGAACAGTACTCCCACAGAATCGTCTTTGGAAAAAAAGAACAAAGCCCGATGTGGCGAAATAGGCTTTGAGTCGCAGACCGCGAGGAACATCGGCCGCTGCCGCCGCACCCCGTCCCTGGGCGTTGATTTCGGTGGCACCGGACATGAGTAGGGCGGCAATTATTGTGCGCATGGCCACGTATCTTACGTCAGGCGGCCGAAAGCGTAAATTCGTCTTTCGCTTATCCCTTGAGATACGCATCAGCAGCACGAGCAAAGGTAACCGCAGCCGCGGCGCTAGGTGTTCAGGATCGGCGGCGCGAAAAGACGTCCTCAGAAATGTCGAACTGAGTTTTGCCCGCGGCCGGCGCCGAGTGAATGGTGACGTGAACACCTTCCCCTAGCGGCGCTTCGCCCTCCGGAAGCGGCGGATTGTAAAAGTGGATCTCGCCATCCTCTTCGACACGAGACGCCGCAGGCCACTGCGCGGAGTAGAACGCATCCACGACAACCGGACTCATGGTCGTTTCCAAATGCCAGGTGTATGTGCTGAACTTCATCGGGTCGGAGATCACGTCGCTGGTGTGCGCGGTGGAGCGCTCCTTGAGCGTGGCCGGCGAGAAGATCGGAATCTTGCCAAGGGCTCCCTCGAGTTCCTTCACAGGGCCTCCACACGAAGCAACAACGAGTGCGAGAAGAATCATGATCAATGGACGTGTGTAGCGAGTGGGCAAGGCGCATTTCCTCCTGTTGATGTTTTCGTACGAAGAAAACCATAAGAAAAGAGCATTGGATTGACAAGTATCCGGATTGAATTCGGCCAGAGTGGGAGGTACCGGTCTTTTACGGTAACAGCGTATGGATCGCGATGGAGCAGTCGGGTAATTGCACGGGCGATATTCAATCGCCGCGACGGTATCGGCGGATGGTGCGGTAGGCCTCTTCGTGAACATCGGAATATACGCGTAAACAGTCGTTCGGCATGTCGACGATCCGGTATTCGGGGATGCCCGTTTCCGCATACAGGCGAGCCTTTGTTCCGGCGTCAAACTTTAATGAAGAGTCCGCCACTTCCACGATGAGCAGAATGTCGGACGGAACAGGATGCTTCGACGCATAGAAATCATCCTTTGGACGGAGCAATACAACGTCAGGTTCCGGTTCACTCCACTCATCCAGGCGAACCGCACCCTGGGTGCTGACGATGTAATGGCTGTCCGATGCCCTGTGATGAGTGCAGCATCGGCGGAGTCAATCAATTTCAGGCTCTGTGTCTTTCCATCGATTACGTTCGCCGCGTCCTCAAGGTGTTCGTGGCGGAAGGCGGTCGTGTCTATTGGCGGGATACCGACGGGCCTGTGGATCTGGACAGTCCGTGTTTTCTTCCCATGCAAAGCTTGTCCGACTTCAAGAAACTTTCGAAGCGTCGTAATTCCAGGAGTTGAGAGAAGGCTCGCCAAAAGCTTTGTTCTGGACAGCGTCATTTATACTGCTTACCTGTTTCCGAAGTTCAAAATATAGATGGAGGCGGAATGAAAATCGTTGTTCTCGATGGCCACACGCTGGATCCTGGTGACAACCCCTGGGACGAGGTAGCGAAACTTGGAGAGTTCGTCTGTCACGATCGAACAACGCCGGATCAGATACTCGAGCGGTCGCGCGGGGCCGACATTCTGCTGACCAACAAAACACCATTATCCGCTGAAACACTGTCTCGACTGCCGCAACTGAAATTCATCACGGTTCTAGCCACGGGCTACAACGTCGTCGACGTCAGGGCCGCGCGCGACCGAAATATTCCCGTCGCCAATGTTCCGATATATGGAACCGACACCGTCGCGGAGTATGTGTTTGCGCTGCTGCTGAATTTCTTCCGCCAGCCTCAGCTTCACAGCGATCTCGTGCATCAGGGAGAATGGACACGCGTCAACGAATGGAGTTTCTGGCGGCGCCCGCTGGCGGAACTGGCGGGCCGCACAATCGGCATCGTCGGCTTCGGGCGTATCGGACGCAGAGTGGGCGAACTGGCAGCCGCATTCAAGATGAACGTATTGGCGAACGATGTCTTTCAGGGAAATCTACCGTCGTATCCGGTGGCGTGGTGCGATATACCCGAACTGTTTGCGAAAGCCGATGTGGTAACGCTCCATTGCAATCTCACGCCGGAAAACACGGGAATGGTGAACAAGGCACTCCTCCATACGATGAAGAAGTCCGCTTACCTTATTAATACTTCGCGCGGACCATTGGTGAAGGACAACGACATTTCCGAAGCGCTGCAAGCCGGTTGGATCGCTGGCGCTGCGCTGGATGTGGTTACGGTGGAACCGCTGCCGGCAGACAGCCCGTTGATGAAGGCGCCCAACCTTACCCTCACGCCACACATCGCCTGGGCCGCAGTCGAAGCGCGGCGGAGGCTAACGAAGGTCACGGCGGACAACATCGCGGCGTTCCAGACCGGCAAGCCGATAAACGTCGTGAACTAGATTGATCCGCGTGACGAAGGGCGATCCTTCCGGATATGCCAGTCCTGTAGTTGGAACAACATGACCTGCCGGCGAGGTCTTCTTCGCATAGGCCGCGTCGGCAGTCAGGAATGTGCCGCCCGTGTGACTCGCGAGGCCGTGGTACGAGGCATCATAGAAAGTCACCTTATGCCTTCCCATGAGGCGATAGATAACTTCGAAGTAGCTCTGTGGCGCTCTCGCCTCCAGCTCAAGGTCCGTCATCGCCTGAAGCAGCTGTCTCGCACTTGCGGGCCGCTTGATACCGAGAATATTGCCGACCTCAAAGACCCACAGCGTGGGAACCAGAACCTGACAGGCGCCGGACAACCACGAGTCCTTTAGCGCCAACGCCTGCTCACGATCGTCCTTATCGTCGGATTCAAGCACCCACTTGAGAAGGACGAGGCGTCGGGAACGATGACTGGGACGGACATCAGCGGCCCCTGTCCCGGCGAACAAGCTTGACGATCACGGACGACGAGAGGGTCTTCGCTTTTCCGCGAAGCACATCGATATGTTTGCTCGCCTGTTGCCGGCGAATCGATTGCAGCTCCTGCCGGAAGGCTTTGTTGATAATGCGGCTGCGCATCCCACTTTCCACAAGACGCTCCAGCTCAGACTTCACGTCGTCATCAAGTACGATATTGACCTTGGTAGGCATAAAGCGTCTTTACTCCAGGTAGAGAATAATATGGCATACCGTAATTACGGCTCCGACATTGAAGCCCAGGTACTTCATTCCTCACAGACCGGCGGCGCAGGCAAAAAAGCCAGGCGCGATCCGGCCGCGGGATGAGATCCGCAATTTGACGGAGTTATTCATTGCCCGTCCACAAACCGGAGTGATAGAAGGCTACAGGAGGCAGCATGAAAGTCTTTTTGGTCGTGGCGTTATTGTTCGCGGTTCCCTACACTCCGGTCAAAAAATACGACCCGGGCCGAAATGCAGAACAGGACATTAAGGATGCGGTTGTCGAAGCACAAAAGACCGGAAAGCGGATTCTCCTGGAAGTCGGCGGAGACTGGTGTCATTGGTGCCACATCATGGATGACTACTTCGACAAGAACCCGAAGCTGACTGCTTCCCGGGACAATAACTTCATCACCGTCAAGATCAACTTCAGCCCACAGAACGAGAACGAAAAAACACTATCGAAATATCCAAAGATTCCCGGGTATCCGCACCTGTTTGTCCTTGAAACGAACGGCACGTTTCTGCATTCGCAATTTACGGGTGACCTCGAAGAAGGACAGAGCTACAACCTGCAAAAATTCACGGACTTCCTGAGCAAATGGGCGCCGAGTGTCAGGGCTCCGCAGTAACAGCGAATTCAACTTCCTAAATACTATTACGGTCGGCATCATTACCTTTACATCAGGCGCGCGAGCCCCTGATGTAACCTCTTGACGATACGTCCCGCCACATCTTCTGCAGTCATAGTGGTGATATCCACTTCAAGCACGCCGTGGCACCGGGGTCGGAGTACTTGCGATTGGTTCGCCTTCTTCATCGCGGCCACCGGATCGACTTCCTTGAATTGCTCGGCACGCCCTGGAGAAACCACACGACGGGCAAGCTCTTCGGGTGAAAGCGTGAGACGAACAGGCAGGAAGAATGCATTTCGGTCGCGGGCAAGTTGCACAACGTCCTGAAACCACTCGGCATCCTCTGGGTCATTGTCCAGAAGTGTATTGGTGAGAACGAATGTACGACCCGGCTTTGCCAGATCGCGAATGGTATCGAACGCGGCAGACCGCACCCGCTTGACGTTTCTCCAAACGGCCTCCGGCAACTTTGACTTCCCGTCAGCGTCGATCAACGAGAAGATGACATTGTTGATCAAGTGATTGTGAGCCACGATGCAGTCCATCTGAGCTTGAATCGCCCTGGCAATCGTCAGTTTTCCGCAGCCAGAGTATCCAAACAGATAAATAATCGCTCCATTGATTGGGGGCATTCTATTCGCGCAGCGCAAACGCAAACAGGGAGTGGCCCGCGGCGACGGCGATGAACTGCTTGCCGTCGGCCTGATAGGTCATCGGGCCGGCGACAATCGGGCCACCAAGAATTGTCTTCCAGAGCAGCGCACCCGTTCGGGCATCGAGCGCCTGGAAGTAGCCTTCACGTCCGCCGGTAAAGAGAAGGTCGGATGCGGTAGTGAGAAGCCCGCTGTCGGTGGTGTCGGTCATCGGAAACTTCCATTTCTTCTCGCCGGTGCGCGGATCAATGGCAATCACGGCCCCGTGACCCGCGGCCTCCGTCCACACATTAATCGGCGGACGCTTTGTCGCGCCGGGCACGTTCTGCGCGCCGGGAATCGGGCTGGTGGGCCGGCCCCCAACGAATCGTCGCCCCTCTTCGAAGGTCTGTGCTTCGCGGATGAAGACACTCGCGTAATCCTCCCATGCCGATACATAGAAGAGTCCGGTGCGTGGACTGTATGACGGCGAATACCAGTTCGTTCCACCCTGCAGGCCTGGGAACGTGGGCGCGCCTTCCGGTGGCGGCGTGGGTATGGGACGGCCTTTGGGATCCAGTCCGCTGGCCCAATTCAATTTGATAAATGGATAACCGGCGAGGAACTGACCATTTGTGCGGTCGAGTACATAAAAGAACCCGTTGCGATTGGCCCACATCATCAGCTTGCGCGGTGCGCCGTTCCACATCCCGTCGACGAGCACTGGAATCTGGACGGCGTCGTAATCGTAGGGGTCATTCGGAGTGAATTGAAAATACCATTTGAGCTTGCCGGTATCGGCATCGAGGGCGAGGACGGAATCGGAATACAGATTGTCGCCGGCTCTCTGCGCGGGATTCCAGTCCGGGCCGGGATTTCCCGTTCCCCAATAGGTCAGGTTCAATGCGGGATCATAAGAACCGGTGAGCCACACCGGCCCGCCGCCGTGCTCCCACGAGTTGCCCTGCCAGCTTTCGTGCCCAGGCTCGCCGGGCCCGGGCACCGTATAGGTGCGCCAGGCTTCGCTGCCAGTGCTCGCATTAAACGCGGCAACGAACCCGCGAATGCCAAACTCTCCGCCCGCAACACCGATGATGACTTTGTCCTTCACCACAAGCGGCGCGAGCGTCATGGCGTATCCGGCACTCGCCGTCGCCACCTTCACGTTCCATAAAGGCCGTCCCGCTTTGGCATCGATGGCAACAAGATGCGCATCGAGCGTGGCCAGGAACAAGGTGTCGCCGAGAATCGCAAGACCGTGATTCACAGAGCCGCAGCAAGGCCTCACATCCGTCGACACCACGTATCGATAGATCCAGAAGATGCGGCCGGTCTTTGCGTCCAGCGCCACGACGTCACTGGGCGCCTGCGTGAGATACATGATTCCATCGATGACCAGGGGCGTTGTTTCGAACTTCTCCAGCGAATCGGCCTGGAACACCCATTTCTGTTCGAGGTTCTTCACATTGATGGGAGTGACCTGTTTCAGCAGGCTATACCTTTGGCTCGCATAACTACCCGAATAGGTCAGCCAGTTTTCAGGATGATCCGAGGCGTGAAGCAGCAGATCATAGGTGATCTGAGCGTGCATAATGGGAATCATCAGGCAGAGCAACAGCACGGCCGGTAACAGGCGTCTCTTCAGGAACTTCATTTCGGCTACCTCGCTCCTTTCAAAGTACGCAAGTACGTCACCACATCGTCCAGTTCCATTGGCGTGAGAGTGTTCTTGAAGGAAGGCATGGGCGATGTTTTGAGAACGGTGTATTCCTTCAGGTCGGATTTGAGCAGAGACACCAGACGCTCTTCGTTGTCGATGATCTGAACCGAGTACGTGTCCTCATTGAGTCGACGTCCCGTGATGACTTTTCCCGCGCGGGTCACCGCTCGTATCGAACGATTGATGGGGAGCATGGTGCTGGACGAATCGATCATGGTGCGCTCGATCGCATCTGGAGCACGGACAGCCCCGATGTCGCTCAGGTCCGGCGCCACACGCGATCCTTTTCCGTTGATGCGGTGGCAGCCGAGACATCCTGCCTTGCCTTCAACCAACGCTCCGCCGCGGGCAGCGTCTCCTCGTGCAGGTTTTGTATCGAAATCG
>Ga0163163_10004683_pt1 | contig 11708 bp, 14 predicted proteins | sample S65metaG_FD_119766 | JGI IMG/M metagenome (GOLD analysis project Ga0163163, IMG submission 119766) | Switchgrass rhizosphere microbial communities from Kellogg Biological Station, Michigan, USA - S6-5 metaG | ecosystem: Host-associated > Plants > Roots > Rhizosphere > Soil | place: USA... | reverse complement strand
CATGGCAGGTAAGGCCGACTTCACCGAGGACGAGTGGAAGGAGCTCCAGCAAGGCGTGACGGGCGCGGGGCTTCTGGTCTCGTCGGCTCATCGGGACTTCACGGACAGCTTCGGGGAGGCGAAGGCCGTCGCGTCCCACCTTGCCGCGCACCGCAGCAGCGAGAGCGAGCTCGTCCGTGAGCTCGCCGGCACGCACAGCACGGGATTCGGCCTTGTCGCGTCGCCCAAGGAGGTCGAGGGTGTACTCGGCTCGCTGAGCTCGTCGGTCGCCGTGCTCGAAGCGAAGGCCCCCGACGAGGTCGAGGCCTACCGCGAGCTCGTGCTCGACGTCGCGACGGCCGCCGCCGAGGCGAAGGGTGGTGTGGCGGACGAGGAGAGCGCGGCCATCGAGAAGATCAGAGCAGCGCTGGGAGCCACAGGCACGAGCTGAGCCGCGACGACGCACTTTCACAGTGGCGCGACGGCCGCCCCGCCGCGCCACTGACTTGTGACTCGCTGCGATTCCCTCCCAGGGAAATCTCAGTCGTCGTCTTGCGAGTTCTCGGTCTTCGCGGGGTGCGCGACGACGCGCGATGCTGTCAGGGAGGGCATCAGGTTGTCCTTGAGATCCGCCTTGCAGACACGCGCCTGAACGAGCACTCGATCGCCGACGACGAGGTCGGTGATCTCCTTCTTGCCCTGGCGACGCACCTTCGTGTCGTCGTTGACGGCGATCACCGTCGACGCGGTCCCCGGAACGTAGGCACGACCCCACCGATTCGAGCTGGTGACATCGACGTTGAGGGGCGCTCCTGTGAGAGTGCCTTTCAGGACGACAGTGACCTGGGGCTTGCAGCCTTCGCCGGTCTTCGGTTTGCCCTTTCCGTCTGGGGGTGCCGCCACCGCAGAGGAAACAGCGAGACCTGCGACGGCCAAGCTCGCAAGAAACAGCTTGACCTTCATGAACTTCTCCTTCCCGGGAGGGGTAGTGGTCCTTCACCCTGAAGATGCGCGACAGCAGGAAAACTTGCGCGTTCAGGCGGTACCGATATCTCGACGGTCGCCGTCTCGCGGTGCCACACGCCGCGTGGATCAGCTGTAGATGCTCGCTCTCTGTGACACTGGCCGATGTTGTCGGAATCGGGATGAGAGGAGCGAGAAATGGCGAGTGACGACGTCCACGAGGCGATGAACCGGCTGGGGGTCGCCGCCTACTGCCCGATCTGCGGACACAGCGGTTGGATCGGGGTTGGTGACGGGACAGATCTCGAGGTCAAGCTTCTGGCCGTCGACAAGGCCGGGGAACTTCTGGATCGCCACGACCGACCCGGGCCGCCCTGGCTCGGCGTGACGTGCGAAGTGCTCCTGTGCGCCCAATGCGGATGGATCCGACTGCATTCCGCAGCGTCCATCCGAAGAGTTGTCAGTGCCTCGGCGGAGGCGAGCGAATGAGCGATGACCGCCGACGAAGTCGCCACGAACTCCCGCGTACGGCGGCCGTCGCGAATGGGCATCCCGCGCCCCGTGTAACGGCGCCGCCTGGGTAGCCTCGCGACATGGAGATCGCCGGGAAGCTACTGCTGGGGACGGCGCTGATCCTCGCGATCCTCGGAGTCGGTGCATTGGTGCTCGCGAAGCTTGGTGTGGAGCGGCTCCCCGTCACACTCACGTGGGACTCGGACAACGTAACCGTGTTCGTTCCCATCGGACTGATGGTCGTCGTGTCGATCGTGGCGACGATCCTGCTGAACGTCTTTCTCCGACGCTGACGACCGCGTTGGGGCGTCGGGCACGAGCTGCCCGACCGCCGGTGCCGGGCTCAGATCGCCCTGTGTTCCAGGAGCAGGAAGAGCGCAGCGCCGGCCAGCTCGAGCAGCACCCAAGCGACGGCCATGTGCCTCCACCGGAGCGTCCAACCGAACAGCTCCCGGATGATGTGCCCTCCGTCGGTGATCGGCGTCGGCAGCAGGTTGATCACGCCGACCGCCAGGTTGATGCCGGCGAGCGCACTCAGTACACCGCCGCCATCCGGCAGTGGCTCGATGCTCCAGAAGACCCCTGCCACGAGGAATGAGGCGACCGGGCCGGCCACGGCCACCAGACCGAGGTGCCAGTCGACCGGATCAGTCGAGCGATGCCCCATCCTCACACCGATGCCGAGCGCCGCGGGCTTGAAGTAGAAGCCTGCGACCTCCCAGCCGTTACGCACACCAACGACGACGTGGCCCGCCTCATGAGCGGCCAGTGAGAGCCAGAACCCGACCCCGAACACACCCAGCCAAAGCGCGATCTCCACCGTGTTCCTCCCTGCCAACAGTGTGCCTGATGGCCAGGGTCCGAGCGAAGGCGGTCGTCGCTCTTCACGCCGTCATGCCCGACCCGTCGAGGTCACACGAGAAACGGAACCAGCCGGGCGCCGCACTCGCCAGCCGCCCCGATGACCTCAGTTCGGCGAGGTAGCCCGTGACCCGGCTCGCGCGTGGGAAGAGCACCGCCCCGTCGCGCATCGATGCGTGAAGGGGAGGCGGTCGTGGTGACCGCCTCCCCTTCCAGCAGTTCAGTCCTCGTCGATCTTCTTTCCCGAAGGCGCTACCACGTACCACTCCGCTCCGAAATTGTCGGAGCCTTGGCCCGTCGTCTGACCGGGGGCCGTGTCTCCGGCATATCGATAAAGCGGATGGTGCGCATAGGTGACCTGCATCGCGCCGTTCGTGCGTCGGGTCGTGCCGAGAAGCGACGCCTTGACACCTGCGGCCGCGGTCGGCTTCGCGGTCGTCAGAAGCGGCGGCCAGTACTTGGTGCATTGCCCGTAGCACGCGCTCTTCCCGCTCTTGTCCTTTTCGAACAGATAGAGCGTTCGGCCCTTCGCGTCGACCAGGATCTTGCCGAGCGAAGAGCTGTGGGTCTTCACGGTTGCGCGGCCGGCTCCGCTCGCAGCACCGACGCCCAAGCTCACAAGCGCTGCAGCGACAGCAAACATCGAGAGGACTGCGAGGAGCCAAAGAGGGCTCCGTCCGTACGTCTGAGTCTTCATACGCCTTCTCCTTTGCAATTGGCGTAATCGGGGCTTCGACGTAAGTACGTGCCGAGCCGCCCGGCCGGATTCCCCGTGTGGCCGTCGGCTACCAGATCGCAGAGCGAAGAAACGAGCGGGCGGTTCGAAGCGCCTTGCCAGTCCGCCTCAGACCGCGATCATCTCGAGGAAGACGTCCTCGGTGATCGTGTCCGGCTTCGGTGCCGGAGCGCCAAGTGGCGCCTGGGCATCGGGCGGTGCAGGCTCGAGCACGACGGAGTGCTCGTTCGAGCTCTTCACGACCCACAACGCACCCCGGCTGCGGACGATGACGCCCACGGGAAGCTCGGTCGCCGTCCACCGTATCTGGACTTCGCCGTCCGGGAAGCGAAGCCTCAGGATCGACTGTCTTCGTGTGTCGTTGTCGCCGGGCATGAGCCGGCGACACTACCTGCCGAGCATCACCGAGGGACGAAGGGTTCCCGACGCTCGTCGGCGGGCTCAACTCGTACGACGGAAAGGTCTCCTCGAATGTCCCGCTCCCGACCACCGCGTACGGCATGCCCTCCGCTCGAGGATGTCTGGGGCCGCCGGGGGATGCCGTCCGGAGGTGTTCAGCTCCAAATTGCCCCGTGCTCGTGGGCCGGCTACTCCTCGTAGTGCTGCTCGGCACCCTCGACCGGCGGTATCCAGCTCTCGCGCCGCTTCACCCAGACCTCCTGTTCGGGCTTCAGCTCGAACGGAGCGTCATCGAGACTTCCCAACCGAACCTCGACATGCGTGCGCCCGGTGGTGTCGAGGACCCGCGAGCCACAGCGGGGACAGAAGCCGCGACGGTCATAGCTCGAGATGTTGCCGCTCATCTCAAACGCATCGACGGGCCACCACGCGTACACCGTGAACGCGCTGCCCGACTCCTTCCTACAACTCGCGCAGTGGCAACGGACGACGTGCAAGGGCTCACCGCGAACGGTGTAGCGGACTGCCCCGCAGAGACATCCGCCGGTACGTACTCTGGGTTCCACGCGCCGATGCTACGTACTCGCGGCCCCGCCTACATCTCCCCTCGAAACGTGTCGGAATCGGGTGCGAACGCTGACGATGAGCTGACTATCGGGCCGTCGGGGACACCATCAAAGCCCGCTGAGAGTAGAAGAGCCCGGTGGGGCGCCACGCGCTGCCACCCAGCCGCATAGGGCTACAGCGAGTCGTTGGTGGGCAACGGTCCCTACCGGGCTCTACATACAGGACGCACAGCGCGGAGCGGATCTTCCGACAACCCAGGGCCACTGCCGTCGCACGTGAACTAGTCGGGCCTGGGTGACGAAGCAGCCAGCGGCCGTCCGGATACGTAGCTGGGTGTCACTCAGTGCGGTCTTCCACGTTTCTCAACTGCTGCGCCATCCAATCCGGAAACGCAACGCCAACGACGGCCGCGACGGCCCAGGCGGCGGCTGCGAAGCCAAACAGCCCGACATACACAAAGACGGTTAGCGAAAACGCGATCAGTCCCACGCGACGACCGACAGCATGCAGAAAGCCAGCGCGTACCGAGTCCGCAGCGTGGCGCCTCGCCACAGGCGCATCGCCAGCGAAGTCTGCGCCGGTGCCGAATTGCGGTCAAGTGGTTCGCCCACGTGGCCGGGCGGTGTTGCTCGGTCTGAGAGACTTCGTCCCGTGCCGCTCCGCGCCGCCGCGATCTGCGGACTCCTAGCGCCGGTGACCTTCATCGTGGGCCTCCTGCTCGGGGACCTCGCCCAGCCCGAGGCGTTCAGTCCCGCCAACGACGACATAAGCGATCTCGGCGCGCAGACGGCCGAGCAGCCCTGGCTGTACAACCAGATCGCCGGCAACCTCAACGGCCTACTGGTCGTCGCGTTCGCCTTGGGCCTCTGGCGCGCGCTCGGGGCCGGCTGGCTTGCGAGGATCGGCGTGCTCGGGCTGGCAGCCATCGGAGTGACCCGGTTCCTCGAAGGCTTTCTCCAGCTCGACTGCCGCGGGATGGATGAGGGCTGCGAGAACACGTCCTGGCAGGCCGACGGGCACCGATTCGAATCAGGCATCGCGTCGGCACTCTTCTTTCTGGTCCCGCTGGTGCTCGCGTTCGCGTTTCGGCGGCTGCCGGAGTGGCGCGACCTCTGGCTTCCGACGCTGCTCGTCGTGCCCGTCGTGGTGGCTGTGAGCATTTCGTTCAGCCTGATCGGTGACGGTGCGGCACTACGCGCCGCAAGCATCACGTGGTTCCTCTGGCTCGGGCTCGTCGCATGGCGGCTGCTGCGGATCGCGGACGGCAAAACGGTCAGTTCGGCCGCAGATCTGACGCCATCGCTGCAGCGTGATGACCGAAGCCGCGGATCGAGGAGCAGGAACTCGAGGCGGGCGGGCTGAGCGAACAGGCCGGTGATCGGCCTGCGAGCACGGCGTTCCGCTGACCTGGCCCGGGATGTGTCGCTTGAACGAGTTGGGGCGACCGCGTAGGGTCGCCACGGTGAGCGGATCGCAGGTGCATCGCGGTGGGTGAGTCTTTGAAAACGACGAAGACCCCGGACGGTCGCGTGCTCGCGTTTGCGATCTGGGGTGACCCCGACGGCTTCCCGATCATGTCACTGCACGGAACTCCGGGATCCCGGCTGAGTCGATGGCCGAGGGAGGACCTCTACAAGGAGCTCGGGGCCTGCATCGTCACCCACGATCGTGCGGGCTACGGTCGATCGACGCGCCGGCCAGGGCGGACGATCGCGGACGAGGCCGAGGACGTACTCCTCCTGGCAGACACCCTCGAATTCGAGCGCTTCGCAGTCTCGGGCGGATCGGGAGGTGGTCCGCATGTTCTCGCGTGTGCCGCCCTCGTTTCCGATCGAGTGATTCGCGCGACGTGCGCAGTAGGCATCGCACCCTTGGGATCTCCAGGTCTCGAGCGCGACGCTTTTCTCGACGGCATGGATCCCGAGAACGTCAAGGAGTTCGGGTGGGCGGAGGCGGGCGAAGGCGTCCTCAGTGTCGAGCTGGAGCGCGAGCACGCAGCCATGAGGGAACGGATAGCCGAAGACCCGTCCACGATCCTCGGCAACTTCGATCTCAGTGAGTCGGACAAGGCGCAGCTCACGCGTCCCGAAGTCCATCAGGTCATCCGCGAATCGGTCCCCGAGCAGGCCGTGAACGGCGTGTGGGGCTGGGTGGACGATGACCTTGCGTTTCTTCGCCCCTGGGGCTTCGACGTTCGAGACATCTCGGTGCCGGTGCTGGTCGAGTACGGCGAGACGGATGTGCTCGTACCGGCCGCACATGGAGCGTGGCTCGCTGCCAATGTGCCCGATTGCGTCGTCAAGATCGACAATGAGGCAGGCCACATGGGGTCGGACCCGGAGCGCGAGATCACGGAGAACGTGCAGTGGCTCCGCGACGGCGTTCCTCCGCCTGGAAGTCGATAAGCGACGTTGCGAGACATCGCGGCGACGCTGAGGATCGAAGAGCGCGAGCTTGACGCCGGCGGACTGAACTAGCGCCGACGCGATCTCGAAGCTTCCCTACAGATCCGCGAGCAACCGAGGCGGCCCATCGCCTCCCTAATGTTGTTTTCGCGGCCTCCGCGGCGCTCGCCGCCTGCGCGGTCATCGTCGGAGAACGGAGTGGCCTCCGCGACAGCGCGCGTCGCTCGAGAGCTGTTCGGAAGCGGACCCGAGCGTTGAGCGAATCTTGAGGAAGCTCTTGTTCGATCAGGCCTCCATCGCAGTAAAGGAGGCTCCATGCACGTTCTCGAGCCTGGCATGTGGGCCGTCGATGCCAAACGGCGAGCACGGCGATCTAACTGACTCAAGCCGACAGATGGGCTTGGTTGAGAGGTCTTGCCCTCGTGACGGTGGACCGTTCGGGTCACCAGTCGGGCACTGGTACATACCGGAGACCTAGCCACAACACCGGCCGCTTTGATGCCGGAACGGAGTAGGATCGGCCTCGAAGGAGGTCGGATGACGAAAATCTGGGGCCTCTCGAAACCCGCCGCGGACTACGGGCCGGCCCCAAGGCCCGAGGTGCGCTGCGACAGGTGCAAGTTCATGTTCCCGCCGCTCGCGCTTGGTGGGTGTCGGCTGGTACGTGGTGTGATAAGCGGCTCCTCGAGCTGCAAGGAGTTCGTGCCGCGGCACGCCGATCGAACCGAAGCCGAGACGTAGACGAGCTGCTGCGGCCCGGAACCTTCGTCAGCGGATCGATGGTGAGGTTGACCCGATCCACGCGCCAGTCAACTGCTGGCCGGGAAAGATGTCTGCGGCGGCAGTTCGCCCACGCAGGTATGCCGGATCTGCGATAGCACCGACGTCGACCTCCTCAGGCGGGATAGTTGTCGATGCGTACATCGAACGGCTCACGACGAGGCTGCCGGGTCCCATGCGGGATGAGCTGCTTCGCGACGAGCACCGTCGCCGGGGCGCTCTCTCCTTCGATGCCTATCCGGCCGCGATCTAGGTAGACGACCAGCAGGATCGCGGCGAGAACCGCCGTGGCGATCCACAACACGCGGACTCGGCTCAGCCGCACTGGCCTTACACCGACAGATGCGCGATCAGTAGACCGACGGCGAGAGAGCACGCGACGGTGCCGGCGACGAATCTCGCATCGGGACTCGCGAGAATGCCCCTACCTCGCGTCTTTGGGTATGCGTCATCTATGGGGTCGCGCCTCGGTCTCCACCACGACTTCCACGCAGGGGAACGACGGCGCGGCTTCTGCTCCCGGGTGACCGCCGCACGTACCTCCATCGCGGGTCGCGCGTACCGCCGTGCAGGCGTTGCGCCATCGGATCGAGTGACAACCCGTAGTGGAACGCGCTCATGGACGGTCGCCGGCGGGTCGCTGGCGTCGTCGTCGATGGGGGGGTTCGCGATCGCGAGCAGCATGAGTATGAGCCCGCCTGCGCCCAGCGCGATGATGGCCGCGAGAATCACCGGTGTGACCAGTTCCCCTTCAGCCTCCAAGGATAACGACCTGCCGCTTCTCGGCGCGACTGGCGCGGCGACGCCTGAATAAGTTGGGGGTCCGCTTCGGCGGGGCTTCCTCTTTCTGGGGCTCGTTCAGCACCGGCGCCCGTGCCTGAGGAACGCTAGCTAGCTAGCTTGTGCTGACGTGCATACTGAGTATAGTACTCAGTATGAACACGGAAGTGAGGAGACCGTGAGCGTTCCGCATGCCCTCCTTGCTCTGCTCAGCGAGGAGCCGAAGTACGGCCTGCGGCTGCAGAGCGAATTCGAGGCGCGGACGGGCGAAGTCTGGCCGCTCAACGTCGGGCAGGTCTACACGACTCTTCAGCGCCTCGAGCGGGACGGACTCGTCGAGACCAGCGACGGGGAAAGCGAGCGGTCGCGGAAGCAGTACCGGATCACATCTGCGGGAGACCGCGAGTTGGCCGAGTGGCTTCGCACTCCATCCGCCCTGGTGCCTCCCCCCCGCGACGAGCTCGTGATCAAGGTGCTGGTCGCCATACAGGTTCCCGGAACCGACGTACACGAGATCCTGCAGGTGCACCGCAGGCGTGTGATCGAGGTCATGCAGAGCTACACCCAGGTCAAGGCAACAACGGGTGAGAACGACGTGGCACTGGCTCTCGTGGCGGATGCCGAGCTCTTCCGTCTCGAAGCGATCGTCCGCTGGCTTGACGCGGCTGACATCCGGTTGAAGCAGCGCCAGCCCATCGCGCCGCCCCCTGCGGCCGAAGTGGCTCTCGAACCAACTCGCACGATGGAGGTGTCCCAATGACTAGAGCACTCGAACTGCGCCACGTCTCGAAGGTCTACGGCTCTGGGCCGACGGAGGTGCGCGCGTTGCGCGACGTCGACCTCTCTGTCGAGCGGGCCGAGCTGGTGGCGATCATGGGGCCGAGCGGCTCGGGCAAGAGCACGCTCTTGACGATCGCCGGCAGCCTCGAAGAGGCGAGCGACGGACAGGTGCTCGTCGGCGGCATCGACCTGGCAATGCTTTCGCGTGCGGAGCAGGCAAGAATGCGACGCCGGTCGATCGGCTACGTCTTCCAGGACTTCAACCTGCTCCCGGGGCTGACTGCGCTCGAGAACGTCACCCTGCCGCTCGAGCTCGACGGCATCCCATTGAGGGGGGCGCGCGAAGCCGGCCTCGAGGCTCTGGAGGAGCTCGATGTCGCCGACCAGGCCGACCGTTTTCCGGACGAGCTATCAGGTGGCCAGCGTCAGCGGATCGCGATTGCCCGGGCGGTCGTCGGCGAGCGGGGGTTGCTCCTCGCCGACGAGCCCACGGGCGCTCTCGACTCCGTCAACGGCGAGGCGGTCATGCGCCTCCTCCGCGCCGCCACGCAACGTGGCGTCGCGGGTGTCGTCGTGACCCACGAAGCGCAGCTCGCATCGTGGGCCGACCGCGTCGTCTTCCTCCGCGACGGCCATGTGGTCGACCAGACCGTCGCTCCTCCTGGCCCGGAGTCGCTCCTTGCGACTGCCGATCGGCGATGACCACGCTCGCTCACCGGAGCGAACTGGCTGGCAGCCCGCGAAGTAGCGCTGTCACCGCCCGGCGCGCGCTCGTCCGCTGGTCGGGGCGCATGCTTCGCCGGGAGTGGCGACAGCAGCTCCTTGTGCTGACACTGCTCTCCGTTTCCGTGGCTGCAGCGATCGGCAGCATCACGGTCGTCTACAACGCGGTTCCTGCCGACAACGGCCAGTTCGGCTCGGCCAACTACCTGCTCAACTTCGACGGGTCCAACCCGCGCAAACTCAATGCGGCGCTCGAGTCCGCCAGGATGTCGTTCGGAACGATCGACGTCATCGGCCACCACTCGGTGCGGGTGCCCGGGGCCGTCGAGACCATCGACTACCGCACACAAGATCCTGCCGGCGCCTACGGCGCTGAACTGCTCGCGCTCCGCCGCGGTAGCTACCCCACGGGCCGCAATCAGGTCGCCGTCACTGATGGAGTTGCGAAGTCGCTGCAGCTCGCCATCGGGTCCACCCTGGCAATTGACGGACACCGGCGAACCGTCGTGGGCATCGTCGAGAATCCGGGCAAGCTGAGCGACGAGTTCGTCCTCGTCGCCGACTCGGCCGCGAACGCAGATCGGGTCGGCGTGCTTGTCGACACGACCGCCGCTTCGCTCGACACTTTTTATCGATCCCTGGACAACGGTGACCGGTCCCACTCTGCCTTTGCGGGCTCCATTGAGCGCGGGAGTGACGTCAGCGGTGCGGCAGAGACCTTGGCGATGTTCTCGGTGGCCACGGTCTTCTTGCTTCTGGCCTCGCTGGTCGCCGCCGCAGGCTTTGCAGTCGTCGCGCAGCGACGTCTCCGCCAGCTCGGCATGCTCGCTGCCATCGGCGCGACGCCGAAGCACATCCGCCTCGTCCTGATGTGGAACGGCGCGCTCATCGGGACGATCGGCGCGCTCATCGGGACGATCGCCGGCCTCGCACTCTGGATCGTCCTTGCTCCGACACTCGAGTCCGCGGTCGATCATCGCATCGACCGGCTCAGCCTCCCATGGGGTCTGATCATCATGGCCGCCCTCCTCGCGGTCATCGGAGCGACGGCCGCCGCCTGGTGGCCCGCGCGTGCGGCGGCCCGCGTCCCGGTGGTCCTTGCGCTCTCGGCGCGAGCTCCCAGACCGAGGCCGGCTCGCCATTCGGCCATCGCGGCCGCTGTGCTGATCGCGGTCGGCATCGGCTGTCTCGCACTGTCCAACCGAGACAAGCCACTGCTCATCGTCGCGGGTCTCGTCGCGACGATCCTTGGCACGCTCCTCCTCGGCCCGCTGGCGATCCGAATCTTCTCCGGCGTTGCCCGGCACGTCCCCATCGCGCCGCGCCTGGCGCTGCGAGACCTCGCCCGTTACCAGGCGCGCTCCGGAGCCGCACTTGCTGCCATCACGCTCGCCCTCGGCATCGCGGCGGCGGTAGTCGCCACGGCGTCGGCCGAGGAAACGAAGGAGGCGAGGAGGATGGCTGCCGAGCTTCCCAACCTGACCGATCGCCAGATTCGCGTGTACGCGAGCTCGACGCGAGACACGGAGCTCATTGGGCTTCCGATCCAAAACACCGTCGAGCGCGCCCGCAGCGCCGCGCGCGTCGGCCAGCTCGCGGCGGGCCTCGGCCAGTCGACGGTGGTTGTCCCACTCTGGAAGGTCGTGAAGCCGGGCGAGCCGCCTATCGTCACCTTCCAGGGTGGGCGGGCGCTTGTCTCCGTGGGGCTGGCGAGGCACGAAGATCCCAAGAACTTCACGCGAGAATCAGGTGTTTACGTCGCCACGCCTTCCGTCCTGCGTTACCTCAGGATCGACTCGGCCACCATCGATCCGAGCACGGACTTCCTTGCCGATTCGACCGTCCCCACCGACAAGCTCGTCATTCTCGACTTCGGGACGAGGAAGCAGCTCCCAGTAACGAACGTCCAGAGAATCAATAGCCGACGGGTTCTCGGCTCGGGCGAAGGCGACACGGGCCGCGTCCCGGACTCGTTTGTCACGCTCAACGGTCTTCGCCGCCACGGCTGGAGGCAAGTTCCGGCAGGCTGGCTCGTCGAGTCCGGCCGCCCTCTCACAAGCGAGAAGATCGCGGCAAGCCGCGAGCTCGCCGCCCAGGCGGGCCTCAGGATCGAGACGCAGCGCAAGCGCACCTCACTCGCAGCGCCGATGGCGATCGCAACCGCCGCGGGTGCCCTGCTCGCCCTGGCAATCCTGGCGATGACGGTCGGGTTGATCCGTAGT
>Ga0163163_10004682_pt1 | contig 11708 bp, 9 predicted proteins | sample S65metaG_FD_119766 | JGI IMG/M metagenome (GOLD analysis project Ga0163163, IMG submission 119766) | Switchgrass rhizosphere microbial communities from Kellogg Biological Station, Michigan, USA - S6-5 metaG | ecosystem: Host-associated > Plants > Roots > Rhizosphere > Soil | place: USA: Michigan... | reverse complement strand
GGGCGCACGACATGGAAGTGAAGGTTAAGCGGCCGGGCGGGAGGCCCAGTAGTCCTCGAATTGGCCGTTGAGATGGCAGCAACGCAAGGCGATGATCGCGTTGGCTCCCCGCACAGTCCAGAACATTCCGGACTGCTTGAGGCGAGAACCGATCACGGTTTTGCAGCCAGCCTCGATCACGCCCGAACCAACAAACAGGTGTTGGCGGCGAAACGTTGGGTAACGCATCCGTTCTGCGTTTCTCTCGAAGTAGTCGGCCTCGATGCGAACCTTCGCGGCAAGTTCGGGATTGGAGGTGCGAATGGCGCGAAGCGCAGCTGTGAGCTTTTCGATCTTGCCCTTGTCGAGCAGACGTCGCTGGTGGAACTTGATCCAAGCTTGCTGGGTTACGTGGTTATTGGGGTGAAGCAGGCGCGCCAGTTCCCAGAGGTGCTGGCGTGCATGGTAGAGATCGACGATTTGGATCGCGCCCGGGAAGTAGGGGGCGGCAAGGTTCCAGATCCATTCGGCCCCATCGCCCATGACCACCTTCTTTTCGGCGCGGCTCCAACCTCGATTCCAGGCTTCCAGGTAGATCCTCTTGCCAAACTCTTCGGCGGTCTCGATGGCGCCCGTGTAGGTGGTGGAGTCCAGATCGCGCATGGCATAGCCTTCTTCGTCCCATCCGGTCTGGGTGAACACGCACCCCAACTTGACCTCCCGCGTGTGGGCTGGCTGGCCTTCGGTCTTACCCTTGCGTCCCAGGGTTTCTTTCTTCACTACCGGTATGCCGGTCCCATCCATCTGTACATACAGGATGGGGATCGGTTCACCCACCACGATGGGCAGATCCAGTTGGACGGCTCGCTGAATCTCTACCTGCTGCTGGGCAGCGATACAGCCTCCTATCGCCTCGGCAGTGCGCTCCACCGCTTTAGTGGTTATTTCCAAGTCGGCGAGCAGTTTCAATTGCCGACGACCATGATCGAACGGAACCTCCTGACCTACGACAGCCTGCATACGGCGCACCCCAGGAGAAGCTTCCTTGTTTGCAATGTCCATTTCGACGTCGGCGGGAAATTGGCCAGTATGACAGTGTGAGCACAAGTAGTAGGGTCGCGACACGATTACTTGGCCGACGGCGGTCAAAATCGGTTTGCAACGTAACCCCCGGCAGGAGGCATCCTGACCGCAAGGACAAGGAAGGGTGCCTCGGCCGGCTGGCGGCATCGGAAATTGCAGCAATTGGGTCAGAGCGGTCGCTCCAGCGTGGTGCATGGCCGAGCGCACCGCCATCTCGATCGCCTCCAGATCCACCAACCCTGTTTTGTTTCGGGCGCTGAAGACGACGCGCAAGAGTTGGTCTACTTCGCGCGCGATCTCCTTTTGGATAACTTCGGCCGTTTTTTTTCCTGGGCGGATGGCTGGAGTTCCTCCACGGGACGCAGTTGACAGACCCGCTCATTGACCTCCAAAAGTTGATCGCCCAGTTCTCGGAAGCGTTGGCATTCGGCAACCTCGCGTTGCGCCTTGGCCAAACTGGCCGGAGAGGAAAACGTCTCGGTAACGGTTTTGCCATTCACCTTGCGCGTTAGCCGATAGTAAGGACCGTGTCCAGGATCATCGGCCTGATGGCAATGGCAGTTCGGATTCCCACAGCGGCCACCGGTTCCGGTAATCGAACCAGACCGCATATCACCCAACTGAGCGATTTGCAATTGAACGGCGGCGCGACGCGCTTCCAAGTCAGTCAGAGAGTCGGGCATGCAAGATCTCCTTTAACCTAGCGTACTACTACGCTAGGTTAAGGACCACAAAAAAGGAAACTCTCGAATCCCAACTTTCATGTCGCACACCCGCCACTCTCCGGCGGGCGGAATTCACCCATGCCGCGTGATATGCTGAATCCGGATGTTTGGTCGACATCGTAAAGCTCGTGTTTTGTTTGGACTATCCGACGTCCTCATCGCTGCGCTGGCATTTGAAGCGGCCTATCAGACCCGCGTAGTGTTACATCTCGAGCGCGCGTTCTATCTGACCGTGGAGCGCAAGGCATTGGTACTCGCCTTTGCCCTGGCGGCGTGGGTCACCATCGGCCTTTGGCTGGAAGTCTACGAAAAACTGGACATCGGAAATCCTCGCGTGATCCTGCGGGATGCGGCGCGGCAGTGCGCTTATGGAGCGCTGTGCCTGATCGTTTTCGAATACGTCTTCCGCTTGGATCTGAGCCGCTTCTTTCTGGTCGTCTTTTCCGTGTATGCGTGGGTCCTGCTGCTGTTGTTCCGCTTGACGGCGGGACGAGTGGTTGGAGTGATCCGGCGCGAGTTTGCGGCGCCGCACTTCGTCATGGTGGTCGGCACCACGGAACGCGCGGTGCACATGGCGCGGGGCTTGGAACAATCGAGCGAGTATGGAATCCGCCTGCGCGGCTTCTTGAGCGAGCGCGACGATGCTCCGGCAGAGATCCAACTCCGCGTGCCCTACAAAGTACTGCCGATCGGCGATCTGCCCGCAATCTTACGGGAGCACGTCGTGGACGAAGTCATCTTCGCCGTGGGTAGCGAAAGCCTGGCGGAATTGGAAGAAGTCTTCCTGATGTGCGATGAAGAGGGCGTGCGCACACGCGTAGCTGTGGACTTTTTTCCGCACGTCAACAGTACGGTGTCCCTCGACCGGTTCGGAGACACCCCGCTATTGACGTTCTCCGCCGCGCCGTACGATGAAATCAAGCTGCTCTTCAAGCGTGTAACGGATATTGTCATCGCAGCGGCCGGCTTGGTGGTGCTGGCGCCCGTAATGACTGCGATCGTGATTCTGATCCGGCTGACGTCGCCGGGACCGGCGATCTTCCGTCAGGTACGATGCGGACTCAACGGACGCCTCTTCCTATTCTATAAATTCCGCTCGATGGTGGAAAATGCCGAGGAGATGAAGAAGGATCTGGAACATCTCAACGTGCGGGACACAGTCTTCAAGATTCCAGATGATCCGCGATTGACGGGAATCGGGCGCTACCTGCGAAAATTCTCCATCGATGAATGGCCCCAGTTGTGGAACGTGCTGCGCGGAGATATGTCGCTGGTAGGACCACGTCCGGCGGTGCCGGGCGAGGTGGAGCAGTATAAGCGTTGGCAGCGCCGGCGGTTGCGCATGCGTCCCGGCCTCACATGTCTTTGGGCAATCTCCGGGCGGGATAACGTGGATTTCGAGACCTGGATGAAGATGGACATGCAGTACATCGACAACTGGTCTCTGGCGCTGGACTGGAAGATTCTGTTGCGCACCATTCCCCGCGTGCTGACCGGTCGCGGGGCGAATTGAATTCCCTTAGTTGAGGCAGAGAGAGGACCATGCATATCATTCCGACGCAAGAAGAAGTGGTCGCGGTGCTGCGGGATACCGGCGCGCTGCGCGACGGCCACTTCGAATATCCGAGCGGGCTGCACTCCAACGAGTACCTGCAGGTGCCGCTGGCCATGCGCTACTACCAGCATCAGCGCATGCTGAGTGTCGGGTTGAGCCGGCTGCTGCGTGCCAACCCCGAAATCCGCGCGATCGTGCCGGAGCTTTCGATTGTAGTCCCGATGACAAGCGGCCTTCCGGTGGCATACGGAGTGACCGAAGCGCTGCGGGCCAGGCAAGTGTATTGGGCGGAGCGCGAGCACGATAACGAAGCACTGCACTTTCGTCAATACCTGGAACAGCATCCGGGTGAGCAGGTCGTAATCGTAGACGATATCTTACGGACGGGAAAGAAACTGGCGGAATTGAAGAGGCTGCTGGAATCGCGCGGTGCGACCGTCGTCGGCCTTGCAGTGATCATCTACCAGCCCACGCCGGGCACGCACGACTTCGGCAATCTGCCTTTGTATTATCTTGCAAAGCTGGACGCCAGATATTATGCGGATGCGGCGCACTGCGAATTGTGTAAACGGGGCGTGGCGCTGGAAAAGGTCTGGATCTAAAGGGCGAGAGCAGTCCCCCGCGTCGGCGGGTGTTCCAAAATGGAACAAAGTGGTTAGGCAAACGGGCTATAGCCCTCTTCTAAGTATCTACACTAGAATTACTTAAGTCGGTGCTACGAGAGCTTGCTGTATCTCAGTGCAGAATGTCACGGAACGATGAGTAACTGGCAGCTTGGGGCGGATCGCAGAGAGTTTTCCACAGGGTTTTCCACTGAAACGTGGAAAAGTCGGATTTCCGCCGCGTATGCGGAGTTTAGGGTAGGATTGAGGGAGATGCGGAGTGCCTGGTTTTTGTTGATGATCGGTTGTGCGACCATGCGTGCACAGGCCGGCGATGCGGAAAAGCTTGCTCCCTATTACCCCACTCCGGAAATCATCGTTGACAAAATGCTGAGGCTCGGTGGCCTTAAGGCGGGCGAAAAGATGTTCGACCTTGGGTCCGGCGATGGACGGATCGTCATCCTGGCCGCTCAGAAGTTCCACGCCGAAGCTGTAGGAGTGGAATTGGACAAGGACCTCTGCAAGCAGAGTGCGGCGAGAATCCTCAAGCTTGGGTTGGATAAGAACGCCCACATAGTCAACGGCGACCTTTTGCAACAAAACTACGGTTCCGCCGACCTGATTACCGTCTACCTGCTGCCGGATGCGGTGAACAAGAAGGTTCAACCGCTTTTGGACAAGCAGTTGAAGAAAGGCGCTCGCATCGTTGCCAAGGACTTCGACTTTCGCAATTGGACGCCGGAAAAGGTGGAGAATATCGCCGATGATGGCGAAGGCCGCAGCCACACTCTCTATCTATACCGGAAGTAGACCGTGTTATTCTCGCCACAATTAGCATGGCCCCGCCATGTTGGCTGGGTTCGGGTCCTGCTAGCGACCGTTGCCCCGGTCACCGCCTATCTTCAACTGCCTGCTGGAACCGCGCCCACTTTTTACGGCATGATGGCGCTTTACCTGGCGTACGCCCTGGTAGTTGCGCTGCGCGGCAGCACTCACAGCGGCATGTTGGGATTGCTGGCACTGTTCGGCGACACGGTCTTTTTCCTGATCATCGCCAGTTTCGGTGGCGACCACATGCTGTGGCTGGCAAGTGTTTTCTTCCTGTTCCTGCTCGGGGAAGCCCTGGCCTTTTACACCACCGTGGAAGTGGTGGTGATTGTAGCGGTGTGCGCGCTGTTCTGCGCGGTTTTGCCGTACGGCGCCCAGATGTTGGAGCGAACGGTAATCGTGGCGGGCGTTCTGGCCTGCGCGTTCGCCATGAATAAGCACCAGCAAAACGCGGAAATCGAGCGACTCCGTGCCAAAGTAGTGGAGGCCGAGAAGGCGGCGGAGAAGGCACGCGAGCAGGAGAGGATGCGGATCGCCAGCGATTTCCACGATGGACCCCTGCAGAGCTTCATCAGTTTGCAGATGCGTCTGGAGATCTTGCGCAAGGTGATGGAACGGGATGAAAACGCGGGCATGGCCGACCTCAAGCAGTTGCAGGCGCTGGCGCAATCCCAGGTGGGAGACCTGCGCACATTCCTGCGCAGCATGCGGCCCGTTGACGTGGACGGAGCCAACCTGGTGGCCACCATACGGCGCGCGGCCGAGAACTTCCAGAAAGAGAGCGGAATTTCGGTGACATTCCTGGGGACCAACTCTCCCGTAGGTCTCCCCGCGGAGACAACATTGGAAGTGCTTCAGATGGTGCGCGAGGTACTGCACAATGTGCAAAAGCACGCCGGAGCAACCCATGTGGCCGTGGCCCTCGAGAAGACGGATCGGGGGTTGGAAATTTCGGTGGATGACAACGGTCGCGGCTTCGGCTTCGTCGGGTCCTACTCGCTCGAGGAGTTGGAACTGCTGCGCCTGGGTCCGGCGAGTTTGAAACGGCGCGCACGCTCGCTGAATGCCGATCTGATAGTGGAATCCCGTCACGGTAGCGGGTCGGGCGTCAAGTTCAGGATTCCGTTGACGTGAAGAGCGAAGCATGATGGCCGCCGATAAACGCAGATGAACGCCGATAAAACAAAACTGCTTATCTGCGTTTATCTGTGTTCATCGGCGGCTATTCCTTTTCTAGCCACCGGTTGCGGCCGTTACGCGGACTTCAGCCTCCCCGAAGTGCGCGGTGGCGATGGGACTTTGACATTTCGCCTTGTGGCGGACCCAGAGCCCGTGCTTACCCGTGATGAATTTCGGGATGCCTTGAACCCCTCGGTGACCGGGCGGATGAATCTCTATTCCGTATACGACGGCCAGCAGTGGCACACCGCGCTGGCGACCACTGACGACAACGTGCACTGGCAGAAGCAGGGAATCGTGCTCCGCGCGGCACCAGGCAGCTACATTGCGGCCAACGGCAGCGCCCTGTCTTACGCGGGCGAGGTCTGGTATTGGTACGAAACGGGAATGAAGGACCGGCTGCGCATCTCGCTGGCGCGCTCGGTGGATGCCCGGAACTGGCGCGCGGAAGCGGCGCCCGTGTTCGACCTTGGTCCCGTGGGTTCCTGGGACGAGCGTGCCGTAGCGGACCCTTACGTGATCCGCATCGGCCAGTACTTCTACATGTACTACCTCGGACAGGATCGCGCGGTGCGGCAGCGCATCGGTGTGGCACGGAGTAGCGACGGCATCCGCTGGGAGAAACTGCGGGCGAATCCGGTGGTGGAGATGGATGAGGACGAGGCGGGCATTGGCGAGCCTGCGGTCTGGCAGTCGAACGGATTCTACTGGATGCTGTACACGGTCCGCGACTTCGCCGAAAACCGGCACCTGCGCCTGGCACGTTCGACGGATGGGGTGCGCTGGACCAAGCTCGCGCCGCGCTACAAAGGTACCCAGGCGTGGGACTCCAAAGTGATTTGCGACGCTACCGTAGCCGTGGAAGGCGATGTGGTGAAGGTCTGGTTCGGCGGCGGCGACGTAGCGTCGCCGGATGAAAATCTGCACGGGCAGATTGGCTTTGCTACGCTGGCCAGGTGAACGTCGGTATCACTTGCTATCCAACCTATGGCGGCAGCGGGATTGTCGCCACCGAGTTGGGAATGGAACTGGCCGCCCGCGGGCACGAGGTCCATTTCATTACTTACGCGAACCCGATCCGCCTGGATCCGGATACGCCGCGCATCCACTACCACGAAGTCGAGGTTTCTAACTACCCGCTCTTTCAATACCCACCGTACTGCCTGGCGCTGGCCGGGCGGATGGCGGAAGTGGCGGAGAGCTATCACCTCGACGTGCTGCACGTGCACTACGCGATTCCGCATTCGATCGCAGCCATGCTGGCGCAGCAGATGCTGGCAAGCGTGCGGCGCCTGCCTTATATCACGACCCTGCACGGCACCGACATCACGCTCGTGGGGGCCGACCCTTCGTATTTTGGGATCACGAAGTTCTCGATCGAGAAATCGGACGGGATCACATCGATCAGCGACAATCTGCGCGAGCAGACGGTGCAGATCTTCGGCGTGCGAAACGAGATTCGCGTGATCAAGAACTTCGTGAATTGCGACCTCTACCGTCCGGACAACGAAAAGAAGGGCGCGGCGGCGTACGCTCCGGACGGCGAGAAGCTGCTGATTCACCTGTCGAATTTCCGGCCGGTGAAGCGCGTGCTGGATTGCATCCGCATCCTTGCCGAGGTACGCAACAGCGTGCCGGCGCGATTGCTGATGGCGGGCGACGGACCTGAGCGCGGTCCGGCAGAGCACCTCGCGCGCCAATTGAAGGTAGACCGCTATGTGACGTTTCTGGGCAAGCAGAATCACGTGGAGCGCCTGATTCCCCTGGCGCACGTGCTGCTGATGCCGAGTGAGATGGAATCGTTCGGCCTCGCGGCGCTGGAAGCGATGGCCTGCGGCGTGGTGCCAGTAGCGACCCGCGTGGGCGGGGTTCCGGAACTGATTACCGACGGCGAGGACGGCTATCTGGAGGCTGTCGGAGACATCGAGGCGCAGGCGGCCCGCGTGGTGGCCCTCCTCTCCGACGATGCGCTGCATTGGCAGATGGCGAAGGCGGGACGCTGGAATGCAGGCGAGCGATTCTGTACGGATCGCATCATTCCGCAGTACGAACAGTACTACAAGGACGTTGTAAATATCTCATCATGACGGACGCCGCTGGGCTCTCTCCGCGTGAGTTGTGAGCCGCCATACATCACTTCGCTGCGCGGATTGTATTACGCGGGAACTTACCCTACGCTATAGCGGTTGATCCAAATCAGGACCGCACCACATTCGGAGATTTCGGCACCGAACACCGCCCCATCCGCTCATCGCGGGAGAGTCGTGGCCTGCGTCCTGATGCTCACGCTCTGCACCCTCTTCACCGCTTACTACCGCACCTTCGTCAGTCTTGCCAACTACGACGATGAAGGCTATATGATGTGGACCGTCAAGAATTTCCTGGGGGGACAGGCGCTCTATGACCAGGTGGCCACCATTTATGGACCGTTCTACTACCTGTACGAGTGGTGTGCTCTCTCCCTCACAGGCGTCTCCGCTGCGTCCGATTCGCTGCGGCTGGTCTCGGTTGCATTCTGGGTGGCAGCCGCCCTGATCGCGTTGGTATTGGTCTACCGCGTGACGGGTTCCCTGCTGCTGGCGGTGTGCGTTCACCTGCTGGTCTTTCGCGCGTTGGGTTTCATCGGCGAGGAGCCGGCGCATCCCCAGGAAGCTTGCATCTTCCTGTTGCTCGGGTTGGGCCGTGCGTTCTATATCGCCAACCGCACCCTGCGCCTGGTCATGATGGGGGGACTTGGCGGCGCCATGGTAGCCTCCAAAGTCAATCTCGGAGTATTCGTCCTCGTGGCGCTGGCAGTCGGCCTCGCCTACGTACAACCACCCGGATGGCGCCGTAACGCCGCCCGTATGGCCGTATCGCTCGGAGCCCTTGCCCTCCCGGCAGTACTGATGTGGGACCGCCTCACCCAGACTTGGGCTGTGCTCTACTGCGTTCTGGTGGTGCTGTCTGTCGCCTCCGTCCTGCTGACCGTAAGGGACACTGCCTCGGAGCACGGCCTGCGCGGAGTACGCGACGCAGCGGTCGTCGCAGGCGCCTTTATCGCCACGGCGGCGGCCATTTCCTGCTTTGCGCTGGCCCGCGGCAGCACGCTGCATAACCTGTTCCAGTGGCTGATCGTGCTGCCGCGCAGGGAGTCCAGCCAATCCTGGTCATATCCGGCCAATATTCACCCCGAGGCGCTTGCCTGGGCGGCTATCGGCCTCATCCTTGCCTGGTGTGTGGCCCGGCGCCAAGTCGCCGACCGCTGGCTCGCGCTTCTAAAGCTCGCCTTTGGCGCAGCAGTCCTCCTGATGTGCATTACGGATCGCTATGCAGGATTGCTCAACTACGCAACCCCGTTCCTGTGGCTGGTGGCCGCTCGTCCCGGCAATGTAGATGCACGCCCCCGCTACTCTACGGCTCGCGGCCTGCTTGCGCTGCTCGGCGTCCTCCAGGTCCTTTACGCCTACCCCGTGGCCGGGTCACAGGTGGTGTTCGTTGCGGTCTTGATGATTGTCGTCGCCGGCGTCTGCTTCTGGGACGGTCTTTCGTGGCTCGGGCGAACTCGTTTAGAAGTACGCTTAAACCGGGCACCGAGCCGGTGGCCTACGGTGGCGCGGGTGAGCGCGGCGTCGTTGATCGCCTGCCTGAACCTCGCCTTCGCCTGGGACGCCCGCCGCACCTACGAGTCCTTCAGTCCCCTGGATCTCCCAGGCTCCAGACACGTCCGCGTGGAGCCCGACAAGGCCACCGCGCTTCGCGCCATCGTCAGCCGGATCAACTCATCCTGCAGCACCCTGCTCACCGAACCCGGGCTATTCAGCTTTCATCTGTGGACGGGAAAGCCATCGCCGGGCGGAGTAGACCATCAGCTTTGGATGTCTCTTCTCGACGATGCCACACAAAACGCGATCGTAGAAAAACTTTCCAGCGATCCCCGGGCCTGTGTCGTCTACCAGCAGGAGTTGGTCAATTTCTGGGCCCCAGGCGCGAATATCCAGGCCAAACCGTTGATCCGCTACATTCGCGAGAACTTTCATCAGGTTATCGAAGGTTCCGGATACTCCCTGATGATGCGAAACGGCCTGGCGGACTAAACGCTGCTCTCAGGTACCACTCGTCAGGGAAAGGTGAAGTGAGGTATGGTTCGGATATGCGAATTGCGTCCCTCGCTCAGCTTGTTCTCCTCGTCCTGCCGCTGCGCTCTGCCGGCGCACAAGGCACCGTGCCGACGTTCCAATATTCGGCCGGCCAGGGCGCCTACACTCTCCTCGGAAGCGATCCCGCCGGGGGTGCCTCCACCACGATTCCCACCGTGCTGGTTCCCATCGCGCTTTCATTCGACGCAAAGAAGATCGCCGGCAAGCCCTTCGTGATGGACGCCGGCCCGGACGTAGCCGGCGTCCTCCGCTCGCCCGTCTTCACCAACTTCGCCTTTCCCTACGGCGGCACGACGCAATATGCCGACGCCATGCTGCGCGCCACATTCCCCAAGGCCGACGCGTGGCATACACTCCTCGGCAAGCCGGAAGTCAAGGCACTGAAGATCGCCGTCCCCGTTGGGTACGGCTACATCCTAACGTCGAAGAAGACCGGCGCGGCGTTCGCCGTCGTCGATAAAGAGTTTCTGCAAAAGGAACTCTTCAAGCAACTACCGAAACAGCAAGGCAAGCTGGTGATTGCCATGACGCGTAACACCGCTTACTACGCGCTTGGCGACGCAACCGTGTGCTGCTCCTGGGGAACGCACGGCGTGGATTCCGCCACCGGAGACTCCTTCGTGCTCGGCTCCTACCTTCATGAAGCGCCCGGTGTGGTCGTGGACAATGATGTGCAACCGCTCACTCAACAGATCGCGCAGTTCGTCAAGGATCCACTGCACGACCCGCTGGTCCACGGCCGCGACGTGAAGGTGCCCGGAAACATTTTCCCCGTCTGGATGCGTCCAGGAGAACAGGCCGCGTGCGGCGGCACGGGCGCCGCTTCCAATAACTTCCTGCTCGAACCTACGAATACGAACCTGAAAAACAATATCCCTGCATCCAAGGCATTCGTCGCCCGGGCAGGCGGAGCCACTTACCATCTGCAAAACGTCGCCCTGTTGCCCTGGTATGCTGGCGCTTCTGAAGGTCTCAGCCGCATCTACAGCTTCCCCGACGCGCAGGCGCTCGCGGACCGTTCCCAGCCCTGCCCGGCAAGAGGTGGGCGCCCCGGCGGGGGTGCGTCCGCGCCTCCCAAGCCAACGGTCGCGGCAGTCCCGCTGAGCAATTCGCCCAACGGCCATCGGCTCATTGGCTACTGGGCCGGTTACGGCGGCCCGGGATCCACCATCCCCCTGCGCGAAGTATCGCCGCAATTGGACGTCATCATCGTCGCCTTCTCCACGCCAGATCGGAACGCGCCGGAAGGGACCATGCAGTTCCGCACGCCAGCCGGTCTCGATACCGACCAGTTCAAGGCCGACATCGCCTGGCTGAAGAGCCAGGGCAAAAAAGTGATGATCTCCCTCGGCGGCGGCGGCCAACACTTCACGCTCGCCGACCCGAAACGCGTTCCGAACTTCGTCTCCTCCGTCACCCGCATCGTCACCGACTACGGCTTCGACGGCATCGACATCGACTTCGAGAGCCCGTCACTTTCCATCGATCCCGGTGACACGGATTTCAAACATCCGGTAACGCCTTCCATCGTGAACCTGATCTCGGCGCTGCGCCAGTTGAGCGACCACTTCGGCCCGCGCTTCATGATCAGCCTCGTGCCCGAAGGTACGCAGATCCC
>Ga0163163_10004679_pt1 | contig 11710 bp, 21 predicted proteins | sample S65metaG_FD_119766 | JGI IMG/M metagenome (GOLD analysis project Ga0163163, IMG submission 119766) | Switchgrass rhizosphere microbial communities from Kellogg Biological Station, Michigan, USA - S6-5 metaG | ecosystem: Host-associated > Plants > Roots > Rhizosphere > Soil | place: USA... | reverse complement strand
GAGCGCGCCCTAGTATCGGAAGCTGATTATTCTTAACGTGACCGGCGGTCCTATCTGGATGACTACGACGATCACCCTACTCTGAAGTTTTCGGCGGATTCTTTCCCGCGGTTGGCCACGATTTCGTAGCTTACCGTCGCGCCCTCATTGGCCACGTCACGCGATAATCGATCCAGCTTGACAACAACTACGCTGCACTTCGCGGCCTTTGCAGCTGCGAGCGCTGCGGCAAGTTGGGGGCGCCTGTCGAGGGCATCGCTGCCCTTCCCGGTTTCGGCCTCGACGTATTCGGTTAAGAGGGTGAGGGATTCCGAAGCCGCAAAGCGCTCGATCGTGGCTCGCTGGTCTTCCAAAACGCCCGCCTGGACGGGACCGAGCATGAAGTCGGCATCCCAGATGGCTGGCAGGTCACCTCGGTCAATATTCAGCAGCGAGGTTGGCTGCGGCGTCCACTCGTGCTCCATCAGCCGGCGCAGTCGCTGAGCGCGGCCGGCATGTCAGTAAAGGGTCCCATTTTCTGAATGGATCGGCGGCCTCATCACGCCCGCTGCGGCTGCTGAAACGTACCAAGCGCGAGCGCAATCCAGCCATGTTTGTCCATCACGTCTTCGCTTGTGTTCCATACAAGGAAGCCCAAGTTACGGCGAGAGTCACCATGGTGACTCCATCAGCAGGATTAACCTCTCTGATACTTAACCGCTGCCTCATAGTTCACACCGAAGACCTGATTGGCGTTGGACGATTGGGACGCCTCGGTCGGATGCTCTGAGCCTCGACCAGCGGTCCCCGCGGAAGTGAGGAGCCGCTGGACGGTGCTTTAACGGTAGCCCGTTCCGATATCTCGAAACCTACCGCCTTGCCCATCAGAGAACTCTACCATCCGCCATGAAAGTACCGATGGCCCCATCCGTGACGCCAACCCGGACCCGCGTACGCATACACGGGAGGTGCGGCATACACTCGTGGCGCTGCATAGACAGGATATTCTTCCACCACCACTCGGGGCGGCGCGACTCCGACCGGCCTCCGAACGATAACTGTCTCAGTAGTGACCGGAGCCGGCTCCTCGACAACGACACGGGGCGCGGTTCGATGCTCGTAAGTGTGAGTTTCACGTTCATAGGTGGGACCACTGGTATAGGGAGCTACCGACAGGTCGGAGGCTGCTGCCGGCGAGGCGAGAGCTATTGCGCTTGCCGCACCCAAGATCGCTTTACGGATGTACATTTTTCCCTCTTTTGGTTCCTGTTTGGTCGCCCTGCGTAGAACGCAGAAAACCCCCTGTTAGGTTCATGAACGCGTGTTCGTCGACGAACCTTCAAACGGCAGCCGCCCGAACCAACAAAAGCCGCCGAAAATGATTGAGTCGCCTGCAACGCTGATCGCGGGGGGTACAAGCGTGGTCGGTCCGCATTGAAAGCTAGGCGGCCCGGTTCAACCGTCAAAAGCAGCGTAGGAACGAACTGCGCCCTAGCTGCATAGAATCAAGTGGCTTTCTTCCTTCCGACACCGCACCAACCCCAGCTCACCTGATGCGGGCCTTAACTTGGGAAACCGCGAGATCGCGAACAACATACGCTAACGCCCACCCGCTGGCGGCGAGGGCGACCGCGTCATCCTTGCCCAACTCAAACGCCCGCTGAGCGAGCCTCGCCACTTCGGCAATCTCGTTCGCTGTGTCTGAAAACCAGCCGCTGGCTTTGGCATAGACGTAACAATTGGCGGCACGACCGTAGGCGGCGGCAAAATCCAGGCCGAGCTCGATCGCGCTGTTGAACAGGCGCAAGGCCTCGGCGTTCGCTTGCCAGTTAACCATGAACAATTGTCAGCGCAGACCCTCGCGGTGCTGAACCTCAGGCCCGATGAAGTCAGAGAAATTTCGCAATGATCCGGCGCGGCGTTATTTTGGCATCCCGATAGGGCCAGCCAGGAATTGATAAGTCGGGACACAAGCGGTGTTCCAACTCTCCAAAATCGCGTCACAGAAAGAGCATTTAAAGCTGGCGATCTGGCGAGCGGGAGCTATGGATTCGGTCCGACTGTAGACCGCACCACACTTGCATGAACGGTGATGAGATTCTGACATCCCCGCTTATGCGCCTGAAAATCAAAACAGGCCACATACAAATTCAAACTAGGCCACTGAGGTCGGAACAGGCGAGAACCCCATTCCGCATGGGAACAAACCACGAGCGTGAATCGGGGGTCGTCTATGGGCCCTTTCGGAACGGGCGGTCGGTGGGTACGTTGAGAGGCGCCAAGCATTCGTCGCCCCCGACTGGGCGCATTGGGATGACGGCCCCAGTTTTTGAGAAAGGACTGGGGCCGTTCTCATTTAGATGCCGGCGGCGCTTCCCGCTGTTCCACCCGCACCTGCTCGCTACTTTGGCCGCCACGTCTGGTGCGCAACGAGAGCCCTTGCCTCGAGGCTTCTACCGCTACCGCTCCAAGGGTGCGGCCCAGCTCTGCGGCTATGCGCGCCCCGGGTTCCTTCCCGGCCATGGCTTTCAGTTTGGCGATATCATCTGCCTTCCACGTTCGTCTAGACTCGGGCATACGCAACACTCCCGTGTAAAACCCCTTAAATCGTGGATTTAGCGAAGGTTCCTGCGCATTGCGTCGCGGCAAGAAAAAGCCCCGCCGGGGATGCAGGGCTGAAGTCGGGAGTTTACCGATCCTGCGTAAAGGATCGAGCGCAGGCTAACAGTCAGCCTTCTTCCGGGCAATGCGCCCACCGCTCAAGCTTGAGCCGGTATCGGATCAAGAGAAGCCGGTTCAGGCGGCCTTACAGTTATTCCGAAGAGCATCCGTCGTTGCGATCAAACTTTTGCTGGAGGCAATCCTCTCGGCATCTTCCTTAACCTGCGGCGTATGAAGTGAGCGAGTTGCTGCGGTCGCCCGCGTGTACGCAGCAATGAGGGCTGGAACGCAGAACAAAGACGACTAACCAAGCTAGTTCGCGATGGCGTCCGCGCGACTGAGATATCGACCGATCTTGACCGCTACATCGGCTCAGTGAAACGGATGGCGCAAGAAATGGCCTTGATTTTGAAGAGGAAGCCCTCACCTCGCTAGTTCAGCGATCTCGCACTGCAGGTCCGTTTCTAATTCTTGAAGGTGCCGCCGGGTCACATCGCCCCACTGCTCGTTGGCAAGTGCCCGCTCCTGTGCACGCCGCCTGCACCTTCTGAAACGCACGGAACTCGATCTGGCGGATACGCTCGCGAGATATTCCATATTCGGCCGCCAACGCTTCGAGCTTCGGGGGATTCTCCATCAAATAGCGAGCCGTAAAGATGTGTCTTTCTCGAGGACTTAGGCTCTCAATGGCGGCGTTCAACACTTCGCGCCGCCGAGCCAGTTCCTCATTGTCGGCGAACTCCACGTCTTGCGCCGGCGAGGGGTCAACGATCCGGTCGAGCGCGCTCTCCGCGTCGCTGTCGTCATTGATTGGGGAGTTAAGGGAAACGTCGCCACGCAGACGGCGATCCATGTCGACGACTTCACGTTCCGGAACCTGGAGCCGCGCGGCAATTGCCTTCACTTGATCCGGCCGCAGATCACCGTCTTCCAGAGCCGAGATAGCGCTCTTGGATCGCCTCAGTTTGAAGAAGAGCTTCCTTTGCGCGGCGTTTGCCGAAATCTTCACCAGTGACCACGATCGCAGAACATATTCCTGGATCGTCGCTTTGATCCACCACATGGCGTAAGTAGAAAGACGAATACCGCGCTCCGGGTCGAAACGCCGCACGGCCTGCATGAGGCCGATGTTGCCCTCGGAGACGATGTCGGCGATGGGCAAGCCGTAGCCACGATACCGCATGGCGATTTTGGCAACCAGCCGCAGATGGCTCGTCACAAGGCGATAAGCTGCCTCGCGATCGCCTTGGTCGCGCCAACGGCGCGCGAATGCCGTTTCCTCCTCCTGCGTCAGGATCGGGAATTTGCGAATTTCGGCTAAGTAGTGTGCAAGCCCCGTGCCGATCGAAGGCAAAGGCTGAGAGAGTGTCTGATACATTTTCGCCTCAGGGTGTTCGGTGAAATCGAATGCCGAGCCGCGGCAGAGTGTCTTCTAATGTGAACGCTCCTGCCGCCTTCAATGCTCGAAAATCGCGTCCGTAGCTATCCAAAGCCAGATGACGCCACCGACGCCATTCGGATCTGCTTGCTTCAGCAATCCAAGCGCGGTGAAGTCTCCTGACTCTTGCCGGCCGGCGTGCTGGCGCCGCCCTTGCTGAAATCGGCGTTCGGATCCCGGGCCGAATCAAGGATGCGCAAGGCATCCAGGATGTCATCGAAGCTCGCAGCTGCCCGGCCAAACGATCGGCAGCGCGCCGATGTATCCTTCACGGCGCAAGCATCCGCGGCCCAGGACGATAGAATGGCCCGCTTCTCGTATGCCGTCAGATCACAATCATCGGCGACGTCCATCGGATGGATGAATGCATCGGCCGGGTGTAGCAGCGCGTTCATCTCAAGGCTTGGTCCGCGTTTCGCTTCTCCAACTCGTGCGGTGAGGCGGTCCGGAAGCGCCTGCTGCAAAACAGCTTCGATGCCAGCGCGCTCTTCCGCCAATCGACGCTCGATATACGCCCGCTCCACATCCGAAAGATGGGTTGCGAGCAGTCTTTGATAGCGATGAATGTTGTTGCGATGCGCGCGCAGGCGCTCCAGCGTCATTTCAGTCATCATCACACAGCTCCAGATCGGCTTCAGGCGGCCATGGCTCGCGCGGTGGAGCGCAACCGGTATGGCTTACCGCCAGGCGGATTCCGCGGCCCGCTGTCAAGTTCGCATAAGGCCTCAAGGATTTCGTCGATGGACACCGGGTTTTTCAGCCCGGCAGGTGAGCGCAGGGAAGGGCAGGATGCTATCGCAGATGCATCCGATGCCCACGAGGCCAGAATGGCCCGCTTCTCGGCTGTTGTCAGGCCGGTGTGGCTCACCACATCCCGGGGATGTTCAAATCGGGTGCCGGGATGAAGAAGCGCGTGGAAGTCGAAAACGTCGTTGTCGGCGGTCGTCGGCCGCATGGTATCCTCCTTTGCATCGACGATGAGCGGGCGGCCGCGCGAGGTTTCTCGCGCGGCCTTGGGCCGTCTAAGCAGCCTTGGCTTCCAATTTCTTCACGTTATCGGCGGATACGCCGTTGATCGCGATCCGGCGCGGTTTCATGGCTTCCGGGATTTCCCGGACCAGCTCGATCTTGAGCAGGCCATTGTCGAACCCGGCGCCCTTGACCTGGACGTGATCCGCAAGGCTGAACTGCCGTTTGAAGTTACGCGTCGAGATACCGCGATAGAGGAAATCTCGCTCTGCCTTGTCGGACTTGCTGCCTTCGACCGTGACCACATTCTGCTCAGCCGTGATCGCGATATCGTCAGGCGCAAAACCGGCAACCGCCAGCGAAATCTGGTAGCGGTCCTCCGCCAAGCGTTCGATGTTGTAGGGCGGATAATTGTCCTCGCCAGCCCGCTGGGCCGTTTCCGCAAGGTCGAAAAGGCGATCGAAGCCGATGGTCGAACGCCAGAGGGGCGAAAAATCATAGGTGCGCATAGCCAAATCCTCCAAAGAGCAAGATGGTACGGGCGGCACCGGACACGACCGGTGCCCGTCTCCTTACCCGGGCCCATGAGGCGCCCGGACACCACCGTCCGGTGGCAGAAAAAAAATTAGCAAAACCGGCTTTAGTTTCAAGAGGTCGACACAAAAATTTTTGGAGATCGATGATGGCCCGATGGAGGATCCTAGGGTGCTCGTTAACGGATGCTGAAATTGACCTTTCCTTTCAGTCCGATCGTGCTATCGGGCTGCGATCCTGAAAGCTTCTTGGAGTTTCTAGGCCGCTCTGATCGCGGTAAGGCCAGCCAGTCGCGCTATTTCTTGCTCGGCCGCCATGGCCAGACGAGGCAACCTTTGCCGCTCATCGGCGGGCAGGTTGTCCCGCGCCAGAAGTCTGTGACAGTGCAAAAGACGCGCCGCTCGCTTTCCAGAAGAAAGGCGCGCACTGTCTCGGGGAATGGCCGCTCGCCGTGGGAGGCGGGCGGCCGGGTGGCAGGGTTGAACATCTTATTTCTCAGTGGAGGGCACCGTAACACGGCGCGCGAGGTGCTGCAGCGCTATGTAGGCCAGGATGCGCCGAGCATTGCGACGAAGCTGCCGACGCCGCAATCCGCCGCGGTCGAAGCGCGCTTCGTCTGGCTCGATGGCGGCCATGATTATCGCCGCATCGCGTGATGGCGCGCAGACGTCGCGTTCTCGAAGCGGCCCCGCCCCAGCGGATACGCCGTCCCGTTAAGAGCATGCAGCGCCGTGGCAAGATTATTGGGCGACGCATTTTCGCTTCGGGGTCAGTAGCAGACCCTGGGCAGACCACCGATGCGCGCCTGAAGCAGCAAGCCGATTAGCCTGCTTCTCCAGGCTACAACCACGAGAAGGCCGCCTCACGGCGGCCTTTTTCATTCCGTGGAGGCTAGCTCACGTGTTTGCCTTCAATCGAATAAACATATGGTTCCGATCGAACGTACCTTGATCCGTCACGATCCGTAGCTTGAAAGTCTCGCCCAGATGATTGAAAGGCATTAGGTGACAGGAAGGCCGCCACATGAATACGAAAACCGACTCCAATCCGACAATTAACTAGAGGCTTATGACGGTCAGGCAAAGACGAATGTCGGTCGAGACGTAGGACTTCGCGCTTGCCCGACAAATCAGAATATCGAAAAGGTATTGTTGATCGATCCGCTGCTGTGGCCTGATCCCCACACCGCGACTAAAAAAGCCTCTGATTGTTAACTTTCGAACAGACAGGTCAACTCCGCTTTATTTTGATCTGCTCCCAGTCCAGCGTTCTGATTCGTTTGGGAGCTGATGAATGGATCGTTCTGTTATTGCGGATGTTCCGCGCGACAAGTATGTCGAACGGTGTAAGCAACGCGCATTCGATTATCTTGACCGAGGCGATCTCAAAAGCGCGGTGTCCTCATTCGTCAACAATATGGATGCCCGTCCCGATTGCAGGTTGCCGCACCACTTAGCAGAGCTGGGTGCCGTTCTGTGGATGACTAAGGATGTACAAGGCTGGAAGGCGTTGATCGAACAGATCAAGTGATGACACCGTCGGCGCCTTATTCCTGGTGCCGCTCGCCATGAAGGTCGACTTTTTCCGACTCCAGCCGATTTACTAGTTGGTCGATGCCGTCCAACGTGAGCTTATCAGTGATTTGCACCGCTAGTCGCTTGTAATGCGCGATCTTATCGTCCAATTCATCACATTTCTCGCACATGACTTCGTCGCTCTCTCGCCCGCCAGGTTAATGGGTGACCTATGCCGCGCGTCATCAGTGCGTGGTTCCAAAAGCTGGTTGGAGGCCTGCTTCGAACACTGGTCCCTCGGAAGTCCGCACAGAGATCGTTAGCTTTGGAAGGTCTTCTGAATAACACTCATCACGCGCGTGCCGCGTCGAAATCGGGCAAGATCATTCCCTCTTCGTCAGGGACAAGTTTGCCGTCGGCAATGATGTCAAAGAAATATTGGGCCATTGAGGCGCTCCGCTAACGACGGGAGCACATCGGCGTCTCTCAGTCACCGATAACAGCCAAGAACAGTGCGGTGATGTGTCTAATGTTACGCGTCAAAGACCACGAAGTCACGATCAAAAGACTTTAAAGACTTTAATGTGGTGAGCGGCTTACTCATTTTGCTGCATCATCTCATCCCGCCAAGTTCCCAGCTCGCGATCTTGTTGATCTGCGGCGTCGACTTGATCAACGAGCTTGTGCGGGGCTTTGGCCCGGCCAAACGCGATACTACCGCTGTTTCGGCGCGCAATGACCAGCCCGTACATCCGGGCCGTGATCAAAGCGCGTCGATCATTCTCCTCGTTCAAATCCAGCGATCCGCCCCCAACCTGGCCGCGGCCCCGTCGACTTCGTCGGCACCGGCTTGACCGGCTGAGGCGCCAGCATTGGCGCCCTAGATCGCGCGGCGGAGCGTAGAACGGCAATGTTTTCGGATCGAGGCGCAGCGGATAGCCGCTCGCGCACATTGGTTTGACTTCGGTCTTCGACGGCACCGCCATCGCCGAGCCGATACACCCGAAGGCGATGTCGGCGACCCTGATGACGGATGAGGAGCGCGATGTTTGGATGCGCGCCGTGGGATAAAGCGAAAGCTTTGCAGCGGCCCTTGCAGGGCGATGCGATCAGGATCGTCGCGCGAGGTGCGGACAAGAAGGCTGCTGCATGCGCGTGTTCATGCAAACTAGGACACAGGGGACGCGCGGGCGGCTTGTTCAACTATTCGTCTGCACCGTCCTCGAACACCATTGTCTCCTCGCGCGCTTCTTTAGCATCGTACATCCGGTCGGTACGTAGGGTCTCGGCGGCCACTCCACAAACTCGACACCGGTTTCCGTAAAGACGATGCCAGCCGCGCTCAGTTCCGTTATCAAGGCGGATAATGTCGCTTCCTGCGGTGCGCGCTTGCAGCTTTCGAGATCAGCGATGATCACACGACGAACGCTGATACCTTCTGCCAAATAGGATTGAGACCATCCAAGAAGTGCGCGCGCGCCCCTTACCTGCGCAGCGACTTTCGAAAAATTCTCCATGGCTATTCCAAAAAACGAGTATGCGGAGCGTTCAAAACTGAACATTACTAATTCCGTAACAGATTGATTTCCCAAGTTTATTGCAGGTTCGTCAACCAAGATCAGGTTGTGCGCGCAATGCCAACAAACTGATGCGTGAAGTGACGTGACGGGTGGCCGGTGCTCGGGATGATTTTCGATACCTACCCGATGCCGAAGCAGGGGGCCAATCAGGTGATCCTGAGGTAATCCCTTGAACGAACTCGCCCGCAGCAAGCCTTCCGAGGTGATATGCCTAGCTCACTGGCTGCGAGACTTACTTTGAAGAGCATGAGCAAAAAAATCGCGGGCTATCGCATCGAGAGCTGCGGAAATTTGCTCACTATCCTCCCGCGTGCTGGCCGCATTTCCTTCGGCTCGTTCGGCCTCGCGAATATAATTCAGGGATAATTCGCGCAGGCGCTGCAGTTCCGAGTCATCAGGCAACGGAGCGATTTCAGCCAAAAGTTGTTGCGCCCGCGCGCGTGCGCGGTCGCTTCGAGAGCCATCCATGACAGCCTCCGGCGAACTTACATTTGTGAGTTTCTGATCAGTTCCTCTGCCGGACAGTCCATCCGAAGGAGAGGAAGGCCTTTGAGATCGGCTCGCCGATCAAGAGGTCCAACGCGCGCTGCTATGTGGGGTTCCTGACATAGCGGCAACTTTCTCATGTCTGCCTACATTCGGCCTTTTGAGGTGGGAGCCGCGACCTTACTTGGCAGGTTTCCCCAGCAGCCTGGCGTAATGGCGTTTCACCGAGCCATAGCACTCACACGCACCGTCTTGCAGCGCTTCCACGTCGCGGATTTGAATTTTGCCGCGAGCGTATTTGATCAGGCCGGCAGATTGCAGGGTGTGCGCGACGACAGTCACGCTGGTTCGCCTAACCCCCAGCATTTCCGCTAAATATTCCTGCGTGAAAGGTAGAGTGTCGGTACCCGCCAAGTCCCTCGCCCGCAGCAGCCAACGGCAAAGACGGGCCTGTACATGGTGCGACGCAAAACAGGCCGCCGACTGTTGCGCTTGAGCATATACGGTCTGCTCATGACGGATGAGAAGGGACAGCAGTTTGGGACTTTGTAATGCAGCCGACTTCAATCCCTCGATGCTGCAAACAACGATGTCGCCGCCCAGTTGGACAACTCCGAGGCTGAGAGAAATCCGTCCGTCAAGTGCTGCAGAGGCCCCGACGACGCCATCCGAGCCAACCATGGCAGCCTCGACCATGTCCCCTGACTCGAGTGTCACGACCAAAGACACCACCGCCGTCGTCGGAAAGTAGACGTGCTCGATTTCCCGCTCTGCTTCAAACAAGACCGAATGCTGTGTGAATGGCATGGTCTTGAGATAGGGCTCAAGTCGGCTGAAGTCGTCTTGGCCGAGTTGGCCGAGCAAAAGGTTCTTCATTTTTGCGCTCTCGAGGAAAGGGCGGGAGCGCAAAGAACTCTCAGCTATCGGTTGCCTGACCGGATACCCGATAGTGCGAGCATAGTAGGAGCCGCATCCCACATAGCCAGCTTTAATTTCGCTATGTCCGGTACCAGACAGACAGCATTCCAGCACGTATTTCAAAATTGCACGGCAGACCATGCCACGTGCCGCGTCATGAAGCGAAATCGTTCAAAACCACACTCATTTGAAGATCAGCTTGCTGAAGCAGCAGCCAAGTTCGAGGCGCAGGCACGTAAGTTACAGCCGGGAAAACAACACGACGAATTATTGCGCAAGCTCCGCCAGATAGATACGGCGATGCACTTGCATGACCGGTTGAAATCTCCCGGCCCTAGACCGGAAGTAAAACAGGTGGCAAGGAGGAACACATGATCACTGAAGCCTTCAATCGCCGAACCATAGCCAATATGGAAGTGGCCCTTGATCGTGCGTGCCTACTTCTTCCGACGGACGGCGAGAAACACCGGGCTCGACGGATCATCGCCGGAAAAATAATTGAATGTGCCAATCGGGGCGAGACCAGCTTGAGTAGGCTTACGGAGGCAGGATATGCCGCCGCGATGCAACTCGGTGCTCCAACGCAGTCTGTCAGGAAGAAAGAGGCCGCCGACTAGTAATGGCACAGCCCACATTCAAGATATCCGGCGTAGGTCAGCTTTGCACTTAGCAACGGACATAGATGGGATGCTCAGGTGCGCCGAATACCCTTGATCAGCCCTTTGAACGAACTCGCCCGCAGCAAGCCTTCCGATGTGGTGTCTCGGTACTCAACGTCGGCAACGAATTTCGGTTCAACCCACGTCGCTTTTGGCTTCTTGATTGCTTTGGTCAGCTTTGACTTCGGGCTAACCACCGTATCGAGCTGCTTTCTGATTTGGCTGGAAACCGCGCGCGACCAGCCGGTCCCGACCTTGCCCATGTAAACAAGGTCCTTGCCCTCCTGCTTGCCGAGGTACAGCGCGGCTACGCCACTGGGGTCTTTGATGAATCCTACGACAGGGAATTTTCCCTTTTGCACGGCCTTGATTTTCAGCCAGCTTTCATTGCGCTCAGAGCGATAAGGGGCATCCGCTCGCTTGGAAATGATGCCCTCCCAGTTCAGCTTGGCGGCATGTTCAAACATCTTCTGCCCATCGCCGATGAGATGTTCGGAAAACAGCACCGGGAGTTCGACGTCGTTCTCGCCGAGCAAGTCTAACAAGCACTGCTTGCGTTCAATCTGCGGCAGTTTGCGAATGTCACCGTTCCGCCAGAGAAGATCGAACGCGTAATAGATGAGCCGACCCTGCCTGCCTGCGGCCAGCTCTGCTTGCAGTTCGGAGAAATTAGTCCGGCCTTCATGGACGACAACTACTTCGCCATCGATGATGGCTTCGCCCGGGATGGCGAGCGCGCCTGCGATCTCGGTGAAGCGCTTGGTCCAATCCAAACCATTTCGCGTGTAGACCTTCTTCCGGCCCCGGTTCAGATGCACCTGAATACGGTAGCCGTCGTACTTGATTTCATGAAGCCAGAGGTCACCCTTGGGTGCCTTGGTCTTCAATGTGGCAAGCTGGGGTTTAATGAACCCCGGCATCTCGATACGCTTTTGCACTCAGGAAACTCACAAAAGCCCGCCGCACCATGGG
>Ga0163163_10004678_pt1 | contig 11711 bp, 7 predicted proteins | sample S65metaG_FD_119766 | JGI IMG/M metagenome (GOLD analysis project Ga0163163, IMG submission 119766) | Switchgrass rhizosphere microbial communities from Kellogg Biological Station, Michigan, USA - S6-5 metaG | ecosystem: Host-associated > Plants > Roots > Rhizosphere > Soil | place: USA: Michigan... | reverse complement strand
GATTCGAATCCATTGCACGTTCAACAGTGCGATTGACGATCTGATCTGCGGTGACCGGCAACTGCCAATCGTCCGGATCAATACGCAGACCCACCATGATGTAGCCCATGCTTTTAGCGAGTAAGGCGGGCTCAATTTCCTGCGGTTTGTCAGCTTCAGCGTCTCCAAAATAAGGTGGACGGAAGAGAACGGTGGAACGTCCAACCACTGATTCAATCAGGCGCTGCGTGGCAGTTAACTCGAGCTCCGTAACTCGCAAAGGCATTTCGCCGAGGTTTGGATGTGTGAAGGTATGGTTTCCGATTTCGTGCCCTTCGTTCACGATTTGACGCAACAGATCGGGATACGCCTGTCCATTTTTTCCGATGATGAAAAAGGTCGCCGGCACATTCTCTCGTTTGAGAATATCCAGAATGGCCGGCGTCCATTGCGGATCTGGTCCGTCGTCGAAAGTTAATGCTATTAATCCTGGCCGATCTCCTGTTCGTTCGACGACATACGAAGATGGTGACGAAGTTATTTCTTCCGACTTGATAAAACCTGACGCGGGATCGACCTCAATATTTCTTTGCCCGCTCTGCGGACGTGATACTGCATCAAGAAGTTCACCATCGCCTTCGAAGTCGACGAGATAGCCGTATTCGATCTTCCGCAATGCATCCGGAGTTGCAGCTTGATTTATTCCGAGTATTGACCAGATCGACGGGTCTTCGGAACCAAGGCGCCATATTGCAAATCCGGCGAGTTTGTATCCGCTTGCCGCACGCATCTGGTTGTAGGCGGTTACGCCATCAAGAAACCAGACAGTATGATGAGAGCCATCTTCTTCGTCGTACTCGAAAAACAGATTCTTGCTTTCCGGGTCGAAAGTCGGCTTGGCACCTTCTTCCAATGACTCGTGAGCAGTGATCAGGGCTTCCTGAAAAGTTACGGTTTTACCTTCCGACTCCATATTGCTCCAGTCGTATCCGTAACTCCCTATCGCGACTATGGTCTTCGCTGGATTCAAACCCTTCATTCGCTCAACCAGTGTTTGTTCAAACCATGATTGCGCCGCAACCGGTCCTGGTTCTTTTCCTGCATAGTGCTGATCGTAAGCCATCAAGATTGAGTAATCGGATGCCGCGTTGTAGGCCTTGTAATTCCAGTCGGCATCTGCGAACGGGACAGCTTGCGTAACTAACAACTTGTTTGCAGTAAAAGTGGTGTGCAGCTCTTGCATAAACGTCAGCAGGTTTGACTGGGCCGTAGCAGGCGGCTCTTCGAAATCAATACAAACGCCGCCAAACTTGTTGCTCTGCACGAAATTCAATAGTGCCTTAATGAGCAATTGTCGATGAGACTCGTCCGACACCATGCGTCCGAGTAGGGCGCCGTCAAACTTTTCGTTTGAAACATTCTGCACCATCGGCAGAATCGTTACCTGTGGGCGCGTGTCGCGAATCAAGTTCAGAGCTTCAACGCCATTCTGTAAGTCTGAAATGATGGGATTTGGATTAGTCGCGGTTGTGTCTTGAAGGGTTACCCACGCAGGTATGACCCAGTCAAGATGATCAAGGTTTCGTTTCAATGATTCATAACTTGAATCGTCCCAGTTGACGTAGAAACCAATTGAAAGCGGACGCGAAGTTGGGATGATTGGCGTCGGCAACGCAACCGGCGGCGGGACGATTTGGAGTTGCGAACGTCTCTTGCCGGGAACAATGTGTTTAAGTTTGGCTGTTTCTCGCTGGAGTTCAGCCTGGGCTTTTTTCGCTTTCTGCTCAACTGGATTGGCCGGAACATTAGGCGCCTTCGGTTTGAGATCAGAGGTCTTTGGAAGAATGTCTAACTGGCGTAGGTTGAAGCTAGGAAGTACCGGGTTGGCGAGAACACTTGCAATGAAGACTGCCACAAGACCTGTCACAACAATGGCAAAAAATAGCCACGTGCGCTTGACTCGTCGCCAGCGTCGGCCTTTTGGATCGTGAAAGACGGGGGACTCAGCAGATGCCAAAACCTACTCCAAACTTGGGGAGAGTCTAATTTCTCATTGAGATGGTTGGTGGTCAAGCGAACTACTGCATTGCCGATTTCCGATGGCCAAGTGTCGATTGGGTTTTTGAAATCGGCAATCATAATAAAGCCGTCCACGATTGCTCGTGGACGGCTTCGGTAGACTGTTGGGATTGGCCTGAGCTGACTGTGTGCAACTTCCAGAAAGGAGGAGCACTATGCAGAGAGACTACTGAACCAAAATCCTAACGAGTTATCTGGTTCAGAGGTCAGGCCGCAGCCACCTCACTGTGATTAGAACTCATATATTTTAGAATCACCTCCTTTCCAGTGTTGCAACTGATCATAAGATACAAGCATGAGACCGTCAACCGATTTTTTTTGCTCTTGATCGTTCTGATTTTTAGATCTGCGATCTTAAATCTGAGATCAACTCTCCACCAACATAAACTTGCCAGGCTCGTTCGACTCCAAAGAAGTAAGCGAGTTCTCGATAGTCATCACAATCGTGAATCACGAAGTCCGCATTCTTTCCTGCTTCGATTGAACCAATCTTGTCACCTCGATTCAAACTGTACGCCGCATTGATCGTTGCCGCAGTAATCGATTCAGCTGGTGTCATCTTCATCTGAGTAGACGCTAACGAAAGAACCATTGACATCGAAGGTGTAGGCGAAGACCCAGGATTAAAATCAGTGGAGAGAATTACTGCGAGCCCGGTGTCGATCATCGCACGTGCTGCCGGATATCGCGACGAACCCAGTGCATAAACCGATGCGGGTAAGAGTACAGGCTGGACATTAGCCGTTTTCAGAGCCGCGATACCTTCTGAGTCGGTGTGCTCTAAATGATCAGCAGTGAGAGTTCCTAATTCAGCAGCCAGTTTTGCGCCTCCGGAAAGCGAAAGCTGATCGGCGTGCATCCTTAAGCCAAGACCATTACAGCGCGCGGCCGAAAGAATCTTCCACGACTCATCATTCGTAAACACCTTTTCTTCGCAAAAGACATCGCAAAACTCGGCCAGTTTCTCCTGCGCTATACGCGGCAACATTTCGTCGATGATTAACGAAACGTAATCACTCCTGCGAGATTTGTATTCCTTAGGAACACTGTGCGCACCCAGAAACGTCGGCACGTATTGCAGTGCAGTTTTTCTGTCGAGTTCCCTGATTGCTCTCAGGATCTTTAGTTCGTCTTCGAGCGACAATCCATATCCAGACTTTGCCTCTACGGTGGTTGTGCCACCTCGAAGAAACCATTTAGCGTATCGGGTGCCTGCAGTGACGAGTTCATCCAGCGTTGCCGCACGAGTCTTGTTTACAGTTGACTGAATGCCACCGCCACGCGCCGTAATTTCCTGGTAGCTCGCGCCACGCAAACGTTCTTCAAATTCATCAACTCGAGTACCGGCAAAAACCGGATGCGTATGAGCGTCGACAAAGCCGGGCAGCACAACGCGTCCGCCTGCATCGACTACTGTGCAATCAGCATCAATGAGAGATTCGATTGTCCTGGGATTATCGACTCGTTCGATTTGTGAATTGCGAACGAGTAATGCACCGGGTGCGACGATTGAAAGCTCGCGCAGTTCCAGGCCGGTTCGCGGACGAGTCGGACCAGCGAGCGTCAACACCTGAGAGCAGTTCAGTATTGCGAGTGACTTGGACAAACGATCAGAAGTTAACTTTCTTTGTAAAGCCAGCCACCCAAAAGGGCGCCGAGAAGATATTCAGCCAGTCCCCAGGCCATTCCTATCACAAGTAGATTGGTACCCAAGCCAAAGAACATGCTGTTTAGGATGCCGGAATAGACATAGATGCCGAACCAACAGATCAATCCCGCGACGATTGCTGTTTTCGGGCCGGCACCCAATCGAGGACGAATCAGCGCATACGTGAGCACGATGACTATGCCCAGGATGAAGGTAATCAAAACCGCGATGGCAATGAAACTCCCACCAGGCATTCCGACGTTCAATTTCTTCGCCATCTCCTCCATTTGCTGTTTGAACACCACTTCGTTCAGCAGGAACTCACCGATGTTGATAACCAACCCGGCGATGAGGCCGCCCATGATTACACGTCCAAAGTTAAGATTTCCCATAATCAAACTGGCAGTGTTTTATGGAAGTCTTTCTCGGCGTCTCTCAGCGTTCTCAGCGTAAAGCCACACGAGATCACCGCCGAGACCGCAGAGGAAACGCAGAGAATTTTCAATTGAAGACACTACCCATTACCTCCTCTCAAAGTTTTCCGACATCGAACGTCGCGTTCCTAACTTATAAACACCAACGCCAACCACATTCGCGATCACTACCACCGAAATAATCTTCACAGCGAAACCTGAGCGGCTCTCGACATCGATAATCGGCACTATGGTGAACGCAATGTAAATGAGGGTCACAACAAATCCCGATGCGCACGCAATTTTTAACCAGAGCGGTGAGCGAACACCAAAAGCTTTCATTCCAAAAAGCGGAATCGCGAACAACGCCAGATAAGTTGTTGCGTAGAACACGCCACCAGCGTTGTCTAAAGATTGAAATGCTTCCTGTGCGCCAACACCGGTCAAGCTCAGAAAACCCAGCACCAGAGTCACAGCACCCACAAACAGAATTGAGTTGACCGGCGTTTTGTATCTTGGATGCAATCTCGTGAACCACTTAGGTAACAGACTGTCCCAACCAGCCACCATAGGTAAACGCGTGTTGCCCGCGAAGTAGATGCTCATCAAAGCGACTTGTCGAACGACCACGCCAAGGATCGTAAAGGTGACGAGCTTTCCCACCCAGCCGGAAGAGCCAAACCCAATTGTCAATGACTGTGGGATCGGACTAATTAGATCAACATTTGCCGGCGTGACGAAAGCCAACACAGAACTGGTGCCAAGGATGAACATGACCGCAATTATGGGCGCAGCAATCATGACAGAGCGTCCGATGTTACGTGCAGGCGCCTTCGTCTCGCCGGCAAGGATCGCAATGTATTCAAATCCGGTTAACGCACCGAGCGCGAGCTTGCTGTACACGTTGACGTTATATGCAGTCAATTTAGGCACCTGAATATCGAAGGGATGGTATTCAGGGATCGTGCCTTTCATGAGCGCGACAAACGGCATCACAATCAGAGCCGCAAACGTGATCATCAACATCAGTCCGCCAGCATTGTGGACCCACTTGCCGAGTCGCAGCCCACGCAACGAAGCGAGCACCATCGATACCACCAATCCGAAACTGACAAGGACAATCAGAACGTGTGCTTCCTTCATCCACGCCGCCTGCGGCCCAATGGCGTACGAGAAATTAGTCGTTACAACCAGGCCGATGCCCGCGAGAATTGAAATCGCAAAGACCCAGAGGTTCCATGCAACCATGAAAGCAACGAAATCGTTGAATGCCATCTTGGCCCACTGGTAAAGACCACCTTCGAGAGGCATCAACCTGTTGAGGAAAATAACCACCGCAGCAAGCGGAAGGTAAAAGGTGATAATGGCGAGGATCCAGAAGATGTTCTGCTGGGAACCGAGCTTTGCGGCGTGGCCCACCCAGATCGTTCCAACGACAAAGACTACTTGCGTTAGCACCAGATCGAACAGGCCAAGTTCCTTATTAAAGACGGCACTGCGCTCTTCAACTTCGCGCTCGACGCGTTGAAAGTTTGTTGATTGATCGTCGTCAGCCATAGGCGTGTTGGTGGTGCTAACGAGACTCGATGCAAATTACGCCGACGACGTATGGTCGTGAATGATGCGCCAGCCGTGGCCAGTCTTCTTGAATATCAAAGTGAATCGCCCGTGAGGTTCGTCATTGGAGCGTTTTAGGAGCCATTTGCCGATCACGACTGCCGTGTCTTTGCTGAGCATGTTCATCTCGAGATCGGAAAAGGTGAGTTTTCCCATCTTCTCGGGTGTGTCGTAATTCTTTTTGTAGCGTTCCAGGACCGTCTTCCAACCTCGAGTTACATTGTCGCCGGACACGAAGACGGTGTTGTCAGATCGATCGTATCCATCCATGAATCCTTCGATGTCGCCTTTGTTCCACGCATCGCGTTGAGCGTCGAGCACAGCGCGAATGGCGGATGAGGATTTCTCACTAGCGGTTTGCCATTTGGAAGATGCGTTCGTGACTATCAAGAGGGTTGCAACGAAGCAGAGCAGGATACGTTTCATATTAGTATCGCGCGCGATTTGAATGGCTCGTATTTGACGTTGATTACTGAAACGTCGGAAGGCGTCGCATGTATATCATGCACATTGGTAATCAGGCTAGTTTGAAGACACGACTTTGCTCGAACACCTACACTCAACCAGTCCTTATTAATCATCTTGAGCAGCACCCACCTGGATGTACTCCGTAATCATGGAGATTAATCCAAGACTGCGCTGCCAACTTTCTAAATCTGTTCACTATTTTGGATTCGATCATGGGCCATGCGCCTCCTTCATTTTTGGAGAAATTTAGAGATTTGGACTTCAAGTGATCCAAATCTAAAAACTCATCTCTTCCCTCCACGGAATCAGAACGCTCGACCTCATGGCTTAGTAGTTGCCCCTCACGAATAAACCCCAGACAGTTATGAAAAACTTCCAAGAGTACTTTCCAAAATATTGGAGGACACATGGCAACACTGAAATATATGACTGGTTGCTTGGGTTTGATCCTGCTCGTTCTGGTTAACCAGATGTCGGGACAGACCAGTAAGGGCTTCGTGGTCGGAACGGTTACCGACCCAAATGGCGCGTCAGTAGCGGGTGCGACAATCAAAGTCACCAACACGGCTACTGGAGTGTCGCGCGAAACGAAATCTCAAGAGGATGGTACCTATCGTTTCGATGCGATAGACCCGGGTACCTACAAACTCGACGTAACTGCTACGGGCTTTAAGACCGTTACGCGTGACGTTATCGTGGCAGCGGCCCAATCCGCTGAAGCTTCTGTCGCATTAGAGATAGGAAATACCGCCGAGGTGGTAACAGTTACTTCTGGAACCGCTGTTGAACTGCAAACTCAAGATGGAGCTCGCGTCAATACGCTCGGTACCCGACAGATTACTGAACTTCCTGTCCAAGGGCTGAACCCGGTCAATTTAGTGTTCACACTTCCGGGTGTGGTGGATCCTGGTCCCTTGGCTGGTGGCTTTGTTCAAGGTACAGAATTCTCTGTAAACGGGTTACGCGCGCGGGCCAACAACCAATTAATTGATGGACTCGACAACAACGACAACTCAATCACGGGCCAGTTCTATCAACCCGTTTTGAGGGACGGCTACAACGAGGTGTCTGTGCTGAACAGCAACTACTCCGCTGAATATGGACGTGCGGGTGGTGCAGTCGTAAATGTAATCACAAAGAGTGGAACAAACGATTTTCATGGTTCAGTTTACGACGTAATCATTCCGAGCAAGCTGTCCGCTTTATCACCCTTCGAGAAGGCCGGCCTCGGTTTGACAAAGAAACCAGTTACGATCGAGAACGACTACGGTTTTTCCGTTGGTGGTCCGATTCTCAAGAATAAACTGTTCTTCTTCGGCACGATTCAATGGTCTCCGTTTCGAGCTGGCGGGGTGACTTCGTCACCTGTAGTACCGACGGCAGACGGGTTCGCACAGCTACGCGCACTCTTTCCTTCCGGCTCAAATGCCAACGTTGATCGGTATCTCGCGACAGTGGGCGATCTACGGGGCACAACTGGTGTCTTCGCGGTTCCATTAGGTGGAAATCGTCCGTCTATCGCGTTCGGTACTGCTACGCGAACCAGTGCGCAACCTGTGGATGATACGCAATATCTGTTTCGCGTAGACTGGACGCCGAGTACCAAAGACAACATTGCCGTTCGTTACCTAGCGGACAATCAACTCTTCGCCAACCAGGTTCCACAGTTTTCGACGCTGCAATTTCCAGGTACCGAAGTTGATGTGCCCAGCTTGATTCAGAATGCATACATCAACTGGACGCGCATGTTATCCGGAAAGACAACCAACGAATTTCGGTTTGGTTATGGTCGCTTTAATGTGCTCTTCAACTATCGGAACCCCGAACAATTTGCCGGGTTGCCACAAATTACTTTTGGCGGCAGCGCTTCAAAAGTGACTGGCATTGGTCCCGATGCGACCTTCCCGCAAGGGCGTATCTTCAATAACTACCAGTTCCAGGATACGATCACACACACCCTCGGCAATCACACAATTCGAGCTGGCTTTGACGTAATGGTTCAAAGAGCGAAGCAGTTCGTTCCGATCAATACTCAAGGCTTACTCGCTTTCACCAATAACTCCGCAACCGCTACGGTCGACGCCTTTCCTGCATTTGGAAATTTCGTCGATAACTTCTCGGGTACACAGGGAACCTTCGCATCAAAAGTATTTGGCGAAAACGTCGATCATCCTGACGTGACCAATCAGGCTTATTTCATTAATGATGATTGGCGTGTGCGACCAAACCTCACTCTCAACCTTGGCTTGCGCTATGAGTTGTATGGCGTGGCCCAGAATACGGCACCGTTTCCTGCGTTTTGCGGTTTCGGAGTTCCATTGCTAACGCGATGCGAAGTTGAACGAGACACGAATAACTTCGCACCTCGTGTTGGCTTTGCTTACACACCGAAGTTCTTCAGTTCATTGTTGGGCCAGGATCGAACTGTCATCCGCGGCGGTGTCGCTGTGAACTACGACATCTATTTCAACAATATCCTTAGTAATACGATGGCGTCGTCACCGAATGCGATTGGTGTCACTACACGAGGCGCGACCGTAGGTGGTCGAGGGTTCGCGAACGCCACCAATTCATTACCAACGGTTACTCCACCTCCGAGTCTGACCGCGACTATGTCAACGGTAACGACCAATCTTCATAACCCAAAGACGTTGGTATGGAACCTTGGCGTACAACACCAGCTTCCGTGGAACATGATCTTGGACGTTGCTTACGTCGGCTCTCGCGGAATTCATCTCTTCTTAAACGAGGAGCTGAATCCGGTGGACCCGGCAACGGGACTTCGGATTCACCCGGAGCGAGGGCCGATTCAGCCGCGAACCAATGCTGGGGACTCGAATTATCATTCGTTACAGACCCGGCTCGAACGCGGATTTCGCAGTGGATTGCTTTTCAGGTTCGCTTATACCTGGTCGAAAGCGATCGACGACGTAAACAGTGAAGTATTTGTAACCTCAGGCGGGACTAGTCGAGCATCTGATCTCTTGAATTTGTTTGGAGGAAGAAGAGCTGATCGTAGTGCAGCCAGCTACGATGTGCCACACGCGGCGAATATCACTTTCCTCTACGATGTCCCAAGGGTCAGTGACAATCGTTATGTACACGCGATCACGAGTGGATTCACTTTTTCAGGAATCTGGCGAATTCAATCGGGGGCACCGGAAACGGCTTACTTGAATGGCATCGACATCAATGGTGATGGCGTAGCCACAAATGATCGGCCGGCCGTGAATAATCCCAATGCACCGCGTAACAGCGTTGCGTTCTCGAACTCCGTCGCACCAGATCTCGGGTTTGATCTCGATCCCTCTACACCCGGCTTCGATCCGTCGCCCACGGGCTATTGGAATATCAGCGGAGTACCCATCAACTTGGCGGACGCTCGTTTTGTGGTTGATCCTAACATTCGAACAGGACTTGTTGGACGCAACACACTGCGGGCACCAAGCTTGAGTAGGTTTGATGTCAGCTTAACTAAGGCGATCAAGGTGCCGTTCACACGATGGGAGAATGACAAGTTTGAAATTCGTGTCGATTTCTTCAATGTCTTCAACCATCCGATCTTCACTTGGGACACAGCAACTTTTGGCGGGCTGAGCGATGGAGACGTCTTCAACACGTTCTTCAATCAACCCGAACTCAATGGAGGACCAAACACTACGCTCCGCAGTTTCCGTTCAGGACGTATTCAATTGCGATATTCGTTCTGAGAATGCATACCTTGATTGTGGTGAAGCCCGGCACTTCGTCACAGTTTTCGGGGGCGGACAAGATTCCGCCCCCGATTTTTATGTTGTGAATTGAAGCTTAGATGAGCGGTTTGAAAGGGTGTGGAAGATTACTTGGAGGATCTACTTAAAATCTTCGCTTCTCTCTTAATCTCTTCACTGAGACTGCTAATACCGTGAAGGCTCTCGCCTGCAGACTCGATGACTTTTGCATCAACTACGCCGAGGTTCTTAAAAATCGGATTAGCCACAAACCGAACAACAACTTCATGTAGCGCAAATATATCTTCCTTGACAACACCTTCATCAATCGGTTCGTTATGCGTGTGTTGCGACTTAGTCCCTTCAGGTTCTGGCAACGCAAGGTTTTCGCGCAGTCGAGAACTTCTTTTCTTCATGTCGTCAGTAAGTTCAGCTAAACGACCGTAGTTAAGAACCTTGTCCGGCTGAATCATCCGCGCCAACTCATTATGGATCACCTGAATTCTCCTGAAGTCTTCATCTATTTGCGGAAATAAATTTCGCCTTCGTTCGTTAGTCGCTTTCGCATCATTCTTCATGCGATTGATCGTTCGATCATAATCATCCATCGAACGATTGCCTTCGCGAATTGACGGGCCAGGAAAACTTGCAGTACTCGATTGCCCTTTAGAAAGGTTTACCAAAGTTAAGATCGTGACGAATGTAAGCAGGAGAAAAAGAAAGTCTGTGGAGATCCTGGACCTTAAAACTTGAAGCTTGTTATTTCTCCAATTGCTCATGGCATTCCTCCATGTAAGGGGTATGTTGAAAGGTTGGGAGGCGAGTATATTGCGGTAATAAACTTAGCTCAAGGTTCGCACTAGTCATTTACTAGCCCGATCACTTAACCATGTCATTACATCGACGCGCATGTCCGCAACTATTTCATGCCCGGCGTCATACCTCTTAAATAAAACAGATACGGCACGCGTTCCCAGCTGTTGTTCGTAATCGCGAACCCGCTCCGGTGTGTAGATTTCATCGCGGGTACCGGCAAGATGAAACACACCGGCGTTTGTTGGCCGGTACATTTCATTGGTTGTCCAATCGCCAGGAATTCCACCACACACGCCTACTACTCCCCGCAAAAGATCGGGATGGGTAAACGCAAATCGATAATTAAGCGCGCATGACTGCGAGAACCCGAGGAGAAAGATTCGCGACGGATCGGCGGCATCTTCATTGACGAGAAGCCCTATCAAATCCAAAAGCGCCTTGTGATGAATTGCTACCGACTCTTCCGGTCGAAAGTTTGTTAACCAACCAAATCCAAATCTAAGTGGGCCACCTTCTTCTTTAGGATCCCGCAGGTGTTGATGTGGTCCCTGCAATACTGCGATTGCGAAACCCTCCGGCGCCATCAGACGCGCCTCACGCATCATTTGGCGTTTGCTTGCGCCGTATCCGTGAAGTGCGATCAAGAGAGGAGCTGCAGGAGATTCAGCTGGTTGGAAGTCGTAATAGAGGTTGATCTCTGCTTTGAGAGTACTGTCCAGTTTGGTCTCGATCATAGTCATGTCCGATATGCTTTAGCTTGTCGGAAGTGATCCTGACAAAGCTGAAGCATATCGAACAAAGGCGACAAGCTGAAGCATATCGGACACGGACAATTGCATTCAGCCTCGATTGACGGCTACGATGGTTTTTCGATTCGAGATCATCAAACAAAAACTGCGAGAGGTGTTAGCTATGAAATTTCCGGGTGGCTTCAATATTCAACAGATGATGAAGCAGGCGCAGGTCATGCAGGAAAAGATG
>Ga0163163_10004675_pt1 | contig 11711 bp, 14 predicted proteins | sample S65metaG_FD_119766 | JGI IMG/M metagenome (GOLD analysis project Ga0163163, IMG submission 119766) | Switchgrass rhizosphere microbial communities from Kellogg Biological Station, Michigan, USA - S6-5 metaG | ecosystem: Host-associated > Plants > Roots > Rhizosphere > Soil | place: USA... | reverse complement strand
TTCCTGCGCGACTTTGCCGGCGATCTGCCGGAAGCAGAGGCGAAGGTGCTTTATGCGGTGCAGGAGCCCTTCAATAAGGCGCTGCTTACCGGCAAAACCGCGTACGCTGCCTGGCGCTCGAAACCGAGCTTCTATGCCGTTTCCACAGAGGACCGCACGATCAACCCCGATCTTGAGCGCTTCATGGCCAAACGCATGGGCGCCGACACGATCGAGATCAAGGCGAGCCATCTGTCGCTGATCTCGCATCCGCAAGAAATCGCCGATCTGATTTTGAAGGCGGCGAGCGCTCGTTGAAGCCTTGCGGGCGCGCGGTTGCTCGCGCCTCCCCGCCGGGAGTAAGGAAGCCGTATGCACACCCACTCCATTGAGGGCTGGAAGCACGAGCACGTTTTCCTCGGACGGCGCCACGACAGGCATGAGCGGCGCACGATGTGCGTCGTTGCGCTGACCGCCGCGATGATGGTCACCGAGATTGTCGGCGGCACGCTGTTCGGCTCGATGGCGCTCGTCGCCGACGGTTGGCATATGTCGACGCATGCGGCAGCGCTCGCCATTGCGGCGCTCGCCTACCGGTTCGCTCGCCTCCATGCGGGCAGCGCGCGCTTCGCCTTTGGCACGGGAAAACTCGGTGAGCTCGCGGCTTTTGCGAGCGCAATCATCCTTGCCATGATCGCGCTGTTCATCGGCTACGAGAGTGTTGTGCGGCTCTATCAGCCGATACGAATCCATTTTGCGGAGGCGCTGCCGATCGCCGGTCTGGGACTCCTAGTAAACCTCGCCAGCGCCTGGCTGTTGCGCGACGACCATGCGCACGACGATGAGGACGATGACGCGCATCGTCACGACACGAATATCCGCGCCGCTTATGTGCACGTCATGGCCGATGCGCTGACGTCGGTACTGGCGATCGTTGCGCTCGCCGCCGGTCGCTTTCTCGGCATCGTCTGGCTCGATCCCATGATGGGCCTGATCGGTGCGGCGGTCATCCTCTCCTGGTCATGGACGCTGGTGCGCAAAGCCGGCGCGGTGCTCGTCGATGCCGCGCCCGACGCGCGCCTGATCGAGGATGTGCGCGCGCATCTCGAAATCGGCAGTGATCGCGTCAGCGACCTGCATGTCTGGCGCCTGGGACCAGGCCATCTCGGCGTCATCGCTGCGATTGTCTCCGACCGGCCGTTGCCGCCGGATGTTTACAAGCGCCGGCTTGCCGGGTTCCCGTCGTTCGCGCATCTCACCATCGAGGTCAACGCCTGCCCCGATCACACGCAGGTTAATTAAAACCGCTGCGACACGCCGCCATCCCACTTATATGACGCGCCGGCCGAGCCGGTGATCGTCTGGGCGTGATCCGTATAGACGTAATGATTGGCGATATAGGAATATTCATCGAGCCCGAACAGAAACTGGTTTGAGATGACCTCGGTCGCGCGCTGCCGGGCGATGGCGAGGTTGCCGTAGAAACGCAGGCCGTCCACCTGGTAATTGGCCTTGAATTCGATGCCGACATTGTAAGCGCGGTCATAATTGAAGGCGGTCAACACGTAAGCCGCGCCGAACTGACCGTCATCGAGGAGATTGCGCGCGCGTTTGTAGTAGGCATCGACGCCAACGTCGAGGCCGGGCGCGAGCCGCTGCGTCACGCCGACATCGACATAATGCGAGCGCTCGGGGCGGATCGGATCGTTCAAGTTCACGTCGGGCTGCTGCGTCGTGTTGTTGACGAGCGCGAGGTTGATGGGCGCGGCGAGCACCTGGTTCGGCGGCGTGAAATAGCGGGCGTAAGCCACGTGGAAGACCGTGCCTTCCATCGGCTTGTAGGTGACGCTGGCGCGCGGGCTCAGCTGATTGGCGGTGACATACTGGACCATCTGGTCGAAAACGCGCGCTGGCATTCAGCGTGATCTCCTTTGTGAGGCGCCACTCGTCCTGCGCATAGGCGCCGAACAGCCAGCCGAGCTTGCGGCTTTGGTCGAGCACGCCGAAGGGCGCGTCCACCGGGTCGCCCCGTCGTCGAGCGGCAGCAGCGTCGAGGAATTGGCGACATGCGTCTTCTCCGCGCTGCCGATGAAGCCGAATCGCAATCTGTGCGCGGGATGAACGCGGTATGCCACGTCGCCCTGCACGCCGTTCAGAAGGCTCGAGCGATAGATGTCTGTGGCGATGCCGGTATAGAGGAGATCGCCCAAAAGATCGGGCGTGAAGCGCACGCTGCTCAGCCGCGAGAAATAGGAAAGCTGCGCGTCGATGTCGCCGACGGATTTTTGAATCGCCGCGACATTATAATAATTGCGCTCAATCTGGTTCTCGTTGATCAGCTCCGATGGAAAATTGCTTATCCCAAAGGCAGTGAACGATGGCGTCTGCCCCGGCGTATTTGAAATTTGGTAGCGGCCGGTGAAACTGCCGCTGATGAAGCTCAATCGCGTCGTGTCGTCGATATTGGCCGAGGCATAGCCGAAATAGCGGCCCTGCTTGCTGAAGTCATGGATCGGGTAATAATTCGGCGTCGTGTTCTCGATCCCTTCCTTGGTAGCGTCAAAAAATACTGCCACGGACCCGACGTGCCGCCATATTCGAAGGTCGGCGTCATCGTCGTCTGGCTGCCGCCATAGATTCCGACGCGCCCGCCATTGTCGAACGCGCCGGCACGCGACGTGATGTCGATAATGCCGGCGGTGCGCAGTCCGTATTGCGCCGGCAACGCGCCGTCGAGAAGCGCGAGGTTGCCGACGAAGCTCGTCTCGATCATCTGCCCGAAACCGGCGACGCCCGGCGGCAGGAATACGCCGTTGATGCGGTACTGCACGTTTTCGTGCTCGTTGCGGATATGAAACGAGCCGCTCGCGATCGAATCCTGTGAGACGCCGGGCAGCTGCAGGAACACCTTGTCGAGCGGCGCGTTCGTCCCCTGAGGCATCGGCAACAGCCCGCTCGGCGGGCTTCGCCGCGCCCGGTAGAGCAAGCCCATCAGGCAGGAACTCAGGCCGTCGCGTGGTCCGGGACGATCTGGAAGGCCGGCTTCGGTGGCGCCGGATCGAGTTTCGGCAACGCGTTCATCACCCGCTCCGGCGGCAGGACGACAATGACCTCGGTCCCCTCACGCACCTTGGAGCGCAGGCTGAACATGCCGCCATGCAGCTCGATTAATCCCTTGACGATAGGCAGCCCGAGGCCGGTGCCTTCGTCGGCGTTCTTTTGCGCGAGCGTTCCGCGGCCGAACGACGACATAACGACGGGGATCTCGTCTTCCGGAATGCCCGGTCCGGTATCCCGGATCGAGAGATACTGGCCGCCTGCGGCCGTCCAACCCAGCTTGATTGAGACCTGCCCGCCCTGCGGCGTGAACTTGATTGCATTGGACAGAAGGTTGAGCACGACCTGCCGGATCGCCCGCTCGTCGGCCCAGATGCGCGGCAGATCGGGTTCGACCGCTTCGTTGATCGTGATGCCGCGCTTCTGGACGCGCAGGGTCAGAAGGCGGCTGCAATCCTCGACGATGGCGCTGAGCGACACCGATTCTTCCCTGAGCTCGTAGCGGCCGGCCTCCACCCGCGAGAGGTCCAGGATTTCGTTGATCAGCATCAGCAGATGCTGGCCGCTCGAATGAATATCGTTGGAATACTGTTTGTAAGCGGATACCGAATGCGGGCCGAACAGCTCGCCCTGCATGACTTCGGAGAAGCCGAGAATGGCATTGAGCGGCGTGCGCAGCTCATGGCTCATTGTCGCCAGAAAGCGCGATTTGGCGAGGTTGGCCTCTTCGGCGCGCCGCCGCGCCTCGTCGGAATTGGCCTTGGCCTGCTCGAGCTCAGCGATGAGGCCGTCCTTCTCCGCCTGGAACGTCAGGGTCGCCAGCGACTGGGTAAAAAGCCGCTTGGCCAGGATGACGAAATAGATCTGCGTCGCGACCGCCAAAGTGGTGATCGGCAGGGTCGTGCTGCTCTCGAAGCCGCGTAGCGCCAGAACGATCGTAAGGGTGACCGGGGTCAACGTGCAATAGGCGGCGCCGGGTATGGCGGCGCTCACGGTCGCGTTCATCGCCGCGATGAGGAGGAGGACGATGAGGACGAACGCGCGCGCCTCGGCGTCGCCCTGCTGCAGAATGAGTGCCGCGATCAGCCCCCAAGCGATCCCCTGAATGGTCTCGGAGAGGAGGAACCGGCCGCGCCAGGCGACGACGTTGATCTGCGCGTTCGTTGCCGAAAGGAACCGTCCGGCGAGTGCGTAGCCGACGAGGAGGCCGGCAAAGACCACGATCGTCCAGATGAGCAGGTCGCCAGGGGCGATCCACACCGACGACATGAGAGCGACGACGACTGCAAGTCCGAGCGTCGGCGCCGCCGCATTTTGCCGCGCAACTGCAAAAAGATGGAGGAGCTCGACGTCGAAAGCGCGATGCCCGGATCCGGACGAAGTAAGCTTCTCGCGGGCCTCGCGCACCCGGGAGGCTAGCCGCCTGCGCTGCGCTGCGCTGTCGGGGTCGGCCCCGCGCCCGCGCGCGATCATCTCGGCGGTGACTTCACTCATTACTAACTGGCTTGGCGAGTTTCTGACGCCGAGTGACAATGGCGCGGAAACGTTAATGGAGGGCTGACCGGTCTGGCGGGCTTTTGTGCAATTTTAGCTGCATTGTGTGCTGACACACATCCTGGGCGCGCAATTGCTGTGACAAATTGGGGTTTCACGGTAAGTCCTGGATACTGGCGGGGAGATTATGGCTGTGGCCTCCTTCGCCTCTATCTGCGAAACAACGGCAAGAAAACCGTCAAACGGTTTTGCGTCTGGGAGGGAAGGGATGAAGCTTTACGACACGCGCACTGCGCCCAACCCGCGGCGCGTTCGTGTCTTTTTGGCTGAGAAGGGGATCGAAATTCCCCATGTGCAGCAGATCGATCTCGGAAAGCTTGAGCAGAAGGGTGAGGAGTTCACGCGCGTCAATCCGGTTCAACGAACCCCGGCGCTCGAGCTTGATGATGGCACCGTTCTAACCGAGTCGGTGGCGATCTGCCGCTATTTCGAAGAGCTTCAGCCGAACCCGCCGCTTATGGGCACCGATGCAAAGAGCAAGGCGCTGATCGAGATGTGGCAGCGCCGCATGGAACTGAATTTTCTGATGCCGATCGCGATGGCTTTCCGCCATATGCATCCGGCCATGGCGCAAATGGAAATCCCGCAATTTCCCGAATTCGGCGAGGCGAACAAGCCACGCGTCACCGAATTCCTGCAATACCTGGATGGCGAACTCGGCAAGCGCCGCTACGTCGCGGGGAACTCGTTCACGATTGCAGATATAACCGGTCTCATTGCATGCGATTTCATGAAGCCGGCGCGGATTCCGCGGTCTGAGGATTTGAAGAACGTGACCCGTTGGTACGGCGAGGTCTCAAGCCGCCCGAGTGCAAAAGCCTAAAGATTGTTGCTGCGATGCGCGTGACCTTTGTCGGAACCGGTGACGCCTTCAACTCCGGCGCGCGCGCGCATACGTGCTTTCGCCTGGATAGCGGCGGACGCACCTTGGTGATCGACTTCGGTGCGGGAATACTCGCTTCCTGGCGGAAAATGGGGCTCGATCTCTGCGAAATAGACGCCATCCTGTTGTCGCATCTGCACGGCGATCACTTTGGCGGCCTGCCGTATCTTTTGCTCGATTTCCAATTCGTCTCCCGCTGTCGGAAGCCGCTTATCATCGCCGGGCCCCCCGGCACACGTCGGCGGCTGCACACGGCAATGGAGACGCTCTTCCCTGCGTCGACAGGAAACAAATGGCGCTTCGAGTGGTCGGTGGTCGAAGTCCCGCTCGACAAGCCGACAAGCCTTGTTAATTTCGATATCCTGACTACGGAGGTGCTACATCCCTCCGGCGCGCCGTCGACCGCGCTGCGCGTGAGCAAGGACGGGAAATTGTTCGCCTATTCCGGCGATTCCGCCTGGATCGACCGGCTTACCGAAGTTGCGCAAGGGGCCGATCTTTTCGTAACCGAATGCTCCTCGGGTGAGGCGCCGCTGCCGTTTCACATCGACTGGCCGACGCTGAAAGCCAATCTGCCGCGTCTCAAAGCCAAGCGGATTGCCGTCACGCATATGGGAGATAGCGCGCTGGCGCGAGCAGCGGAGATGAAAGCGGCGGGTGTGCACGTCACCTTCGACGGCGAGATCGTCGACATCTGACGGACGTGGAACAGATATCTCGCAAGAAAGGGAATGGAGTACGCAATGTCGATCAAGTCGAGATATGTGTTCATCGCCAGTATGGATGTTGATTCGGCAAAGGAAGCGACTTTCAATGAGGTCTATGATGCAGAGCACATTCCCAATCTGATGAAGGTGCCGGGTGTGCATTCGGTGACGCGGCTAAAGGGCGAGGGCTTCGAATTTGCAATCGGCGGCGCGAAAAAACATATTGAACATACTGGGCCCGTTTACAGCGCGCTGTATGAGATCGATGGCCCGGAGGTGCTCGCCAGCCCGGAATGGGCAAAGGCCGTCGAGGCGGGGCGGTGGCCCGATGAGGTGCGCCCCTACACGCGTAATCGGCATCACGCGTTGTACAGGTTATGCTGACAACCGGGAGCCGCGTGAGGAAAGTGGGAGTGGCCGCTTCTGGTCAGACTGACACGGCGGCGGCTGTGCATGCCGCTTATGATGGCGCGAAACCCTCTCCATCTCAAATCGCAAATCCGCTTGACAAGATTACTGCGCGCATTCGCGATTGCCGGATCTGCCGCGATGTGCGAGGTCTACGGCGTCTGCCCCATGCGCCGCGTCCGGTGTTTCGCGTCTCGGCGACGGCGCGCTTGCTCGTGGCCAGCCAGGCACCTGGCATCCGGGTTCATGAGACAGGTCTGCCGTTCAACGATCCCTCCGGCGACCGGCTGCGGCAATGGATAAGCATCGATCGCGAGACCTTCTACGACGAATCGAAAGTCGCGATCGTGCCGATGGGCTTCTGTTTTCCGGGTTATAATGACTTCCAGGCCGACTTGCCGCCGCGCCACGAATGCCGCGCGACTTGGCATGACGAATTGTTCGCGCACCTGCGGGGCATCGAGACTATTCTCGCGATCGGCCGCTATGCGCAGGACTATCATTTCGCGCGACTGGGGCGGGCAGTGCCGAAACGCGCCGGTGTCGATGAGATCGTGCGCCGCTGGCGTGAATTCGAAGGCGAGCGCCCGCGCGTCTTTGCGCTGCCGCATCCCTCCTGGCGCAACAGCGGATGGCTAAAGCGCAATCCGTGGTTCGAAGCGCAGGTGCTGCCGGCGGTGCGCGCCGAAGTCGCGCGGCTTACGGCCGGCTAATTTCTTAATGGTTTTCGATCTGTTCGTGCGTCGCGTGCCGCTCTTCGCGCAACAGCGCGTCGCGCGCGTCCGACGCAAATTGTCGCGCCCAAGTTATGTACAGAATTCCAGCAGTGGTAAGGAGAAACACATACGGGCTGACGAACCAGCCGAGATAAGCAAACGAGAAGAAGAAAGCGCGCTGGCCGCGCGTGAAATGCCGACCGGCGGAAATGTTCATGCGGGCGGCACGCATAAGCGCGCGCTGGCGCTCCTCGACATGCGGCGAATTCGCCGGCGGAGTCGCGCCGATGAGGACCGCCGCATAATTGTAAAGCCGGTAGGACCAAGCAAATTTGAAAAAGGCGTAGCCGAAGATCGCGGCAAGCCCAAGCACTTTCACTTCCCAGAGCCACCTTGTCGTCGCCAATCCGAAAGGCAGGTCGGAGAACACCTTCAGCACATCATCGGTGCCGCGCATCAGCGTCGCCGCGCCACCGATCGCGATCAGCGATGTCGATGCGAAAAAGGCGGTGCCATTCTGCAGCGAGCCGGTGATTGCGGTGTCGACGATCCGCACTTCGCGCCGGCTCATCTGCTCCATCCAGGCGATACGATACGTGTTCATCATCGCGTTGAGACCGCGCTTTCGCGGACTCATCCGATCGACGTAGAAGTGGTAGCCGACCCATGCGAACAGGAAGAAGGCGAGCGCGAGGAAGTCGATGAGCGGCAGTGGCGGCATTGCTTAATCCGATGCGATTGGGGTTATAGAGCGCATGGCTGACGGCAAGGGCAAGGCCAGCACGCCGGCCTGCCGCGTCGACGGCAAGACGGCTTCACCGGGATAGTTCCATGCCGCAGAAAATCACCCACGGTTTCAAGGAAATGCTGAAAGCGGCGGAGGCGGACATCGAGACGCTGCCCGCCAAGGACGCCGTCGCCCTGCAGGGCCGCGACGACACGGTGCTTGTCGACTTGCGCGATCCACGCGAACGCGAGCGGGAAGGCGTCATCCCCGGCGCCTTCCATTGCACGCGCGGCATGCTCGAATTCTGGATCGATCCGGAAAGCCCCTACCACAAGCCGGTTTTTGCCGAGGACAAGCGCTTCGTCTTCTTCTGTGCCGGCGGTTGGCGTTCGGCGCTGGCGGCGCAAACCGCGCATCGCATGGGCCTGCAGCCAGTGGCTCATATCGAAGGCGGGTTCAAGGCCTGGCGGGAGGCGGGCGGGCCAACAGAGAAATTGCAGCCGAAGCCGGCGAAGCCCGGCTGAGACCCGCTCCTTGCGGGAATTCTGCGGCGCGTAATATTTGGCTCCGCTTAAGACGGACATTCGGGAGAAGCGCCGTGGACGATCGGGTCAGGACAGCCCCGCAGGAAGACGAGCTCGACCTCGCCGACATGCGGCGGCGGCTGAAGGCGATTTTCATCGGCTCGATGGGCAATCTCGTCGAATGGTACGATTTCTACGCCTACGCGGCGTTTTCGCTTGTATTTCGCCGCGGCGTTCTTTCCCGGCAACGATCCTGTCGTGCAGCAGCTCAATGCCGCGGTGCTTTTCGCCGCAGGATTCTTGGTGCGGCCGATCGGTGGCTGGCTCTTCGGCCACCTCGCCGATCACTTTGGCCGCCGCATGGCACTGATGACTTCGGTCGCTATCATGTGTTTCGGCTCGCTGATGATTGCGGTGACGCCGACCTATGCCTCGATCGGCATCATGGCGCCGGTGATCCTCTCGATCGCGCGCATCGTGCAGGGCTTAAGCCTGGGCGGCGAATACGGAACGAGTGCGACCTATCTCAGCGAAGTCGCCGACCCGCGCCGCCGCGGCTTCTATTCGAGCTTCCAATACGTGACCTTGATTGGGGGGCAGCTCAGCGCACTTCTCGTGCTTCTGCTGCTGCAAAAGGTGTTCCTGACAGGCGACGAGATCAAGGCCTGGGCTGGCGCATTCCATTCGCGATCGGCGCGCTGCTCGCCGTAGTCGCCGCGATCATGCGCCAGGAATTGCAGGAGACGGACGCGTTCGAAGCTGCCAAGAAAGCCGGCTCGACGCGCGAAAGTTCGCTCAAGGCACTCTTGCAATATCCGCGCGAAGTGCTGCTGGTGGTCGGCCTGACGCTCGGTGGCACCGCAGCTTTCTACACCTATACGACATACATGCAGACGTTCCTCAAACTTTCGGTCGGGCTCGATGAGGATACGACGACACTGGTCGCCGCAGGCTCGCTGATCTTCGCGATGATTTTGCAGCCGCTCTACGGCTACGTGTCGGATCACATCGGCCGGCGGCCGGTGCTGACCTGGTTTGGTGTCTGCGGCGTGATCTTCACTTATCCGCTGCTCTCCGGCATTCAGGGCACGAAAAGTGCGTTCGGCGCCTTCTGCCTGATCTGCTTCGCCTGGATCATCGTTGCCGGCTACACCTCGATCAACGCGATCGTGAAAGCGGAACTCTTCCCCACAAAGATCCGCGCGACCGGCGTCGGTCTGCCCTACGCGCTCACCGTATCGATCTTCGGCGGCTCGGCGCCGGCCGTGGCGCTCGCCTTCAAGAATGCCGGCCACGAGACCTGGTTCTATTTTTATCTTACGGCGGCGATCTTCATCTCGCTGATCATCTATGTGACGATGCGCGACACGAAGAAGGATTCCGCCATGGAGCGTCACGTCTGACGATGGCGCTGACACTCGTTCTCGCCAACAAGGCTTATTCATCCTGGTCGATGCGGCCGTGGATGGTGCTAAAACATTTCGACATCCCGTTCGACGAAATCGTCATTCCGATGAATCAGCCCGAAACACACGCCGAAATGCTCAAGCACGCGCCGAGCGGCAAATGCCCGTCGCTGCATGACGGGACGATCAGCGTCTGGGATTCACTGGCAATTATCGAATATCTCGCCGAGACCTACCCGACTTTTCCGATCTGGCCGCGCGGCACCGAGGCGCGCGCCTATGCGCGTTCGCTCTCGGCTGAAATGCACTCCGGCTTCATGGCGCTCAGGCGCGAATGCCCGATGAACATCCGCCGCCCGCGCCGCGCGATCAAGGTCAGCGAGGATGTGCGAGCCGATGTCGTCCGCATCGACGAAGCCTTCGCCGATGCGCGCACGCGCTTCGGCGCGGCCGGCGCGTTCCTGTTCGGCGACTTCAGCGCCGCCGACGCGATGTTCGCGCCGGTCGTCAACCGCTTCGATACGTACGACCTGCCGGTGAGCGACACCACGCGTGCCTACATGGCGGCGATGAAAGCGCTTCCCGCCTGGCAGCAATGGGAGCGCGACGCGTTCGCCGAGCCGTGGCGCATCGAGCATTACGAGGCGATTTAATTCGGCTTGTCGGCCGCCTTGCCGATCGCTACGCGCCGCTTTGTTGCCGAGCGTCTCGGCCAGCGCGCGGCCGATCTCGCGATTGGACACGAGCATATTGGTCGCGCCGAATTTCTCGCGGATGTCGAAGACCGGCACGCCGCGCGCCAGGAAAGCCGAATTGTGGAACATCGCCCGCATCGGCACTTTGGTCACGCCGAACGGAATGACCGCCGGCGAATGGCTGTGCACGACGGCCATGACATCGGGACGCGCGCGGTAGATTTCCGCATGGATGAAGCGCTCGAGGAACAGTGTCTTGCCGGTTTTGTTGACGTCATTGCCATCGAGATCGAGTTCGACAATGTCGGCAGGTGTCGCCAGCGTCGGCGCGAGCGAGCGCGTCATGAGGAAATGCTGGGGATTTGTCGGATGCCGCACGGTGACATGGCCGAACGCGTCGACGACGGCCTGATCGGCACGAATACGGCTTGCGGCGGCGAGGTCGTGAACACCCCAGGATCGATCGGTTTCGCGTCTTCGGCGAGCGCGGCCAAACCGCCGCAGAGCGCCAATAAAGCAAGTAGCCCCGTGGCTTTGCGCATCGGCCTTCTCTCCCGGTTGGTACTGCGATGCTATGAGACCGCTGCCGAGCAGACAAGATCGGCTTGATGCGTTTCGCCACACCTGCTGTAGATGAGTGAACAACGCGGGAGGAGCGCATGAGCGGATCGAAAATCGCGGTCATTACCGGAGGAGGCACGGGCGTCGGCAAGGCCGCGGCGCTCGCTTTGATGAAGGCAGGCTGGGACGTGGCGCTTGCTGGGCGCCGCAAGGAGCCGCTGGAAGCGGTTGCCAAAGAGGGCGCCTCCTCCGGGCGCAAGGCGATTGCCGTTCAAACCGACGTCGCCGATCCCAATTCGGTGAAGGCCCTCTTCGCCGAAGTGGAGAAGACCTTCGGCCGGCTCGATCTCTTGTTCAATAATGCCGGGATCGGTGCGCCGGGTGTCGATCTCGACGAGCTGCCGTTCGAGAAATGGAAGAGCGTCGTCGACATCAATCTGACCGGCTCGTTCCTGTGCGCGCAGCAGGCATTCCGCATGATGAAAACGCAATCG